>Ga0070662_100000500_pt1 | contig 23431 bp, 24 predicted proteins | sample KBSC53metaG_FD_65648 | JGI IMG/M metagenome (GOLD analysis project Ga0070662, IMG submission 65648) | Corn rhizosphere microbial communities from Kellogg Biological Station, Michigan, USA - KBS C5-3 metaG | ecosystem: Host-associated > Plants > Roots > Rhizosphere > Soil ...
CCGCACCTCCGCACCTCCGCACCTCCGCACCTCCGCACCTCCGCACCTCCGCACCTCCGCACCTCCGCACCTCCGCACCCCCGCACCCCGTACCGCCGTTACGCGAACTCCACCACCGTCACCCCCGTCCCTCCCTCGAACAGCTCGCCGGGCCGCGAGGTGCGGATGCGGCGGTCGGCCTTCAGCAGGTCGCGAACGTGGGCGCGTAGCGCCCCGGTGCCCTTGCCGTGGATGATGCGGAAGGTGGGGAGCCCGGCCAGGATGGCGTCGTCCACCGCGCGCCCCAGCACCGTCTCCACCTCGTCCACCCGCATCCCGCGCAGGTCCACCTCGGGGCGCGCCTCCACGCTGTGCACGAAGTAGCCGGCCTGCGGCTTCTTCTGCTTCGCCTCCTGGTCGCCCGGCGGCAGCGGCGTAAGGTCGTCGCTGGTCAGCTGCATGCGCACCGACCCGGCCTCCACCGTCGCCTTCCCGTCGCGCACCTCCACCACCGTCCCCGTCCGCCCCAGCGACTCGATGCGCACCCGCACCCCCGGCCCCAGCTCCGGCGCCGCCCTGCGCGACGCCGGCGACGCGGACTTCGCGCTCCGCTCCCGCGGCACCCGCTCGCGCTGCCGCTTCGCCGCCTCTTCCACGCGGCGGCGCGCGGCGCGGGCGGCCTCGTCCACGGCGCCCTGCCCGGCCGCGCCGCGCAGCTCGGCGATGGCGGCCTCCACCTCTTCGCGCGCCTTCAGCAGCAGGTCGCGCGCCTGCTGGCGGGCGCGGCGCTCGGCGTCCTTCTCGCGCTGGGCCAGGCCGCGCTCGCGCTCCTGCAACTGCTCCTGCAGCCGCCCGGTCTCGGCCGTGAGCCGGTCGATGCGGAGCTGGTTCTCGTCCAGCCGCTGCTCCTTCGCCTCCAGCTCCAGCAGCAGCCGGGCGATGTCGCGCTCGCCCTGCGGCAGCGTGCTCTCCGCCGTCTCCAGCACCTGCTGCGGCAGCCCCAGCCTGCGGGCGATCGCCAGGCCGTAGCTGCGGCCGGGCACGCCCTTCACCAGGCGGTACGTGGGCACCAGCCGGTCGGCGTCGAACTGCAGCGACGCGTTCACGATCCCGCGCTCCCGCGTGGCCAGCAGCTTGAGCTGGCCCAGGTGCGTGGTGGCCACGGTGAAGCAGGAGCGCCGCGTCAGCTCCACCAGCACCGCGGCCGCCAGCGCGCCACCCTCCACCGGGTCGGTGCCGCTCCCGGCCTCGTCGGTCAGCACCAGGCTCTCCCAGCTCGCCCCCTCCAGCGCCTCGCGCAGGTTCTTCAGGTGCGCGCTGAAGGTGCTGAGACTCGCCTCGATGCTCTGCTCGTCGCCGATGTCGGCGAACACTTCGCGGAACACCGGCAGCTTCGTTCCCTCGCCCACCGGAGGGACGATCCCGCTCTGCGCGAGGAGCGAAATCAGCCCGATCGCCTTGAGCAGCACCGTCTTGCCGCCGGTGTTGGGGCCCGAGATCAGCAGCGTGCGCTCGCCCCCGTCCATCATCAGGTCGAAGGGCACCACCTCGCGGCTGCGGTCCAGCAGGATCGGGTGGCGGCCGTACACCACCTCGTAGTGCTCCGTCCCCGCCGGCAGCATCGCCGGCCGCCGCCCGTCCACCCGCAGCGCGTAGCGGGCGCGCGCGTACAGGCTGTCGATCGCCACCAGCGCGTCCAGCGACGCGGCCAGCTCGGGGTGCAGCGGGCGCAGGCGGTCGGTGAGCTCGCGCAGGATGCGCAGCACCTCGCGCGCCTCCTCGGCCTCCAGCTCGCGCAGGCGGTTCATCGCCTCGATGGCCAGCGGCGGCTCCACGAACAGCGTGGCCCCCGTGGCGCTCTCGTCGTGCACGATCCCGCCCACCTCGCCGCGCCCCTCTCGGCGCACGGGGATCACGTAGCGCCCGTCGCGCACCGTCACGCTGGCGTCGGCCACCCGGTAGTGGTCCGGCAGGTTCGACATGTACGCCGCCAGCCGCTCCACCAGCCGCCCGCGCACCGTGCGGATCTCGCGGCGCAGGCGGTAGAGCGCGGGGCTGGCGTCGTCGCGCACCGCGCCGTCTTCGCCGATGGCGCGGCCGATCTGCGCCTCGTCCTTTTCGGCCTGCACCAGCCCCCCCGCCAGCAGCGCCAGCAGCGGAAAGCGCTCGGCGCCGCCCTCGGCCAGCAGGGCGCGGCGGGTGGTGCGGCTGGAGGCGAGCAGGGTGCCCAGGTCGCGCAGCTGCGCCGCCTCGAGCACCGAGCCTTCGATGCGCAGCCGGCGCACCCCCTCGCGCACGTCGGGGACGGCGGGAAGCCCCCAGCCGGTGTCGCCGCCCAGGAAGGCGCGCATCTCCTCCACCCGCGCCAGCTCGGGCTCGATCCACCCCAGGTCGGCGCTGGGCTCCAGCGCGCGCACCGCCTCGCCCCCCAGCGGCGACGACGCGTTGCGGGCGACCAGGTCCAGCGCGTCGCGGTACTCCAGGACGTTCAGTGCGTGGGAATTCATCGGGACGGAAACCGCGTGTAAGCCGGCTACGAAACGGGGCAACAAGCTAACCCCGAAGCCCCCGGCGCCTCAATCCGCCCGCCTGTACCCCCGCACCGCCCCGGCCGTGCCGTGCATCACGGACGAGCTGCCCGGCCGCCTCGCGCAGCCCGTCGCCATTCACCCCGCCGCTATACCGAATATAAACCGAAATGCCGCCGCGGCAACTCAGGCGCCGCTTCCGTGCAGAAACCGCACACGACGAGCGGCTCCGTGCTGCGGAGCCGCCCCTCGTTTGATCGATACTCCAAAAGAAATGACCTCACGCAGAGTCAGCGGAGTCAGCAGAGAACAGCGGTTGTTTCTGCTGACTCCGCTGACTCTGCGTGAGACATTCGCTGGATTTGCTCAGGTACCCGGTTTCGGATCCGGGATGAAACCGCCGCGCCGGCAGATCATGGCCGTCCGGAAGTCACCCCAGCAGCATCGCCACCAGCCACGCCACGCCGCCGCCGCCGAGGGTGACCCGCACGTTGTCGTCGATCGGCAGGTCGAGGAATTCGAGCACGGCCGCGGCCGACCCGCCGGCCACGGCGGCGAGCGCGGGGACGGTGCCGCTGAGCGAGGCGATGGTGAGCCCGACGGCCAGGTTCACCGCCAACCCGGCCGCGAACCCCTCCCAACTCTTCCCCCACGCCGTGCGGTGGCGGCCGAAGCGCTTGCCCACCAGCGCCGCCGCCGCGTCGCCGAAGCCGTTGAACAGCATCGCCATCACCGCGATCGGCTTGGGGAACAGCACCACGGCCGCCGCGTACGCCACGGCCATATAGGTGGCGCCGGCAAAGCGGTGGCGCTCGTGATGGCGCAGCATGCGGCGGGTGTAGCGCAGGAACCAGTAGCGCGGCGCCCGGAAGCGCAGCCGCGTCCAGTCCACCCCCACGGCCACGGCGGCGGTGGGGAGGAGCACGGCCAGCGCCAGCCAGCGCGGCGCCATCCACACCAGCAGCGGCAGCGACGCACTCGACACGTGGAACGCCTTCCGCGCCAGCTCGCGCCGGATCCGCGGCGCCGCCGGCTGCACCGTTCCCACCGCCATCACGCCATCCATCGCAGTGCTCCCAGGATCATCATCCCCGCGCTCCCATTGTGACCGATCCGCCTCTACCGGACGGACCTCCGCACCGTGCACCGGCACCGCGTCCACTCCACCGCCGGTAGTCCGCGAAGGCGGACTTCGTGTAGCCGTTGCCGCGATTTCAATCGCCCGGAACCTCCCGCGATGCCAGCCGCCTACGCGCCCCGGTCCGGCGCCCCCTGCGCAACACCCGTTCCCGCCGTCCCCTCCGGCCGCCGTGCGCCGCCGCGGAAGAACTCGATCATCAGCCGGTTCACCCGCTCGGGCGCGTCGGCCGGCACCCAGTGGCTGGCGTCGGGGATGCGCTCGACGCGCAGGTCGGGGACGTACTCCTCCAGCCCGTCCAGGTTGTGGATGTTCAGCGCGCTGTCCTGTTCGCCCCAGATCACCAGCGTGGGCCGGCGGACGATCCCGCCGCCGCCCGCGCCCTCGCCGCCGCGCCCGCCGCCCCCGGTGCGCCGGCCGAACGCGCGGTAGTAGTCGAGCATGGCCGTCAGCGCGCCGGGACGCGAGACCGCCTCCTTGTAGCGGGCGATATCCTCGTCGGTGTACGCGCCCGGCCGGCACGGGGTGTTGCGGAAGATGCGCCCGATCATCGCGTAGCCGTTCGCCCGGAACACGGTCTCCGGAAGCAGGGGAAGCTGGAAGAAGCCGGCGTACCACGAGCGCAGGAACTGGCGCGGATGCTTCAGCTCGCGCGCGAACACCGCCGGGTGCGGCGCGTTGAGGATCGCCAGCCGCTCCACCAGCTCGGGCCGGCGGATGGCCAGCCGCCACGCGATCACGCCGCCCCAGTCGTGCCCCGCCACGTGCGCCCGCTCGGCGCCCAGGTGCCGGATCAGCGCCGCCACGTCGTCCATCACGACGCCTGCGCGGTAGTGGCGCGCGCCTTTCGGCTTGTCGGACAGGTTGTAGCCGCGCAGGTCGGGCGCCACCACGCGGAAGCCGGCGCGCGCCAGCGCCGGGATCTGGTGGCGCCACTCGTACCAGAACTCGGGAAAGCCGTGCAGCAGCACCACCAGCGGCCCCTGCCCCGCCTCCACCCAGTGCAGCGTCACCCCGTTCACGGTGCCGAACCGGTCCGTCCAAGGCTCCGCCATCATCGCCCTCGCGCGAAACACCCGCCGTTGAAGTCCGCACAGGCGGACTGCGTGCCGTTGTAGCCGCGACTTCAGTCGCAAACCCGCGCCCCCACCCGCCCGTCGCTTCCGCCGGCGGGGACGATGCCGGGCAAGTGTGAGGCCGCGCGGCGGCTTGCGTCCCCCGGCCGCGCGGGGCAGATTGGGCGCCGCTCGAACCAGGCTCGTTTCCAGTGCAGTGACGGGGCGCATGGCGGCCGTGCCGGTGCTGATCTTCTCCGACTTCACGTGCCCGTTCTGCCACGTCACCGAGGCCGCGCTGCGCCGCCTGGAAGACGAGGGGCTGGCCGCGCCGCGCTACGCCGCGTACGAGCTGTACCCCGCGCCCGCGCCGCTCCCCGCCGCTCCGCCCGCCGCCGACCTCGAGGCCGCGCGCCCGCTGGCGGACGAGCTGGGCGCGCCGCTCGCCCCGCCGCCGCTGGTGCCGCGCACCCGCAAGGCGCACGAGGCCGCCAAGCTGGCCGGCGCGAAGGGCGCCGGCCGGGCGATGCGCGAGGCGGTCTTCGCCGCGTACTTCGGCGAGGGGCGCGACGTGGGCCGCGTGGACGTGCTGGTGGAACTGGCGGCGAATGTCGGCCTCGACGCCACCGAGACGCACGTGGTGCTCGACGTGGACCGCTACGGCGCCGCCGTGGATGCGGACTTGGCGCTGGCGCGGCGGCTGGGGATCACGGCCGTCCCCGCCCTGGTCGTGGGCGGCGGCGCGGACGCCGAGCTGCTGCTGGGCGCGCAGCCGATCGGCGTGCTGCGCGGGGTGCTGCGGGAAAAGACGGCCTGAGCGGGCGCGGGCGCTCCAGCCTGTTGCCGGAGATTCTCGAGGAGGACGAACGATGTCGGACTACGAGCGCAGCACGGTGCTCCCCACCCGCGAGGTGTTCGCGAAGGCGCACACGATCTTCACCGAGCGCGCGGACTTGCAGCGGGTGGAGGAGAGCGGCCACCACGTGACCTACAGCGGCGCCGAGGGCACGGTGACGCTGGAGGCGCACCGCCACGGCCTGTCCACCCAGGTGGTGGCCCGCACCGACCGCCTGCGCACCAACAAGATCGACGGGGTGGTGCGCTACCTGTTCAACCAGCTCCCCTATCAGTGGGGCGACCCGCCGCGCGAGTAGCTTCCCACGGCCAGGCCGAGTGCACGAATGCACCACGGGGCGGGACCGGCATGGTCCCGCCCCCGTCGTTTTGCACCACTGCTGGTCTCACCAGAGCCGCGAGACACCATAGTCGTCGAAGACGGCATCCACACTGATCAACGGGATGCTTCCACCGGCGCCTGGGCGATCAGGAGTCGGTCAAACGGATCACGATGATGCCAGGGCAGGGTGAGCACCTCGCGAACGTGCGCAACCTCGATCCCGAGCAAGCGGATGTCGTTGCGCGCCATCTGCCCCAGGATCGCGGCATCGAACGAGGGCTGCAGGATGAGTTTGCCGAGACTGGCCTTGATGGCCATTTCCCAGAGGCTCGCCAAGCTCAGCAGGATCTCGTTCCGCGGGTTGGTGATCAGTTCCCGTGCGGCGTTGCTGAGCCTTGGCTCCCCCGTGGTAAACCACAGGAAAGCGTGGGTGTCCAGCAACGCGCGTACGTGGCCGTTACTGGTATTCCTTGAAGTCATCCAGGGGTTCGTCGAAATCCGGGGCGATCGTGATCATTCCCGCACCACTGCCGAATTCGCGGGGCTTGCGACGCTGCATGGGAACGATCTGCGCGATCGGCTCACCATCCACGACCAGCACGACTTCCTCACCTCGAGCGGCCTGCTTGGCCAGTTCGGCAAGGCCGGAGATCTCCTCGGCTTTCACCGGGCACATTCGTTCATCCTCCACTCACAGGTTCCACAGCAAAGTAATTCACTCGTGGAGAACGTCCAATCCTGTGTGTCTCAAACCGGTGTACCGTTGGCCGAATCAACATCACTGACAGAAATTGGGCCGATGATTTTCCAAGCCGCGACCGACGTGCGACGCCAACAACGCGGAGGAGAGGCGATGGGAGCGAAGACGGAGGAGCCGATCGAGCGGTCGGCGCCGGGGTTCGCGCTGCGCGGCCGCTTCGCGCGCATCGCGACGGTACGGGGGCTGGTGGAGGAGCTGGCGCCGGCGCTGGTGGGATGAGGCCGGGGCGAGGTGGGGAGGGGGGTGCGGACGCGTCAGGGTACGCGCGTCCGCACCGCCTGCGCGTCGGCCAGCGCGGCCTCGAGCTGGTCGTCGGTCCACTCCTCCCAGTCGGCGGGGACGGGGATGATGCGGCGCTTGGAGCCTCCGCCCTCGAAGCAGAGCCACCCCTCGGTCATCCCGATGCCCAGCGTGAGCTTGCGGGCGTTGTGCGACAGCGTGGGAACCACGTTCCACACGTTCCAGGTCACGCCGTCGCGTGTGATGAAGGTGCGCAGCGCCATGCGGTACGATCCGGATGGTGGACGGAGTTGCAGACGGGCGCCGCCTGCCCACGCCCAAACGGTAATGCGACTCCCCCCCGGCCAGCAAGACTGCAACCACACATGTAGCAGTGCGTCGCGCGAAACGTCGTACGGAGCATGGAGTTACGCAGCCCCGTCAGGACGGGAAAAACGTGGGGCGGCACGCCCTTGCGGGGTACCGCCCCTCCGTCCGTCCGCGCGGTTGCGAAACCCGGTGGCTTCAGCGGCACTCGCCCGAGGCCAGCGACTTCCACCCGTTGCTGCTCATCGTGGCGGCCGCGTACCGGTACGACGGGGTGTAGCGACTCTGGATCGCGCTCACCCTCTGCCGCGTCTGGAACTGCGACGTCACGTGGTACGACCGCGCCTGCATGGCGCCGCACCCGGGGTTCACCCGCATCCCGCCGCTCAGCAGCCCGGGCGAGCACCCCACCGTGGCCACCGCCGCCCCCACCGCCAGCCATCTGCCGAGCCCGCGCATCATCCCCCCTCCGGGTTCCGGGTTCGCAGCCGCGCACGCGCGCGCCAGAGTACAACGCGCGGGCCGCCTCCCATCTTACACGCATCCGCGGTGCCGCCGGAAGTTTCCCGTTTCCGCAGACCCGATGCGCGAGCCGCCCTCGCTGAAAGGTCTCACGGAGGGACGGAGGAACGGAAAAACGACGAGAGCAGTTCTCCGTCCTTTCCGTCCCTCCGTGAGACCCCCAAGCTGTTTTTCGTATTGCAGAAAACCCCCGTGGATCAAGACGAAGGGCGGCCCGTGCAGGAGCCGCCCTTCGCCGTCAGCGGACGATCGAGCCGGATCAGTTGCGGCCGGCGGTGCGCTGCGCGGCCAGCTGCAGCGCCCGGTAGGCGTTCACCACGCCGCCCGCCACCGAGAGCTCCGAGAAGGCGCGCCGCTCGCTCTCGCTGCCGGGGAGCGCCACCTGGCTGGTGTACCTGGTGGCCGACTGCACCAGGATGTCCTTCACGTCGGCCGCGGTGAGGGTGGGGTAGTAGGCCATCAGCAGCGCGGCCAGCCCGGTCACCACCGGCGCGGCCATGCTGGTGCCCTGCAGCCGGCGGTACTGGTTGCCGGGAATCGTGCTCCAGATGCTCTCGCCGGGCGCGAACACGTCCACGCCGGTGTGGCTGTAGTTGCTGAAGCTGGCCGCCAGCGCGTCGCCCGTGGGCGAAGAGGCGCCCACCTCGATCCAGTTGCGCGCGTTGCCGCCGCCCAGAAACGCGCGCGTGGGGAAGCTGGGCGAGGTGTCGAGGTTGGCGCCCTCGTTGCCGGCGGCGTGCACCAGCAGCACGCCCTTGCTCTCGGCGTAGCGCACCGCCGCGTCCACCGCGCCCTTCTGCGGCGAGTACGCCTTGCCGAAGCTCATGTTGATCACCTGCGCGCCGTTGTCGGCGGCGTAGCGGATGGCGTTGGCGATGTCCTTGTCGCGCTCGTCGCCGTCGGGCACGGCGCGCAGGATCATCAGCTTCACGCTGGCGCCGGCCACCCCGTCCAGCCCCACGCTGTTGCCGCGCACGGCGCCGATGATGCCGGCCACGTGGGTGCCGTGCATGGCGTCGGGGCCGGTGACTTCGGCGTTGCCGTAGCCGCGCTCGTTCAGGTTGGTGGTGTCGTCACCCACGATCGGGCGCGGGTTGAACGAAGGGTTCAGCCCGTAGTCCAGCCGGTTCTGCACGTCCTGCCGCGCCTCGGCCAGCACCTCGGGGGTCAGCCCGCCCGCGGCCGCGCGCAGGAACATCGAGCGCGCCTGCTGCACCTCGGGCTGCGTGCTGTTGAGCGCCTGCACCTTCTCCACCGTCACCGAGTCGCCGTTCATGGCGCGCTTCAGCACGTCCACGATCTGCTGGAAGCGCGGCTCGATCTGCTTGATCTGCGCCAGCTCCTGGGTGGCGCTGGCGCGGTCGGCGTCGAGCTTCCGCTTCACGTCCTGGAACAGGTCGTACTCCGCCTTGTCGGCCGCGGACAGGGTGGCCGGGTTGGCGTTCTCGTACTTCGCGCGCAGGCGGGCGTAGATGCGCACCGACTCATAGGTGTCGTGCTCCACGTCGCGCCCGTCGCGCCCGCCGATGAAGTCCCACCCGTGCACGTCGTCCACGAAGCCGTTGTTGTCGTCGTCCCTGCCGTTGCCGGCCACCTCGCGCGGGTTGGTCCACACGTTGGCGGCCAGGTCGGGGTGGGTGATGTCCACGCCCGAGTCGATGATGGCGACGGTGACGGTGCGGGCCGGCCGGCGGCCGGTGAGCAACTCGGCGTAGGCGCGGGCCAGGCCGATGCCGGGCACGTGGTCCTTCTCGGGGTCCAGCTGCCACCAGTTCTGCGGCGGCTCCACGGCGGTGGCGTCGGTGGGGGCCTCCTGCGCGGCCAGCGGCAGCAGGGGCGCCACGGTGAACGCCAGCGCGGGAAGGAGGAACAGACGAAGGGGCTTCATCGGTTGGTCGCGGAAGGTTGAAGAAAACGCCGCCGCGCGTCCTGGTCGCGCGGCGGCATGCTGAATACCGCACAGGGCGCGCGAGGGTTCCGACCGTGCTCCATTCAGAGTTTCGCGGTCGGACCTCGACGTTCACGATCTCCACGGAGTCGCTGGCGAAGCGTCACGCCTCTTCCACCCAGTAGATCTGCTTGTGGTGGCGAGACTCGAACTCCGCCTGCCGCGCCCGCGCCGCCTCGCGCGTGGCGAACGTCTCGATGCGCACCCGGTTCCCGTTGTCGTCCTGCCGCCACAGCGCCCAGCCCGCGGCGGGCGAGACGGCGGGCGGCTCGTCCGTCTCAGGCCGCACGGGCGAGGAGCTTTTCGGTGTTCAGAGTGATCATCGGGATTTCCACCGCGCCACCGGGCGAATACGTCGATATCGTGAGATAGTCGCTGACCGGAGGCGAATGCGCGAGTCGCATCGCCAGCTTCTGGAGTTCAGGCGACATCTCCTCCAGCGCGTCCATCGGGAAGCTGCGCACGCCGCCCAGGTCGCTTCGGTTCGCCAGGACCGAGAAATCCTGGATCATGAGCCTGACCACGCGGCGCCTTTCAGCATCCACGCCCAGCAGGATCTGCTGACTCAGCCCCAGATACGTCGCGCAGTTGCCCCGTTCGAAGTTGACGTACAGCGTATCCGATGGCTCGTCGTACGAACGGACGGGATCGATCATCGTAGTCATCGTATGCGCTTGGGATACGCGGTTGCGACGTAGTTGTTCTCCACGGGTTCACCCGCCCCCGTCGGTTCGAAACCAAAGAGCACGACCGCAACGATGTGCGTCGCTCGCCCGGGGAGCCCCACGACCGGGTATGGATAGAAGTACTTCCGCGACCTCAGCCGATCCTGGCGACGGCGTCCCTTGCGAATCGTCTCACGGACGTCCGCCTCTCGGTCCGCCAGGATGCTGGATGCAGATGTGCTCCCACCGCTCTTCGGTCAGGTAGATCGGGTTCCCCCGCGCATCCGTGACCGTCCACCGCCGCCCCTGCCGCCCCTGCCGCCCCTCGGACATGATCGCCGATCCACCTGTTGAACGATAACGGAATCGTCCCGCAGGTCCAACGATCTACTTTGTTCGCATCCGCGCAAGTCCCCCTACGGGCGAGCCGCTCCTGCCGCGCCACCGGCAACACCGTCGTGCGTAGCCGGGACGGTCATGTAGCGCTGCGAGAACACCCGGGCGAAGCTGAAGCCGGCGACCTGCCAGAACCAGACGCTGGTCACCAGGAAGCCGATGCCGAAGGCCAGCAGCCCGGCGAACGACAGCGCCAGCGCGGCGAGCGCGATCCCCCACGCGTGCCAGTACGCCGCGCCCCCCTGCAGCGCGCGGCTCAGTGCCCGCGCCGGATTGTAGATCTCGGCGGGGTCGAAGGCGCGGCAGTAGTGCGTCATGTAGCCGGGGATGGCGATGGTCGCCAGCACGAGCAGCACCGCCCCGAGCGCGATCAGCGGCGTGCTGCCCAGGCGGTACCCGGCGGCGGCGAGCAGCAGGCCGGGCGCGTAGTAGTACGCCATCCCGCCGAAGGTGAGCAGGCCGTGCTTGAGCAGCTGCCGCCAGTTGCGCCAGGCGGGCCACGCCGGCTGCCCGTGCAGCATCCGGTGCACGAGCATGATGCGGTGGCCCATGTTCAGCAGCCAGCCGACGAGGGGGATCAGCAGCAGCGCCGCCCCGATCAGCACCTCGCGCCGGCTCTCGCGGCTCTGCAGCGGGAACGCGAACGAGGTGCGCAGGTCCAGCGGCGTGTGCAGGTCGATCGGCTGCGAGGGGAGGCTCATCCAACGGTGCGGATGGAAGGGATGCGCTACGACGAGGGATCCTGTTCCAGCAGTTCCCTCAAACCGGTGGGATACAGCGGCGGCCCGCCATCCGCGAAGAAGTCGAGCGGGAGCCATTCCGCGCGCCACTCCGTCCCGTCCGACTCGGTCCAGCGCAGTTCGTCGCGCCCGTACAGCGATGCGTCGGCGAAGCGGGCGGCGAAGACGAAGACGATCTCGTGGCCGGGGCGGCCCTCGTAGGTGAACAGGTTCTCCAGCACGCCCAGCGGGCGCACGTCCACGATCTCGGCGCCCAGCTCCTCCATCATCTCGCGGCGCACCGCGTCGGCCGCGTGCTCGCCGAACTCGATGCCGCCGCCCAGCGGGCCGTAGAACCGCTCCCCCTTCACCGAGTCCACGGCGCCGCTGACCAGGAACTCGGCGCCGCGGCGCACCACGCACACGGCTTTCGGGCGGATCGCGCCTTCCTTCATCTCAGTCCGCCGGATGGGAAGAGGGATTTCAGCGCGGGCGCCGGCCGCGGCGCGCGGCGGCCGGCGGGGGCGCCGGCGGCGGGGGCGGCCTGGGGAGCGCGACCCGGGCGAGCGCGGGCGGGCCGAGGCGGATCTCGGTGTTCGGCCACGGCACCCAGCGGGCCAGGAAGATGGCCGTCAGCTCGCGCCAGTGGTTGGGCATGCCGGGGATCGGCGGCTCGTCGTAGGGGCGGCCGGTGGCGAGCGTGACGTGCGGCACGCGCGGCAGCAGGCGCAGCACGGCGATCTCCATCCCCGTGGCGGCGTCGGTGTCGGGGAGAAAGACGTGGCCGGGGTCGTTCGAATCCGCCCCGTAGCTCTCCAGCCCCAGCGACGCCGCCACCTCGTGAAAGGCGGCGAGGTCGCGCGGCGACACGTCGTAGTCCGCGGCGCGGCCGGCGGGGCGGCCGTTGCGGTCCACGCGGTTGTGCCACGAGGTGAGCGTGGTGGTGGCCACCGGCCCCGGGCGCGAGCGGCCCTGCTGGAAGAGGTGCGCCTGCCGTTCCGGCGAGCGCCACGTCTCGCGGCGCCGCGCGTGCACCCCGCGCACGGCCAGGTCGCGCTCGAAGCGCATCAGCCGGGTGGCGAAGACCGGGTCCAGCAGCTCCATCTCGCGGTGCACGGCGCCCACGCCCGGGCCGTACTTCGTCCGCAGCACCCGCCACTCCCACTGCTCGTAGCTTTCGCCGAGCGCCGGGTGCGGCATCCCCGGCACGCCCACGACGTGGGTGCCGGGCTGCGGGGTGACCGGCTGGTACACCGGCACGTCCAGGTACGACAGCAGCCCGAAGCGCCCCGGCCCCTTCGCCCCGTAGCGGCAGCGCAGCTCGCCCGGGGTGGGGTTCCGCCCCAGCCGGGTGATGTCGCGGATGGTGCACCCGTCCGCCACCCCGCCCACCACCGGCGGCAGCGTGGCCGGCGCGCGCGCGGTGGAGGCGGACACGGCGTCGGCGGGGCGGCCGGCCAGGGGCGGCTGCGCAGAGGTCGCCGGGCGCGCCGCCGCGGACGGTTGCGCGGGCGGCGAAGCGGACGGTGTTTTCGACGGAGCGGAGCCCGTCGTCTGCGCCAGCAGCGGCGCGGCGCAGAGCAGCATAACGGCGGCGATGCGCAGAACGTGGGTCACGTCGGGTACTTCGGCGTGGCGGCGGCGTTGGGGGTGGAAGCGGATGGTGATACTCGCGCGGCGGTGGGGATGTGCCGATCGGAGCCCGGGGCCGCACCCCGTACAGGGCGGATGAATCCGCTGCAGCAACCACACGAAGCCCGCCTCGCGGACTGCTGGCGAGGCAGCGGCCGGGATGCCCGCGCGCGCCCGTCGCATCGTACCGTCCCGATGCCGCTCCCGCAGCCTCGCGCGGTTCGCGAGGCTTCCTGTGGCCGTAGTCCTTGGCTTCGGCCGCCCGGTCCGGTCGACGCGACACGCCTCACAGCAGGCCCTGCACGAAACCGCCGTCCACCTGGAAGGTGACGCCGGTGACGTAGCTGGCGCGGTCCGAGGCCAGGAAGGCGACGGCGGCGGCCAATTCCTCGGGCTCACCCATGCGGCCGGCGGGGATGCGCGCGCCGATCTCGTGCAGCACGTCGTCCACCTCGCGCTCCTCGTTGCGCGCGCGCTCCATGGCCAGCTCCTCCACCCGGCCGGTGCGCATGTAGCCGGGCGCCACCACGTTGCACAGCACGCCGAACGGCGCCATCTCGGTCGCCATCGTCTTCACGAAGCCCACCACGCCGGTGCGCGCCGTGTTGCTCAGGATCAGCCCCGGCAGCGGCTGCTTGACCGAGACGGAAGTGAGCGCGATGAAGCGGCCCCAGCGCCGCGCCTTCATGTGCGGCGCCACCTCGTGCGCCAGGCGGATGGTGCCGAGCAGGTTCAGCTCGATGGCGCGCTCGAAGTCGGCGGCGGCGGTGGACTCGAACTTCGTTCCCGGCGGGCCGCCCGCGTTGGCCACCGCGATCTCCACCGTGCCCCAGCGGTTCACGGTCTCGTCCACCAGCGCGCGGACCTCGTCGGGCTTCGTCATGTCGGCGGAGAGGGCCAGCACCTGGGCGCCGGTGTCGCGGCGGATCTCCTCGGCGGCGGCGCGCAGCCGCGCCTCGTTGCGCGCGCTGATCACCACCCGCGCCTTCTCGCGGGCCAGCTCGCGGGCGATCGCCTTCCCCAGCCCCATGCTGCCGCCGGTGACGATGGCGACGCGGTCCCTGATCCCCAGGTCCATACCGTCCCCCCTGCTCGCGCGTGTGCGACCCGACTCTCGCCCGTCGAAGCTACAAACCGGATGCGCGCGAGGCCAGCGCTCCCGCGTCAGCCGTTTGGGGCCACGATTGCCACTCTGGCACTTTCGCACCCTCCCGCCGCCGCGCTACAATTCGCATCCACCCATTCCATCGTCCCACCCTCCATGAACCCACGCCGATGATGCGACCCGCGGCACGCCCGTCCCCGCGCCCGGCCTCCACGCCCCGGATCCGGATGGGGGCATGGCGGGGGTGAAGGGGCGGCTCTCCTCCCTGCCGGAGCCGCGGCGGCTGCTGTCGTGGCTGTACCTGGGGCGCAGCGCGCTGGCGGCGGGGATCTTCGTGGCCGTGGTGTGGGCGTGGCAGGACGTGCCGCCGCAGACCACGCTGGGCGCCACGCTGATGCTGGTGGGCACCCTGGCCTTCACCGCGCTGTCGGCGTGGTGGACGCACCTGCGCGGCGCGGCGCCGGGGCGCAGCTTCCTGTACTTCCAGGTGGTGTACGACGCGCTGCTGGTGACCGCGTGCGTGCACATGACCGGCGGCAAGCTCAGCTCCTTCGCGCCGCTGTACGTGCTGGTGATCGTGGAGGCCGCGGTGCTCCTCCCCATCGTGGGCGGGATCCTGATCGGCGTGCTGGTGAGCATCCTCTACACGGCCGACGTGGTGTGGAGCGCGCACCAGCTCGACGCCGCGGTGGTGCTGCAGGGCGCGCTGTTCACCACCGTGGCGCTGGTCACCGGCTACCTGGGCGACCGGCTGCGCCAGACCGGCGCCGTGCTGGGCCAGGTGGAGACGGAGCTGCGCCAGCTGCGCCTGAGCACCGACGACGTGCTGGCCAGTCTGGCTACCGGCATCCTGACCGTGGACGCGCAGGGGCGGCTGGCCTACCTGAACGCCGCCGGCGCCGAGCTGCTGCAGCTGGAGCCCGCGCGCTGGCTGGGGCGACCCGCGCTGGACGAGCTGGACCGCCGCGTGCCCGGCCTGGGGCGGGTGATCCGCGAGACGGTGGAGAGCCGCGACCCGGTGCGCCGCTTCGAGACCGGCGAGCAGGAAGACGGCACCGTCTTCGGCGTGAGCACCACCCTGCTGGAGGACGGCGGCCCGCCCTCGGTCACCGCCGTCTTCCAGGACATCACCGAGCGCAAGCGGATGGAGGTGCTGCGCCGCCGCGCCGAACGGCTCGAGGCGGTGGCGGGCCTGAGCGCCTCGCTGGCGCACGAGATCAAGAACCCGCTCGCCTCCATTCGCAGCGCCACCGAGCAGCTGGCGCTGGACGGCGTGGACCCCGACGACCGCGCCGTGCTGCGCGCCCTGGTGGTGCGCGAGAGCGACCGGCTGTCGCGGCTGCTCACCGAGTTCATCGACTTCGCGCGCGTGCGCGTCCGCAGCCCCGAGCCGCTGCACGTGGGCGGGCTGATCAAGACGGCGCTCGACGTGGTGCGCGCCCACCCGCACGCCGAGGGGCGCACGCTGCGCTTCGAGGTGGACGTGTCGGCGGCGGGGGCGGTGGTGATGGGGGATGAAGACCTGCTGCACCGCGCGGTGCTGAACCTGGCGCTGAACGCGGTGCAGTGGGCGGGGCCGGGGGGCACGGCCGAGGTGGCGCTGGACGTGGTGGAGAGCGAGATTCTGTCACCCGCGCTCGACTACACCCGCGCCGTGCGCATCCGCGTGAGCGACACCGGCCCCGGCGTGCCCGAAAACGAGAAGGAGCACGTCTTCGACCCGTTCTTCACCCTGCGCCCGGGGGGAACCGGGCTGGGGCTGGCGCTGGTGCAGCGCGCCGCCGAGGCGCACGCCGGCGCCGTGTTCGTGGACGAGCCGGGGCCGGGGTGGGGCTCCACCTTCACCCTGTACCTTCCCGAGGCCGAGGAGAACGGCCACGGGACAGCGACCGAAGACCGGCACCAGGCAGCCGAACCGTGAGCGAGCCCAGGATCCTGATCGTAGACGACGAAACCGCCATCCTCGACACCCTGCGCATCCTGCTCAAGCGCGAGGGGTTCCAGGTGGAGACGGCCGTGGGCGGGCAGCAGGGGATCGACCGGATGAACGACACCAGGCCCGACGTGGTGCTCACCGACGTGCGCATGCCCGGGGTGGGCGGCCTGGAGGTGCTGCTGGCCGCGCGCGAGCTGGACCCGTCGCTCCCGGTGATCCTGATGACCGCGCAGGCCAGCCTGCAGACGGCGATCCGCGCGGTGAACGAGGGCGCCTACTACTACATCCAGAAGCCGTTCGCCAACGACGAGCTGGTGGCCATCGTGCGCCGCGCGGCCGAGAGCCGGCAGCTGAAGCGCGAGAACCAGCAGCTGCGCACCGAGATCCGCCGCCGCGACCGGGGCGACGCGGTGCGCCCGATCGGCCGCAGCAAGCCGTTCATGGACAGCCTGAAGCTGGCCGAGACGGTGGCGCCGACGGACAGCACCGTGCTGATCTCGGGCGAGAGCGGGACGGGGAAGGAGGTGCTGGCGCGCTACGTCCACGAGCTGTCGGCGCGCGCCGACGGGCCGTTCGTCTCCATCAATTGCGGCGCGCTCCCCGAGAACCTGCTGGAGAGCGAGCTGTTCGGGCACGTGCGCGGCTCGTTCACCGGCGCGGTGCGCGACAAGCAGGGCCTTTTCGTGGCCGCCAAGGGCGGCACCTTCTTCCTGGACGAGGTGGGCGAGATGTCGCCCGCCACGCAGGTGAAGCTGCTGCGCGTGCTGCAGGAGCGCGAGGTGATCCCCGTCGGCGCGACGGAGGCGCTGCCGGTGGACGTGCGCATCGTGGCGGCCACGAACCGGGACCTGGACGAGGAGATCCGCAAGGGCGGCTTCCGCAGCGACCTGTTCTACCGCCTGAACGTGATCACCCTGCACCTGCCGCCGCTGCGCGACCGCAGCGAAGACGTGGCGCTGCTGGCCGAGCACTTCCTGGGCCGCTTCAGCGCCACCCGCGGCCGCGAGCTGCGGCTGACCCCCGAGACCATGGCGGCGCTGCAGGCGTACGACTGGCCGGGGAACGTGCGCGAGCTGGAGAACGCGCTGGAGCGGGCGGCGGTGATGAGTCCCGCCGAGCAGATCCAGCCGTCCGCCCTCCCCACGCGGATCACCGAGCGGGGGCCACAGCCGCTGGTGGCCGCCTCGCTGCCGCCCAACCCCACGCTGGAGATCATCGAGCGCGCCTACATCCACTGGGTGCTGCAGAGCGAGGGCGGCAACAAGACCCGCGCCGCCGAGGTGCTGGGGATCGACCCCTCCACCCTCTACCGCAAGCTCCTGCGCTACGGGATGGAAACGGGGTGAGGCGAGCGTTCGTCCCGGCGCCACCAGCAGAACCGGCCCGCCAAGGCCCTGCTTGCGCCGGCGCAGCGGCCTGATACCAGCTCCGCTTGAACCGTTGGCGGAGATCCCCGCAATATCACGACTTTTGCCGGATCTGGTATGAGCGCGGTGGCGCTCCACGCCCGAGGCGCATCGCCGCGTCCCCTTCTTCGCGCGCTCCGCGCTCCGTCGCACGGCCGACCCATCCCTGCCGAGACAATACATCCGGTTCACGCAACAAAGTGCTTGACGAGAAGATGGGCGGCGGCAGGATTGTGGATTCCCCCTCAGTTCCCCCGTCACGCCCAAGGAGGACGCCATGCGCCTGGACCTGAACAACCTGAACGTCGAGACGTTCTCGACGGCCCCCACGTCCGACTCCGCGATCACGGTGCCGTACGACACCGGCCCCGGCGGCCCCGACTCGCTCTGCTACATCTGCTACAACACGGGGAACTACGTGCCCTCGTGCAAGTTCTACCAGTGCGGGATCGACCCGGAAACCCGCTTCTACCCCTGCACCAACCAGCTCACCTGCGTCGGCTGCGCCTGAGCCGACGACGCCGAACTGGATTCCGCGCGAGAAGAAACGGCCCGCCGCGGCGTTGCGGCGGGCCGGTTTGCTTCGCCGGCGGTCGTGCGGAGCGATCGGCCGATCACCCCCGCAGCATCCGCCCGCCGTCCACCACGAGGATTTCGCCGGTAACGTAGTCGGCGTGGAGGAGGTAGAGGACGGCGCGGGTGACGTCGTCGGACGAGCCCAGGCGCTGGAGAGGAGTGGACTTCGCGAGGGCGTCGAGCTCGTCGGGGCCCATGCTCTCGGGGGGGAGCACGGCGCCGGGGGCGATGCCGTTCACGCGCACCCCGGGGGCGAGCGAGCGGGCGGCCACGCGGGTGAGGTGCACCAGCCCGGCCTTGGACACGCAGTGGGCAGCGTACGCGGCCCAGGGCTGCAGACCGGCCAGGTCGCACAGGTTCACCACGCACCCGCGCCGCTCGCGCAACGTCTGAGCGAGATGGCGGATCAACAGGAAGGGCGCCTTCAGGTTCACGGCCAGGGTGTGGTCCCACAGCGCCTCGTCCGTCTCCTCCAGTCGCTCGGGGGGAAAGACGGAGGCGTTGTTCACCAGCACGTCGATCCCGCCGAACGCCGTCGACGCCTCGCGCGCCAGCCGCTCCACTTCATCCTCCCGCGACAGGTCCGCCCCGATCGCCGCCGCCTCGCCGCCCGCCGCGCGGATCTCGCCGACGAGCTTGTCCGCCTGCGCCGACGAGGAGTTGTAGTGCACGACCAAGCGCATCCCCTGGCCCGCCAGCGCGAGCGAGATCGCGCGCCCCACGCGCACGGCGCCGCCCGTCACCAGCGCGGTCTTTCCCGCGAGTTCCATGATTCTGGGCCCTCCCCGAGTGCGGGACGCTGCACCTTCTCCTCCCGCCGGCTGTCCCCTGTCCCCTGTCCCCTGTCCCCTGTCCCCTGTCCCCTGTCCCCTGTCGTCTACTCGTCCTGCTTGAAGATCTTGAGGTTCGTCGAGTGGCCGGGGTTCACACGCGCCTTGGGGTTCAGGTAGTGCACGGCGTTGTTGACGGCGATGGCGGCCTCGCCGTAGCCCGTGGCGATCAGTTCCAGCTTGCCGGGATAGTGGACCACGTCGCCCGCGGCGTAGACGCCCTCGAGGTTGGTCTCCATCAGCTGGGTGACCTTGATGGTGTTCTTCTCCAGCTCCAGCCCCCACTGGCCGATCGGCCCCAGGTCGGGCTTGAAGCCGAGCAGCGCCACCACGGCCTCCACCTCCAGGTGCTCGTCCTGGTCCGTCTCGTTGTTGTAGATGGTGGCGCGGGCCACGCACCCGCCGGCGCCGTGCAGCTCGCGCACCTCGTACGGCGTCTTCACCCGCACCTCGCCGGCCTGGGCGGCGGCCCACATCTGCTCCACGGTGGCCTTGTGGGCACGGAACTCGGGGCGGCGGTGGATGAGCGTGACCTCGCGGGCGATCCCCTTCAGCCCCAGCACCCAGTCCACCGCGCTGTCGCCGCCGCCCACCAGGAGCACCCGCTTGCCGCGGAACTCCTCGGGCTGGTGCACGTGCGTGTGCACGCCGCCGCCGTCGCTGTCGTAGTGCTCGTTCCACCCCGGGCACTCCAGCACGCGCGGGTTCAGCGCGCCCTTCCCTGCGGTGATCACGATCGTCTTCGACCGGTATTCGCCCTTCGGCGTCACCAGCCGCCAGTGCCCCTCGGCCGCGCGCTCCAGCCGATGCACCTCGGCGCCCAGGACGACCTCGGGGCCGAACTGGGTGCCCTGCTCGATCATGTTGCGCGCCAGCTCCTTGGCCAGGATCCGGGGGAGCCCGCCCACGTCGAAGATGTACTTCTCGGGGTACAGCGCCATCAGCTGCCCGCCCAGCTGCGGGAGCGCGTCCACGATGCGGCAGCTCACGCCGCGCAGCCCAGCGTAGAAGGCGGCGAACAGCCCCGTGGGCCCGCCGCCGATGATGGTCACGTCCCGGATGCCGCCGTTCGCGTCGCTCACGCCACCGTGTCCTGTATGTCTGTATCGAAGAGTCGGCCGTAGTCCGAAGTGGCGGGATGTTATTGGGGGCGCGCACCTTCCGCAACCGGATCGGCCGCGCGCACCCGGGGCGCGATCTCGCGCAGCCCCCCCACCCGCCCGTCCGGCGCCCAGTCCACCCAGCCCAGCAGCGCCGGGTGCTGCAGCGAGGGGATCGGCGGAATCCGCAGCACCGCCGCATAGCCGGCCGGCAGCCGCGCGCGCGTGGAATCCAGCGCCGCGCGGGCGCCCGCCGTGTCGCCGGCCAGCGCGCGGAGGCGTGCCTGGTGGAACCACCCTTCCGGCCGCGCGCGCCACCCTGGCAGCCGCAGCAACGCCGCGTTCTGGGCCGCGGCCGAGTCTCGCCGGCCCAGCGTGTCGTACGCCAGCGCCATCACGTGCCGCGCGTCGCCCTCCCACCCGGCGCCGTGGGGAACGGTGTGCCAGGCGCCGTCCGCCAGCGCGAGCGCCTCGCGGAACGCGCCCTGGTCGTAGCGCGCCTGCGCCAGGTACAGCCGCGGCGCGGGCGCGTCGGGAAAACGCCGGATCGCCTGCCGCAGCACCGCCTCGGCGCGCTGGGGCTCGCCCGCCAGCAGCATCCAGCGCGTGTACTGCTGCACCATCAGCCCCTGGCCGTAGCCGGTCTTCCGCAGCGCGCGCTCGAAGTAGGGGACTCCCTCGTCGCCGCGGCCCGCCTTGAACAGGAGCTCGGCGGCGCGCCAGTCCACCCGCCACACCTCGGGGTGCTCGTCCACCAGCGAGTTGAACAGCGCGTTGGACGACGCCCACGCCGGGGTGCGCGTCCACGTCCGGTACGCGCCCAGCGCCAGCAGCACGGCCGCCACGGCGCCGGCCAGCTGCCGCGTTTCCCGGGGCTGCGGCCGCACCGCCGCGACCAGCGCCGGCGCCAGCAGCGCCACGCAGACGGAGGGGAGGTAGAGGGTGCGCTCGGCCAGGATCACGCCGACGGGGAAGGCGATCTGCGCCACCGGGAAGACCGTCGCGGCCAGCCACAGGATGGCGCCGGCCACCCAGCGCTGCCGCCGCCACGCGCGGACCGCCGCGAAAATCAGCGCCAGCATCAGCCCCAGCGACAGCCAGGCCAGCGGGGAACGCCAGGTGGGCACCATCAGGGTGTCGGGCCCCCACTCGGCGCTCAGGTCTGCCGGCCACAGCATCAGCCGCAGATACTCGGGCCACAGCCGCGCGGCCATCGCCCACCGGTCGAGGGTGCCCAGCCCCTCCAGGTTGGGCGCCGGCGGGGTGCCCAGCACGGCGCCCAGCACCGCGCGCCGCAGCAGCAGGTAGGCGGCCACGGTGAGGACCGAGACCGCGATCGCGGGCGCGTTGCGGCGGAGGATCGCCAGCGGGCCGGCGCGCTCGTGGCGCGAGCGGATGGCGTCGAGCACCACCAGGGCGCCGGGGAGCGTCACCCCCATCTCCTTGCTCCCCAGCGACAGCAGCAACAGCCCGGCGATCGCGGCCAGCCGTCCCGGCCCCGGCCGCGGCGCGCCCAGGTACACCACGCAGGCGGCCAGGTAGAAGAGCGCCGCCAGGACCTCGGCGCGGCCGATCACGTTCGACACCGCCTCCACGTGCACCGGGTGCACGGCGAACACGGCGGCGCCCAGCGCGGCGGCCAGCGGCCCGGCGCCGAGCCGAAGCAGGAGCACGGCCACCAGCGCCGTCACCCCCGCGTGCAGCAGCACGTTCACCGCGTGGAAGGCGGCGGGCGCGTCGCCGTGCACCGCCCACTGCACGGCCAGGGTCAGCAGGGTGACGGGGCGGTAGAGCGCGTTTTCGTTGGGCCAGTACGGCCCCAGCAGCACGCCGCGCAGGTTCCCCAGCCCGTGTACCACCGCGTTGTGGGCCAGGATCGGCTCGTCGTCGATCGCGTAGCCGTTGGCCAGCGAGTTGGCGTAGGCGAGCACGGCCAGCAGCGCGGGGGCGAGCACGGCCGCGGCGGCCGGGCGCCGGCCGGGCCGGGGCGGATCGGGGGTGATGGTCATTGGGACGTGTGCGAGACGAAGCGGCGGCACGGAGTCCGCCGCCGGAGCAGACTGCTGCTGCTGCATGTTGCAGGAGTTCGTGCAGGATGGAAACCCCGCCCGGAACGCCCGGCGCCGCCCGGGTTGATTCAAACGATGAACGTGATTAGACTTACGAGTTCCCACCGGGAGTGGAACGGCGGTTGCCTTCAGCCGCCTTTGGAGCCGGCGCCTCGCCGGCCGGTCGCCACCGTCTGCCTCCCCGCCAGGAGACTTCCCTCTATGCGCGCCCTTCGCAACACCCGCGGCTTCACGCTCATCGAGCTGATGATCGTGGTGGTCATCATCGGGATCCTTGCCGCGCTGGCCATCCCGCGTTTCAGCGTGGCCTCGCACAAGTCGAAGGAGAAGGAGGCCGACATCCTGCTCAAGCAGGTGTACAGCCTGCAGCAGGCGTACTACTCCCAGACGGGGAGCTACGCCACCACCTCCACGCAGCTGGCCACCGTCGGCTTCGAGCCGCCCCCGCTGATGCAGCACTACACCCTCCCCGGCGCCGGCGGCTACGGCCTGCCGCTCTGCCTGGCTTCCACGGGGACCTGGCACAACCGCGGCGTGGACAGCAACGGCGACATCGACGACTGCTGATCCGTCCGCCGTGTCCGCCGCTCCATGCGAAAGGGCCGTCCCCGGGGGCGGCCCTTCGTGCGCATGCCCGCCTCGTGCCCGATCCGCCTGATGGCCTGGGGTCCCCCGAGAAACGGAGCGACGGAGAACTGCTTGTGAGTCTTGCAGTTCTCCGTCCCTCCATGCTTCCGTGAGAGATCCAGGAGGATCGAGGATCGAGCGGTGCCGCCCATCTCGCGCCGCCACCTGAATCGTTTTCGAAACAGACGAACGATGGGTCTTATGCCGGATCTGGTATCCCACATCGGCGGCAGGGGGACGCGGTCGTGCTCTACCCCCTCCGCCTTCTGCTCCCCCGGCGTCGGATCCTGCCGTTGGTCCTCGTCGCCGGTCCGGGCGGTCCGGCACACTCCGTTCCTCCTTCGTCCCCCTTCGCCACCGGGCCGCTCGAAGCACCCGAAGGCGGGAAACACATGGCGCTGGCACGCCCGCACGCGGACGAGGAGCGGCGAACGGGGTGTCTTGCAGGCTGCACGGAATCGTGCAGGATCGCACGGCGCAGGGGGGCGGCACGGGGGGCGGGGAAAGAAGAAAACCGTTGGGATTGCTGGGGTTTTGCAGGATGCCACGGGTTGGTATGCCCGTTGCCTTTTCCCCGCCCCGACAGCACCCCGAGACCGTGCTGGTACCCCCCACTCCCTCTGGAGAGACAAGACCCATGCGCAAGATCCGCAACAACAACAAGGGCTTCACCCTGATCGAGCTGATGATCGTGGTCGTGATCATCGGGATCCTGGC
>Ga0070662_100000502_pt1 | contig 23407 bp, 20 predicted proteins | sample KBSC53metaG_FD_65648 | JGI IMG/M metagenome (GOLD analysis project Ga0070662, IMG submission 65648) | Corn rhizosphere microbial communities from Kellogg Biological Station, Michigan, USA - KBS C5-3 metaG | ecosystem: Host-associated > Plants > Roots > Rhizosphere > Soil ...
TTTAATGTGACAAATGCTGGCCTGGCATACCTTATCTTTATATCATTCAATTATTGTTGTATTAACTTACAACATTTCCTATATTCTGTAATAGGCGATACTTTCTTGCTCCTTAAACTCATCGCCACTTAGACATTGCCCCAACTGATTCTGGTAATCTTTAAGCCGTTTAATTATTAACCCGAGTCAGCTAAAGACATCATGACTAATCGACAGGCCTCCATGGGCAACGCAGATGCGCAACAAAGTTTACTGGCCGGACAGGTCAATCTTTTTTTATTCGACCTGAAGAACGAGGCCAATGAACATGGTTTTAAACCAGATGAATCCTGGAACCTACAGATCGCCACCGACGACGAAATAATCAGCTTGAAAAAGCAATATCACCCGGTGATTTCGCTGCGGCTTCATGCACAAACGTTGTTAACGGCATACCTGCAGATCAAAAATAAATTGCAGCAAACGTTCAGCAAAAACGATATGGCACTTACCGTCGATGACTTGTCAAGGGATGGAAAACAACATCTGGCGGCCTATCCAGCAAGAAGCTTCCGCAGTTGATCTAAGTGAATTATAATACTCAAATTCGGCAAAACTCGTGAAACTGTGATTGACCGGCTCATTCAGCTTCGAGTAGACATCTGATTAGTTAACATGCAAATATAAAATCATGAGCAAAGACAAAGGCGGGAAAAACGTCAAAAAAGCGCCCGGCACTGACAGTAGGAAGACTTTATCTGATTACCAGGCAGGCAAGCAACTAACAAATAATAATAACTTGATTAACAATAAAAAAGCATAATGAGCGAAAAAAGTACTATCCAAAATGCCAGGGAATATGTATATGACCTGGGAAATACGGCTAATGAGAACGGCTTCAAAGATAACGATGCCTGGCAGCTTAGCCTGGTAAGCGGTTCAGAAAAAAAGACATTAGAAAAGAATTATCAGCCAACCGTTGTTATAGGGCTGCTGCCCGAGGTTATTACAGCCTTTATAACAGAGGTGAAAGCTGCTATGAACCGTGCTGATGCCGTTTTCATGAGGCTTGGCAATTTGGATCTCAAAACCACTGAGATGCAATTTCTTGTGGCTTACAACAGTAACCGGGCGAAGCGATAGTCAGTCGCTATCCTGGTGCTTAGTGATAACTAAGGTTGAATATAAAAGAAACTTGTTTTATCCGGTACCATCGGTGTCGAAACACGGACACATCCGCACCGCTATTCAACCCATGGGAGACGCCGCTGCTAAAGCTCAAAACTAGATATTCAAAACATTATGAACTATAATTCCTATAATGAAACTGATCCTCAGCATTTTAATGCGATTGAATACCCTCGGGTAGCAGCGGAATTGGAAATATTGCGCCAAGCGGTAGTCGATATGCCAGAAGCTTACAAAGCGGATATATTTATTTCTTTCCTCAACGACCACTGCATCAATATTGCCTGGATTTCGGATAATCCAGGGGTTACCAGGCAGGCGCTTTCAGGAAGACCTCCGACAATTCACATTGAAAGGCTTTTTACCTCGTGCCGGCAGAACACCGGATTTCTCAGAGAATTTGAAGATTATTTCAAAAACGTGATTGCTGGAAAGCAGTGATCTGCGGGATACCGGAGATAGCCGCCGGGCAGGCGGTCTCTCTACTAACTTAAATCTTTACTTATTAATCAGCTTATTTAATATGAAATTATGAGACGTCAGTATTTTATCAAATGTTACCGGGTTTACAAAAACGATACTGCCGTGACGGAAGTCTCGGCTAATGACTTTAAACCTGTATTGCAACGGCGTTTGGGAACCAAGCCTGCCGACGTCACGGGGCCGCGAGATGTCCTGTGTTCAATACCTCTATATTCCCTGCCACCCGACGAAAATATGTTCTATGGCTATCTGGATAAAGCGATCGCCATGGAAAAAGCCAAAGCAGGGGCGCTTGTCTATATCAACCAAATGGTGAAAGAGGTGGAAAGGAGTATTCAAAAACTGGAGCAATACCGGAATGACCATTACGACGATCTGAATGTTAACCTGTTGGATGCTAATATCAACAAAATAAAAAGACAAATGAACATGAAATAATTGCATGAAAGAAGCGCATGGCAACGGTAAAAGAAGGCCGCGAGTCTTGGCTGTTAAATAACAGATGAGATTTTGATAAAATGAGGTATTCCGTCGCTGCCGTTGACAATTTAATATCTCTTATCTTAAAATTGCGAAAATTATGGTACATAGGACAGGATATTTAATTAAGAAAGCCGGCCGTGAACGCTACATCCAGGTGGAAACTATCCTCATATTCTATAAGCAGGAATTTATTAGCACAGGAAAACATCTGCTATTTGAAGATGAAACATTTATCGGCCACATTACGGTATCCGACGGCGAATACCTCGCCAAAGGGCTTGCCGTGCTTTCAGAGGAGGAAAAAGCCGAACTGATCCGCTTTTTAATGCTTTTTAAACCACCACTTTATGACCCTCCGGCTTCCCAGTTCGGTTTTGGCATCGAATTGGATGGAAACCTGACCTATTGCGAAGTAGTTTTAAAGAATGACCTTTACGAAATATGGTATGACGCCAAACTTATTGCCAAGCTTTATCAAGACGAGCATTTCAGATGGAAGCAATTTTCCGGGGAACGCCTGCAGCCATCAGTTGTTAGAGAGATAACAGACCGTATCGAGGCCCATTATAGTGCCGAAAAATAGCTACGCCCGCTGGCCTTGTCATTATCGGATCGGTGCAGCGTCCGAAAAGTAGGTAAATGACCGTTCAATGGAAAAGAGTATGGTATCGTAATATTGTTACAGCGAAGTAATACGCTCTTTTCGTTCCATGATGATAGCAGCTTTCTTGCCGGTATTTAATTGTGATACCACATCGTTTAAAATGAGTTGATTTCTTGCTGAATCATGGATCAAAATCTTAAAAAGCGTTTCAAACTTGTCTATTTTGGTATTGAAAGGAACAAACAGATCGGTGTCCCTAATAATGATTTGCGTACCAGTTTGATTTTGCACCTTTTGTGTTCTAACCTCATGGATAATTTCTTCCAAATGAATAAATATTAACTTGCCATCGTTGTACTTTCTAAATGGTGTAACGGTAAGCCCGGATCCTATCGGTTTTTTGAATCAGTACGATCAGAAAGTTATTTTAGATGAAGTACAGCGGGTTCCCGGTCGATTCGTAATGTTGCTGAACAGATCTGACCGCGGTTTTAAGCTTCTATCCTGACTCCCCTACATGCTTCCCTGTTCCTGCATAATTAATTTGTAAGCATTCGCCGCAGCATCAGGTACAGGTTTAGCCCTTCGCCGGGTTTGAATATCAAACCAAACAATCTCAACTGTTAATTGAGCTTTCTTTTTCTTAAATTCATCTACAAATTCATGCACGAGTACCCACCTGGAACCATCGTCATTGACTTCTTTAATTTTAAGATGTATATAGACAATGTCTGTATATTTAATTTCTCTGAAAAATATACACTCTTCACGCATTAAAACGGGCGCAAAATGCTGCTCTTCCATAACTTTCAAAGTCAATCCATACTGGCTTAGCATTTCCATGCGATGTTGTGATGCTAAATCATAATAGCCGCTATGTCTTAGATGAAAATTGGGGTCGAGATCGGACCAGCGTAAATTGACTTTGAAAGCTGTTGCGAACATTATTTCAGTATTTTATGATAAATGATTTGTAAAAAAGATAATATATTTACAGGGTTATCGACTTGTGCAAGTACCACATAAGCTATTAGATTTTTCAACGATGGCCCACCCTATAACTAAGTTGTTATCCAGCTTTTAATCTTTTACTTTTCCTACAACCTCCATCAGTTGCGCAATCCTGCGGCAATGCATGTCCTCATGAAAAATCAGAAATCGCATAGCTTCATAGCTGATTACGGTCAAACCAGAGTGGTTCACTGAGGCAATTTCATTTCCAGGCTTGTCCATTCCGGTACATATTTTATAATATTGAGCCGTTTGCTGCAGCGAATGCCTGATGAGTAAAATGTCGTCTTCGCCTACAATCTCATCAGGTACCGAGCCTTTTTCAAAGCGGGATTTTACGAATTCATGAATTGGGCGCTGATAAGGCGAATTTTCATAAAGCAAGTCCTCACTCACGACCAGAATATGGCCCATATTCCAAATAATATTATTGTTAAATCCCGGCGGAATTCGATTGTATTGAGCCGGTGTAAGATCTTTTGTACGCTCCAACAATAAGTTTCTTCCTTCTGCCAGGTGATCAAGATACGGTGTCATAATGTCGTTCAATTTCATCTCGGATTATATTTTTTATTGTTCCTCGTCGCTCTCCAAATGTGGCGGAATCAATTTATACATCACAGGAGTCACAATTCGCGAAAGTATAGTTGAACTGATCAGCCCGCCTATCAAAACGATTGCCAATGGCGCTATCAGCGGATTGGGGTTCAGGGCAATCGGAAGTAATCCGCATATTGCAGTGATGGAAGTAAGTACCACTGGCAGAAAACGGGTTTCTCCTGCCATCGCAATTGCTTCATCTATGCTATGGCCTTCTTCTCGCAAGTGGTTGGTAAAATCAACCAGCAAAAGTGAGTTTTTAACCTGTATGCCCGACAGACCTATAAAACCAATAATGGATACCATTGACATTGGGTTGCCTGTCATGAGTAACATTACTACGCCACCCAGTATACCTAATGGTATGATCGACAACACGATAATAATCCCTTTAAACGTTTTGAACTGCAGCAACAGCACACCGACGAAAAGAAATGTGCTTAGGATGATCACGGACAGAAAGTTACCGCCTAATGCATCTCCTTCTGATTCCGCTTCGCCGGATAACCTGTAATAATAGCCTGGTGGCATTTTCAATTTGTTCAACTGCGGAACGACCTCCTTCAGGACATCATTGGCCAACACATGTTCTTTGGTCAGGGAAGTCACCTTTGCAAAACGCGATTTGTTAAAATGATTGATCGCTGTAGGCGACGTTTCAAACGAGATGGTGGCGATCTGGTTAACCAGTACCGGCGTGCCCTGAATATTATTTACATACAGGTTCTTCAGGGCATCCAGATTAGAGAACTTATTCCTGGGCAGGGTGATCACAACATTACGCGAATCGCCCCTGTCATCGATATAGTCAGCCACGTTTAGTCCCGCTACGGCCATCCTTATCACTTTATCCACATCGCTGGTGAGTACACCTAAGGTTCGGGCCTTCTCTTTGTCAATTTTTATTTTGATATCTGATTTATAGGTGTTCAACTCGTTATTGACATAAAAAGTGCCTGGATTTTTCCTCAGAATTTCCTCCACCTTAAAGGAAAGCTTCCGTAAGGTATCCTGATCCTCGCCAAATACTCTGACCACGATATTGGCTTCAATCGGGGTACCTTGTTCAAAATCTTTAACTTCTATCCGCCCATAAGGGAAGTCTTTAAATTTCTGCCTGAGTTGTCTGATCAGATCCGTTTTCGATTTTGGGCTTGCCTCTTCGTCCATCTGTACAAATACCTGGGCAAAATCAGGCTTTACATCCTGTTGGTGCACGTTGTAATAGATCTGTGGATTGCCTTTGCCCACGTTAGATGTGTAATAAACGATCTCTTTGTGTGTCTTCAGTTCACCTTCTACCAGCCTGGTCACCCGGTCGCTTTCGGGAATATCGGCTTGCAGGGGCAGTTTGATATTGATCAGGAACATCGGCTTTTCAGAGGTCGGGAAAAGCTTAAACCCGGTTTGTGTAAATAAGAAAAAAGCAAGTCCGCTTAAGGCCAATGAGATCCCGATAGTGGCTTTAGGCCATTTTAAGGCAAGCGGCATTACCCGGGCATAAGACCTGGTCAGGAAACGTTGCAGGTGCTTTAAAAAGAAGTTACCCTCGCCATGTGTATGGGTTTTTAGCATCCGGCTGCCCAGGAAGGGAACAAGTGTTAAGGCCACGATCATAGAAGCCAGTACACTGGTAATAACAGCCATCGGCAGACTACGCATAAATTCGCCTGCCATATCGGGCAAAAAGGCAAGCGGCAAAAAGGCGATAACCAAAGTTGCCGTACAGCCTACAACCGCTATCCCGATCTGTTGCGTACCTTTCAAGATAGCGTCCTTTCGCGAATGCCCTTCACGGAGCCACCGCTCAATATTCTCAACCACCACGATACTGTCATCCACCAGCAGCCCCAATGCCACCACAAGCCCTACGATACTGAGCTGATTAAACGAATACCCCAATAAATTCATGGCAATGAGACCCAGCGCCAAAGAAAGCGGTATAGAGATCATCACAATCAGGGATGCCCGGAACCCTAAAGGCAACAGGGTAATGATCACTAAAATGATTGCTAATCCAAAGTCAAATCCCAGGTGACCCAAACGCTCGGAAACCATGTTGGCCTGATCAAAGTTTTTGACAATCCGAATGTTCTCCGGCAGGCTTTTGCCAAATTCTTCCAGTACCGGTAAAAACTCTTTCTGCACGCTTGCGATATTTACGTTGTCTTTCATCCCAGCCGTAACCAGTACACAACGATGCCCGTTCAGTCGGGTAATGTGATCGGTAATGCCATCCTTGTAGCTCACATCGGCTACGTCTTTCAGATAGATGATCTTTCCGTTAGCATTATAAATAACGGTATTGGCAACATCTTCAACAGTTCGCAATTTTCCGCTGGTCTTTACATTGAAAACTTTACTCTCCAAGTTAATGCTGCCGCCGGGGATATCTACTGCTTCGCTCTGTAAGCTGCCGATCACTACATTGAGCGGTATTTTTAGCTGGGCGAGTTTGTCGAGTTGCATATCGATCCGGATTTCCTGCTCCGACATTCCGAAATACTTAACATCCTTCAGGTTGGTAATCTTCTCGAGGCGTGTTTTCAAAATATCCGCCTCATCCCTTAATAACTTGCCGGAAGCGTTGTCAGAAACCAATGCCACTTGCAGGACCTTTACATCCGAGGAGGATATCTTTTCTGTTTTGATCATATAGATATCCTTTGGAAGCTCACTGTTTTTCAAAGCATTGATTTCCGTGGATATTTCCTGGTACTTGTTGTCTACATCCACGCCATATTTAAACTTCGGCTGGATAACCGCAACACCGTCCTCCACAGTGGTCAGGATTTTTTCGATGTTTTCCAGTCCGTAAATTTTGTTCTCAATGGGTTTCACCACCTGCTCTTCCATATCTTTCGGACTCGTGCCCGGGTAGATCACAGTGATCAGGTATTGCGGCGGATGGGTGGTCGGATCTTCCGACCGCGGCATGGTAAACAGCGTTAATACGCCGACTACAGCGACAAGCAAATATATGATCAGTGTGAACTGGTAGTTCTTAACTGCGAAATTTGTGATTTTCATAACTGTAGCTTACTTGATGATTTTAATAATGGACTGTTCGTTGAGGTAGGCGCTGTTGGAAACCACTATCTGGTCTATACCTTCCAGTTTATTCTTCAGATAGACATTGTCGTTATCGAACTTCAGGATGGTAACCGGCACTCTTTTCACACGGGTCGCGCTAACGGTAGTGAACACGAAACCTTTATTGCCGTCAGCCTCAACCAGCGATCCATAGGGGATCACCATCACACTTTCATCCTGGTGGGTGGCTATTTCTGCTTTGCCAAACATGCCAACTGCTGGCTTTATACCGTTTAATTTCAACCTAAGCTCTACCTGGAATGATCCGAGAGCCTGGTCGGCGGCCTGCGACTTGCGAAACACCACCGCATCAAATTGTTGGCCTGCATATCCATCAAGCGTCACTTTGGCTGCCTGTCCCGGCTTAATGACGGCCCACTCACGGTCGGTCACCCCAACCTTTAGCGAATAACTGTTGTGCTGTTCGGTAGAATTGATGAGAAGCACCGGCATCCCTTCGGCAATTACTTCACCCTCGTTGGCTATCTTCTTGCTCACAAAGCCGTCCGATGCAGCGTATATTTTGGAATAGCGATCATTAAAAGCTACCGCTTGCCGGGCCTTTTGCGCAACGTCCAGCGCAGTTTTAGTGTTTTGTAGTTGCTCTAAGGTATAAACGCTGTCTTTGTATAGGTTCACAGCCCGGCCATAGTCGCGTTGCGCCTTCTCTACAGCGAGGCTTGATTGCGCCAGCCCGGCTGAAATCTCAGTTGAATTGAGCGTAGCCAGCAATTGGCCTTTTTTAAAGAACTGGCCTTCCTGCACTAAGATGCGATTGATCACGCCGCCTATCTTAAAAGAATATTTGGCTTCATCTTCGGTACTCACTAAACCGGTGGCGCTGATGTGGTCAGGAACTCCTAATACGGAAACCGAAGCTGTTTTAACCGGGATGATATCCGGCTCACCCATTGCATTTTGCTCCTTGTGTTTTTCTTTGCAGGAAGTCAGCGCGAATATGGTTGCTATTATGATGCTGAGGAATTGAATTTTTTTCATGGTTTTTTCTTATTGAATAGTGAAACTGGCGTTAGCTCTTTCAATAGCCGTATAGGCTATCCAAGTGTCGTAAAGGGTGATGTTGGCGTTAAGCTGCGCATCTATCCACTGGTTTTGGGCATCCAGCAGCTCGATATAAATGGCCATTCCCTGTTTATATAATTTCACCATGTCATTATAGTAGGTCTGGCTGGTCTTCAACTGGGATTGTGCAGCTTCATATTGGGCAATAGCGGTTTGCATACCTGCCTGCCGGACTTTAAGCTCGGTAAGTAGTTGTTGCTGTACGTAATCGGTTTGGGATGCTAAGGCCTCGCGGTCGGCAATCGTTTGTTTTACCCGGTAACTGTTTTTCCCTGAAGAGAACAGGTTCCATTCCAAGGAAATGCCAAACAGATAATACCGGCTTTGGCTGTTAAACTTCCAGTCGAAAGCCTGCGAGCCCAGATCAATAGACGTACCTACTTTCGGAATGAGATATGATTTGGCCAGTCCGTTCAGGTTGCCGTTAATGTCCTTAGCGATTCTCAATTTGGCTAATTCTTCCCTGCCGCTAGTGCTGTTTCCCAATAGTTGGTCACGGGCAGGTAGTGCGGTAATATCATCCAAAAGTATGCTGTCGGTTAACGGGCGATTAAGCAGGAAGTTAAAATAGTAGCGTGCTGATTCCGTGGTTTTCTTTGCGCCGATGAGCGAAGCATTGATCCTGGACACTTCATTCTGACTTCTCAGCACAACGGTCCGGTTTACCTTGCTGTTATCATATAGCTTGGTATTGATCCGTTGACCTTCTTCAACCAGCCTGAGTGAAGATTCATAGATCGCGGTAGCATACACGGCTTTTGAATAATTGTAATAGGCCGTTTTGATCTCTTTCACCAGTTCGCGTTTATAAAGCTGTACTTCGGTTTTTTGCATATACACCTGCTGAGCCTTGATGCGCTTATTGTAAATTAACTCTGCATTCAAAATGGGGAGAGTTGTATGAAACTTAGCATCATAAAAATTATCCGGGTTGAGCAAAATGTGCTGATTTTGCAGCTGCGGAAAGGCATTGCTGCCAGTCAATTTGTTCAGCGTGGAATAAACCCCGTTAAACAGGTCACCTGTTGGAAAGTCTATCGTACGTCCGCCGTCGGCTTTCGTATAGGTGGTTGAAAAGGTAACATCCGGCCCGAACATGCTTTTTGCTTCCTTGAGCGCGTATACATTTTTTTCGAGTACAAAATTCTGTTGCTTGATGCTTTGGTTAGAGCTGAGCCCCTCGCGGATGTATTCATCCAGCCTGCTCTGGGCTTTTGCCGATGGAGCAGCCATTAAGGCTGCCACCACCAAGACAAACCCATATCTTTTGTGTGCTTTAAATTTCATTTTTAATCACCGTTATAATTTTAAACATTGTTCAAATAACTGTCAAAAAAAGGGTCAACTTTTTTCAAGCAGCGCAACAAAGCACTCGTAGCCGCTTTGCATCAGTTCCTCGTTTGTTTTGCCCACAAAACTTGTTGTGCGATCTTTGCAGAAGAGGGCACAAATGCCATGCATTGCGGAAAGGATCATAAAGGTTAGATCTTGTGTATCTAAATCTTTGAATCTTCCCACTTTCTGGCAGTCTTTGATCACTGAAGCCAGGCTATCGATCGCCTCCTGTGCAATCTTAAAGCCGCCTTCATCTTCAGCTATTCTTGCCGGTTCTTCTACCAGAAACATCAAGTTATAATAATCCTTGTTTTCCTGTGCAAATTGGATGACGATACGGCCCATCGCTTTCAGGCGCTCAAAAGGATCGCTCACTTTGTCCAAAACCTTGAACTGGTTGAGCAGTAATTGAAACCCTTCCTTATGTAGTTCCTGAAAAATCTCACTTTTATCCTTGAAGTAAAAATAAAGCGATCCGGGGCTGTAGTTGATCTCGTTGGCAATGCTACGCATGCTGGCTTGTTCATAGCCTTTTTCAAGGAACACCTTACGCGCACCATTTAAGATGCGTTTATGCATTTCCTGCTTCTCTTCCAATTTTCGTTCTGCTATGCTCATTTTTTTATTAATAATAAAATACAAATATAATAGCGCCAACCGGGTGGCAAAATTTCGTACCAGTATTCGGCGTTTAGTTTTTCATACCGGGGCTAAGCTGTCCCATAATGTTCACAGCCGATTTCCGGTTCAATAATTTGAATCCAAACAGCATGAACCTGTTCTTCCAGCCTTGCACAACCCTCGGTTTCCGCCTTTTTTCCAGGGCTTTTACCAGCTCTTCGGCGACATCCTCAACAGAAGACATTACAAATTTTGGAAAATCGCTGGCATGCCCGCCTGCGTTCGAATGAAACGCTGAGTTTGCAGCACCTGGGTTAAAACCCATCACAAAAACTCCTTTTTGTTTAAACTCATACCATAACGACTCTGAAAAATTGGCCACAAAACTTTTGGTAGCTGCATAAACCGAACCGCCCGGCAGGGAAGAATGTGCCAGCAGCGATCCGATATTTACCAAAGCATTTCCTGATTTGGCATTTTGTAAAAACGCATATGACAGGGTTACCAAAGCATTCATATTAAGCTGCATAGTTACCAGTTGCTCATTCAATGGGATATCGATAAATTCTCCGTAAATACCGGCACCTGCATTGTTGATCAGAACATCGTATTCCCCGATTTTCAAATGATCCGCCACTTTTTGCAGGTCGTCTTTATCCGTCAGGTCTGCAACCAAAATGGTGTGGCCGGAGCCGTCCAAACCCTTTACAGCCTTATTTAATTTATCGCCATTGCGGGCAACCAGTGTTACCCGGTAGTTTTGAGAAGCCAAACGCCTGGCTGTTTCCAGCCCTATGCCGCCGCTTGCCCCTGTGATCAATACTTTTTTCATGATTGTTTGATTATTATTTTGAACACCGCAAAATTATTGAACACTGTTTAATAAAACTAATTTAATTTTTTAATCTGACATCAACATGATAATTAAGCAGGCTTGACCGCATAAAAGCAGGGGAACTACTATCTTTCAGTAACCTTTTTTCGGTGATTCACACCCCAATTGTAGAGAGAACTGATAATCGGAGTTAGCGTGCTGGCATAAGGTTTCGATGTATAAGTAATCTTAAAGTATCGTCTACCAGAGCCATCAGTACCTGAACCTATGATGAAACTATTAAGGATTAGTACAATTTTTGAACATTAGTCTTGTCATATACAATAAGTTTATTTTGAATTGTATTTCGTTACCACCGGCCATCCGTCCTGCCATTCCAGTTTTTCTATTCTGAGTTTTGATATGCCATGGTCGTGAGCATCGTAACCATGAAATATTAAATAATCAATGCCGCCGAAATCACAAACGGCATTGTGGCCTACGCCATACCAGTTTCTATCCCCTTCCAATAATAAAGTACCGGCACCTTTCGACATTGGCAAGCCATTTTTATCAAGATAAGGCCCTTGCACATTTTTTGAACGGCCTACGATCATTTTATAGGTACTTTTAGGCCCCTTACAACAATAGTCTATCGAGGCAAAAAGATAAAAGTATTTCCCTTTACGGAATATGAAAGGGGCCTCAATGGCATTGCCACCGGCATCAGAAGGATTGCCATCGACAGCCGCCGGATTACCCGTAGAAGGGTCGTGTACACGCGTTGCTATGGTAGGCAGATTACTGCTCTGACCTTCTATTCCCATTCTATCTTTTCTCAGTCTTACAATTTTCAGGCCCTCCCAGAATGAACCGAAAGCCAGGTATGGAGTACCATCTTTATCTTCTACTAAATTAGGGTCAATTGCATTCCAGTTTGTTTCCCCAGGCTTTGACTGTATAATCAGCCCATGGTCAGTCCATTGATATGCCGGATCATCTGTATGCAGTGTCGGGTTTGTTGCCAGCCCGATGCCGGATGTATTTTTTCCAAAGGCAGAAACTGCATAATACAGATAATATTGACCTAGGTAATAGGAAATATCAGGCGCCCAGATATGATTTTTAAAACCAGGCACAATGTTTTGCACCCATGCGGGGGCTATTTCAAAAATCTGTTTTTCGGCTTTCCAGTGAACCATATCGACAGACGACCACATCGAGATACCCTGCCCGGTGCAAAACAAATAGTACACACTATCTTGTTTGATCATTACCGGATCATGAACAGAAATATCGATTCGCAGTTCTTGTGCAACTACAAGTTTGCCAGCGACAATCAGCAATAGAAACAAAATAGCTCTTTTCATTTTGCGACTTGGCATGTCATTATTTAGCTATGCTGACGCGAATAATATTAAACGAATAAGGCTTCAGGTTCAATTTTACTTGGTTGTCGTCAATCTCTATTTCACTTTTCTTTGGGCTTACTGCAAGTGGCTCGTTCATTGAATTGACGCTATTGAGATCATCACTTTGCAGGACTGTAAGTGAGCCTTTTGATGATGTTGTCATCCCTTTCACTAAAAAATCAGCTTTTTGCTCCAACTTGCCCGTGTTTACGATCTTAATGATCAGTTCATGCGTACTATTATCTAATGTTGCAGAAGCAAAAGAATTGTCCTGCCCGGTTACCGCCTCGTTATATAAAGTCAGCGGCACTACGTCTGTTCCCTTGTTTAGAGAGTACAATTGCTGTACGTAGTAATTGGGGGTTCCAAAGGATTGTAAATTATCAAACCATATCAGGTCCGGCGTCCACTGCCATCCCTCAACATGAGCAAACAGGGGTGCGTAAGATGCCATATTTACCACGTCTGCATTTCTTTCCAACCCGGTCATAAAAGCAGCTTCAGACATCGCGCATTGCCAATTATTTTTGTTTTCGGGGCTTGCAATAGCCACACTTTGTGCAGCATATTCACCAGCGAATATTTTAGGACCTTTACGATCGTAATTATCGTAGCGTTTTGCGTTTTGCAAAAACCATTCCGGTGCACGGTAATAATGTTCATCCAAAATATTTGCCTTCTGCTCGCGGAAAGTCTTATTCAGGTAATCAAACACTTCGCCGTCGGGGTTCGGCCCCAGGCTGCTAACCAATTTGATCTGAGGGTATTTTGCATGGATGGCTTTTTCAAAAATCTTGTATCGATCGATATATTGAGGACCCCATTGTTCGTTACCAACCCCCATCATTTTTAAGTTAAACGGTTTCGGGTGCCCAAGCTGCGCGCGTTTTTTACCCCAGGGTGTATTAACTGAGCCGTTTGCGAATTCGATCAGGTCCAGTGCGTCCTGTACATAAGGGCCAAGCTGATTAATTGGAACCAACTCGCATGAATTAAACTGGCAGGCCATACCACAATTGATTATTGGCAAAGGAGATGCGCCAATATCTTCAGCCAGTTGAAAATATTCAAAAAAGCCCAAACCAAAGCTTTGGAAATAGTCGGGAGACGGACGGTGAGCAAATTCCGTATTCCAGCGATTAACGATCATTTTGCGGTTAGCCACATCGCCTATAGTTCGCTTCCACTGATACCGGGTATCCAGCTCACGTCCTTCAACGATGCAACCGCCGGGGAATCTCAAAAAGCCGGGCTTCATATCTGCCAGCTTTTGTACCAGGTCGGCACGTAAACCACCCGGACGTTGCCTCCAGGTATCCTGCGGAAAGAGTGAGATCATATCCAGATCGACAGAACCCTTGCCTTTTACAAGGACCTTTAAACTTGCCTTAGGCTCGGTTTCCGTCGCTATAAAGCTGGCTGAATACTTTTTCCATTCTTTTGACGATGGCAGCACAGTAGTATGCCCAATAATTTCGCCTATTTTGTTAACCAGTTCAATTTGAAGGCTTACGCCAGCCGTTTCAGGTAGTTTGACAAGAACAGAAAAATTATATCTGTTGTCCTTTTTGATTCCCATTCCGTGAAAGCCTTCATTAATCAACCCATAACCGGCGGCGGATTTAGAATTTACCTGGATAAATCTTGGGTTGTTTGGGTTTTCTGCCCCCCGGTTCAAAATAAGAATACTGCCGTTGACACCTTGTTCTTTTACTTCTTTCCATCCCATTAATGGCGCAGAAAACTCAAACGAACGGTTCTTAACCAGTTCAGCGTATACCCCGCCGTCACCCGCCATGTTAATATCTTCAAAAAATATCCCGTACATGGTGGGTTGAATATGTGCTTTTATTTTATCAGCATCAATAGTATAAATTTTCTCAGCGCTATTTGATTGACTAAACCCATATATAGAAAACACAGTAGCACAAAGCATTAAAAGATATCTTTTCATTCTTAGTTATTTTTGAATTATTAATCGGCAATTATCTTTTTTTACCCCAAACTGCAATTCCGGAATTGTTCAATCCGGTAAAAACAAGCGTTGAAGTGACCTTATTTTCCCAATCCCTTTCACGTTCTACTTTCACATTATCGGTATTGCCGTTGGCCCATTTAATTTGTAACCAAGGTGCAACATAGGTCCATGTGCCGGTTTGGCTTCCGCTAACCGTCCCTCCGGCGGCAATCGTGATGTCAGACGCTACCTGCAGATCAGGAGATGTTTGCTCTGCTGAATACCCAGGTACTACCTGGTAATCCAGTTGTATTCTTTCCCATGTGCCTGCCAGGTCAGATACGGCAACGGGTGTTTGAGCGACGTTAGCATATCTTTCGGGCGAAACAACTGGCCACCCATCCGGTGTCCATGACATTTTACGGATGTGCAAATCCATAAAATAGGAATTCACGCTCGGTCTGCCGTTGTGGGCCATAAAATACTGACCATTACCGTCATCAAATACACCACAATGGGCTGTACCCTGCCAACCGCCGTGACCAATAAATTGATATGGCGCTACAATCATCGGACCGTGATCAACATCGGTATTTAGATCAACCCCATTGTAATCATAAAAGGGCCCGCTGGGACTATCTGCGCGCCCAACTCTTACATTATATTTAGTTTGCAGCCAGTCATATGAAATAAAAAGAAAATATTTATTTAGTGTTGGGTTATAGATCACTTCCGCACCTTCAATATTGCCGTTATAATTCCCGGAAGTGTAACCCCTGTTTGCTATTCTGACACCCTTGTCACCGGGCGAAGATGCAAGGCCCGTCGAAGGATCAAGCTTAAGGATGTAAATGCCGTCCCAAGCTGAACCATAGTACATATACTGGTCACCTGCTAAAGTTGTAACCACCGTTGGGTCAATGGCATTTGTTTGCCGGGTATTGTCATTTGCCGACGTGACCACAATTCCTTTCTCTGTCCATGGTCCCTCGGGTGACGAAGCAGTTGCCATCCCAATTACGCTTAACCGGGCAACCGCCGATGATAAGGAATAGTATAACCGATATTCGCTGCCCGATTTTAATACATAAGGTGCCCATAAAGAATTGAAGGGAGTACCTCCTTTTGATGTTATATATTGCGACCCCTGGGCGGGTAAAGATGAGAATACCCATCCTACAAACTGCCATTGCACCAGATCCTTCGATTTCCTTATTTGTATTCCCGACCGCACATCTATACCAAAACCTACGTCGGTACTGTAGCAGTAATAATAGTCGCCAAATTTTTTGATTGACGGATCATGCACATTATACACTGACCATTTAGGATAATAGACGAATGGTGCTATATCGGCATATGTATCCGTGATACTGTTTATATCAAATATAGGAACCGTAGTTTTTGTTGTGTCAGTGGGGGTATTGCTGGGTGTGACATCTTTTTTACTGCATGATGATATAACCGCCGTTACGGCGATTATTATTAAATATTTACTTTTTCTCCGGCTCATTTTATCTATGATTTCTTCAGGTTACTTTGCTTTCAGTTCAAATATTGTTACACTTAATGCATCTGCGTTTAATGATTGATCAGCATTTTTGACGTTAGATTTGACAATTTTAATTTCGGGGGCAACATCAGGATTATTGACTGCTTTAAGATCATGGCCTGCTATTGTCCATTTCTTTCCTTCAGAGGTTACACTAATATTTTTATAGCGAATATTTAATTTTTGAACTTGTTTTGTAGGATTAACAACTGCTATAGTGATCTTTTTATGATCGCTCGTTAAAGCGGCCATGATATCCAACGGATAGGTATTGCTCCCTGAACTAACCGACGGCCTGTCGGCGCCGGTAGTACCCGCTATACCAGGTTGTTCGGTATCTCCGCTTACAGATATTGGTATTGTCCCGAAATGATCAGCATATAATTTGATTGTAAGTCCATTAGGTTGTATCGCACTTGATGTTGCTGTATATAAGAGCCCAAGCGGGGCGCTGGTTGAAGTATAGGCGGACATCTTGATAATATCGGTATGCCGTGCTATTTCATTAAAACCTTCAGCGGTCGCCAGGCCGTCCTCAAGTCCCCAGCCGTCTTTCATCCGCCATTCATCGAGTGCGACAAAAATATTTTTTTCTTTAACAAAGGGCATTCTTTTTACATATTCGGCATAAGCCTCTGCTACCCCTTTTATCCTGTTTGGTAATCGCCTTATACGTTGTGGTAACGAATCATTTACATACTCAAATTTTTGAGCTTTTTCATTGTAAGCCGAATCTGATATCGGATATAAATGCTCGGCTATAAAATTCATATCGTTTGCATCTTTGGCAAGTAAGTTACCTGACCAGTCCTGTTCAGAACCATAGCTGTATGGCACTTTTGCTATTTCTGGATGGCTGGTATAAACTGATGTCGATGCCATTTCAAACGGAGACGCACCTGACGCTACTATCGTGATAGAAGAATCCACCTTCTTCATCTCGCGGGCGAATATTTTATGTTTTATCGTATAATACTTTATTGGCATGTGCCCCAATTGCCACTCGCCGTACATCTCATTTCCTATACCCCACCATTTCACGTTATAAGGCTCGGGATGACCATTTTCAGCACGCAACTTTCCCATAGACGTTGTTGCCCGACCATTTACATATTGCACCCATTGCGCCGCCGAAAATGCATCGCCAAAGCCCGCATTCACACCAATATAAGGTTCAACATTCAGGAGTTTGCATAAGGTCATATACTCATCTGTACCAACATCATTGGATTCCATAGCCCCCCAGGCATAATCATACCGCGGAGCACGTTTATCTCTCTCGCCAATCCCGTCACGCCAGTTGTAGCCGGAGGAAGCGTTTCCACCCCAACGTATAATTCCTAAATGCATTTCTTTTAAATTGTTCAATATGTCTGCTCTGAATCCACTGATATTATCTGCGGGCATTAATGACACCGCTCCAATATAGAATACACCATTTCCTTTCGCGGTTACTTCGAAAGCGGCATCACTCGTTGTAGTGCTTGCAATAAATTTAAAAGGGTATTTATGGTAATCGGTATAATTGCCGTTGTTCTTGACGGCAATATCGCCCCGCTTTACACCGTCAGCCGTCAGGCCAACGTTAACAATTACTCCAGGTTTTGATTTTAGAATAGCGTAGCCAACATATGCCTTACCTTTTTGTAAAGTAATACCCTGCTGCCTTATGCCATGCTTTATATTTTGTTCTAATAATATCTTTACTGAATGAACGCCAGTGTAAACATGTACGCTATCCATTTTCACAAATTCATCAGGTCCAAGAGGTTTCCAACGGCCCAGGTATTTGCGTGAATTTGCCGGTTCTAAATTTTCACTGGAATTTACCGGGTAGAAAAATTTTCTGTCGCCCAACATCTCCGACCATAATCCGCCTTCGAAATAATTAAACAGCAATTCAATAAACTGACCGTATATCAATTTTGATATTGCCGGCTGCTTACTATTAGCGTCGATATACACATTAATCACCGCGTCACGATGAGTTGCCGGTTGACTATTCCCTTTATTGATCATCAAAATGATCAAACAAAATATCGCAAATACATTACGCGCCATCTTATCGAATCAGTGTTTTGTGAGTAAACAAGCTGCACCGCCCGTAAAAGCGGCGCAGCAGTAACCATCTCAATTATTAACTATTAGTAGGTTGCGTTCTGTTTCACACCCGGATTATTGTCAATCTCAGATTGTGGTATCGGGAAGTATTCTCTTCCAGGCTGATAGGTATTAAACTCAGGATCTCTTGTTTTTAACATTGCAAGTTTAACCGGGTCTTGTAACCAACCCCAGCGACGGATATCGTCAAAACGATGCCCTTCAAGACAAAACTCAAGCAAACGTTCGTGGGCAAGCTGATCGCGCATTTCAGTCTGCGACATTCCCGGTTTTGTAACTGCAAGATCAGGAAGATTTGCGCGTGTTCTTACCTTTTGAATATAAGGGTAAGCTTGAGCGGTTTGTCCGGTCTCATTCAAACATTCCGCATACATCAGTAATATATCGGCATACCTCATTAATCTCTCATTGATACCTGAACGCCAGTCAAACTCATTTGCTCTGGTGTCGCCATTCTCATACTTACGGCAAAAGATATCATTTAAGTCAGCGGGATTATTTTTATATACATCTGAAAATAACTGACCATATAATGTCTCACCTGGCTTGTTGTAGTAAATGGTTGCATCTACACGAGGGTCAACATTACCGTCAACTGTTTTCTCTATCATGTATTCATTTAATGCCGAGAAAGTAGGCTGCACATCTGTCCATCCAAAACTGCGTGGAGCAAATGTTATAGCCCTGGCAGATGTACGGCCCCAGGTCGATGTAGGCGCACCACCCCAGCCAAGATCAGTACCTCCGGCATCACGTGAAAACTGAACTTCGAAAATCGATTCAATATTATTTTCATTAGATTCTGTGAAATTATCTTTGTAGTTTGCTACAAGATCATAAACACCCAGATCGATAACTGCTTTAAATTGTGCGGCCGCGCCAGCGAAATCTTTATTAAATAATAGAGTTTTACCAAGATATCCCATAGCGGCGCCTTTAGTTGCCCGACCAATTTGACCTTGATCCGGGCCGCCAGTCGCGGTATAAGAGACAGGTAAAAGCGGGATTGCTGCGGTAAAATCATCTTCAACTTGTTTCCAGCCTTCAGCTTCAGTCGATTGTTTCACAAAGTAGTCTGCCGAAGTCTTTACATAGTGTGTTGGCAATTCCACTTTTCCGAAAAAGTTTACAAGATGAAAAAAATACAACCCTCTTAAAAAATGCGCCTGCCCCAGGATTCGGTTTTTCAAATTAGCGTCCATAGTTATGTTTGGCACATTATCCAAAACCTGGTTGCAGCGGGCAATACCTTCGTAGTAAGCGCCATATGCCCAGGCGTATCCAGAACCGTCAGCTGTTCCCAAAGCAAAGCGGCCGATATTATACAATGCCGTCCAGGGACTGTTGCTTCTTACATCGTCTCCCCTTATGTCCAGCATGGCGGGAGTAAAACGCATATACGAACCATCAATGATCAAGCTGCCATATGCGGCATTTAATCCGGCAACAGCATCACTTTGTGTTTTCCAGAATGATGTTGCTGTTTGCTGATTAGGGTTAACTTGTTCTAATTTCTTATTACAGGCAGTAAGACATAAAACAGCCAAAAACGCCCACGATATATATTTGATATTAGTAGTTTTCATAATTCTTATTGTTAAAAATGATTTATAAACCAACTTGCACACCCAACATTACTGTTCTTGGATTTGGGAAAGATCCGTAGTCATAACCCCGGCTAAACAAACCATCGCTTATGAAATCGGGATCATAGCCTCTGTATTTGGAAATAGTTAGCAAATTCTGTCCGGAAACATATATTCTGAAGCTGCTAAAAACATGGGTTCTGCTCAGCACAGTTTTAGGAATTGTATAGCCTATCTGCGCGTTTTGCAGTTTTACGTAAGAGCCGCTTTCAACAAAACGGTCAGAAAAACGTGAGTTGCCGTTTGGATCGCCTATTATTGGTCTTGGCACATTCGTATTGGTGTTGGTCGGGGTCCAAAAGTTCAATTCATCAACAGATGAATTCCCGTATTGGCCAACCATCAAATCATGATAAACACCATTAAACACTTTATTGCCGGCACTTCCCTGGAAGAAAACTGATGCATCAAAATTATCATATGACGCATTTAAATTTAGCCCGTAGTATATTTTGGGTATTACAGATCCCAGGTAAACCCTGTCTGCATCCGTAATAACACCATCTTTATTTATATCTTTGAATTTAACATCCCCTGGAGCTGCCAGATTCTGTGTAGCATGGTTGGATACATCTGCTGCATTCTGGAATATGCCTTCGGTTACAAAACCATACAATTCACCCACTGAACGACCAACCTCGGTCTTGCTTCCGGCGCCGTATATCGGATTGTTGGTACCGCCCAACTTTAACACTTTATCTTTAAGTGTGTTGGCATTACCGGTAATATCAAGTTTTAATTTCCCAATATTGGTTTTATAATTCAAAGTAAACTCGACACCCCTATTTTCTGTGGAAGCTGCATTAGTAGTTATGCTTGAAGGCACAGAACCCGTTGATAATGGAAGTGGTATATCGGCTAAGATATCGGTTGATTTTTTGTAAAAATACTCGGCGGTGAATAAAAGCCTGTCATGGAAAAATCCCATGTCAACTGCTGCATTGGCAGTTGTGGTCGATTCCCATTTAATATTAGGATCGGCTGCTGCAACGGCCGTTGCGCCAGGCGCCAGGGTATTGCCAAATAAATAACTGGCATTACTGTTAATATAAGCCTGGTATTTATAGTTGGCAAAATTTTGATTACCCAACATACCATAGCCGCTTCTCAGTTTCAAACTGCTGATCACTGAAGGCAGGCGAAGCCATTTTTCATTGCTGACATTCCAGGCTGCTGCGATAGACGGGAAATTACCGAAGCGGTTTTTAGGTCCGAACCTCGAAGAACCATCACGTCTAAAGTTTGCAGTTAGAAGGTATCGACTGTCAAAATTATAATTTACGCGACCGAAATACGATAGTAATGTCGCGGCATCCTGATAACCATCTAAACCCTTGGCCGCCGGATTGGCAATAGACCCAAAAGTAAAGAATTGAAGGCTCCCGGCATCAGAAGCGGTGCCTGTCATAAATTGATTATGATCTTCCTGATAAGACATACCTGCTAAAAAGTCAACTTTATGTTTGCCTGCTGTTAGCTGATAGGATAAAGTATTTTCAGCGAGGCCTGTATGGGCATTGCCCCGTTGGTCATACAGGTAATACTTGGTGTTCAAATAATAAAAACCCAAATCAAATGAAGGCTCATAATGATAGTTTTCATAATCTGTACGATCGTAACTAACATTTACCTTGTATTTTAGATTTTTAAGCAATTCAAGTTCGCCCCAAAAATTACCGAACATCCTGTTGCGATTGCTATAATCTTTTACGAGGTTATTCATACCGATAACGTTAAGTGTTATAGCTCTTTGCGTAACGTTATCGCTGCCGCCGTAGCCGCCTAGGCGGTTAGGGTCATAAACCGGCATGGTAGGTATGGCTGTGAGCATACTTGTTAACCCGCCACCAAACACAGCGTGAGAGCCTGTTATAGCAGGATTATCTTTATGCGATTGGGTATAAGCTGTCTTTCCGCCAAAGCTGAAGATGCCTTTTTTCCCTTGAAAACTGCCGCTATAACTATAACGCTGGTAACTCTGAGGGCCTTTTAGGGTACTTGTCTGGTTAAAATCGCCCAAATTCAGATTATAACTCATTGCGTCGCTACCGCCAGACAAACTGAAATTGTGATCCTGGATATGCCCGGTTTGAAACATTTCCTTCTGCCAGTCGGTATTTACATTGCTAATAAAGGCTGCATTTGAAGGGTCATTTGCCGGAGCTATTGATAAGCCTGCATTTAGTTCAGCGGCGGTCGTGATTTTTTGATAGCCTACTCTGTCTGTTACCGGAATATGTTTAGCTATATTCTGCAATCCATAATATCCGTCATAATTAACTCTCAATGGTCCTGAACGGCCCTTTTTGGTAGTAATAATTACTACGCCAGTTGCAGCACGTGAACCATATATAGCAGCAGCCGACGCATCTTTTAACACCTGCATGCTCTCAATATTATCAGTCGGAAAATCAAATGGCGCGTCTACCGGAACGCCGTCGATCACAAATAAAGGGCTGTTATTCCCAAATGTTGAGATACCTCTGATCTTTATCTGTACAAAACCTCCGGGCTCTCCTGAACCTTGCACACTTACGCCGGCCGCCTGGCCTTGAAGCAGTTTGGCAACATCATAAGATGCGGTCTTTTTTGCATTATCTACGTTTACAACGGATACTGATCCGGTAAGGTCTTTCTTTTTAACAGAGCCATATCCAATAACCACCAATTCATTTAAGGAGCTAGGTGCGGCTTTAAGCTGTATATTAACGATTGCGTTTCCATTAATTGGAACCTCTTGTGTGTTATAGCCCACAAAAGAAAAAACAAGTACAGCATTGTTTGCTTTAGCATCAGGAATATCTAATATATACTTTCCGTCAACGCCGGTTTGTGTTCCCAACTCTGACCCCTTTAGCTTTATGCTTACTCCAGGCATCGGCTGACCATTTTCTTCAGTGACTTTCCCGGTTACTTTGTTTACAACAACCATTGCTCCTTTTTCAGACAGGACAACCAGATTGTTGTCATTTAATCTGTATACCAGGTTGGTATTGGCAAGCAAAGCGGTCATTGCTTCGTCAAGCGACGCATTTACCACATTCAGACTTGCGGGTAAAGAATTTTTATCCAGCACATCGTCATTATACAAGAAACGATAGTCAGACTTCTTTTCAATCTCTTTAAACGCCTTTTTTAACGGCACATTCTGGAAACTGACATTAATTTTACTCTGACCGTACCCCTTTGACATAGCCTGCAGTGAAGAGACTAGTATCAGAACAAGGATAAATTTTAACATAAAAAAGATCTTCAAAAGTCGGTTTAACCGCAATTGGTTGGTGCGGTATGTGTTTTTTTTCATAATTTAGCACTAAGGTTGTTTAACTATTTGGTTTCTAAAGGACTGGTAGTTAATTGATACCATTTACACGGGGAAATGCGCCAACATTTTCCCGTTTTTTGGTTTATATGTAAGTTATCTT
>Ga0070662_100000506_pt1 | contig 23352 bp, 15 predicted proteins | sample KBSC53metaG_FD_65648 | JGI IMG/M metagenome (GOLD analysis project Ga0070662, IMG submission 65648) | Corn rhizosphere microbial communities from Kellogg Biological Station, Michigan, USA - KBS C5-3 metaG | ecosystem: Host-associated > Plants > Roots > Rhizosphere > Soil ...
GCGGCAAGAATGGTGGTCAGAAGAACCAGACGAATCAGGAAAGTGCGCATGGAGCGGTGGTGTCCTTTTTTGTAGTTAAAAGGTCAGTCATTCATCGAAAAATAAGATATCGAATGCCGAAAAATATAGCTTTTGCTTTGCCAAACCGAGAGCGTAGTATTCGTTTGCTCAGCCGGCTTCACGATGTCATTTACCTTACGGCCAAAGATAGGGATTCCTTCGACAGCAAACGATTGCTGGAACCGCATAAACTCAGGACAGAACAATACTATGAAAACAGCCGGAATGATGATTTTTCTGTTGGCCACGCTGTGCTGGGCACAGGATGCCAGCACTTTCCAATCTGCCGCGACGAACGTCTGGGGAGCCGAATATCCGCGGGTGGATAGCGCGGGCAGAGTGCAGCTCAGGGTCAAAGCTCCAGACGCCGCTAAGGTCCGGGTGAATTTTTGGAGCGGTCCCAAGGCGGACATGGAGAAGCAGCCCGACGGATTCTGGACCATTACGACGCCGCCTCTTGTTCCCGGCCTGCACTATTACACGCTGATCATCGACGGCGCGGAAGTCAGTGACCCCAGCAGTCAGGCGTTTTTTGGTGGAGGCAAATATGCGAGCGCGGTTGAAGTTCCAGAGCCGGGCTCGACCTACTATTCGATCCAGGACGTGCCCCACGGCCAGGTGCGCGAGGTCTGGTACAACTCGAAGGTGACCGGTTCCTGGCGGCACGCGCTGGTGTATTTGCCGCCGAATTACGATGGTCAAACCAAGGTGCGTTATCCAGTGCTCTACCTGCAGCACGGCGCCGGCGAAGATGAGACGGGCTGGATCAGGCAGGGCCGTGCGAATTTCATCCTGGACAATCTCATCGCAGCGAAAAGCTGCAAGCCCATGATCGTGGTGATGGCGTATGGCTACGCGCGACGTGCCGGGCAAGCGCCTGATTTCACTGCGAAGCCCTTCGGTTCACCCGAAATGTTGAAAGCAATGCAGGAAATGTCGGCGGTCTTTGAAGACGACGTGACCCAGGCGTTGATTCCTTACATCGATTCGACCTTTCGGACGATTTCAGACCGCAACCACCGCGCCATGGCCGGACTTTCCATGGGCGGCATGCAGACTTTTCAGGTGACGCTCGATCATCTCGACCTCTTTTCCTATATCGGAGGGTTCAGCGGGGCTGGCGGTATGCTGGTGCTGGGAAACCGAAAACTGGATCCCAAGACCGATTACAACGGGGTGTTTGCCGATGCGGCTGCATTCGGTAAGAAAGTACACTTGCTCTGGATCGGCGTCGGAACCAATGAACCGGAACGGATGCGGGCGGGACTGTTACGTCTGCATACTTCGCTGCAGGAGGCGGGCATCCAGCATGTGTTCTACGAATCCCCCGGCACGGACCACGAGTGGCAGACTTGGCGCCGGGACCTCAAGGACTTTGCGCCGAGGTTGTTCTAAGGGAAGTTCCGCACTGTCTGCCGCGCTTCTTGGGAAATCGCTGCGGTCCTCCCGAGATTTTCATGGAATGTGATTAAGAAATTCCCCTCATGATCATTGAGAATTCCTGCACGCCGGAGGGGACGGGACTTGCAGGGTTCTGCCCAGGGCTTCTTCAATCCAAAATCGCGCGCCGGGCCAGACCTGAAAGTTGATTTGCCCAGGCCGAACACGAAATAAAACCAGGCCCGTCCGTCCCCAAACATCACGTTGTGAAGCATCCGGGTAGTGACAAATGGCGGACCTTGCCCGCTCTGCGCCAGCGAAACACAGGAAAAAAGAATGGCACCGCGAGAACGTTTAACAGGAGAACGCGAAGGTTGTTGAACATGAAAGTTTGCTACCCTCCAGGGGTAATTCAAAAGCGCCTGAGTATAGTATCGTCAACGTACACGGAAACCTGCCCCGCCGCTCAACTTGGACGGGAGGGCGCATGCTTAATGGGGCAGTTGGTGTTATTGCGGGGGGAGCCCAGGAGATGAAAAGCGAGAGGCATGGGATTCGCCTGATTGCCGAGCTGGCCAATGTTGCAATCGGGACGGTTGATCGTGCCCTGCACGAACGCAACGGAGTCAAGGAATCAACCCGACATCGCATTCTGCAAATCGCGAGGCAAATCGGTTACTCGCCGAACCCGGCGGCGCGCGCTCTGGCGGTTTCGAAGAGCGGTGTCCGCATCGGTGTTTGCATACCCCGCGAGATCCGATTCTTCTACGATCAGCTCTGGAGCGGTGTGCTGGACGAAGCTCGTCGAGTCGCACAGCTAGGGGTCGAATTGCTGAACCGCCCGGTGCCCAGCCTTGGCGTAGGGGACACCGCAGCTTTCGCAGAGCTGGTGGAGAGCGGCGTTCAGGGAATCATCCTTACAGCGGGAGATCCTGAGGGTCTCAAGCCTCTTATCGACAACGCGGAGGAAAAAGGTATCCGCGTAGTTTGCCTATCCACTGATTCTCCCGAAAGCCGGAGGTCAACCGTTATCTGTGTGGAACCGCGGCTGAATGGATGTCTGGCCGGCGAGTTAATGGGAAAGTTTGTTCCTCCGGGTTCGAAAGTGGCCCTCATTGCGGGCATGCTGAGTGCGGAAGACCATCGCAGGAAGACAGATGGCTTCTCCGAGGCCTTTCCACAGCATTGCCCGGGAGGAACGATAGTAACGGTCATTGAAGGGCACGAAGACGAGGACGAGAGCTTTCAAAAGACGTTTGACCTTCTTGGCCGGGTTCCGGCGCTGGCTGGACTCTATGTGAACACGGTCAACTGTCTTCCGGTCTGCCGTGCGCTGGGGGCCCGCAGACTGGCGGGAAAGGTGAAACTCATCACTACCGATCTGTTCGCTGATATGGCTCCATATTTTCACAAAGGCACAATAACCGCCTCGATCTATCAGCAACCACATCGCCAGGGTCAGACAGCTGTGCGGCTTATGGTTGATCACCTCACCAACAAAATTCCTTTCCCTCCTACCTTTCATTTCAGCCCAGGCGTAGTGATGTCAACCAACTTGAATCTGTTTCGGGAAATGAGAATGCCGGACTTCAGCTTCGACGACTCGGGGCTCCTGGGGCGCGCCGCTCGGTGGCGTGCTCGACCGTGACACCGGATGCCTGACTCCATTGTCTGGCTATTTCTGGCTGCCGATGAACCAACCTGTCCACCCCCTTTGGACTGGCGGGAAGCCCCCCTGGTTCGGCCCGGTGCCAGTGCCGATTCGGGAAGTGATGCTCTCGACTCAAAAATTTTCTTGACAATCTTCTACGAATACAGGTACAAGCTGTCCTGCATCGTTAACGTTACCGGAACGCGGTTGGCAAGGGCGTCTACATGGGCCGGCTGTCTTGTTAGTGCGGCGACGCTATGTATCCATTGCTCAGCCTCCTAGTACTTGTGGGAAGTCATTTTGGCCGGAGAGGCCCATATGACTCGTGTCCACGAAACGAAGCCCAGCAGCATTCAGCTGGCTGATTTTGGGTGACATTTTCGATTTTAGTCCTCCCACAGGGAGGAAACCTTCAAAGGAGGCGCGCAGTGAAATTCTCGTCCTCGTTCGCCGAGTGCAACCGTCGTATGCGGTGGCTATTGGTTCTTTCCGGGCTGGTCTTGGCTATGTCCCTGCAGGTCTTTGCCCAGGAAGCAACTGTTGTCGGAACGGTGACCGATCCAACCGGCGCAGCTCTACCGAATGTTTCGGTAACTCTCAAAAACCTAGACACAGGCCTCACCACGAAGGTCACCACGAGTGCAGACGGCCAGTATGTGGCGCCTAATGTTCGCATCGGTCGTTACACCATAAGCGTCACCGTGCCAGGGTTCAGGGCTGCCGAGAGGACGGGGGTGGTCTTGAATGTGGGCGACCGCGACCGCGTGGACTTCCAGATGCAGGTCGGCCAGGCGACCGAAATGATAACCGTAGAAGCCAATGCGGTTGCCGTACAGACAGACACCGGGGAAGTCAGCAACCTGATCACCGGCAAGCAGATATCGGACCTCGCCGTCAACGGCACGAGCCTGTTCCAACTTGCTGCATTGGCTCCCGGAGCATCGAACGATATCACCAATTACAAGGATGTCCCCGTGGGTGGCGATACGAGCGTCAGCTTCAATGGCCAGCGCACCGCCCACAATGTCTTCATGGTAGATGGCGGTGAGAACTACGACCGCGGCTGCGGAGGCTGCGTCACTACGGCCCCTTCCAGCGAGTCGATGGCTGAGTTCCGCCAATTGACTTCGAACTACGGCGCCGACTATGGCCTCTCTTCTGCCGGAACCGTCACCATGGTGCTTAAGTCCGGCACCAGCAGGCTGCATGGCTCGGCATGGGAAAACAACCGCAATGACGCCTTTGATGCGCGCAACTACTTTTTCCCGGCTCCGAACAAGAAACAAGAATTGCGCATGAACATCTTCGGCTTCAATATCGGCGGCCCCGTCACCTTCGGCCACCTCTACAACCCGGACAAAAACAAGACCTTCTTCTTTTACAACATGGAGTGGCGCCGATACATCGACGGCGGGTCAACCAACCAGACGGTTCCCGATCCCGCAACTTACGGCGGCGACTTCAGCTCGGTTACCGATCCAATCTACGTTCCCACTAGGGACAGAGTGGCTCCGTCCGTTCTGTTTGCCAACTGTCCTGGCGGAGTCGCTCCTGCCGGCGTCGTGCAAGGCCTGAACGACGCGGGCAAGGTTGCATTCCCCGGCAACGTCATCCCGTCCTGCATGATTCAGCCAAACGCGACTGCGTTGCTCGGTACGGGCTTTTTGCCGGCGCCAAACTCAGGCATCGGCAACGGTGTCGGGAGCTTCGTGGGCGGCTCCAGCACTCCGACGAACCTGAAGGAGGAGATCGTCCGCATCGATCACACCTTCAACAGCAAATTCTCCGTGTTCGGTCACTTTATTGCCGAGCAAATTTCACAAGGCTACAACACGGCTCAGTGGAGCGGTGACAACCTGCCTACGGTTGGAGACACGTTCAACAATCCAGCTTACAGCTACGTGATTCACGCCACCCACAGCATTAGCCCGACGCTTCTCAACGAAATCGCCTTCAACTACAACGGCAACCGCATCAACATCACTCCCTTTGCCGCCACCGGGATGACGAGCCTCGCACTTCCGAGCGGATACGATTCGACCAACTCGCGTTTGTTCACGGGGCCGAATAACCTGAATCGCATTCCCAACATTACTCTCGACAAACAAAGCGGCGCCAATTTCCAGATCTCCAGCTGGCCGTGGGTTAACAGAGCCGACGGTTACCAGGTCCGCGACGACGTCTCCTGGACGAAAGGTGCGCACCAGTTGAAGATCGGCGGAAGCTGGGCGCGCTACAAGAAAGTCCAGGATCTTTTCGGAACGACCCAGGGCGCATTCACGTTCGAGGGCACCCCAAATGCCCAGACTTACACTGGGAACAGCTTCGCTGACTTCCTGCTTGGCACCGCTTCCGCTTATCAGGAGCTTGCCGTCCAGGACCACGGCGACTGGCCTAACGTTTCCTGGGCCGCGTATATTCAAGACAACTGGCGCGCGACTCACCGGTTGACCCTGAACCTCGGCCTACGCTGGGATGGGGCACCTCACGCGTACGAATCCAACAACCGCATGGGAAACTTCTATCCCTCATTGTATGATCCATCCCAGGCCGCCGTGTTTGATAGCAATGGCGATATCTGCAGCGGTCCGGCGGATCCCGGCTGTACCGCCGCAAGCCCTGGACTCGGCACCAGCCCAAACCAGATCCTGGCGGGCGTCCCCTTGTACCTCAACGGAATCGGAACGCCTGAGAAAAACGGCATACCCAAGGGTCTTGTGAACAACCATTGGGCGACCTTCGGTCCGCGGCTCGGCTTTGCTTACGACCTGACCGGTAGCGGCAAGACGATCATTCGCGGCGGGTTCGGCATTATGTACGAACGCATTCAAGGCAACGATATGTACAATGCCGGGCCGAACATCCCGTTCAGTCTGAACGTTGGCCTAAACAACGTAGAGTTGCAAAATCCGAACATCCTGCTTTCGACCGGTGCTGCGCCCACGTTCCAGACCATCAAGGCGGCGGATATCACTGGCTTGGCCATCGACAATTACAAGCCGTCCACCAGCATGCAATACAGCGCCGGTGTTCAGCAAGCGTTTGGTGCCAAGACCGTTCTGTCTGTCTCTTACGTAGGCAATCAGAACCGGCACCTGAACGACTATCGCAACATTAACCTTCCGTCCCTGAGCGATCTCGCGCTCATGACTAACGGTATTCTCAATTACCAGACGGCGCCTAGCCTTCCCTACAAAGGGTTCAGAACTCTCAGCCTGGCGCAGAACGAGGCGAACGGCCATTACAACTCCCTGCAGATTGATTTGAACTCGCAAGCCAGCAGGGACCTACAGCTTCGCGCTTACTACACCCTTTCACGCTCCATCGATCCATCCACCGGTGGCAGCGGTCAGGACTTGAATCCTGTTTCCAACCCGTACGAGGGGTGGCGGTACGATCTTGGGCCGAGCCTTTTCGACCGGACCCACAACTTCTCCGCCAACTTCATCTACAACATCCCGATTCTGCGCAACAGCTCGAACGGCCTGGTGAAGTCCCTAGTCGGTGGCTGGGCGGTATCGGGGATCATTACGATCGAGTCTGGACTGCCAATCAACGTCAGCGGAGGCAGTTCCAATATCGTTGGGGGCGGCAACCGGCCTGACTTGAACGGCGAAATCACCTATATGCATAAGCCGGTGGCGTCCACGGACCCCTTCCAGCACATCCAGTACTACGATACCTCGGTCTTTACCGTTGCTGCACCCGGTACCTGGGGCAATCTCGAGCACAACGCTCTGCGCGGACCGGGCCGCGACAACTGGAACCTCTCTCTCTTCAAGACCTTCGCCTTCGGGGAGAGTGCCGGGTTGCAGCTTCGGCTGGAGAGCTTCAACACCTTCAACCACACCCAGTTCCAGAGCGTTGATAACGGTCTCGGCAACAGTCGCTTCGGCCAGTTCACGTCGGCCTACCCTGCGAGAATTATCCAGCTCGCCGGGAAGGTTTACTTTTAACCTCTAACCCAGAGCTCCTCCCGTCCCGCTCGCAGCAAGCTGCGAGCGGGACGACGGTTTACGACAAGCTTAAGTTGCTCCAATGGCTCGCATCGAACAAGGTGCGAGCCTTTGTTTATCAGAATGGAGTACAAGCGGAAACCCGACAGTGGCCCAAGTGAGCAGCCCTGAAGCCGACAGTTGAATCTGGACTTACTTTGCTGGTGGTTCGACCGCAGCCAAAGCGTAGGTCGTCAGCTTGTACAACTTAATACCGCTGTGGGCTCAAGGGCCACACGCTTTTCATCGGGACAGGCCCGGCTCGAGATGGTGGGAATATCCCGGGATGGCAGTGACGCGCTCTGAGCCGCCGCCGGGAAATGGTTGGTACACGGTGAAGCTGACAGTGCAAATCTGAGCTTACTTTGCTGAGGATTCTTCGGCAGCAAAGACGTAGGTCATCATTTTGAACAACTTGATATTCTCATGCTCAGACACAAGCGCGATACCCCCGTTACTTGTGGGTTCAAGTACCACATTTCTCATTCGGACAGGCCGACTCGAGAGGATGGCAACGTCCGGGATGGCCTCTGAGCGGCCGCCCGCAAGAGGTCGGGACATCGGGGACTCCGACGACTGGTTGGGTCCATTCAAGGTTCTGGAGTCCGGATCCGGAGATTCGTTCGGCAGATTCGGCACTGCCTGCCCGGTCGCGGGGTAATACAAGGGCATCAAATAAGCGTAGAGGGGAGCCCATCCGCCATTCCAGCTTACTGTGTTCATGCGGATCGCGAGCCGCGCCCGGTCCTTCCCCTTCTTGGATTCGGATTCAACAACCTCCCCAGATGCGACCGCATTCTTGGGAATTAGCGCGCCATAAAACTGAGTGGCGGCCGCAAGTTTTCCCTGAACTTTAGTTCCCGCTGGAGTTTTTCCGGCTTCGACACTCTGCTGCAAAACCATGGGGAACTCGCGCAAGACGGGGGTAGGAGAAGCCTGGTGACTCTGCTGGCCAATCGAAGCCGCAGAGCAAAACGCAAGTATCGCTCCTTGTACGACCAACCTTCGAGTCAACATCGGTCTTGTTTCCTTGCATTATCGCAGGAAAGAAGTATACCCGCGGACCGTCAGATTCGGATAGCCCCAATGTTTGAGTTGTTCCCTCGGCTGCCACGCGTTGCTCGTCATGTGTGAGTGGCTATTCTGAGAGTGCGGGGTGGGCGAACTTCCCGGTACGGCATTTCGGCCATGTCGGCGGCCAAAGACTCGTCGAGTGTGCCGGTAATGGACCCTCTAGCCTAAGACTTTTTCGCACGCATGTCGCTCGAAAGGCGGGGAGTTAAGCGTTATCGCCAGTGTTCATGCGGCTGCGAGCGGAAATAGGGCTTTTGAATCCCCTCCCTCTCCGCCATTTTCGTTTTCTGGTTTGAGCTGTCCTGCCCTAACCGTCCTCTTTGTTCTTCGTCTAAATCTGGCGAGGCTCATCGCCATGCGTCAGATCACGATTACATCCCTCCTCCTGTTTCTTGCTCCCTTCAGCGCAGCCCAGACATCTCAGCGGGAGAGTTTTGCACATGCCACCGTGTCTTATGACTGGGTGGTGAACCATAGCGGGCAAAAGCTGCGTACCTTCATCACTCGCCCCACGGCCGCCGGCGGCAAGGTTCCCGTCATTTTTTTTGTAGGCTGGCTCAGTTGCGACACGATGGAGTATCCCGACGCAAATACCCGCGACGGCTTCGGCAAATTCATGCGGCGCCTGATTGATGAATCGGGCTACGCCACGATGCGCATGGACAAACCTGGCGTGGGTGAGAGCCAGGGCGATTGCTCGAAGGCGGACTTCAACAGTGAGATGGAAGGCTGGCAGGCGGCGTTTGCTGCATTGGAAAAATATGATTTCATCGACTCCGGCCGGGTGTTTGTCGTAGGCCTGAGTAACGGCGGCGGCTTCTCACCACTGGCTGCCGGAGATCATTCCGTGCGCGGATTCGTTTCTGCCGGTTCCTGGGGACGCACCTGGTATGAGCACATGCTGGAACTGGAACGGCGGCGGCTTACGGCAGAGGGAAGGTCGCCGTCTGAAGTAAATGCGGCGGTGAAGGCTTTCGCCGATTTCTACAACCTGTATCTGATCAGGGGCATGACGCCGGGGCAAGTTATCGCCCAGCATACTGAGTGGAAAAGCCTGTGGTATGACACTCCAGATGGACAATACGGGCGCCCCGCAGCGTTTTACCAGCAATTGCAGGCGCTGAACCTGGGGGAGGCCTGGCAGAAAGTGAGTGCGCCGGTGCTGGTTATCCGCGGCGGCGCGGATGAGATCATGAGCCGCGCCGACAGCGAAGCGATTGCTCAGATCGTCAATCAGGTCCATCCCGGCCATGCCCGCTATCTCGAAGTGGAGGGCATGGACCACGGCTTTACCGTGAAGGGGAAATTTCACGACAACCTGGTGCCGCTGGTCACGGCCTGGATGAGAGAGCAACTGCGCTAGAATTTGCGAGGCACCACCGGCGCCGGTTTACGCTCTCTTGAAAAATTGCACCGCGCGCTCGTGTTTCTCAGCGGCTGCCCGACTCCCGAACGTTCCCAGGTTCCGTCGCCGACCAGTCTTAGGGTTCTTCTTGCTCGAGTACAAACGATACTGTCCGGATTTCAGTTTACGGATCATGACATTGAGATGCACGTGGGGCAACGCCGGTTTGTCCTTGAAGGCATTCGACGCATGCATCGCGCCGCTATAATCGTCATGAACCGAGAACCAGGAACTGCTTAACTCCCAACTGACCATGGAAATCCGCCGTCTCACCGACCTCGATGCCGAGTCCTACCGGCAGCTTCGGCACGAAGCGCTGGAGCGGGAACCGCAAGCCTTCACGGAATCCGTAGCCGAGCATCAGGCCATGACGCTGGAGACGATCAGAGATCGCCTGATGGCGGCGGACGACAACTTTGTTCTTGGTGCCTTCATCGATCGCCAACTCATCGGTATGGCTGGATTTTTTCGCCGCCGAGGGGAGAAGATCCGCCACCGCGGTGGAATTTGGGGGGTGTACGTCTCGGAAGAGTGTCGCGGGAAGGGCGTCGGCCGGGCCTTATTGGCAGAATTGATCGGACTGGTGCAGCTTTTGCCGGGCATCGAACAGGTTACGCTCGCGGTCAGCCGTCAGAATGCGGGAGCCAGGAGCTTGTACGAGTCTATGGGCTTTGAGGTTTACGGTTGCGAAAAGAGCGCCCTGAAAATCGGCGATGAGTACGTGGATGAAGAGTTGATGGTGTTGTATTTTCGTTCTTGAGTCCTGCCTTTGATCCTGATTCTGGACAAGAGTGTCCGACCCGCAGAGAATTCACGGCAGGCGTGTTATTGCAGAAGGCCGTCCATCTGCACGATGTCGGCATCGCCTACGCCGACGGCTGCGAAGACGAATTTTCCGTCCGAGGACCAGGAAATGCGGCGCACAATGAACGTGCGTTTCTGCCCAAAGTCGGTTACCTGTCTTAATGTTCCATCCGCCGTGGACGCGACGTAGATATTGGTTCCCAGGCTATCGGCCAGGGGCATCACCAGCCCCTTTCCGTCTTTCGAGATCGCGGGATGCAAGCCCTGCCACAACGGCACCCGTTGACCCGAGATGCGCGCCAACAAATTCGAAGGACCATTCTCGGGACGGGCCACGCGCAGTTCGTAGTCCAGCGAACCGTTCAGGTTCTGCAAGGGGACCATGTAGTACAAGGCGGAGCCATCGGACGCCGGCGCCGGGCCGCGAGCGTTGTCTGAGCGCACCACTACCGGGGTCCCGCCATCCACGGGAATCTTCATGAGCCTGGTGCCGCCGGCGTTCTGCATCGACGAAAACTCTGAATAGTACAGCCATTTGCTGTCGCCGGACCAGGTCGTCCATGTCGCCGTTGGAATCAACCGGTGAAGGTCGCTCCCGTCGGGATGGATCAAAAAATAATCCACCCGGAAAGCATCTCGCGAGGCTCGACCGCTCGCGAAGGTAATAAACTTTCCATCCGGTGACCAGCTGGGAACTCCCATCACCATGGCCGGATCTTTTTCGAACGTGATCTGGCGCCTCTGGCCCCCGCCCAAAGGCTGCACCCAAATATTGCCGTGGCCCCCGCTGTCAGACAGATAGGCCATTTCGTGGTCGGTCGGATCCAGGGTGGGAGTTTGCACCTGTCCGGTCTGGCTGGTGATACGCACTCCCCGGCTCACGTTGTCGGCTGGGGTACCGTCAACCGGAAACTTCCAAATATCGAACTCCATATGTTTCCGGCTGACCAGGACGCGGCCTTCGCGATCCATGTCAGGACTTTCATCGCCCGATTCGCCAAAGGTCAGCTGGCGAGATTCGCCTCCGGATTTCGAGACCTCCCACAAGTGCAGGGTCGGAAGATAGAGCAGCGTGTTGCCCCGCGCACTGCTGTACACGAGATGGGAGCCGTCGGGCAACCAGGTCAACCCGCTCATCAACGTACTCTCCCGAGTAAGAGCGCGAGGAGCACCGCCCGCAGAAGGAACAATATAGATATCGTCAGCCCATGTTTCCTCGTTGTGCAGGTAAGCAATGGTGCTGTCATCGGGTGACCAGCGGGGTTGACGATAGCTGAAGCTGGTGACCGCCTGGGTCAATACCAGAGGGTTGGAGCCGTCCAGATCGGTTACGACCAATTCTATTTGTTTTCCGTTAAGGCGAAAAAAGGCCATGCGCTTGCCGTCATGGCTCATGTCGGCGCCACTCATGCTGGAAACCAGCTGGCGAGGCGTGCCGCCCAGGGCTGAAACTTCCCACAAAGTACCTTGAGCGGTTCCTTCAGGCGGCGGAGTGAAATAGATGATGGCAGCCGAGTCCTGCGACCACCTGGGGAAGAGATGGGAGCCTTCGCCGTTCGTAATCTGCAGCGGGGGGCCACCCGCCAGCAGACGCACCCATACTTGCCGCGAGCCGGTCGAATCGCTGACGAAGGCCACGGATTTGCCGTCGGGGGAGAATGCCGGGCTCTCTTCCATACCGGCAAAATCGGTGAGACGGAGGAATTTGACCGTCCGCGAGCCTGACTGCTCTCGTCCCCGGAACCACCACGCGCCGGCAGCGGCCAGCACCATGGCCAGACCGACCACCAGAGCTGCAACCATCCAGCGCAGGGGACGTTTGCTTCCCTTCTTCTCAAAACCCAGCGATGGAGCTGCGCCGGTTTCCGAAATCGAGGACGTGGATTCCAGATGAAAGGCGAGATCACGGGCAGACTGGAAGCGCTGTTCAGGACTCTTTTCCAGGCAGTGACGCACGATGCGGTCAAGCGCCGCAGGAATGTTCTTTCTGGTCGCCAGCAGGTCAGGAGGGTCGTCTTTCAGAATGGCGCTGGAACGATCGGCTGCCGTGCGTCCGTCAAAAGCCCGGTGACCGGAAAGGCTCTCGTAGAGCACTGCGCCGAAGCTGAATACATCGGAGCGCTGGTCGGATTTCTCTCCCCGCACCTGTTCCGGCGACATGTAACCGGCCGTGCCCAAGGTCGTGCCGATTGCGGTCTGATGGTCAACGTCCAATGTGGCGCCGGCATCGCCCGGCTCGGGCACACACAACTTGGCCAGGCCGAAGTCCAAAATCTTGGGGCGTCCGTCGCGGCAAATGAAGATGTTTTCGGGCTTGAGATCGCGATGAACAATTCCCTTTTCGTGCGCCGCTGCCAGGCCATGGGCGATCTGAATCGCAAAATCCACCGCCTTGCGAGCCGGCAACGGGCCGCTAGCCAGACGGTCGCGGAGAGTGGAACCTTCCAGAAGTTCCGTCACCAGGTACGGTGCGCCTTCGTGGGTCCCAATATCATAAACAACAAGAATGCTGGGATGGTTGAGCGCGCTGGCCGCTCGGGCCTCCTGCTCGAAGCGGCGAAGCCGCTCGAGGTCGCCGCAGAAAGAAGCGGGCAGCACCTTGATGGCAACTTCACGGCCCAGGCGCGGGTCACGAGCGCGGTACACCTCACCCATTCCGCCTGCGCCGAGCGGGGCGACGATCTCGTAGGGCCCGAGTCTGGTGCCCGAAGTCAGAGCCATGGTTGGATTGGGATTATAGCGTTTCAGGGAAGCTGCCCGTAGGCAAATGCCGGAGACCGCCATTCGCGCGCGTAATTCCGGAGAACGCCAGAAGGAGAGCCCATGGTTACGGCATGGGCCTGGGGAAACTGCAGAATGGTTTGGCGCTTGCGCGCAGTGGAGGAAGCGTTTATAATATGACTAGTCAGACTAGTTATGTCTAAAACCAAGATCGAAGCCGAAAAAAGCACCGCTATCAAAGGGCTAAACTCGCCCTCTCGACCCCCTTGGCAATTGCAAACCGCAAAAGCCCGATTCAGCGAGCTTTTTCGCCGCGCGCGCGCTGAAGGGCCGCAATACGTGACCCGCCAAGGCAAAGAAGCAGTCGTGGTCGTTCCCGCGGAGGAATTCGAACGCCTTACCGGCCGCACCCGCCAGCCTCGAAGCCTGGTCGAATTCTTCGCAGCGTCGCCGCTGGCTGGGACTGAGTTGGATTTGAAACGCAAAGCGGACTATGGCCGGAAGATTAACCTATGAGTGGCTTTCTGCTCGACATCAGCGTGATCTCCGAACTGGTCAAAGCCAGGCCGGACCCGGGGGTCACGCAATGGATCGAGGCCACGGACGAGATCCTGCTCTATCTGAGTGTGCTTACGCTCGGCGAAATTCGCAAAGGAATCAGTTCCCTGCCCGATGCCAAGCGTCGCACTGCCCTCGAAGCCTGGCTGGACCGGGACTTGGCGCTTCGGTTTTCGAACCGCATCCTTGCTATCGATCAGGCCGTCGCCGACCGCTGGGGACGACTCGCGGGTAGCGCAGCTGCCCGGAGATCTCCGCTGCCGGTTATTGACGGGCTTCTCGCTGCCACCGCCCTGCACTACGACCTTACGCTGGTTACGCGGGACACCAAACATCTCGAAGTTGCCCGCATCGCTTTCTTTGATCCCTGGGCACGCTGAGAGGTATCTGCCTGCTCCTACACCACGAAATACTTCGCGCCGGGATGGTGGACCACGATAGCTGATGTGGACTGCTCGGGATCCAGAAGAAATCCGGTGGTCAGGCGCACTCCGATATTTTCCTCGGGATGGAGCAGGGCAAATAGCTTGGTCTGGTCCTCCAGATTCGGACACGCCGGGTAGCCAAAGGAATAACGCGAGCCCCGATATTTCTGGTGAAACAAATCGCGGATGTGGGGCGAGTCTTCGCCCGCGATGCCCAGTTCTTCGCGCATCTTTTTGTGCAGGTATTCGGCCAGGGCCTCGGCGGTTTCGACACTCAAGCCGTGCAGATAGAGATACTTCGTGTACTCCCCTGCTTCGAACAACTTTTGCGTTTCTACCGACGCCCGGGCGCCCATCGTGACCAGGGACAAACCGATGACATCCATTTTTCCAGATGACTTGGGAGCGAAGAAGTCGGAGATCGAAAGCTTGCGGCCTTCGCGTTGCCGGGGGAAGGTAAAGCGCAGGAGCTCCTTTGCAGCAGCGGGAGCATTGGCCGTTTCGCGGGCGGGGGCGCCCGCGCCACACGAGCCTGGGTCGTACACGATGGTGTCATTACCATCGCTCTGCGCGGGAAAATATCCGTACACGGCTTTCGGTTCCAGAATTCCGCTGGTAATCACTTCTTCTTCCAGCTTCTTCTTGATGGGACGGAATTTCTCTTCTACCAGTCGAAGGTAATCTTCCTGCGACGCGGTTTTCAGCTGCCACTGGTTCTTGAACAGAGCAGTTTCGTTGATGTAGGGGAACAGCTCACGCAGCTCGAAATCCTTGCGCACCTTTACCCCCCAGAACGGCGGGACGGGGATATTCGGGGCATCTTTCACGACCGGACTTCTCTCCGCGAACACCGGACCGGTTTCTTCATCGACCGCGGCGGCTTTGGCGTATTCCTTGACCGTACGCCCTTCCTGCAGGCGGGCCTGCTTCTTGCCGTTGGCCGTGGCCAGGTCTTCCATGATGTGCAGGCCGGCAAAGGCGTCGTCGGCATAGAACACGGCGTTCGAGTATTCGCGGCGCAGATCGTCTTCCACGTATTTGCGCGTGAGCGCGGCGCCGCCACAGATCACCGGGAATTCCAGTTTCTGGCGCTCCAGGTCCTGGATCACGTACTTCATCTCGAGCGTCGATTTCACCAGCAGGCCGCTCAGTCCGATGGCATCGGCCTTGTTCTCCATGGCGGACTTGATGATGACGTCGCCAGTCTGCTTGATTCCCAGGTTGATGACTTTATATCCGTTGTTCGAGAGGATGATGTCCACCAGGTTCTTGCCAATGTCGTGGACGTCTCCCTTCACCGTGGCCAACACGATGGTGGCCTTTTGCGAGCCCGCCTTCTTCTCCATCTTGGGCTCGAGATAGGCGACCGCCTGCTTCATCACTCCGGCGGAGTCGAGAACGGACGGTAGCTGCATTTTGCGCGCGCCAAACAGATCGCCTACCGTGCGCATGCCATCGAGCAGGACGTTGTTGATCAGGTCGAGGGGCGAATACTGGATCAGCGCCTCTTCCAGTATTTCTTCCAGGGTCTTTTTGTGGACACCCTCGCCCACGGCTTTTTCGCCGTTGATGATCGCAAACTTCAGCTTGTCTTCGACGGAAAGAGTTTCGACGTGTGCTTTTGTCTCGGTTTGCCCTTTGCCTTTCTTGCCGGCAAAGTGGTTCATGTATTTCTGCAGCGGATCGCCGTCAGAGGCGGCATCGCGGTAGATCAGCTTCAAAGCAAGGTCAACTTCTTCCTGAGGAATCTTGTATAAGGGATAGATTTTGGAATAGTTAACGATGGCCATATCGAGACCATTATTGACCGCTTCGTGCATGAAGACCGAGTTCAGCACGCGGCGCGGATAGGCATCGAGCCCAAAAGAAATGTTGCTGACGCCGAGAATCGTCTTCACGTCGGGCAGTTCTTGCTTGATGCGCTTCACCGCCTCCAGAGTCTCGATTCCAGCCGAGCGGTAATCTTCCTGCCCGGTAGTGATGGGCAGAGTCAGGGCATCGAAGATAAGGTCGATGCCGCGCAGTCCGTATTTTTCCGTTGCCAGTTTGTAGATGCGTTTGGCAATGGCGACCTTCTTGTCAGCGGTGAGGGCCATTCCGTCTTCATCAATGGTCAACGCAATCACAGCCGCACCGTAACGCCGAGCCATGGGCAGGACTTTGGAAGTACGCTTCTCGCCATCCTCCAGGTTGATGGAATTGATGATGGCTTTGCCCGGAATGCGCTTCAGCGCTTCTTCAACTACGTCGGCCTCCGTCGAATCGACAAGGATGGGCGCCGGAACGCGGGTGGCAACTTTCTCCAGAATGGAAGAGATGTAACCCTTTTCATCCTCGCCCACAATGGCGCAGCACAAGTCGAGCATGTGCGAGCCTTCGTTGACCAGCTTCTTGGCCATGGCCAGAATGTCGTCGTACTTTTTTCCGCGCACCAGGTTGCGGAAGTTTTCCACCCGGGTGGTGGTATTCATTTCTTCGGCGACGACCAGCGGTTTGGGATCGAGATCGAGCGGGACGGAAGTGTAGGCGCTCGACGCGGCCGCCGCAGGCTTGACCTCGCGTTTGGCGGGCTCCAGGCCGCCCACGGCTTCGACTACGGCTTTCAGGTGCTCGGGCGTGGTGCCGCAGCATCCGCCCACAATACTCACCCCGTACTCGGTGACGAAACGTTTGTGGTATTGCGCCAGCTCGGCGGGGCTGAGCTTGTACACCGCGCGCCCGCCTTCGTTGTGCGGGAGTCCGGCGTTGGGCAGAATCGAGATCAGCTTGCTCGAATTAAGTCCGAGAAAGCGAACCGCGTCGTTCATTTCCCTGGGACCGGTGGCGCAGTTCAATCCGATCACGTCCACGTCAAAAGGTTCGAGAGCGGTGAGTGCGGCGCCGATCTCGGTGCCGAGGAGCATGGTGCCGGTGGCTTCGAGCGTGACTTGCACCGTGACCGGCAGGCGCTTGCCGGTTTTCTGCATGGCGTCAAAGATGCCGACCAGCACGGCTTTTGCCTGCAGCAGGTCCTGGCAGGTTTCGGCCAGCAAAATGTCCACGCCGCCTTCGATCAGCGCGGCCGCCTGTTCGGTGTAACCCGCCACCATGTTGTCGAACGTGATGTGCCCCAGCGAAGGCAGCTTAGTGGTCGGCCCGATCGATCCGGCGACAAAACGTGGCTTGTCTTTGGTGGAAAATTGCTGAGCGACCTCTTTCGCAATCTTCGCGGCGGCGATGTTAATCTCCGCCACCTTGTCCTGGAGATCGTACTCAGCCAACACCACGCGGGTGGCGCCGAAAGTGTTGGTTTCGACCACGTCACAGCCGACTTTGAAAAAGTCAGCGTGAATGTCCTTGATAATGTCCGGACGGCTCAAGACCAACAGTTCGTTGCAGCCTTCCTTGCCCCAGAAATCGTCCACACTGGGGTTGCGGAACTGGATGTTAGTCCCCATGGCGCCGTCGTAAATGACGACGCGGTCGCGTACGGTTTGGAGAAAGTCAGACATTGTAAACACTGTCAGCCATCAGCTCTCAGCCCTCAGCAACAATCCAGAACTTTTAGACATCTCTTTGCCCTATCGGTGTGAATCCGCGCAAATCCGTGGCCAAGAATTTCGCGGCCGCATTAAAACAAACGCCGGCCCGCTGTGGGACCGGCGTCTGATCCTCTGACAGAACCTATTGAAGTTTAGCTCCCCTGTACAGGCAACGTAGGCGCGCCAGCTCCCACTTCATCGCGATTGAATACTGCGTTGGCTCCCATATGCGCCGGCATGGGGGCCAGCATCTGTTCTTTGCGATACACCAGGTTGCTGGCATTGAAACTGGCGATCTCGAAGCCGTGCCCGTGGGTAATGGCGTCGGTGGGGCAAGCTTCCACGCAATAGCCGCAGAAGATGCATCGATTGTAGTCAATGTTATAGACATGAGCGTAGCGCTCTGCTCCGCTCACCCGCTTCTCGGCCGTGTTCTCCGCCGCTTCGATGTAGATACAATTCGAGGGACAGGCAGCCGCGCACAGGAAGCAGGCCACACACTTTTCCAGACCATTCTCGTCACGCTGCAGCACGTGCACGCCGCGATAGCGCTCCTGAAACCTGGCTCCCTTGAGCGGGCCCGGCCCGTCGGGATAGTTCTCCACCACCGTGGGCTCAAACATCTCCCGGAAGGTAATGCTCATGCCTTTGGCGATGGCCGCAATGTTCTGAAGCACCGACATACCTTCTCTAGTATACCGAAACCGCTGTTGCCCGTGTGTCTCATGCGCCCTCGCCCGCGGCTTTTGCTGTGGAACCCGAAGTTCGCGGATGGGTGCGTCCGCGCCACACAGTTGTATTGCACAACCCGGAGGTATATCGTTTGAGTCCTACAAGTTTCCTGGGCGGACCTACAAAGGCGCGCTGGAGTGTAGCGTGTCCACTTCGTTTAATAATCGTTTCGAGAGGAGAAACACATGCCTGATCAATTCGAGCAACTCAAGCAAAAATACCAGCCCGTTCTGACCAAGATTCAGCAGGAAGGCGCAGAACTGCAGAACCTGAATCTGGATGGCAACCAGCTTTATCTGAAGGCGACGGCGGTTTCAGAGGCCAGCAAGAACCGCATCTGGGATGCGATCAAGGCCGTCGATCCCACTTTCGCCGACCTGAAGCACGACATTCAAGCTCGCCAGGGCTCGCAGGATTACACCGTGCAACCCGGCGACAACCTGTCCAAGATCAGCAAGCACTTCTACGGCGATGCCAACAAGTATCCCGTCATCGCCAAGGCCAATAATCTGGAAGACCCCGACAAGATCAAAGTCGGCCAGAAGCTGGTCATTCCCGCTGCCGCTTAAGAGCGGACCTCGGGCGTCGGACCTCAGACCCTCGGGCCTGACGTCTGACGTCCGACAAACAACTGCGATCGCCCGCAAGCCATCCTAGCGCTGGAGGAAACCGTATGCATCTCATATGGACACTGTTGATCGGCCTGGTAATCGGTGCGGTAGCGAAATTTCTCATGCCCGGCAAGGACCCGGGTGGAATCATCATCACCATGCTGATCGGCATCGCAGGATCGTTCGTTGCAACCTATGCCGGCCGAGCACTGGGCTGGTATCAGGAAGGACAGGCCGCAGGCTTCATCATGTCGGTCCTGGGCGCCATTGTGCTGCTGGCCCTTTATCATATGATCCGCCCCAAAACCGCCTAAACGCATGGGTGTGGAGAGCGAGCCGGTGGGGGTCCGACACTCACTTCGACTTCGCTCAGGGCAGGCTCTGTCGGACGCCTTTGACTTCAGCCTGATGATGTTCGAGCTATGCGATTGCAACTGAACCCAAAGTCGGGAGCAAAACATGCGCTGGACCCCAGGTGGCAGCAGTGACGACGTAGAAGACCGCCGCTCCGAAAGCGGAGGCGGCTTTCGCCCCGGAGGCATTCACCTCGGCCTGGGCGGCATCGTCGTTTTGTTTATTCTGAGCCTGATCTTCAAACGTGATTTTCTCTCGCTGGTAAGCAACGGCTCCATGGACACGGGCACGACCGTTGCGCAATCCGATCCCGCCCGCGACCAGCAGGAGCAACCGCTGGTGCAGTTCGTGACTTTTGTCCTGAACGACGCGCAGAACACCTGGAGCCAGATCCTGCCACAGCAGGGAGTGCCCTACCGCCACGCCAAGCTGGTCCTGTTTCGCGACGCTTACGATTCCGCTTGCGGCATGGCGCAGTCCGCGACCGGCCCTTTCTACTGTCCCGAGGACGAAAAGGTTTATATCGATCTCGGCTTTTACGACGAACTGAAGCAACGCTTCGGCGCTCCCGGTGAATTCGCCGAAGCCTACGTGCTGGCCCATGAAATTGGGCATCACGTGCAGAAACTGCTGGGCATCGAGGCCAGGATGCGCGCGGCGCAGCAACAGAATCCGGGGGCGGCAAACCAGCTTTCGGTCGCGCTGGAACTGCAGGCCGACTGTTTCGCCGGCGTCTGGGGCCACTCCACGGAGCAGCGCAACCTGCTCGACCCCGGCGACGTGGACTCAGGCCTGAAGGCTGCTGCAGCAGTCGGAGACGATCGCATTCAGCGCATGTCCCGAGGCACGGTCAACCCCGAAACCTTCACCCACGGAAGTTCCGCCCAGCGCATGCAGTGGTTCCAGCGCGGCTTTCAGGATGGATCGATCTCGGCCTGCAATACGTTTCAGTAAAGTGAGGCGCGATCGAATCGCGGTGGGCGGCGCGGAAGCGGGAGCAACTTCGGATATTTTCCACCGTGAAAGTGGGCTCAACCGCAGAAAATCCCCGCCCAAGCAGAGCTTTGACCGGGCACCCTCAAGGTTGCTTTCTGTCAGGCTTGCTTTGCTACGCAAAACTCCCAAGGAGAACTATGAAAATCAACACTCGACGCAGTTTCTTTGGCGTGATCGCGGCGATGACATCTTTCGTAACCGGAGCGATGAAGCTCTCCGCTCAACAAACTCCCCCGGTTGCGCCCAGGCCCGGCAGCGCACCCGCAGGTGGAGATACGACCCGTCGCTCCGGCAGCGGTAATCACACCGTTGATGGAATCTACTACTTTTCAGGTACGGGTTCCAATGACGGCTATCCCAAAGACGATCACGTGCTCGTAACCGATCCCTTCGAAAAGCATGTCACCCGTACCATGGATGCGCTCAAAAAGTCAGTGGAGCGTGCCGGTTGCACCATGGACAGCATCATCCATCTCACGGTCTTTCTCTGCCTGCCTCTCGCCGACACTGTTCCCATGCCCACCGGCAAGGCGCGTTTCGACGCGCATAAAGCGCAGTACGACGCGTTGAATAAAATCTATGGTACCTATTTCTCTCCCGGCAAAGCCCCATCCCGTGCCTGCATGGCTCTGGAATGGATTCCCGGCGATTCACTGATTGAAATTGTCGGCAGCGCCCTGGTGGTTACTCCACCTCAGTGATTCTCAGGAGCACCCCAACAGAAGAGAAGCTTCACGGTGAGGAGCACATTCCCCGCCACCATCAAACTCACGGTGCGAGGCTTATAATGAGGCACTCAGGCCCGAAGAATGGATTCCGCGGTCCGCCGGGCCGACGCGTAAAGTGGCTGCTCCCAGTCCAACCCGCAACAAGGAAACGACCAGCCGCAAGAAAGCCATCATCTTGCTGGCCATCGGGATCGCCGTGTCTTTCGGGATCCTTCTTTCCCAGTCGTCTTTGAATCTGGATGTTTTCAACGCCGACATTCAGCAGCGCTTTCCACTTCTATTTTTTGCTGCCCTTACCATCCTGATTTTTCTGCTGTTCGTGGCCCTGACGTTTGTCCTGGCCCGCAACCTTTTGAAACTGTTTGCGGAGCGGCGGCTGGGAGTTCTGGGTTCGAAGTTCCGCACCCGCCTGGTGGTGGGAGGACTGCTGCTTTCCTTCCTGCCGGTCATCATGATGTTCTGGTTCGCTTACGGGCTGATGAATAATTCGATCGAACGGTGGTTTTCGCGTCCCGTGGAAGAGGTGCGGGAGGACACGGCAGCCGTGGCCTCGCTGGTGAAGAAGTACGCGGCGCAGAACGCCCGCGCCGAGGCCGAGGCCATCGCGGCGGCGCCGGAAACGCAACGGGCCTTCTCCGGTCACAGCTTTTCCAGCGTCATGAATGAATTCCGCAGGCACGAGACCACCCTACAGGGAGGCTTCGCCCTGGCGCTCGAAGCGGGCAACGCCGAAGCCAGCATCGACGCTCCCGCCTCCTGGCCGCTGCTGAAAGCAAAGATCCCGCTGGACCGGCTGACCTCAGATGCCATTGTCCCTTTCAAATGGGAAAACACCGACTATATTCTGAGTGGCGCCGCCGTGGGCGACCGCGGCCTGATCGTCGTGGCCATGCCTTTGCCGCAAAAGTTCTCGGAGACGGTGAGGCAACTCGATGCCAGCCAGCAGCGTTATTTCGAACTCGCCCGCCAGCGCAAACTGCTGCGTCGCACCTACATGGAGTTGCTGCTGCTGCTTACCGTGCTGGTATTGTTCTCCACCACCTGGCTGGCCCTGTACCTGGCCAAGCTGGTGACTCGCCCGGTGGTGGCGTTGGCCGAAGCCACCCAGGAGATTTCGCGGGGGCGTCTGGATTATCGCGTGGAAGTGAGCGCGGCCGACGAAATCGGCGACCTGGTGCGTTCTTTCAACCGCATGGCGGAGGAACTCGAAACCAGCCGCCGCCAGATCGAAGCCTCCAGCCACGACCTGGGCGCGGCTAACATCGCGCTGGAACAGCGCCGCCAGCACATCGAGACCATTCTGGAGAGCATACCCACGGGAGTTCTGTCGCTCGATGCCAACCGCCGGATTACGCACGTCAACCAGGCGTTGATTCGCATGTTCAACCCTTCGGGGTCTGAGTCCTCTGACCTGATCGTGATCGGCGCCGCGCTGCGGGAAGTATTCCCCGAGGAGATCCTGGAAGATCTGGAACCGCTGTTGCGGCGCGCTGACCGCATGGGCACGACCACCACACAACTTGAAGTGGCATTGCATCGCTCCCGCTTCAATGCCGCCGTCACTGTAGCCATGTTGCAACATGCCGGCCAGGGGCTGGGCTATGTTCTGGTCTTTGAAGACCTGTCCGACCTGCTCAAGGCCCAGAAGCAGACCGCCTGGCGGGAAGTGGCGCGCCGGGTCGCGCATGAAATCAAAAATCCGTTAACTCCCATCGCGCTTTCGGCGGAGCGAATCCGCCGTCACCTGGAACGCGGCACGCCAACCGATGCGGCTTCGCTCGACATTCTGCACAGTTGCGCTGAAACCATAGGCGGAGCGGTGGAAACACTGCGCACCCTGGTGGACGAATTTTCCACCCTCGCCCGTTTTCCCACGGCGCAGCCCGCGCCCGCGAACGTCAACTCCATCGTGGAAAATACTCTGGCCATGTTCAACGGTCGGCTGGACGGAATCCACGTGCAAACTTTCCTGGCCCCCGATCTTCCCAAGGTGATGGCGGATGTGGAAGCGATCAAGCGCGCCCTGGCTAATCTGGTGGACAACGCCGCCGAAGCCATGCAAGGCTCGCTGGTGCGCGAGATCCAGATTACTACCGCGCTGGTGGGCAGCCGGGATGCCGTCGAAATTACCGTTGCCGACACCGGCCACGGCGTGACCCAGGAACTGAAGGAGAGACTCTTCCTGCCTTACTTCTCCACCAAGAAGCGAGGGACCGGACTGGGCCTGGCCATCGTCAGCCGCATTATCGAGGACCACCGCGGCTCTATTCGAGTCGAGGAGAATCAGCCGGTCGGCACCCGCTTTGTGGTGGAGCTGCCGCTTGCCGCGGAAATTAT
>Ga0070662_100000513_pt1 | contig 23294 bp, 17 predicted proteins | sample KBSC53metaG_FD_65648 | JGI IMG/M metagenome (GOLD analysis project Ga0070662, IMG submission 65648) | Corn rhizosphere microbial communities from Kellogg Biological Station, Michigan, USA - KBS C5-3 metaG | ecosystem: Host-associated > Plants > Roots > Rhizosphere > Soil ...
GGAGTCGTCCGCCACAAGGGCCGAGAGTTCGTCCTCGCCGACATCCCGGGCCTGATCGAGGGAGCGGCCGAAGGCGCGGGCATCGGCGACCGCTTCCTCGGCCATGTCGAGCGGACGAAAATGCTTCTCCATCTCGTCGATTCTGCGGGGCCCGACCCTGCGGACGCGTGGCGGACGGTTCGCGACGAAATAGCCCAATACGGAGCCGGGCTCGCCAACAAGGCCGAAATCGTAGCCCTCAGCCGCTGCGACATCGCCGATCCGAAGCATCTCAAGAAGGCAAAATCCGACCTGGAGAAGACAGGCCTTGCCCAAGTCTTCGCCATTTCCGCCGCGACGGGCGATGGAGTCGAAGCGCTTCTCGACGCAATCGTCGAACGGCTTGGGCCGGAGCATGAGCCGACCGATGCCGAAGACGGGCAGAAGAGCGACTGGTCGCCGCTGTGACAATCGCGGTCACCGGGGGGACCGGCTTTGTTGGGACCCGCTTCATCGACGCGGCCGTGGCCGCCGGCCACCAGGTTCGCGCCCTCGCCCGCCGCGAACAGCAGCCAACGCCCGGGGTCGAATGGGTTCATGGATCGCTTGGAGAGAGCGATTCGCTCCGAAAGCTCGTCACCGGGACCAACTCCGTCGTCCACGTCGCCGGGGTGATAAATGCCCGCGATCCAGCGGAATTCCAGCGCGGAAATATCGACGGGACGCTGGCGATGCTGTCAGCGGCGACGGCCGGGGGGATCACCCGTTTCGTTCACGTCTCGTCGCTCGCGGCGCGCGAGCCGAATCTGTCGAAATATGGCGAGTCGAAGGCCCGGTCCGAAGAGCTGGTGCGCCGATCCGGCCTCGACTGGGTGATCGTGCGCCCTCCCGCGGTCTACGGGCCCGGCGACCGCGAGACTCTGGAGCTTTTCAAGATGGCGAAGCTCCGGTTGATGCTGCTTCCGCCGAGCGGACGGGTGTCGCTCATTCACGTCGACGATCTCGCTCGCCTTCTGCTTGCCCTCGCCGTCGATGATGGTGCTGGGAAGCATGTGGTGCTCGAGCCGGACGATGGCCGTGCGGCCGGCTGGAGCCACAAGGAGCTCGCAAAGGCGATCGGCGATGCGGTGGGACGAAGGAACCTGTCGCTGTCGATGCCGCCGGCAATGCTTCGGCTGGGCGCTGCGGTTGATCAGCTCGTACGGCGGGGACGCGCCAAGTTGTCGCAGGACCGCGCCGCTTACTTCAGCCACCGCGACTGGGTCGTGCAACCCGATCGGAGACCGTCGCGCGACCTGTGGCAGCCGCAGGTCCCCACCGAGCGCGGCCTTGCCGAAACGGCGGAATGGTACGGCTCGCAAGGCTGGCTCTAGCGCGCCTGCCCGGCGCCGCATTCGCGCCCTATTGCGTTGCGAAACCGAGGGCTCGCGAATAGGGCCAATTCATGGATACGACGGACGAAACCTTCGACAAGGTGAGAGAGCTGATCGAGCCGTTCAACAAGAAGGGCGTCGAAATCACCCCCGCCACCCGGTTCCAGCAGGACCTTGAGTGGGACAGCCTGACCGTGCTCGACTTCGTCGCGAACATCGAGGACGAGTTCGACATCATCATCACCATGAACATGCAGGCGGAAATCGAGACCGTCGGCCAGCTGGTGGACGCCGTCCGCGGGCTTAGCGGGGGCTGAGTGAGCGACCTACTCTCGAAGTTCGACCCCCTGATCGAGCAGCGGGAAACCCTGCTTTCGACGGGTGTCACCGACCCCTTCAACCTGGTCATGGAGAAGGTCGAAAGCCCGACCGTCGCCATCTGCAACGGCCGCCGGACAATCCTGCTCGGCACCTACAATTACATGGGAATGACCTTCGACCCGGACGTGGTCGCTGCCGGCAAGAACGCGCTCGACGAGTTCGGCTCCGGGACGACCGGAAGCCGGGTCCTCAACGGCACCTATGCCGGCCACAAGGCGTGCGAGGACGCGCTCAAGGACTTTTACGGCATGGACCATGCCATGGTCTTCTCGACCGGTTACCAGGCCAATCTCGGGATAATCTCCACCCTCGCGGGCAAGGACGACTATATCCTCCTCGACATCGACAGCCACGCGTCGATCTACGACGGTTGCGCGCTGGGGAACGCGCAGATCGTTCCGTTCCGCCACAATGACATCGAGGCGCTGGAAAAAAGGCTGAAGCGGGTTCCGGAGGGCGCCGGCAAGCTCGTTGTCCTCGAGGGCGTCTATTCGATGCTCGGCGACGTCGCGCCGCTGAAGGAAATGGTCGCCGTCGCCAAGGCGAACGGTGCGATGGTGCTGGTCGACGAGGCGCATTCTATGGGTTTCATCGGCGAGCACGGGCGTGGGGTCGCCGAAGCGCAAGGCGTGATCGACGACGTCGATTTCATCATCGGCACCTTCTCCAAGTCGGTCGGGACGGTGGGCGGTTTTTGCGTCTCCAACCATCCCAAGTTCGAGATCATGAGGCTCGTGTGCAGGCCCTACGTCTTCACTGCGTCCCTTCCGCCTTCAGTCGTCGCAACGGCCGCTACGTCGATCCGCAAGCTCATGGACGGCGCCGACAAGCGCGCGCACCTGTGGGAAAATTCGAAGCGCCTTCACGAAGGCCTCCGCCAGCTCGGCTTCACGCTTGGCACCGACCAGCCGCAATCGGCGATCATCGCCGTCATCATGCCCGATCTCGAGACGGGCGCGGCCATGTGGGAGGCGCTCCTGAAGGAGGGTCTCTACGTCAATCTGGCGCGCCCGCCGGCGACCCCCGCAGGCATGACCCTCCTTCGATGCTCGCTCTGTGCCGAGCATTCGAGCGAGCAAGTAGGCGAAATTCTTGCGATGTTCAGTGCCGCCGGGCGGGCGACCGGCTGCATCTGAAGCGGTGACTCGCCTTCCGTCGGCCGTCAGACATGTTTAGACTGACACAATGACGGCGGGCCACGACAGCGGGGAGACGGTCAGCGTCGACTTTCGGCGTACCGGAGCAGCAGCCGGTGCGCTCGTCGCAGTATTGCTCCTGCTCGGCCTGGTCTTTCTCGTTGCGATCACGAATGAGGCTCGGGACCGGGCGCTGCAGCTCGAGCGCCACGCCTACGACGTCACCCTGCTTACCCGGTCGATCGACGCCAGCCTGTCGCGGTCGGAGGCGGCGCTGGGCCGGTTCGCGCTCGACGAAAACGTCAAGACGAGCGGCGCGATCTACGCCAGCTACTGGGCGCTCGCCGGTCGCCAGATCCATCAGCTGCGGGGCCTTGCGGGCGCGAGCCCCGAACAGAAGGAGCGGCTGAACGAGCTGCAGCGCCTCTACGACGAGCTGGGCGCCAAATTCGACAATGTCGCCCGAGTCATCATGGCCAAGAAGAGCGACTATGGGATTAGCTATTATTACGCTGCGGTAGGCCCTGACGCGAAACCCGCGCTGGAACCGGCTCTTCATGCAAAGCTTCGCGAGATCGCGGACAGCGAGCGGTCGCTCCTCCAGCAGCGGATGCGGCAAACGCGCCTCTTCTCCGCCCGGGCGGACAAGTTCACGACCTATCTGAGCTGGCTCGGGGTCCTCGTCGGGATCGGGGCGATCTTCCTCGGCTTCGTCGCCGTCCAGGCGATCCGGCAATTCGCGTTCGCGAGGCGAGAGGCGGAAAGCGAGTCGGAGCGCGCGGAAGTCCTCGAAACGGCGGTCCGCGAGCGCACCCAGGAGCTTTGGGAGACAAACCAGGCGCTCAAAGCCGAGGCTGCCGAGCGCGAAGCCGCCGAAGCGCAGTTGCGCCAGGTCCAGAAGATGGAAGCCGTTGGCCAGTTGACCGGCGGAATCGCGCACGATTTCAACAATATGCTGGCCGTCGTCGTCGGTGGCGTCGATCTCGCGAGGCGGCGTCTCAACGGCCCCCGCCGAGAGGTACTGGCGCATCTCAACAACGCGATGGAGGGCGCTACTCGTGCCGCCGCGCTGACCCGCCGCCTGCTGTCCTTCGCGCGATCCGAGCCGTTGCTGCCCGAACGAGTCGAGCCGGTCGAGCTCGTCCAGGGCATGTCCGACCTGCTTGACCGCACGCTCGGCGAGCGCATCCGGGTCAAGGTCGATCTCGCACGCGAGACCTGGCCCGTCTACGTCGACCCGCACCAGCTCGAGAACGCGATCGTCAATCTCGCGGTCAATGCGCGCGACGCGATGGAAGGCGCCGGCCGCCTCAAGATCGTCAGCAGGAACGTTAAGGTTTCGGCAAACGAGGTCGGCGACATTCGGGCCGGCGAATATGTCCGGATCTCGGTCACGGACACCGGCTGCGGAATGCCGCCGGAGGTGAAGGATCGCGCCTTTGAACCTTTCTTCACGACCAAGCCGGTCGGCAAGGGCACGGGCCTGGGGCTCAGCCAGATTTTCGGCTTTGCGCATCAGTCCGGCGGCGAGGTCGGGATCGAAAGCACGGTCGGCAAGGGAACCACGGTCTCGCTATATCTGCCGCGAAGCGCCGTCGAAGCGCCGGTTCAGCTTCACCCGGCTGCAAACCGGATGAGCGAGGAGGAACGCGTTCCCGGCGCGCGCATCCTGGTCGTCGAGGACGATCCAAGGGTCCGGACCTCGACGGTCGAAGCGCTCCAGGACCTCGATTACGACCCCATCGCCTGCTCAAGCGGCGAGGAGGCCATCATGATCTTCGACCGCCAGCCTTTCGATCTCGTCATCAGCGACGTCATCATGCCGGAAATGACCGGCCCGGAACTGATCCAGGTGCTGAAGCAAAAACGTCAGGACTTCGCCGTCCTGTTCGTCACCGGCTATGTCGGCGACAGCGAGAGCCAGACGCTGGTCGGCCACGAGCTGCTCCGCAAGCCCTTCACCGTAGGCGCTTTGGCATCGGCGGTCGCGACCGCGATTGCCCAGGTCAGCGAACCGCCCCGCTCTTCAGGAGCCGCGGGAGCAAGATAAGCCCGGCGAGAAGCGGCCAGCGCCGTTGCCACGGCTTCAGCTCGATCTTCGTTCCGGCGTGCCGGTTCACCTTCCAGGCAATGTAATCGGCGCCCCCCGCGAAGGTGGCGCTCGCCTTTGCAAGCCGGAGCACCGAGAGGAGCTTGCCCTTGCGCTGCATCCGCTTCCACCAGAGCGCCATGTCGCCGTTGTTTCGAATCGCGCCCAGAGCCGCCTTGCCGAAGCGTTCGTACCGGTCGCGGTCGGTGTCGACGATGAGTCCCGACCGGTCGCTTCGTTCGGAGCGCAACTCGGCACCGAATGTGAGCTGGAACGCGCGCTTCCAAAGCGCGGAGGCGGTCCTGTCGCGCGCGGCGAGAGGCAGCGTCCAGCCTAGGAGCGTCGTCGAACATTGGCTGACAGCCTCGACGATGTCGCGGCTCGCGTCTTCGTCCGCAGCCCAGACGAGCCGTGACGGCTGGGCAAAGCGCGCGACGACCGACGTGCTTCGCGCCCGCGGTCCGCATTCGCGGTTGAAATCCGCCTCACTGAGAACGGCATATTTGGCGGCCAGGCCGTCATGCTCGAAATAGAAGACGTTGGGCGGGATCAGGCGGTTCGCGGCGGCCAGCCAGCTTTTGCCGTAGGTTTCGCGATAATCGGAAACGACCAGGTAGAAGTCGAGCATCAACCCTTCGAGCTGCTTCTGCCTGAGGCACGAACCGTAGAAGAGGACGGCCCGCGATGCCTTGCCGTGCTTCGCGGCGATGGCTGCGGCGAAGGCGCGCACGCGCGGATCGACGGGCGTGCTTAATTCCTCGGTGACGAGTTCCTTCAAGTCGGCCATCGTCGCAGCCTAAGCCGCGAGACGGACGAACGACAGGGGTTGCGCGGTCTTGAGGCGGATCGGGCTTCCGCGATCGGCGCTGAACGTCTCGCCGTCGAGGATGACGTTGGAGCTTTCGCCTTCGATCGTGATTTCGTCGACCTCGGCGAAGTGGATTCCGCGCAGCTCGCGTCCCTTGTAGCCGCCGGTCAACCCGGCGATGAGCGCCCGCAGGATCGACAAGGGCTTCTCTTCGACGGCCACAAGCTTCAACGGTCCGTGCCCCTCCCCACCGGTTTCGCCGGCCAGGAGCAGCTTTTCGAGAGTCGTCACGATCAGCAGAGTGAACCGGCCGGTCATCGATCCGGCCGTGCTCGTAGAAACCTGGAGCGGGGACGCCCTCGGCGGCAGGAAGCTCGCGCGGAGGCCGAAGATGATCCTGAACAGGAGCGCGGCGAACGTCAGCGCATGGCTGACGGCATTCGGCAGCCCCAATGGATAGATCTTGTCGCGGCAGAACAGCATCGTGTCGGCAAGCCCGGCACCGCCGAGGAACATGCCGATCACCGCGCGTTCCGATCCGTCCTTGCGCAGCGCGATCAGCTCGCGAGCGACAAGATGCTGCGTCAGGTCGCCCTGTGCGATTTCCACCAGGCGTTCCAGCGCAGCAATCGGATCGCCATGGACTCCGAGATCGAGCGCGATGAGGTTCGTCTTGCCGCTCGGGATCACGGCCATCGGCGGCGGAGACTCGCCGAACGAATTGCGGTTGTGCATCTCGGTCAGAGCGGCCTGAACCGTGCCGTCGCCCCCATTGATGACGAGCATCTTCGGGCGAACGCGGGCGATCGACTCCAGCGCATCGCCGATCTGGTCGACGTGCTCGACTTCATAATGGAAGAGGTCCGGATGATCGGCGCAATAGGCGCGAATCCGGGACAATTGCGCGAGATTCCCGGTCGATTTCGGGTTCGACAGGAGCGCTACGCGCGGACGAGGCTTCAGCATGCGGCAGGCAGGCGCGGCCAATTGCGTCGGCAATGCCGGAGCTTCGCTCGCCATGATCTGCGTTTTCGGCATGCTATTTTCGGCCAGGCCACCTAAGTTCGAGTTCGGACCAGAATGAACGCGATCGCCACTGGCCCGATTGACCATGTCTCTCCGCTTTGCGGCCAAATGATGGTGTAGGAACGACGAAAATTGCTTCGCCTGTCACTCATCGACCGGTATCTGGCGCGAGCGATCGCGGTGCCGCTGTTCGGGACATTGATCCTGGCAGCGATGCTTCTCGTGCTCGACAAGATGCTTCGGCTGTTCGATTTCGTGGTCAACACGGGCGGCCCGGTCAGCGTCGTGTGGAGAATGCTCGCCAACCTCCTGCCTGAATATTTCTCCCTCGGGATCCCGATCGGGCTTTTGCTCGGAATCCTGCTCGCATTCCGCAAGCTCGCGCTCTCGTCGGAGCTCGATGCCTTGCGGGGAATCGGTGTCGGCTACGGGCGGCTGCTCAAGGTGCCGTACATCTACGCAGCCGTGCTCATGATCCTCAACGTCCTTATCGTCGGCTACATCGAGCCGTTCGCCCACTATCGCTACGAAGGACTTCGGTTCGACCTGAGGTCGGGCGCGCTCGGCGCTTCAATCAAGGTCGGCGAGTTCAACCGGCTCGGCAAGCGGCTGACCCTGCGAGTCGATGAAAGCGAGGAGCACGGCACGAGGCTGCACGGCATATTCGTCCAGGTGGACGATCCGTCCGGCCAGAGCGTGGCCGCGACCGCAGAGGCTGGGCATTTTCTCTCGACCGACGACCCGCAGGTCATCCTGTTCCGGTTGCAGAAGGGCCGGCTGATCCAGCAATCGCCGAAATATTCGCCGCGAACGCTCACCTTCAACAGCTACGATCTACCCATCCCGGTTCCGGCGATCGACCAGTTCAGGGCCCGGGGCGGTACGGATTTCGACGAGCTCTTTTTCAACGAGCTGTACCGGCTCGGGTATGGAGGCGGAGCGGCGACCCGGCAGCAGCAGCTGGGGGCGCAGTCGCACTTCAACTACCGGATCGTCGAAATCCTGATGATGGCGATGCTTCCCATGCTCGCCGTCGCGCTCGCCGTGCCGCCTAAGCGAAGCTCGTCGGCGCTCGGAATCTTCGTCGGGATCGTGATGGTCGTCGCCTATCACAAGATAAACCAATACGGCCTGTTCGCCGGGGCGCAGGGCCGGATGAATCCGATTCTGGCGATGTGGCTGCCGTTTGCCATGCTCGCGGCGCTGATCGGGTGGATGTACCACGTCATCTCCGATCACCCCGGGGGCCAGCCGATCGGAGCGCTCGAATGGGCGGCGGCAAGGGCCGTGCGGCGGGTGCGCTCGATGCTGCCGAGGACCCGCGCGGCATGATCAATTTCGACTTCTTCCCGTCGCGCCAGCTCGCGCTCTACACGGCGCGACTCTACCTGACGCGCAGCCTGGCGGTACTGCTCGGGCTCGTGCTCGTGCTGATGGCGCTCGACCTGCTTGGTGAATCGGGCAAGATCCTCGCCGTGCCCGGCAACGGCGATGCCGAGCTGTGGCGCTATGTCGGCCTCAGAATTCCGCTCCTCGTATCGCGCTTCCTGCCCTTTTCGGTGCTTCTCGGCACCCTAATCGTCTTCGTCGGGCTCAACCAGAACAGCGAAGTGGTGGCGATGAAGGCAGCGGGGATTTCCGCGCACCAGCTTCTCGCGCCGCTGATCGTCGCCAGTCTCGGCGTCGCCGTCGCCGCCTTCTTCTTCAACGAGACGGTCGTGGTCCACTCGGCCCGAGTCGTGAACGCATGGACGGACAACGACTACAAGCCGATCCCGCCCGAGAGCGGAATCATCAGCAATGTCTGGATCAACCGCGGCGGCGACCTGATCCGCGCGCGGCAGGTCGCGGGCAGGGGCGCGAAGTTCCACGCCGACGGCGTGACCATCTACGACCGCGAACACGGCGCGCTTCGACGGATCGTCGATATAGAACATGCGAAGCCGCAGGGATCGACTTGGCGGCTCCAGAACGTCCGCATCTACGATTCGACGATGAACATCATCCGCAAGGTGCCGCTGATGGAGGGTTTGAAGGGGCTCACGCCCGATCAGCTGAGGCTGGCGAAGGTCGATCCCGACGAGACGAGCTTCTTCTCGCTGCGCGGGAAGATCGACGAGATGGAGGCGGCCGGGAAGCCCACGACCCAGGCGCGCGCCGGTCTGTGGCACAAGATATCGGGCCCGCTGTCGATCGTGCTGATGCCGCTGCTTGCGGCCGTCGCCGCTTTCGGCCTGGCCCGGTCGGGGCAGGTGCTTCTCCGGGCGACGACCGGGATGGCGCTGGGCTTCGCCTATTTCGTCGCCGACAATTTCAGCCTGGCGATGGGCAATGTCGGCGCCTACCCGCCTCTGATCGCCGCCTGGGCTCCTTTGCTGCTGTTTCTCCTGGTCGGCGAAACCGTCCTCATCCAGAGCGAGGAATAGCTAGGCTTCGTCCTCTCGGGCCGCCGACAGGAGCGCGGCCCGAAGCTCGTCGGCCTGCTCCTGCGACAGTTTCTGCCCGCTCGCGTTGCTGAGATAGAAGACGTCGACCGCGCGCTCGCCATAGGTCGCGACATGGGCCGAATGAAGCTGTTGCCCGCACTCATGAATGGCGCGAGCGAGACGCGCGAGAAGCCCGGGCCGGTCAAGCGCGTTCACCTCCACGACCGTGGTTCGGCTGGACGCTCGCTCGGGGATCGCGACCGAGGGAGCGACGTAAAACGCCTCGACCCGGCCGCTGCCTGAGCTGCCGGCCGGGATTTGCGGCGGTTTTTCGCTGGCCAATGCTGCCGTCACCGACTTGACGAGCCGAGTCCGAAGCCTCTTGTCCGAATAGGGCCGCCCGCGCGCATCCTGGACCAGCAGGTTGTCCAGCGCCATTCCGTCGCGGGTGGTGTGGACTCGCGCGTCGATGATGCTCGCCCCGGCCGAGGCCAGCCCTGAGCAGATGCGGAAGAACAGCCCCTCCCGATCGGGCGCGAAGACGCTCACCCGTGTCGCTCCACGCTCCGGCTCGTCCTCGGCGACGATGCTTGTCCTCGGATCCCCGATCTGCGCTTCGGCGGCCGCGACCTGCCGCGCGTTGGCCAGCTGGACATCCATTGGTTCCGCCAGCCAATAGCTGTCGGACAGCCGGCGCGCATAAGCCCTGGCGATCCTTGCCTTCCAGCCGAGATGTTCCGCCATTTCGTCCTGCCGCTGGGCGACGATCTCGGTGCGCCCGCGCTGCTTATGGCCGAGCCTAAGCTTTTCCTCGGCGGCGTCGAACAAGGTCCGCAAGAGGAGGCGCTTCCATTCGTTCCAGACGCCGGGGCCGACCGCCCGGATGTCGACGACGGTGAGGATGAGGAGCAGCCGGAGCCGTTCCGGGCTGCGAACCTGGCGGACGAAGTCGTCGATCGTCTTGGGGTCGGCAAGGTCGCGCTTGAACGCGGTCGACGACAGCAAGAGGTGATAGCGAACGAGCCAGGCGACGGTCTCGGTTTCCGCTTCGTCGAGGCCGAGCCTGGGGCACAGTTCCATCGCGACCTGCTCGCCGAGGATGCTATGGTCGCCGCCGCGCCCCTTGGCGATATCATGGAGGAGCACTGCTACGTAGAGCACGCGCCGCGACGCGATCTGCTCGAACAAAGCGGTGGACAGCGGGTGGTCATCGGCAAGCTCACCGCGTTCGATTGCCGCCAGAAGGCCGATCGCCCGGATCGCATGCTCGTCGACCGTATAGTGGTGGTACATGTCGAACTGCATCTGCGCGACGACGCGGCCGAAGTCGGGGATGAACCGGCCGAACACGCCAGCCTCATTCATCCAGCGCAGAACGACGTCGGGCCGGTGGACGTTGGTCAGCACGTCCATGAACATGGCGTTGGCCCGCGGGTCCTTGCGCGCCCGAGCCTTGATGAGCCTGGCATCGCGGGTCGCCGCGCGCATCGCCGTCGGATGGATTTCGAGCCGCTCACGGCTGGCGAGCGCGAACAGCTCGAGCAGCCGGATGGGATCGGCGGCGAAGAAATCGTCGGACGGGATCGACAGCCGGCCCCGATCGAGCACGAAGCCGTTGAGCGCCTTGGGCCGCCGCCGGATCGTGGGGAGCGCGAAGCGAAGGCCCTTGCGGGCCATTTTCTCGTCGAGCTGCGCGAGGAACACGCCAGTGACGTCGCCGACCGTCTTCGCGTTGAGGAAGTAGAAGTGCATGAACCGCTCGACGGCAGACTTTCCCGGCCGGTCGGCGTAGCGCATGCGCTTGGCGATCGCCTTCTGGTATTGGAAGCTGAGCCGCTCTTCGGCACGTCCCGCCTCGACGTGGAGGTGGCATCGAACCGCCCAGAAGAACCGCTCCGCCCTTTCGAAAAGCGCGAATTCCTCGGCGGTCAGCAACCCGACGGAGACCAGCTCGGCCGGCTGGCGCACATCGTAGATATACTTTCCGATCCAGTAGAGCGTCTGGAGGTCGCGGAGCCCGCCCTTGCCGTCCTTGACGTTAGGCTCGACCACGTAGCGGCTGTCACCCATCTTCACGTGCCGCTCGTCGCGCTCGGCAAGCTTGGCGGCGACGAACTCGGCGCCCGATCCCGAGACGATCTTCGAACGGAAGCGGCGCCACGCCTCCTCGAAAATATCCTCGCTTCCCCATAACAGCCGGGACTCGAGAAAAGCCGTCCGGACCGTCATGTCCTTCCTGGCGAGCTTCACCAGCTCGTCGATCGAGCGAACCGAATGCCCGACTTTCAGCTGCATGTCCCACAGCAGGTACAGCACGGATTCGACCGTCTTGCCGATCTCATCCGAGGGCTTAGCGGCGGTCAGGAACATGAGGTCGAGGTCGCTGAAGGGCGCCATCTCACCGCGCCCCGTCCCGCCCAAACCGACGATCGCGAGCGCCGGAGCGCTGTCGCCGGTCACGAATTCATAAGCCAGCCGGACGATCTGAACGTGCAGATAGGCCGTCGACCGGGCCGCGGTCCGACCTCGGTCGGGGTTGGAGCGCAGCCTCTTCGCAATCTCCTTGCGTCCGCCTTCGAGCGCTTCCGAAAGAACCTCGGCGGCTTTGGCGCTGTCGGTGCCGTAAAGCCGGTCTCCGAGCTTGCGCGGGTCGATGATCGCGCGGCGATCCGGGATCGGATCGAAGGGGGCGTTCACCTGCCGCTCCGCTCGGCCCAAATATGCTTGAGACGGTACAGAGCCTCCAGCGCTTCGCGCGGAGTGAGGGCGTCCGGGTCAATTGCTACGATCGCTTCGGAGAGCGGATCGGCCGGCTGATCGGGGTCGGGCGCATTTGCAAACAGTGGCAGATCATCGAGACCCGCAGCGATCCCGCCCGTGGCATCCCGCCCAGCTTCGAGCTTCGCAAGCACGGCCTTCGCTCTTGCAACCACCGCGGGCGGCAAGCCCGCGAGCTTCGCGACCGCGATCCCGTAGCTCCGGTCGGCCGCGCCCTCGGCCACTTCGTGCAGAAGAACGAGATCGCCCTTCCACTCGCGCGCGCGGACATGATGGAGCGACAAGGCGTCGAGGCGCCCGGCGAGCCGGGTCAGCTCGTGATAATGGGTGGCGAACAAAGTACGGCATTTCGCCTGGTCGTGCATCGCTTCGACCACGGCCCAGGCGATCGCCAGGCCATCGTAGGTCGAGGTGCCGCGCCCGATCTCATCGAGGATGACGAGGCTCCGCGGAGTCGCCTGGGCGAGAATCGCGGCGGTCTCGACCATCTCCACCATGAAGGTCGAACGGCCCCGAGCAAGGTTGTCCGACGCTCCGACCCGGCTGAACAGCCGGTCGACAAGGCCTACCTTCGCCCGCGCCGCCGGCACGAAGCATCCCGCCTGGGCGAGCACCGCGATGAGCGCCGCCTGCCGAAGGAACGTCGACTTGCCGCCCATGTTCGGGCCGGTGATCAGCCACAGCCGGTCGTCCCGGCCGAGGCTGAGGTCATTGGCGACGAACCGGTCGCCGCTGTGCCTGAGAGCAGTCTCGACTACGGGATGGCGGCCTGCTTCGATTTCGAGGCAAGCCTCGTCGGTCACCTGGGGAAGCGCCCAGCCGCCTTCCGCTGCCCGCTGCGCATTGGCCGCACCGACATCGATTCGAGCCAGGCTTTCAGCAGCCGCAAGAATCTTCGCCGACTGACCAACCGCCAGCGCCGTCAGCTCGTCGAGATGCTTCGCCTCCAGCGCTAGCGCATGAGCCCCGGCTTCAACCACGCGCGCCGCTTCCTCATGAAGCTCGGGGGAATTGAATCGGACGACTCCGGCGAGGGTCTGGCGATGGGCGAAGCCGCTATCCGGCGCCATCAGCTTGTCGGCATGCTTGGCCGCGACCTCGATATGATAGCCGAGCACCGCATTGTGCCGGATCTTCAACGACGGGATTCCAGTCGACTCGCGGTACCGGCTTTCAAGCGCGGCAATGGCGCGGCGCCCGTCGCTCGACGCCGCCCGAAGCGAGTCGAGCGCCTCGTCGAACCCTTCCGCGATATAGCCGCCCTTGCCCGAATCGAGCGGCGGTGATTCGATGAGCGCTTCGCTAAGCCGGTCTACGAGGGAGGCGTGGCCGCCGAGGCTGGGCAGCAGATGATCCAGGAGCGGCGGGCGTTCGACCTCGCCTTCGATTTCATTCAGCAGCGCACGCGCGTCCGCCAGCCCGTCCCGAAGCTGCGCGAGATCGCGCGGGCCGCCGCGCCCGGCCGTGAGCCTCGCCAGCGCACGGGCGATATCGGGAATCGCCTTGATCGCCGAGCGGGTCCGTTCGCGCCGGAGCTGGTCGTCGTGGAACCAGCCGACCAGCGCCAGCCGTCGCTCGATCTCCGCCTTGTTCGTCAGCGGCGCGGATACATCCGATGCGAGCAGCCGCCGACCGCCGGCGGAAACGCAGCGGTCGATCTCGGCCAGCAGGCTGCCCGCCACGCCGCCCTGGGTGGACCGGGTCAGCTCGAGGCTTTCCCGAGTCGCCATATCGATTTGCATGTACGCCGACCGGGCGACTCGTCGCGGCGCATCGAGAAGCACGCCCGCCCCCTTCTGGGTAGCGTCAAGGTAAGCGAGCAGCCCGCCTGTCGCGGCAAGCTCTGCCCGTGTTGGCGCGCCAATGCCGTCCAGAGTCGCCAGCCCGAACCTCTGCTTGAGCGCTCGTTCCCCGGCGATGCTGTCGAACCCGCCCTGCCCTGCCCGGGTCTTCGCTCCTGGCACTGGCGCGTCGGCAATGACCTCCGACGGCGACAGCCGCGCAAGCTCTGACGTCAGCTCGCCCGTTCCGCAGGTGATCAATTCGAACCGCCCGGTCGAGATGTCAGCTGCGGCGATCGCCCAATCCTCGCCCGCCCGACCGACTGCAGCCAGCCAGTTGGCCGCGCCGGATTCGAGCAAGGTGTCCTCGGTCAGTGTCCCCGGCGTCACCAGCCGGATGATCGCGCGGTCGACCAGCGCCTTGCTGCCCCTCGCCTTGCGCGCTTCGGCGGGGCTCTCCGTCTGCTCGGCGATCGCAACGCGGAAGCCGCCCTTGATCAGCCGAGCGAGATAGGATTCCGCCGAATGAACGGGCACTCCACACATCGGGATCGGCTCGCCGGCGTCCTCGCCGCGCTTCGTCAAAGCGATGTCGAGGCAGGCCGACGCCGCCTTCGCATCGTCGAAGAAGAGCTCGAAGAAGTCGCCCATCCGGTAGAACAGCAGAGCGTCGCCCGCCTCTTCCTTGAGGCGCCGGTACTGCGCCATCATCGGCGTCGGGGCGTCGGCTCGGGCCATCGTTCACGGGTAGCGGGATTCTGCCGGTGCGTCATTCCCGCACGCGAGGGCTATGCACCGGTTTTTGCGCATGCGGCGAATTGGACTAAGGCGCAAATCCAATGAGCGAAAGCAACATCAAGTTCACCGAAAAGGAAGCGCTCGACTTCCACTCTGAGGGGCGGCCCGGAAAGATCGAGATCGTCGCCTCGAAGCCGATGGCGACCCAGCGCGATCTCAGCCTTGCCTATTCCCCCGGAGTCGCCGTCCCGGTCCGGGCTATCGCGGCCAACCCGACGTGCGCCTACGATTACACCGCCAAGGGCAACCTGGTCGCCGTCATCTCCAACGGGACCGCGATCCTGGGGCTCGGCAATCTCGGCGCGCTCGCCGCCAAGCCGGTGATGGAAGGCAAGGCGGTGCTGTTCAAGCGCTTCGCCGACGTCGACTCGATCGACATCGAGGTCGCGACCGACGACTGCGACAGGTTCATCGACGCGGTCGCCCTGCTCGAGCCCAGCTTCGGCGGCATCAACCTCGAGGACATCGCCGCGCCCGACTGCTTCGTGATCGAGCAGACGCTCCGCGAGCGGATGAACATCCCGGTTTTCCACGACGATCAGCACGGCACCGCGATCATCACCGCCGCAGGCCTCATCAACGCCTGCCTGCTCACCGACCGCAAGCTGGGGGACGTCAAGGTCGTGGTGAACGGCGCCGGAGCAGCCGCGATCGCCTGCACCGAGCTGGTCAAGGCGATGGGCGTCAAGGGTGGCAATGTGATCATGTGCGACCGCAAGGGCGTCATCCACAAGGGCCGCACCGACCTCGATCAGTGGAAGTCCGCGCATGCGGCCGAGACCGATGCCCGGACGCTTGCCGATGCGCTCGTGGGCGCGGACGTCTTCCTCGGCCTGTCGGCGGCCAACGTCGTTTCGAAGGACATGGTGAAGACGATGGCGAAGCAGCCGATCATCTTCGCGATGGCCAATCCGGATCCCGAGATCTCGCCGCCGGACGCGAAGGAAGCCCGGCCCGATGCGATCATCGCGACTGGCCGCTCCGACTTCCCCAACCAGGTCAACAACGTCCTCGGCTTCCCGTTCATCTTCCGCGGCGCGCTCGACGTTCGGGCGACCGCGATCAACGAGGAGATGAAGATCGCCGCCGCCGAGGCGCTGGCGCAGCTCGCTCGCGAGCCGGTACCCGAAGAGGTGGCGGCGGCCTATGGCGGGCGCAGCCAAAGCTTCGGGCGCGACTATATCATCCCGGCGCCGTTCGATCCGAGGCTGATGGAAGTCGTCGCCTCCGCGGTGGCGGAGGCTGCGATCCGGAGCGGCGCGGCCCAGAGGCAGATCGAGAATTTCGATGCGTACCGCCAGGAGCTTCGGGCGCGCCTCAACCCGACGGTCTCCGTCCTCAGCCTCGCCTATGAAGCGGCCAAGTCCAAGCCGAAGCGAGTCCTGTTCGCCGAGGGCGAGGAGCCGAACGTGCTTAGCGCGGCGATCGCCTTCCGCGAAGCCGGCTACGGGACTCCCGTCCTCGTGGGGCGCGAGGACGTCTACGACAAGCTGCGCGAAATGGGCGTCGACGATGCCGACAGCTACGAGGTGCTCAACAGCCGCAATTCGCCGCTCGTCGGCCGGGCCGTCGATTATATCTACCGCAAGCACCAGCGGCACGGATTGCTCCAGCGCGAAGTCGAGCGGCTCGTGAACCAGGACCGCAACTATTTCGCCGCCGCGATGCTCGCTCTTGGCGAGGCCGACGCGATGATCACGGGCACAACGCGTCCGTTCAGCCAGTCGCTTCGCCAGGTTCGCCAGGTGATCGAGGATGAAAAGGACGCGGTCCCGTTCGGAATCAACGTCATCGTCTCGGGCAACCGGACGGTGCTCATTGCCGACACCGCGGTGACCGAGCGCCCGGACGCGCGGCAACTCGCGGCAATCGCCCTCAGATCGGCTGGCTTCGCCCGCCGGATGGGGCTCGAGCCGAGGATCGCTTTCGTCAGCTACACCACGTTCGGCAACCCGCCCGGCACCCATATCGACGAGCTCCGGGGCGCGGTGAAGCTTCTCGACGAGCTTTCGACAGACTTCGAATATGAAGGCGAGATGGGGCCCGACGTCGCCCTGAATTTCGAGATGCAGAGGCGCTTTTATCCGTTCAGCCGCCTCACCGGCCCGGCGAACGTCCTCGTGATGCCGGGGCTGCAATCGGCCAACCTCGCCTCCAAGCTGCTCAAGAACCTGGGCGGCGAGACCGTGCTCGGCCCGTTCATCGTCGGGCTGGAGCTGCCGGTACAGATCGCGCCGATGACCGCCTCGGCGTCCGACCTGGTCACTCTCGCCGTGCTCGCGGCGGGAAGCGCCCGCGAAAGGCGCAAGAGAGCCTAGATACGCTCGACCGTGCTGACCGGGTCCGCCTCCCTCAATGCGGCGATGATTGTGTGAAGGTGCGCCAGGTCGTGGACCTCTATGTCCAGGTGGAAGGTCTGGAAGCTCCCGTCGCGATGGACCAGGTGAAGATTGACAATATTGGCGTGCTTCGCGCCGAGGATCCCGGCCATCGTGCCGAGCGCGCCGGGCACGTCGCGAAGGATGACGGACAGGCGAGCCGCTCCGCCCGAGCCCTCGCCCCACGCGAGGTCGAGCCAGTCCGCGTCGATCCCGCTGGCAAGCGTGTCGCAGCCGATGACGTGCACCTCGATCTCCTCGTCCTCGCGGCGAAGGCCGACGATCCGGTCGCCGGGGATCGGGTGGCAGCATTGGGCGAGATGATAGGCGACGCCGGGGGTCAGCCCCTTGATCGAGATGGCTGTCCGCTGCGCCGGCGGGCGGGGCGCGACGTCGGCGCCGGCTGAGCCGGGCATCAAAGCTTCCATCACTTCCTCGTCGGTAACCCGCTTGCGCGCGATCGCGACCATCAGCGCGTCGGAATCCTCCATCGACAACTTCTTAAGCGCGCGCTTCAGCGCATCGTCTCCGAGCTCGGCGGGAAGCCGCTCGATGATGTCGTCGTAGATCTTGCGGCCAAGCTCTATCGTCTCGTCGCGCTCCTTGTGGCGGACGAAGCGGCGGACCCCGGCCCGCGCTTTGCCGGTGGCGACGAAGCGGAGCCACGAAGGCTGCGGATGCTGCGCCTCGGAAGCGAGGATTTCGACCTGGTCGCCATTGTCGAGCATCGTCCTCAGCGGCACGACGCGGCCGTTGACCTTGGCGCCCACCGTCCGGTCGCCGAGGTCCGTGTGGACGGCATAAGCGAAGTCGACCGGAGTGGCGCCCTTGGGCAGCTGGATCAGCTCCCCCTTCGGGGTGAAGGCGAAGATCCGGTCCTGGTACATCGCCATCCGGGTGTGCTCGAGAAGCTCTTCCGGGCTCTCCGCATGCTCGAGGATTTCGACCAGCTCGTCGACCCAGGGGATCTTCAGGTCGGCCTTGGGCTTGCCTTCCTTGTAGGCCCAGTGCGCGGCCAGTCCGCGCTCGGCCTGCTCATGCATGGCCAGGGTTCGGATCTGGATCTCGATCCGCATCTGCGAATCGTGGATCACCGACGTGTGGAGCGAGCGGTATCCGTTCCGCTTGGGGGTGGAGATGTAATCCTTGTAGCGGCCCGGAACCATCGGCCAGCGCTGGTGGATCAACCCGAGAGCGCGGTAGCAATCCTCGGGCGTGCCGACGATGACCCGAAAGGCCATCACATCGGACAACTGCTCGAAGCTGATGTGCCGCTCGGCCATCTTCCGCCAGATCGAAAAAGGGTGCTTCTCGCGGCCCGTGACCTCGGCCTCGAGGCCGTTGTCCGCCAGGTGGAGCTGCAATCCCAGGCCGATTCGGCTGACGAGGTCGCCGCCCTGCTCGTGAAGCTGCTTCAGGCGTTTGGTGATCGAGGCGTATGCATCCGGTTCCAGCTCGCGGAACGCCAGCGTCTGCATCTCGGTCATCATCTCGTACATGCCGATTCGCTCGGCGAGGGGCGCGTAGATATCCATCGTCTCGCGCGCGATCCGCCGGCGCTTCTCCTCCGAGGGGACGTGGTGGAGCGTGCGCATGTTGTGCAGCCGGTCGGCGAGCTTCACGAGCAGCACGCGAATATCGTCGGACAGTGCGAGAAGGAACTTGCGGAGGTTCTCGGCCGCTCGCTCGTTCTCCGATTGCGCCTCGATCTTGCTGAGCTTGGTCACTCCGTCAACCAGCCGCGCGACGTCCTTGCCGAAGAGCCTCTCGACTTCTTCAGGGGTGGCGACCGTATCCTCGATCGTGTCGTGAAGGATGGCGGTGGCGATCGTTTGGTCGTCCATCTTCAGGTCGGTGAGAATTCCCGCGACCTCGATCGGATGGCTGAAATAGGGATCGCCGGAGGCGCGCTTTTGCGCTCCGTGCGCCTTCATCGAGAAGACGTAGGCGCGATTGATCAGGCCTTCGTCCGCGTCCGGATCGTAGGCCCTGACCTTCTCGACCAGTTCATACTGTCTCAGCACCGTGCCTAGATGGGGGGAGGCGGAGCCTTTGTGCAAGAAAGAACATCGGGAGCGAGCAGGCGTGGTTGCCTGCCGCTCCCGATTTGAACTGCGCTCGAGGGCATGGAGCGCAGCTTTAAGCGGCTCGCTAGCGTGCGGTAGCGACCGCCTGGGGGGTGGACGCTCGGGCCGAGGCATTGCAGCGCTCAAGCTCGGCGGCGGCAATGTCGCGTCCGTCGACCGTGAAAGCGTCGATTCGACCGGCCTTCTTGGCAAGGCCCTGGCACAGCACGAGCGGCCGGCTGGTCTTCGTCGAGCCGACGCAGTCCTGCTCGCCGCAGGTCCAAAGCAAATCGGAAACGGCGATTCGGCTGGCCTGTGGCGGTGCTGCGAGCTTTGCGGAGTAGGTCGCTGCTGCAGCAGGAGCGGCGAGCATCGCAACGGCGGCGAGGGTCAGTGCGGAGCGGAGCATGCTTGTCCCCAAAGTTAGTTGTGATATGAAACGGAATAACTCTCAAAGTTGCAATTTGCAACTGTTCTTTTTTCGATCTTTGTGCTTTTCTCCAGGCTCAGGGAGAGGAAGCTTGACCGCTGACGCCAAGTCGGGTGCGGACATCGATGCGTTCAGGGAAGCGGCGCTTAGCTGCCCGATTCCGGCTGCCGTCGAGCTGATCGGCGAGAAATGGGCGTTCCTCATCCTCCGCGGCGCCTTCAACGGTCTCGTCCATTTTGAGGAGTTCCAGGCGGGGCTTGGAATCGCCCGCAACATCCTCTCCGATCGGCTCGGCAAGCTCGTCGCCGGCGGGATCCTCGAACGCTCGCCCGATCCATCGGACCGCCGCAAGGTAATCTATTCCCTGACGATGAAGGGCGAGGCGCTCCTGCCGGTCGTTCTCGCGATCCGGCAGTGGGGCGAGGACTGGGGCTACGGCGAGCTGGACATCATCCTCGCCGATTCGAAGAACCGGCGTCCGGTCAGGCGAATCCGGGTCGAGGCCGAGGACGGCCGCGAGCTGTCGCTCGGCGACATGACCTGGGTCTGCCGCGACGAAATCAAGGGAAAGGCCGACAAAGCGGCCTGATTCCATCCCTTACAGGGACGGAGAAGCTACTCGTAGTCCCCGCCGCTCGGTGTCGGACGCGGGGGAGCGGCCGCGGTCAGGCGAAGCGCTTCCGCGGACGCGCTGAGGCTCGCGAGCTCATCCGTCTCGTCCTCTTCGTCGATCCGTACCTTCTGGAGGTTGGTGACGATCGCTTCCTGCAGGTCCTTCGGCTTCAGGGTCTCCTCGGCAATCTCGCGGAGCGCGACGACGGGATTCTTGTCGCGGTCGCGGTCGATCGTGAGGTCGGCACCGCCCGAAATCTGGCGCGCGCGCTGGGCCGCAAGCAGGACGAGGTCGAACCGGTTCGGGATCTTGTCTACGCAATCTTCGACAGTAACGCGCGCCATTCATCGCTCCGTGCGGCCATTCCGAAAGGAATATGGGATTTCGGGAAGGCGGCGGCAATAGCTTGCGGCAGCCCGAAAAGTCAATGGAAGCATCGCGTGCAGGCAATCCGCGGGATTGCCGAGGCACGGTGCTCGAGCGCGCCTGCACTGGCAGTCCTTGCCGCGCCGCCCGGCGAAGGGCACACCTCCATTGATGGCCGACCAACCCGACATGCCAGGACGAGAGCCGATCCGCGCGGAGGTCGCCGGCAATCGCCTGGAGCTGATCGAGACGGGAGCAGAGCGGCTCCGAACCCTCCTCGAACTGATCGGAGGAGCGGAGAAGAGCCTTCGCCTGCTCATGTACATGTTCGATCCGGACCGGGTCGGCCAGGCGGTCCGCGACGCGCTGATCGCCGCGGCGCGCCGCGGAGTCCAGGTGAAGCTTCTGATCGACGGCTTCGGATCGTCGGCGACGCCGCAGTTCTTCACCGAGCTTGACGAGGCCGGCGGCGATTATTGCGTCTTCAACGCCGTCTACGGCCGCCGCTACCTTCTTCGCAATCACCAGAAGCTCGTCGTTGTGGACGACGCAATCGCCATCGTCGGCGGCGCGAACATCGACGAGACATACATGAGCGACACCGGCCCCGAACATTGGCGCGACCTGTGGCTGCGTATCGAAGGCCCGGAAGCCGCGGTCGGGGGGCGCTATTTCGATGCGATCTTCCGCTGGTCCACGCGGAAGAAGGCCAAGCTCCGCTCGCTGCGCCGAATGGTCGGCGAGCACAGCGAGTGGCGCGGATTGATCCAGTGGAAGTTCAGCGGCCCCTTGAGCATGCGCAACAGCTGGTGGCGAAGTATCGGCCGGGACATCCGCCAGGGCCACGAGCTGGACATGATCTTCGCCTATTTCGCACCACCGGGCGCCATGCTTCGGCGGATCGGCCGGCTTGGACGGCGGGGCCGGGCGCGGATTGTCACCGCGTCGAAGTCCGACAACAACACTACGATCGCCGCGGCCCGGCACAGCTACAGCCGGCTGCTTCGCCGCCGGGTGGAGCTCTATGAATATGAACCCGCCAAGCTCCACACGAAGGTCGCGATCGTGGACGACGTCGTTCACCTGGGCTCGTCCAACTTCGACTATCGGAGCTTTTACCTCAACCTCGAGGTGATGGTCCGGATCCACGATGCCGAATTCGCTGCAGCGATGCGCCGCTACTTCGAGCGCGAGCTCAAGGACTGCAAGTGGATCACTCCCCAAGTTCACAAGCGGCGTGCCAGCCCGTGGCGGCGCGTCAAGTGGGCGATCTCCCACTTCCTCGTCAACGTTGCGGATTACACGGTCACCCGCCGCCTCAACCTCGGCGGCTGAATAAGGGGCAAGTCGCCTAGTCGATGTGCGCCCAGAACAGGGTCGCGGGCGGGACGTTGATCCATTCGAAGCCGCGGTCGATCCGGTCGAAATAGGGTTTCAGGAAGGACAGCACCTTCGGGCTGAATTGATAGACCAGGAAGGCGCCGCCCGGCCGGATGACGTTGGCGGTGGCTTCGGCGATGTCGTCTCCGATTCCGGGCGGGAGCGTGGAGAAGGGAAGACCGGAGATCACATAGTCCGCTGCGTCGAAGCCGCGATCGGCGACGATCTTCTCGACGTCCGCCGCCGAACCCGTCACCGCCACCAGCCGCGGATCGTCGATCGAGCGGCGCAGGAACTTGATGAAGTCGGAGTTTGTGTCGATCGCGATCAGGGTCGCGTCCTTGCCGAGCTTCTCGAGGATCGGACGGGTGAAGGTACCGACACCCGGGCCATATTCGACGAACAGCTTCGTGTTCTTCCAATCCACCGGCTTCAGCATCCGTTCGATGAGCACCCGGCTCGACGGAATCACCGAGCCTACCATGACCGGGTGCTTCAGGAAGCCGCGCAGAAACTGCCAGTGTGGGCTGGCCGACCGGCGCACCGCGCGCCTGACGAGGCGACGCGGGCCTTTGAGGGTTCTGGCGGTCGAGGTCGGCATGGAATCTCCGTTTGAAGGCGCGTTGCGTTGGCAAAAGCTACGCTTGTTGGCAAGGTTCCTTAGACGCTCTGGCGTTGCCTTGCGCCGAACGAGGACGGGGCATTGTCGAACACTCCTATTCGTGCCGCTTCTGCGGTTGCGAAATCGCCCCGGTCGCGCCCGGTTCCGCGCCTTTTTCTCCTCTCGAGCGAAGCATTCCGGGGAGCACGAAACCGATTCCCGTGGGCCTCACCGCGTCGCTCTTCAGAGTCTGCTGGATGCGGTCATATTCCTCGAGCATTTCCGGACTGACGGACGCGCGGGTGTCGCCGAGAGCCGTTTCGAAGTCCTCCTTGGTGACCTTGCCGGAATCGAGGCCGCGGCGAAGCGCGGTCAATCCCGCGCGGCGAACGAGGTCCTCGAGATCGGCGCCCGTGAAGCGCTCGGTTCGCTGCGCCAGGGATTCCAGGTCGACGTCGTCGGCGAGCGGCATGTGCGACGTGTGGATCGCCAGGATGCGCCGGCGGCCCGCGGTGTCCGGCGGAGCGACATAGATGAGTTCGTCGAACCGGCCCGGGCGCAGAAGCGCCGGGTCGATCAGGCTCGGCCGATTGGTCGCTCCGATGAGCACGACATTGTTGAGCTCCTCGAGTCCGTCCATCTCGGCGAGGATCGTGTTGACGACCCGCTCGGTGACTTGAGGTTCGCCGAGGCCGCCGCCGCGGGCGGGAACCAGGCTGTCGATCTCGTCGATGAAGATGACGGTCGGCGCAACCTGCCGCGCCCGGGCGAATAGCCGTGCGATCTGCTGCTCGCTCTCGCCATACCATTTCGACAACAGATCGGACGACTTGGTGGCGATGAAATTGGCGTGACTTTCGCGCGCCGCCGCCTTGGCAAGCAATG
>Ga0070662_100000518_pt1 | contig 23227 bp, 18 predicted proteins | sample KBSC53metaG_FD_65648 | JGI IMG/M metagenome (GOLD analysis project Ga0070662, IMG submission 65648) | Corn rhizosphere microbial communities from Kellogg Biological Station, Michigan, USA - KBS C5-3 metaG | ecosystem: Host-associated > Plants > Roots > Rhizosphere > Soil ...
CGCAGCGGCAGCACCCGGCTTCAAACCGATTTGCCGGGCAAGCTCCTTCTCTTTGCTTTTCATGGGCTGCAGGGAACGCAGATAGAACACCAGGTCCCAAGCCTCATCGGGCTTGATATTGTCCGACCACGAAGGCATGGGCGTTCCGTCCAGTCCGGTCATGAAAATGCGGTACAGGTCTTCGTCGGTGGTGCCGCACTTGAAGCGCTTCCCGTCATGAAAGTTGTAGGGGGCAATCGGCCGATTCTGGTCATCAGTGAGCGTGGCTGCGGATGGTCCATTCCCCATTCCCGTCGGCCCGTGACACTTCCAGCATTCCACCCGCTGAAACACTTCCTGCCCTGCCTTCAGGCGTTCCGCGGTGAGTTCCGGCTTTTTCGGAATTTCAATTGGCGTTCCCGGCTTCTCAGTGACGAAGCGCGCCGAGAAGTGTTTTACGTAAGCCACCAGGTCCGCCCGCTCTTGCGCGGACAGCGGGTTCCAGGACGGCATATTCGAGCTGTCCAGACCTCGCCCGATGGTATCGAAAAGATCTGAGTCCAGCGGCAGCGTCCCGGTTGTGGTGGAGCGGCACTTGAATATTCCCAGAGTAAAATTGCGCGGCTTGGGTTCGAGCCACTGCGCGTTCTCGCCCTCGCCGTCTCCCAACTCACCGTGGCAGCCGACGCAGTACCTGCGATAGTTGCCTTGCGCGGAAGTGGCATGACCGGTCAGCTTGCCGATGTGGCTCTCCATCCCCAACCGTTGATCCTCTTCCGCCTTGGTGGCCTGCCCCCAGGACAAGCTGCACAGAGCGATCGTCACCAGCGCCGTCAAAACCAGCGAACCGTTAAGCATCATTCTTCGCATCGAACGTTCCCTCTTTTAGAAGTCGAAGTCGAATCCCAGCAAAACGCTGCTGCTAGCCAGGTCGGTGCCGTCCGGCGCCGTTCCGCGTTGACGGATCCAGGAGTACTCGTTATGAATAGCGAATCCGGCGCGGCTGTTCATAGTCGGCATGTACCTGTATCCAAATACATAGTTGTCAATGTCACCCAGATTGGAAGGCGTGCCCGGAATCGCCTGCTGCGACATTCGTATCCACTCTGACCGCTGAATGAATACAAGCTGCGGGTTGTGCACGTAGTGGGTCTCGACGAACGCCCCGTTCCAAACCGCGGACCGTGCCCCGCCCGGGAGAGGATCAGGGGAGGCCGTAGAGGTGGCGAAATAGGCATTATCCGAACCGTGCTGCGTCACCACCTGGAAATCCAGCTTTTTCAGATAGAAAATTCCGTTGAAGCCCACTCGACTGAAGGTCTTGTTCCCGAACCCGCCGCCGGGGATCGGAAACTCTGGTCCTCCGGAGGTCAGCGTATTGGTCGGCGCTTGTCCAACCATGGCATAGAAGCCCACACGCTGGGTCCCAAGTTTTCCGATTTCAAAGGCTTGACTCCCGGCAAAGAATCCGGTGTAGGAGTTGCTTCCTGGCAGGTCCACGTTGCCGTCGCTGGAATTAAAGAGGCTGGCTGAGATGCGCGTGCGGTCATTCGCCGAATGTCCCATCCACTCCAATCCGAACTGGTTGTCGCCAATCTGCCCAACGAAGTTGCTGTCTCCGACCGGAATGAAGTGATAGAGCTGGAAGCCGCCGCCGCTCCCGCTAAGCGTAAGACCGCGCTTCTCGGAAACGATGTTGTCCAGTTCGAATTTTCCGACCTTGACGTTGAGCCAGGGGCTGCCGAACAGGTTATCGAATCGCGCATTGACCGATTCAAAGTGGAAGACCGCGTTCTCATCCGACGAAAGCACGAACAGGAAGGAAAGATTCTTGTCGAGTGTGCCGCCCGAAAGCAGATCAAGGCCCCCAACGTCAAAACCGTGAGAGGTGATCCGCTGCTGCCCGCCGGTCTGATCGACGGCTACCTTGTCGGTGCTCTCGCGGTGCCAGCTCGGCGTAATTCGTATGGTCACCGGCCAATAACCGTTGTTCTGCCAGATCGGAGCGTCCCGATCATTCATCAGCTGGTAGCCGTTGTCCTTGAACTTCTGGCCGAAGTAGTTGAGCATCGGCCAGGCTTCATGACAGGCAGAACAGCGCAGGCCATACTTTCGCGCGAAGGCAGGGAGCGCGTTCGCATCACTGGCGGCAAAGAGGAGAAAGATCGACGCCAGCAGCACACCACTGGCGAAACGGTTCCGGGCAGAGGTCATCGAGTCCTCCTGGTATTACGCCAAACTGGAACGACCGGGTCCAGTTACAACGAACCAAAAGCTACTGCCCCTTTTGCCCACGTTGTACGTGGGCCCCGATTCGATTGCAAGAGCTGCAAGTGCGTGCAGGCGCACTTACTTGGTGAGCATCGTAATACCATGGTCGCGAGAAAACCGTCAAGAAAAATGTTTAACGCGAAACTGCAGTCAATACTGTCTGGGGGTGCAGTGGAGATGGTGCGGCCTTAACTGAGCAACAGCGCCGCTCGCGGCGCCGGAGGATCCACCAGGTCTGCGGGCGAAAGGCTGCGGACCAGAAGTTTGGCGATCGCATAAGCCGTCCGGGCGGAGGTTTTCCGCTCCTGGCGCAGCACCGCCGGGCGCATAAAACCAAACATGAATCCGATCACGCTCACCGATTGGACCAGCGCATCGAACTCGGCTTCGGGCAGCTCCTGGCATTCCCTGAATTTCTTCAGACGTGCGCCGATGGCGCGGGCCCTCTGGAGCGGACCGACCTGACGCAGCACCTGCCCAAAGCCCGGATCCAGCAGCGCCCGCGGTATGGCCACCCTCAGAAACTCGCGATCCTGCCACATGTGCTCAACCGCCCAGCTCACCAGCCGCAAATATTCGTCTTCGAAAGTGCGCGCGGAAGGCAGGTGATGCGCGAGGTCGGCTACTTCCAGGGAGACACGGTACTCCATAAGAGCAGGAAGCAGCCCCGCTTTGCCGTTGAAATAACGGTGAATCAGGCCCTCCGCACACCCGGCGGAAGCTGCGATTTCCCGGGTCGTGGTTGCGTCGTATCCCTTGCTGGCAAACAACTTCAAGGCGGCAACGATGAGCGCCTGTTTTTTGCCGGCGCGGTCTCGAGTCCGCCTCGATCGGGGTTTGTGCCCGTCGAGATCCGCTTTGGAAACTGCCTGTCTCTGTGAGTTCAACTTCATGACGCTGGCCGATCCGTCAAATAATTTTGTCAGCGTAACACCCATTTTGGGGACAAGTTGTAAAAGATTTGTCACGAATGCGCCCGCTGATCGATATCGAAAGCCAGAGAGGATTGCATCCGGAGCTGAGGTGGGGCCGGCTTTCTAGCGGTCTGGAGATCGGGCTCCATTCCGGGACAGTTGACAGCCTGACTTGATCGAGAGTATGGAACAGGAGATGGGAGCAGTTTCAGCACTAATATCTCGGAGGTCCGGCCCGACGGGCCAAATGGCAGGATTGAAGGCGTTTGGCCCGTTTCTTGTTGCCCCAATCCGCCCGCGCCTCACCCGCCGCTCACCCCGGCGCCATTCAGTCGTGATCATCGTGGTGTTTGCAATCGTCTTCCTGCTGGTGGCCGTTCCTCCGCTTCAGGGTCGCGGGCATGCCAAGAAAGTCGCATCCGAAGACTACGGCCTGGGCTTCTCCACCGAGATCGCAGCCCCCGAAAGTGAAGTGGTCAATGCCGTAGAGGCGGTAGTGAATAACGGGATCATCCAGGGAAGCAAGGAATACAACAAAGACCAGTACATCGAGAGTGCCAGCGCCGCTGCTTCCTCGCCGTTGTTTCCGGAATGGAAAGATGCGGGAAAGGTTTATTACAAAGTTCGCACTGGCGTGCTGGCGCCCCTGCATTTCAAGGACAGCAATGACGAAGGGACCCTGGCCGTCCGCTATGTAGTGCAGCGCAAGGATGCGTCCAAGTCCATCCTGCGCATCGACGCAGTCTTCGTCGAGGATTTCCGCCGCACCGTGCATCCCTCCGATGGGAGCGTGGAAAGCGCCGAGAGCCTTGAGATCCAGAATCAGATTGACTCGGTCGAGGCGGAGAAGAAACAAAGCCAGCAGCTCGAGAAACAGCGGCTGGAGAAACTTGCGGGGCAGGAGTTGGAACGCAAGCGTGCACAGGAGGAAGCATCCGCGCTCGCCGACGCGCAAACTTCAACCCAAACCCTCGACCAGCGCCTCGATTCCTTGCGCCACCTGGCGGAGCGCGTGGTCAAGGCCCCTGGCGGTCAACTCAAAACCGCCCCCTTCCGTAGCGCAACCAATGTGAAATTGCTGGACGCGGGTGCCGAAGTCGTAATCCTGATCGTCACTCCATACTGGTACGGAGTGGAAACTACCGACGGACAGCATGGTTGGATTCACCACGCACAATTGGAGTCGCTTCCGTGAGAACCGCCGCTTCCACCGCCACGTTCAGCCTGAGAATGCGTTCCGTCCTGTTGGCGGCCGCCACCTTCCTCTCGGTCACATCGGCCCGAGTCGGCAGCGCGCAGAGCGTTCCTTACCAGCGAGCGTTTCCTCAATCCCCGGCAGTGGTGGAGAAGCAAATCAAGCTGATGCAAGCGTCAAGCGCCGGACATCTCCCTGCACTGGAGGGTTTTGCAGTCTCCGGCGATCATCCTCTCGATCGCTTTCACCGCGGCTACTATCAATGCACCGCCCAGGTGAGTTCCAGTCCAACCGGCGGATCGATGGTGCGAGTGAACGCCACCATAACCGCCTGGTACACAGACCCGGGTTCGGGAAAGTCGGGGTACCAGGTCCTTCCCTCGAATGGCCGGCTGGAGACCGATTTCCTCGACCGCCTGCAGGAAGCGCTGGGCGACCAGGCATGGCCGGCGGGTGCCGCGCCGCGGCCGAACCTTCCACCCTCCGCTTCCAGGAGTCCGTCCAATCCGCCGGGAGCAGTGCGCACTCCGGCGCCGGAGGCCGCCGCCAGTGCGGGATCCAGGCCCTCGGCCGGCTCGCCCTTCAAACTGGGAGACCCGCTGAGTCTGGATCACATGTCCTCGTCGGCCACTCAAAAAGCCGTGATCGACCCGCGCGCCCAGGAACAGTCAAAGGAAGTGAAGGGCCTGGAGGAGATCCTGCACAACCAGGCCCATCCCGCCAACCTGGTAGCGGTGAAGAAATCCAGTACACCCGTGCTGGCCAATCCGATTGAAAACGCCAAGGTACTTTTCCTGGCTGCGGCCGAAGACGAGTTTGAAATGCTGGACGCAAATTCGAACTGGGTGCATGTCCGTATTTCCGGACTTTCCCGAGGATGGATCCGTCGTTCCAGCCTGGAAATGCCTGGCCCAGACCCTGCCCCAGAGCCCCCGCAAGCGCAAGCTGAAAGCGAACCCGCGCACACTGACACGCCGCCCTTCCACGTGCAGAATGAACAGGTCGCGACCTTTCCCGGAAATTGGATACCGCTCGCCGGAAAAACTGTAAGGATTGTCACGGTGCAAAAAGCCGTTGACAACCCGGCTACTACCGGCCCCGAAGCCAAGCTGGCATTCGCTAAATCCGTGCTCGACCGGGAATATGCCGACCTCATCCGTACTTCGAGCACAGTCGTTGGAGTAGTGGTGATCTTCGACTCGGATGATGGCGGCATGATTGCCGCGACCGTGCCTACGTTGAGACAGTGGAAGGCGGGCGCTCTCTCCGACGAAGCGCTCTGGCGTCGCTGTCTCTTCGACCCTCGCGAAGCCTTTACCTTGGCCGCCAATCCCTGACTGTTTCCCTTCTGAAAACTGCAATTCTCTCCGGAGATACGCGTCTATCCTCTTACCCGAGCTGCCATGGCCGCGGCACTGTTGCAGCTAGTTGCAAATGGTATGCAACAGAAACTTGCAACCATGCTTGACCGGCCAAAAGAAATGAGTTCAAATCTGATTTCATGTTCCTTATATGCAACATAGTTGCATCTAGGAGAATTACGAGAAAACACCTGCCGCGTCCGTCGTTTGCTCCCGGCAAATTCCGGCTCCGCGGGTGTGTCCGCCAATCTGCCTGATGATCAGACCATCGAACAACCGCTCCGCCAAACAGAAAGCTCTAATTTGCGCAGCCACTACCTTATTCGCTCGCTTCGGGTATGAGGCAACCACGACCCGCGAGATCGCCGCGCGGGCGGGATGTGCAGAGGGTCTGATCCACAGGTACTTTGGCGGAAAATCGGGACTGCTCTTCAGTCTGGTAAAGCTCCATCTTGCCCAGGAGTCGGCCGTGCCCATCGAACGCCCTGCCTGCGCCACTCTGGAGGCGGAAGTGCAGAATCTGATGGACTGGCAACTTGACCAGCTTTGGAAGGAGCGTGAGTTTCTTTGTCTGGCTTTCTCATGCGGCATTCTGCAACCTCGGCTGGGCAATCTTCTCCGCACATACATGCCCGCTCGGACGGCGCTGGTGGTACAACGGATCCGGTCGTACACGCCGAGTCACTGCTCGAATGAGGACATCGAGATGCTCGCTCATGCCCTGATTTCACTGGGCTTCGAATTCGGCTTCATTCGGCCCGCCATTCTCAGGCAAAACCGGCAGCAAACCAGACATCTTGCCCGGCGGGCTGCCAAACTATTGAGCCGCAGCCTGCTTACCCGGTGAGCATTTCGCGGACGCGGTTCGGGAAGAAGACTCACTGGCCGCAACCTCCAGTAATCGAAACGTGAGCGGTACACGTCTTGATTCCCTGCCGCTGCTCAGCACCGAAGGAAGATCAAGACAAAAACCCTTATAGTATTTGTGCACTGCGTCCAAAGCAGGTCGCCACGGGAGCCGACAATAATGAAGCTTCGATCCCTTCGTGCCTCGCCCGCGTCCGGGAAGTTCTGTGGAATTGTTTTCTTCCTGATACTTGGTTTTCTTGCGCTTTCGGCCCGTGCGCAGACTCCGACGCACTACGAGCCCACGCTCGAATCGCTCAATCGGCATCCCCTGCCGCAGTGGTATGCCGATGCAAAATTGGGGATATTTGTTCATTGGGGCCTTTACTCGGTTCCGGGCTGGGCTCCCCTGGTCCACCCCGAGCACGATTTCAGGACACCCGACTACATCAAGAACAATCCCTACGCTGAGTGGTATCTGAACGTCATGCGAATCGACGGATCGCCCACCCAGGCCTACCATCGCGAGCACTACGGTGCCGACTACGATTACTACAACTTTGCCCCCATCTTTGACCGGGAGATCCAAAAATGGAATCCCGACGCCTGGGCCAGGACCTTCCGGGACGCCGGTGCGAAATATGTGGTCCTCACTACCAAACATCACGATGGATTTACTCTGTGGCCCAGCTCGACGCCAAACCCCAAGCTGCCTGCCGACCGGCAACACGCCACCCGCGATATCGTTGGCGATTTGACCAAGGCAGTGAATAAGGAAGGTCTGCGCATGGGTCTTTACTACTCCGGCGGTTACGACTGGACCTTCGTGCCTGGTCCCATTCGCACGGCGGCCGATTACCAGTCCGTCAAGCCGCAAAGCGAAGCGTATGGCAAGTACGCCGATGCGCAGTTTCGCGAACTGATTGAGCGCTACCGCCCCGCTGTGCTCTGGAATGACATCGACTATCCCAAGTCTGGCCACCCTTTGGAACTTATGGCGGAGTATTACAATACCGTTCCGGATGGCGTCATCGACGACCGGTTCGGAGTCAAACATTCTGATTTCAAGTCTCCGGAATACAAGGTCATGGAAAAGATCAGCCCGACCAAGTGGGAAGAATGCCGGGGTCTGGGTCGATCATTTGGCTACAATCGCGCCGAAGGTGAAGCCGAAACTATCGCTCCCGATGAGCTCATTTATTTATTGGTCGATATCGTGAGCAAGAATGGCAATCTTCTTCTCGACGTAGGCCCGGAAGCGGATGGCACCATCCCTCCCATCCAGATGAGCCGCCTGCAGGCTCTCGGAGCATGGCTCACGCAGAATGGTGAGGCCATCTACGGCACGCATCCCTGGAAGACCGCGGAAGGCGAGACTGCCGAAGGCATTCATCTGCGGTTCACTCAAAATGATTCCGCCGTGTACGCCACTCTTCTGGGCAAGCCCAGGACGGAAACCATCAGTCTGAAATCACTCGTACCCAAAGCAGGTACGCGGATTTATCTCCTCGGCGATGCCGAACCCCTGGTGTGGTCTCAACAGGGCTCCGATACCCGGATCACGCTACCGCACGATCTTCCAGGACAGTATGCATACGTGTTGAAGATCGCGGGACCGTTGTCCCTGGCCGCGGTTAATCCACCGGGCTCGGAATTGAAGCGGAGGTAGTCTCACCGCTGAATTTATGAACGTGCACTTTGACCAGAGGGATGCCGAAGCTTGGGCGACAATCTGTGTCCGGACCGAACTTCCACGGCGCATCTTGGTCCCGGGTGGGGGCCACAACCGGAGGTGGGGACTCGGCTGGGAGCAACTGAAGGGTCGCGTTTGATCTGCTATCCTTCCGCCCATGCGGCCAATGAGTTGGGTTCCGTGGTTCTGTTTTCTGGTCTTCACTCTCCCGTTGCTCAACGCCCGGGTAATTCGCGTTGATATTGCCTCGCGGCAGGAGGTTTCGAGCGGCCAGGCATTTGGCAATGCGGGCGCCTATGAGAAGCTCACCGGACGCGTCTTCTTTTCGGTACCGGTCACAAATCTGCACAACCGGGGCATCATCGATCTCGACAAGGCAGTGAACCTGAACCACGGTTCGGTCGAGTTTTCCGCTGACTTCATGGCCTTGCGACCCAAGGAGCCCGGCAGGAGCAACGGTTCCCTGTTGCTGGAGATTCCGAACCGCGGGCGGGGACGCATCGTCAGCCTGATCGACGGGGGTGACTGGGACGCTGCGCCGGACGCCGGAGACGGATGGCTGCTGCGCAACGGCTACAGCGTGGTGTCGCTTGGATGGCAGTGGGATGCTGCCGGCGAGGGCGCACTGCGTCTGTACGCTCCTATCGCCAGGGACAAGGGAAAGACGATCCGTGGGTTGCTGCGCGGCGACCTGATGCCTTCGGAGGTGATGGAGGAAATTCCGCTCGGACATCTTATGATCGGCAACCTCGGCGGCACCGAATACCCCGTCGCCGACGCGGATGACCCACGAAACCAGCTGACGGTGCGGGATACCCGCGAAGCCAGACGAACAGTAATCCCCCGGTCGCAGTGGCGGTTCGCGCACGCGGTTGACGGCAAACTCGTTGCCAGCGACCGCCATATCCATCTCAACGGAGGCTTTCAGCCCGGCAGGATTTACGAATACATCTACGTGGTCCGCGACCCGGTTGTTGCTGGACTGGGTCTCGCTGCGGTACGCGACTTCGCCGCCTATGCCAAGCACGATCCCGGCTCGCTTGTTCCCGCAGCCCGCGTGTATGGGGAAGGCATCTCGCAGAACGGGCGCTTTCTGCGCGACTTTCTCTATCAGGGATTCAACGCGGACGAAGAAGGCAGGATGGCTCTCGATGGCGTGCTCGCCCATGTCGCGGGGGCCGGCCGGGGCAGTTTCAACTTCCGATTTGCACAACCATCACGCGATGCCCAACCCACGTCGGCAGTCTTCTTCCCTACCGACATCTTTCCGTTCACCGACCAACCGGAGACCGATCCCTTGACCGGGGAAAGGGGAGGACTGCTTGATCGCGCAACAGCAGAAAATGTCCTTCCCCGCGTGTTCCTGTCACACACATCGTACGAATACTGGGGACGGGCGGCCTCGCTCATTCATACGACAGCAGACGCAAAGCAGGACGCGGCCATTTCTTCCCGGGTCCGCATTTATTACTTCCCGGGACTACAGCATTTTTCTGGACCCTTTCCGCCGGCGCGGGGAACCGGAGACCTGCATGGACAGGAACCTCAGTCGCCGCTTCCGATCCGATACTTCTGGCGGGCCATGGTCGCCAACCTCGATGCCTGGGTTCGCAACGGCACCGCGCCACCGGAGAGCAGCTATCCGAAGATTGCCGACCATACCCTGGTACCGATCCGTGATTACGCATTCCCCACGATTCCCAATGTCAACTTGCCGCGGGAAGCGAACCGGGCATACCGGCTGAGTTTCGGGCCAGAGTGGGAGCGCGGCATCATCAGCATCCAGCCTCCGAAAGTGGGCGAACCGTTTCCGGTACTCGTGCCCCAGGTCGATCTCGATGGCAATGAGCGCGCGGGCATTCATTTGCCGGAAATTGCGGTGCCCCTGGCAACGTACACGGGATGGAACCTGCGCGATCCCTCGATTGGGGCGCCGGATCAGCGCGTTTCATTTGAAGGCTCTTACCTGCCTTTTCCCAGGACCATGGCGGAACGTGAGAAGACGGGCGACCCGCGCATGTCGATAGCAGAGCGTTACTCGAGCCGCCAGGACTATCTGCGCCGGTATGAAAACGCGATTGACTCCCTGGTGAAAGAGCGCTGGCTTTTGAAGGAAGATCGTGCACCCCTGCTGGCTCGGGGCAGCAAGGAGTGGGACGAGGCAACGAAATAGATCAGATGCTGAGTTACGCCGCGCAACCATATCCGGCCGATCATGCGCCCGCCAAACCTGCCGGCAAACAACGACGGAGGTTGCGGCGACTCTCGATAGTCTCAGATTCGGGACGATACTCACCGGACTCATACCCCATTAACAGTCTGGCGGTTTTCGTTCCTGACCGGCACAGATTCAAGTCGTTACTCCCGTGAATAGCGCTGGTGAAGCTACAATGTCTGTGCAGTTAATGGAGGATTTCTCAATGCCCAAGAAAAAGACAAACCCGGCCTTCCTGAAGATGGCCCAGATGCCGCTGAAGCCTTCACCACAACTGGCTGAAATATTGGGATCACCCGCGCCCATCTCCCGGCCCCAGGTAGCGAAGAAGGTGTGGGCTTATATCAAGAAGCATAAACTCCAGGACCCGAAGAAACGGCGAGAAATTGTGGCCGACGAAAAACTCAAGCCAGTCTTCGGCAAGGCCAGACTGGACATGTTCCAGATGACCAAGGCCATCAGCAAACACTTAAAGAAGAGCTAGCCTTGTCTCGTTGTAGCGCCGGCATCTCGCTGGCTGTCCCGAGGGCGTCTCGCCCTCGAGTGTGAGGGCGCGACGCTCTCACGACGGCCGCCGGGACGGCGGCGCTACAGCAATGTGACTTCAATCATGCGCCTGAGGTTGACCGCCTCGGCCCTGTGTGTTCGCACTCGCAGCCACGCTGGCCTGAGCCCAAACCGCAGCCTCCCGCCACCTTTCCCGGAGCGCCTGAGGACAAGATCCGCAGTGGGTGGGCGGCGCAGATGAATGGCGTTCCCTACGGCGCTCCTACCGAGTCTCGTTCGAACGGAAGGTCATCGAAGGCAACCTGAACAAGTGGGACCAGGCTGACCTGTGCGTGGACGGCGCTCTTGATCCGTTCAACTTTGACGCCAAGCTGAACGGAGGGTGCGCGCCGCACCAGATCTCCCAACCCGGGATATCCCGGCCGTAGAGTTAGGGTCCCGTACCGCCATTGTGGCAATCACTGCAATTCACCTGGGTCAGATCGCCGAGGTCTACTGGATGTTGGAAGCTTAGTTTGGGTACCGCCGCCATGCTGACTCCGCCCTCTTCTTGTCCCATGAGCGTGTGACAGATATTGCACTCCTTGCTGATCACTTTTCCTTCCGGACTCACGTGCTGGCCATCATGGCAACGGAAACAACCATTGAAATAGAAATGCCCTAGATTGTTGGGGTGCGTCTGCCAGTCCACCTTCATCTCTGGAAAGGTGGTTCGACGGAAAACTTGCTGGACCTCAGCAATCGCGTTGCGGATTTCAAGCTGCTTGTCCTTTGCCGCCTCGGGGTATTTGCTTTCGTAAAATCCCTCAATGTCGTGGGCAATCGCCTGTACCGCCGTTTCGGTCGTGTCGTATTTGCCGGTCAGGGCCGCGACCGCCTGCTGCTTGATGTAGGGCAGAGAGGCGTCTAATTTGTGCGCTATTAAGGCCTGGTCCACAGCTTGATCGGGCGGGATGTAAATGTGGGTTGGACGGTTATGGCAATCTACGCAGTCCATGCGATGCCTGCTGGCCTTTGCGATCTGCTCCTTACTCAAGGTGGAATCCTGCGCGTAATACTCGGTCACGCGGCCTTGCGGATCTTTGACGTGGATGTAAGGAATGATTTGCCGCTTTTCATCCGCTGCGACGTAGTCAATCTCGTTGGAGATGTTCATGTGCCAGTGGATGCCCTCGGGCGCGCCCGTGGCCGGATCGCCTCCGCCAGTCTTAATCAGCATTCGAATCTGGCGCGGCGTATTTTTTTCGTCACTGGCGTAGTGGGTGAAAACCTTGAGTTGCGCTCCATAAAATTTTTTCGGCCAGTGGCACTCTTCGCAGGTTTCCTGCGCCGGACGCAGATTGTGTACCGGGGTGGGAATGGGCCGGGGAAAAGTGTTGAACATGACGGCAAATAACTGCCGTGTTCCTGACAGCTTCGATTTCACGTACCAGGTCGCCCCTGAGCCCACATGGCACTCCACGCATCCCACCCGCGCGTGTGGAGACAGTTGGTACGCAGTGAATTCCGGCTTCATCACCGAGTGGCAGGTTTGCCCGCAGAACTGTACAGAATCCGTGAACTCGTAGGCTTTATAGCTGCCTGCCCCGCTGAGCATGATAAACACAACCAGAAACACGCCGAAAGAAAGCACAGCACTGCGCTGGGCGGGATCGTTGAGATCAATACGGGGGTATAGTGCAACCTCGCCGGCTTTTTTCCGCCGCTCCCGCCAGACGCCTATACCGATGAGCAATAGCCCGGCAATCAAGAAGGCCGGTGCCACCATATACGCCAGGATGCCGATGTAGGGGCTGGGTCGTGCCGCAATCAAACCGACCAAGGAAAACAGGAAAATATTGCCCAGACTGACCAGCGCCAGCGCTACGCCCGCCAGACTGATTGGGTTGCGCAAAAGCAGGCGCAGCTTGTGCCAATGTTCTTGGGGAGGAGACGTTTGATTGTCTGGCGCCATGGTTGCTCTCTACCAGATTCTGGAGTGTACATGCTCGCAGGATAAATCGCGAGCGAACTTCAGCGCGGCCGGCTTTCGCCTTGACCGAGGTAATGACGCAACCCAATTACCGCAGCCACGCTTGCGGCCGCGACCAGGCCAGGCCCTGGCGTCGATAGCCCCATTCCTTCAGTGCTTCCGCGGTGCGTTTCGCGGTGATCTGCAGGCCTGCGGAGTGCAGCGAAGTTACCAATTGGCCGCCGCCACGTGCATCCCATTCAAGAGTCATGCTCGGTCTCTGTGGTCTTGGTCCCTTTGTCGGTGCTTTCCGTTTCGGTTGGCGCCGGCTCTTGCGTCTCCGGTTTCGCGGCCGGAACGTGGCCGGCTTCCAGCACGGCTTCCAAATCCAAAGGATGTTCGGCCTGGTAATGCTCGAGAGGTACCTCTCCGTCCCACCACGCCCAGTTCATCGGATAGGCATCCGGGTCGAAGAAGACTTGGTAGAAGTGCCAGACGACGATGGCCAGGCTGGCCAGGACGGCCTCATAGAAATGAATAGCTGTAGCCACATCCAGCCACCAGCGTGGGCGCAGTTTCCCCACCGTCGTCGGGGCCCAGAGCATCACTCCGGTGACCGCCATGATGATGGTCCCCCACACGAGAGCCCAATATTCCACCTTTTCCGCGTAGGTAAAACGCCCAAACCGAGGCCCACGCGGAATCAACCCGAGATGATAACGGAGATTGTTCCAGAATTCGGCGGCATCTCCGACCGAAGGCCAAATGTCCCGCAGCAGCCGACGGCCGTCGCGGTAGAACGCAAGATATACAAGATGATAAAAGGCCGCCGCGATCAGCACGACGCCCGCGGCGCGGTGGACGATGCTACGCAGGCTTTCGTTCATTCCCAGCACCAGATACTTGAACCAGGAGTCGGGAAACTTCAGGGCGAAGCCGGTGAAAACCAGTACGGTGAAACTGGCGAACAGGACGGCGTGCTGGATGCGTTGCCCCCGATCCATTCGGGTGACGGTGCGCTCGCCCTGTCTTCTGCGGCGGGAGATGGCCTTAAACCTCCAGATAATAAAGTTGTGCGCTACCATGCCGCCGATCACGATCACAATGAGCCACACATAAAACCGACGCACCCAGCGGACCACAATGCTGCCGATGTCGCCCGATAGCGGCGCGTTGACGTGCACCTTCGCGGCGACAAATTGATCGGTCACGCCGCGGTGACACTGCCCGCAAGTCTTGACCAAGTTGGCCGGGTGGACGCTGGAGCGCGGATCGCTGGAGGGCAAAATGTTGTGTACGCCATGGCAACTAGCGCAATTGGCCACGACCGTCGAGCCTCGCCGCGAGGCCAAACCGTGGTAACTGGCCAGATACGTCGACACCCGGTTCCCCTCAAAGCCGAATTCCTGGGAGAGTTGCACACCCTCATGACAATGCGCGCACGCCAGGTTCTGGGTCGATGTTTGTGAGGCGGGGTCCTTGTGTGACTTGATGGAATGGATGCCGTGGCAATCAGTGCAAATCGGTGCCTGCCAGTCTCCACGCGCGATCGCCTGGCCATGAATGCTCTGCTCGAACTCCCGCTCAACCGTGCCATGACACCTGCCGCAGGTATGGGGAACGCTGAATTTGAAAATCGGCGACTTGGGGTCAGCCGCAGTCGTGATGTCATGCGCGCCATGGCAATCAGTACAGACGGCCGCCTTCTCCACGCCCTTGGCCACGGCCTGACCATGGACGCTTTCCTGATAGGAAACAAACGGCTGGGTGCTGCGGCCGGCGGCTCCCATCACAAACTTCTGGCTATGACAAGTGCCGCACGTACCGGCAATATTTGCATGGTTAATCCGTGATTTGGGATCGCTGGAAGGCCGAAGCTCATGCGGGCTGCCGTGGCAATCGGTGCATGTGGCAGCAGGTTGCCCGCCCTGAGTGGAGCTGGCGTGCAGACTACGGTTGTATGCTGCTTGTTGCTCGCTGTGGCAGGTCGCACAGGAGACTTTGGCTGGCATGGCCTCGTGGGGAGAAGTCTTGATGTCGGAGTGACAGTCAACGCAGGAAAACATGCCGCCGTGTATCGAGGTCTTGAACTTTTCCGGATCGACGTACAGGCTCACCGGCCTGCCATTGACTTCCTTGGCGAGGCTGGCGTCGGCGTGGCAGGTTAAGCAGTCTTCATTCGTGGGTTTCTGCGCAACAGCCGTGCCTGTGGCGTACAACAGCGCCAGCACCAGGCATCCAACAATGGCCGCTGCGCTCTTCATCGCGGCGCGGTCACTTACCTTTGGCAAGCTGGCGGATGTACCTAGCGAGGTCATTGATCTCCGCGTCGATCAGTTTCTTATCGTGGGAAGACATTCCCCTGCACCCATCCCCAACAACAAAACCTGCTCGTTTACACAGGAGAGTTGACACCCCTGGCCACGGATTCCCATGAACTACCTGGCAGAGAGCGACGGCGAATGATCCGCTATCCCGTTACTTCTTCTTGGCCAACTCGCGGACGAAAGCGGTGAGGTCCTTGATCTGCTCCGGCTTCAGGCTCTTCTTGTAGCCTGGCATCTTCCCTTTGCCGTCAGCGATGATGGTGGTCAGCTCGGCATCACTCATCTTCTGTACTTCTGGCGAGCTGAAATCACGCAATCCCAACTTCTTGCCCACAGGCGTACCGCCCTTTCCATCTGCGCCGTGGCAGGTTGCACACTTTGTCTTGTACAGACTCGCAGTATCTTGCCCAACCATCGTCATACTCCACAGGGTGCCCACGGTTACGACAACCGCGAGGACAGCGCGCTGCACATCAGTTTTCATCTTTAACATGACTCCTCCTGATAACCCAAATTCAGTTGTTGTATTGTACTTGACCGGGAAGCCTTAGGGCCGGGCCCCAAGCCTTCCTGGCACTCTTCAACCCGGCTGATCGATATTTCAAGAACCGCACCATGGTACATCCGTCTCGCTGGTTCACAAACCGGGGAACCCTTCCATCGACAGTACAACCTTGCCATCCCGGAGTGTCGAGGCTGTACGGAGTGAACATTGCTCGCTGCCGTCCTAGCTTTCAATCTGCTTGAGATACAGCCGGAATCCAACCAGCACCAATGCGATCGCTACCAGAGACACCCCCAGTCCAACACGCCTGTACTCGCGTTCAGCCATCGCCTTTTTCCCCGCATCGTAGTCCTTCGCGGCAGTTTCCATTCCGGGTTTGATTTCGGATTCTATACGGGCGACGTTGAAACTGTGTACCGTGACTCGCGCTTTGGTCAGGACGTCCCTGGCTTGTACGAGATCCAGACTGGCTTGGCTCACCTCCATGCCCGACTGCTCGGCGCGACTCAGAATCTGATCCGCACCGTCGATTGCCCCGGCAAGCTGAACTAACTGTTGTTTCATTTTTCCCGCGGCAACAAAACCAGCGTCCCCCTCGGTGTGGCATTGCGTGCAAACGGCCTTCTCATCTGTTCCGATAAGTTCGTCCGTCGGGTGGAGGATGCCGTGATTGCTATGACAAGTCACGCAACCCGGGAGGCCGGCTGACGAGAAGGCTTCTTTATGAGGGCTGGCATCGAATAACTGCGCCTGAAAGACGTGACAAGTCGAACAAACATTGGCCACCGACGCAAATCCCGGCGGGGTGGCGCCGTGATTACCATGGCAGGTAGTGCAGGTCGGAGCGCTCAAGTCTCCACGCACCACCAGCGCCTCATGATGAACGCTCTTGCCATACTCCGCGAACTGGCTGGTCGGAATCTTGTACTCGGCCATGTAGTTGGCGTCTGCGTGGCAACGGGCACACGTGTTTGCCACGTTGACGGGGTTTACCGTTGATTGCGAGTCGGTGGGCGCGCGCAAGTCATGCACGCTGTGGCAATCGGTGCAAACCGCAACTTTGGTATCGCCCAAGGCCAGACGCTTGCCGTGTACGCTGGTGCGGTATTGGCTCAACTGATCCGTACGCAGGCTGGGGTTGAACTGCCGGATATAGGTCGTATCCGAATGGCAGGTTCCGCATAGTTGGGGAATTTGCTTGCGATCAATCTTGCCCTTCCATCCCGCCTTGCGACTCATGGCCTTGTCGGGATCGTCGCTGGTGGGATCGCCTCCGTGGCAACTGGCGCAGGTCAAGCCTTTCTGCGCGTGGATGTCATGGCTGAACTTTTCCTGGGTTACACCGAGCGGCTCGGGCAGGTTAGAGTGGCAGTCCAGGCAAGAGTTTTTGGTCTGACCGGTGGCCACGGCGGCCCATAACATCAGGCAGCCTAGCAGGCCTCCCGGTAACATCCAGCCGTTACTGTGCGAAATGGCCATAAACCGTCATACCTGCCATATAAGCAAGGGCAAAAATTCCGATTCCTGTGATCCACCGTTGGACCCGGGAAGGATGATTCCTGCCGAGAAACGGCAGGAGCAGCCAGAGCAAAGCAATCAACCCGAACACCACAACTCCAATGACCTCCCCATCAATGAACCAGACCTTCGGCGGAATCAGCTTCAGCGTCTGAAACATAAAGAGGAAGTACCACTCAGGTTTGATCCCGGCCGGCGCCGATACGAACGGATCGGCCTTGATGCCCAAATTCCATGGAAAAATCGCCGCGAGAGCGCCCAGAACACCCAACGCGACGTACCAGGCCATCAGCTCACGCAGCATGAAATTCGGAAAGAACTTCATCTCACGTCTTTGGGCCGGGCTGGCCTTCCATTCCGCTTCCAGTTTCGGGGGTACGCTGATGCCCAGGCGCTGGACCAGAAGCAGGTGCACAAGAATCAGCAACGTGGTCAACCCGGGCAGAACGGCAACGTGAAATCCGAAGAATCGGGTCAGTGTCGCCCCCGTGACCTCTTCCCCGCCACGAAGAAAGATCATCATGGGCCTTCCGACGATGGGTACCTGTCCGGTGATCTCGGTCCCGACTTTCGTTGCAAAAAATGCCAATGTGTTCCAAGGCAAAAGGTAACCGCTGAATCCGAATCCCATCACCAGAAAGAGCAGGATGACGCCGCTCACCCAGGTGAGTTCGCGTGGTTTGCGGTATGCCTTGAAAAACAGCACGCTGAACATGTGCGCGAAGGCGGTAAAGATCATCAGGTTGGCCGACCATGAATGGATGGAACGGATCAGCCAGCCAAACTGCACCCGGGTCATGATGTACTGCACGCTCTCGAAGGCCTCGCTCGCCCCCGGCCGGTAGTACAGAAGCAGCAGGATCCCGGTGACCACCTGGATGATGAACAGGAACAGGGTGATGCCTCCGAGAAAATACCAGTAGGAAAACCGGTGCAGGGGGACAGTCTTCTTTCGTAGCGGGGCGATCAGCGCGTCCCATCCGAAACGCTCGTCCAGCCAACTGCGCAGGCCACGCAGAAGACCCATGGTTAAGCCTCCCGGCGGCGCCTCACGAAGATTTCCTCGCCCCGAACCTGTACTTCATACAACTCCAGTGGGCGCGGGGGCGGCCCGGCGATGTTTCTGCCATTCAGGTCGTAATGGCCGTTGTGGCATGCGCACCATACTTGCTGCATGTCATCGCGGTATTGGACGGTGCAGGAAAGGTGGGTACAGGTCGCTGACATCGCACGGTAGTCACCGCCGGCGGTACGGATCAGAAGTCCGGGGCGGTTGCCGAAGCGGAAGACTTTCCCACTGTTCGGCTTGAGTTCCCCAACCCGCCCGGCTACGACCGCATCGCTTCCGAGGTCCAGTTCCTTGGGCGGCACCAGATAGCGAAGTACCGGATACACGAAAGCCACCACTGTGGCCAGAACTCCGCTACCTAATACCAGTTCGACAAACTGCCGGCGCGGCACCGGATCAATATGATCAGCCGGGCTGATCATTCCCTCATCCCCTGTGGCCATAGCCGCCTTTCGATGGACTACTTCTTGCCAAGTTCACGAATGTAAGTGACCAGGAGCTTGATTTGGTCTTCATTCAGAGACTTGCCAAAAGCCGGCATTTTTGCCTTGCCCTGCGCGATGACGTGCATGAGATCCGCATCCGGCTGCTTCTGCACCTCGGCTGAACGCAGATCGCGGACGCTCAGCTTCTTGCCCATGGGCGTGTTGCCCGCCCCATCCGGGCCGTGGCACATGGCGCACTTCGCTTTAAAAAGCGCAGCGCCATCAGTCGGACTGCTCTGGGCCTGAGCTGGGGTCAAGGCCAGGACAAGGGCCGCTATTGAAATAACCAGGAGGGACGACGATTTGCTTCGCCGCATAAAATGTTATGGCCTTTCCTAATCCGGACATGGCACCGCTGAAACAATACCGCCGGGCCGGCGCCTCAGCCTTAAAAGTGATACTCGACCGTCGCCGCTAAATAGTGTGCACGGTACGACGGCTGGTCTGCCCCCAGGAACAAATATCTGGCGGCGCTGGTATCTCCCACCAGGAAGTACGGATAAAACGGACTGGGCGTACCCAGCAGCGGACTCGTGCACCCGGGGACCGGAGCTCCCGGCGGCAGCGGACTGACACATCCCATGTAGGGCGTCATGGCGCTTGTCTGATAGTCCTTGGAATCGAATTGCTGGTAGCGATACTCGACCTTGGAGGTCAGGTTCTTAGTCAGCTTGTACCGGAAGATGGCTACAGCCTGGTGGCTTCGGCTGACTGTCTCCGGATAATCTACGGCGGCATTGGTGCCAATAAGCAGGAATTTGTCGGGACCCGTGAGCAGCGTAGGATCGCCAAACGGCCGGCTGTCCACATGGCCCTTCGCCGCCGACAGCGTGTAGTAGGTGTTGAGGTTTGCTTTCTTGTTGAAATGCACATCGATGCCGCCGGCAAGAATGTGGACAAACTCGCGCGAAGTGCTTCCCCAATCATTGTTGGCGCTGTCACAACCCCGCCCGGGAGTGCCGCAGTCCAAGGGTGTGGGTGTAGCTCCGCCGGGCGCCCGGTACCTTGAGGTCATGGCTTTGTAATAGCGCTCATAGGAGTATTCGGCGAACATGGTCACCGCGTTGGTCAGAGTAAAATCGCTATCGAAGCCGGCGTTGTAAGAAAGATCTTTCAGTACTCCATACAAATAATAGGGATACGTAGTGCCCGCGATGAAATTCAGTGGCGTTGCGCTGTTGACCCCGCCCCGGTGATTGAAATTGTCCTGCATCGTGCCGCCGAACCCGGAGAAGCTCAGCCGGTCGGTGGGGCTGTACTGGATCTGGGCATCTCCGCGGTTGCGGGTTCTGGTGGACTCGTCAAAGCGCCGGCTGAAGATCTGGTCGGCGGTGATCCCTCCGTTAATTTCCAGCGTCTGGTCATCCAGGTACTGTTCCGGGTTTCGCTCTGAATAGCGGTACGACACCCGGAACGACAGGTCCTTTCGGGGCGCCGAGTCGATGGCGGCCACAAATCCATTTTCGGTCGAATGCTCGACGTCGCGATGCGAACGATCCATGATCTCGCCTTCATAGCCCACCTTCACCGAGCTCTTCTTGGCGTAGTACCAGTTTCCGGTCACCTCGATGTTTTTCCGGTTGTATCCAAACGGGGTGTTTTCCTCCGGGCTGGTGGGATCCGCCGCCGAAATATCGCCCTGCACCGGGGTGAAACCGCGCACCGGAGTGTCGTTGTTGTAGTCGTATTGCCGGTAACCTGCTTTGATGGCGAACTTCTTGCCCAGCGTCTGGATCAATTTGTAATTCATTGCCAGCGTCTGTTTTTCTCCCTGCAGACTCCCCGAAGGCAGTGGACCGGCGCCCGCCAGCAATATCGTATTGGTCGTGTAATTCAAAAAAGAATCATTCTGCCGCAGCCAGCCGGCGTTGATGCTGACCAGCAGGCGCAGATGTTTCATCAACAGAAACGAGCCCGCGAAGTTGAGGTAGTGGGCCTGGTTGTCGGGGTAAAGATCTACCTGCCCTGTCGCCGGGCCTTGGGTAGCGTTTGTGCAACCGGTGGGCGCGACGCAATCGGCGGTGAGGAACGGATTGTCGAACACCAGCGACTTGGTAGCGTTCTGAAAAAACGATCCCGTATAACCGAACTGCATCACCCATCGCTTTCGGGCGTACTCAGCTCTGATCTTCACCGTATTGTTGAAGTAGTCGATGGGTTCCGGTACTTCCGCCCCGTATCCCCCGGTCAGGGAAGCACTGGGGCTGGAGTTGAAAATCAGGCCCAGCGGGCGTGTGCCGGACTCATGTTCGCGCGAGTAAGATGCCAGCAAATCCCAGTCCGGTGTGAGGTCATAGGCGAACAGAAAGGTTCCTGCCCTGCGCTCGATGGCGGGCACGATAAAGTTCATGCTGGGCACCAACTGCGTCTGGATGGTGCTCGGGAGCAGGGTCGGATCCGAGGCTGCCAGACCCTGCAGGGTGTTCCGGGTGAGCAACGGAATGGTCAGCACTCCCCGTGCCGTTTGAGTGTAAAGCGTGCGCGCGGTATTGGTGTAGGTGTGGGGAATTTCGTCGTAGCGGAACTGCACCTTGAACCGGTTCCACGCACCGAAAGTCGCCAGGTAGCTTTGGTCGTGATAAATCGCATTATTGGATTGCACGTCCAGGAAATATTTCGACCCGGCGATGTCATCCATGCTCAGGCGAACCCTGGGGACGAAGAATCCGTCGCGCAGGTCGCGGTATTCGTTGTACTTCGACGTTTTCAGTGCCGGGTCAAAGGGCAGATCCGGGCGCCCATACACGTCTCCCCAACTCCAGCGGCTGCCCAATTCGACCACGCCGGCCACGGGAGGGGTCTGATCCTGGCCGAATAGAGTGACCGGCGCTATTAGGAGTATGAGCATCAGCGACAGGGATCTCGTTCTGGCGGTTTTCATTGCTCGCTCCTTGCTAACGCAAAAAGAAGTTGCCCGAGGGGTGGTTCGATCCGTGAATCAGTGAGTGGCAATTGGTGCAGCCCCGGTTGAAGTTCTTGATGGAACCCAGCGGCTGCGGCTGTGTGGGGTGGCGGCTCGCGTCGTGGCAGGAGTCGCAAACCCGGGGCATCCGCACCTTCAGCAATTGTGGATTGCTGCTGCCGTGTGGCTCGTGGCAGTTGGCGCAGTTCTCCATTACCGGGGGATGCTCCCACAGAAAGGGGCCGCGCCGTTCGGTATGGCAGCTGAGACAGTTCTCGTTGATCGAGCTTTGCAACAGCTGGCTCGGGTTCGGGCTGCCATGCGGGTTGTGGCAACTGGTGCATGTGACCTTGCCCTCGCGATATGGCATGTGCGAGGAGCGCTGCAACTGCGCCCGCCGCATCTGGTGGCACTGCAGGCATAACTCCGGTTGCGGCAGCTTGGTGCCTACGTGTTCGGTCAGCGGCGCTCCGTAGCGCGAGTCTGAGGAAGCGAGAGCCGCATACCGTTCGGCAGTGCTGCCGTAGTGCACCTGATGACAGTCCACGCAAGCCATAGCCCGTGATTCGTGGGGACTGCCGTTCCAGAACATTTGATTGCCCTTGGTGTGGCAGGAGAGGCACGCCGCATTGCGCTCCTCGACCGGGGTGTTGGAATCCTTGGTGAAACGCACAGGGATCGAATCTTTGCCGCCCCCCGCCTCCACGTGGGCTTTGCCCGGTCCGTGACAGGCTTCGCAGCCCAGCTTCTCCAAGGGGGTCTTGGCATGCGCCATGGCGTTGCCCATGATGGTGTGAACGAAGCTCTTTTCCTGGTCGGCATGGCACGTCACGCATACCTCGGAGCCGACGTAATCGCCCTCGGGCTGGGCTGCGGGTTGGGCCGCGGCGGATGAAGGCTCTGCTGCCACCGGCTTGTTATTCTCTTGCGCCGCACTTTGCGACACAGTCACAGCCGCAGCGCCTGCCAGCGTAGAAACAAGCACGAGCCGCCGAAACCATTTCGATGACTTCATCGCTATCCCTTCCTCGAACGCGGGGTGCGTCACAAATGAAGTTTTGGTCTTCCCCTGAACCCGTCGCTGACGGTTAAAACCACTCCCGTTCTCACCAGTCTGGCTGCCCGGTTCTCCTGCGGCGCGCCCAGTCAGATTCTCTCCGCAGAAATCGCCGAGGCAGCTGTAAATTTCAGCAGGGCCCAAATTATCGGGAGACTACTGCCAATAGCTGCCCAAAACTGTGCAAAATTGCTCATCTCTGCGCTATCGGATCGAACCCAAGCTCGTCAGTTTGTTGATCGCGGAGGACTCAACGCCCGTAACACAAGCCGCCGCGATTCCTGAGCAGAGTTGCAGAACTCTGCTTTGGCGCTCAGTGCTCACCATCACCCTCGTTTGTGATCTCACTCACCCACCCAATCTAGCGTTCCCCAAAGGGCACGGCCGTGAACCGGGCACTCCAGGATGTCGCGTTCTTTAAACTCAATGTCG
>Ga0070662_100000531_pt1 | contig 23047 bp, 20 predicted proteins | sample KBSC53metaG_FD_65648 | JGI IMG/M metagenome (GOLD analysis project Ga0070662, IMG submission 65648) | Corn rhizosphere microbial communities from Kellogg Biological Station, Michigan, USA - KBS C5-3 metaG | ecosystem: Host-associated > Plants > Roots > Rhizosphere > Soil ...
CCAATCTCGACCAGTTCGCAACCGGCCTTAACGGAACCCGCAGCCCCTACGGCGTCCCACGCAACGCCTATAATCGAGCTTGGGTGAGTGGCGGTTCGAGCTCCGGCTCTGCAGTCGCGGTGGCCGCTGGGCTGGTCCCCTTCGCGCTCGGTACCGACACCGCCGGATCGGGTCGCGTTCCAGCCGCCTTCAATCATCTCGTCGGCTTCAAGCCGACGCGGGGACGCTGGAGCAGCCGCGGCCTTGTTCCTGCCTGTCGCACGCTCGACTGCATCACCGTTTTCGCCGCTTCTGCTGATGAGGCGGGATTGGTCGATGCTATCGCCGCGGGATTCGATCCGGAGGACGCCTTCTCCCGGCAAATGCCCGCTCTCCCGCGGGGGGTGCGTCGGATCGGCATTCCTGGTCCCGATCAGCTCCGCTGGTTCGGCGACATCGAATCCGACTTTCTCTATCGAAAGGCGCTGGACGGCCTGGACGCCGAACTGGTCGAGATCGACATGGAGCCGCTCAACGAGGCGGCCCGGCTGCTCTACGATGGCCCGTGGGTCGCCGAGCGGACTGCCGCGCTCCGGTCTATGCTCGACGATGCGCCGGACGCGATTCATCCTGTCGTACGTGAGATCGTCGAGCAGGGACACCGCTACAACGCTATCGATGCTTTTGAGGGGGGCTACCGCCTCGCCGAGCTTGCTCGGGTGGCCGAGCAGATGTGGGCGGAGGTCGACCTGCTCGCGCTCCCCACGGCGCCGACCTGTTATCGCGTCGCGGAAATGCTCGCCGCGCCGATCGCGCTCAACGCGAGTCTGGGCGCCTATACCAACTTCGTGAATCTGCTCGACATGGCCGCAATCGCGGTGCCCGCCGGCAGCTATCAGAGTGGTGTCGGCTTCGGCGTGACCTTGATCGGCCCGGCTGGAACCGATCGCGCCCTGATCGACGCGGCCAATGTGCTTTTTCCCGCGCCGGCCTCCCTGCCGCCGCTTGATCTGGAGGGACGGATGGAAACCGTGAAGCTGGCGGTCGTCGGCGCGCATCTGAAGGATATGCCACTGCACTGGCAGCTGACATCGCGCGATGCCCGCTTCGTAACTGAGGCGAAGACTGCGCCCGCTTATCGCCTTTACGCCATGGCGGACAGCGTTCCGCCCAAGCCGGCGCTCGTACATAGTGGCGAGGGCGCGACCATTGCGCTCGAAATATATGAGCTGGACATGGCGGCGTTCGGTAGCTTCGTCGCCGAGGTGCCGCCCCCTCTCGCCATCGGCACGGTAACGCTGGAGGATGGCAGCCTCGTCAAAGGCTTCGTCGCAGAACCCCGCGCCATCGCCAACGCGGAGGACATCACCTCCCTCGGGGGGTGGCGTGCCTACATGTCGCGATGAACATGAAGATGGCCCCCGGGTAGAGTCACGCGATTGGCGTGCAACGCGGACCAAGCGGATGTCGCGCGATGTCGGCGAGCGCCACCAGTTGCCCGACTGCGTGACCTGCCCAGAACGGATAAGGCAAGTTGAGGCTTTCTCCTGCGCGAACCTCGAACCGAACGGCAATCAGCTTCATGAACCGGCGGCCTAGCGCTTTGTTGGCCGTGTAAGTCTCGGCTGAGGGCGCGACCAGCCGCACCATCTTGAGGACCTTCAGGTCTATCACTCGGTCGACTCTCAGCATCGATCACCTGCCTTCAATTATCTCCCTGCTCACCGTTTTAGGCGGAAGTCGGGGCGCTAAGCCTTGGAAGCACGTCTATCCCTCATCCCGGTGGACGGGGTGGGCGCGGATAGACGATGAAGTCAGCGTGCCGATCGACCTTCGGCACCGGCCCGGCCTGTGCCACGGCATTCCTCAGCTCGCCGATCGCGGCCGGTGGGAGCGGCAAGGGATGTTCCGAAGGATGCGTCGCCGCTGCCATCGCATAATCCTGGCCGGGGCTCGTGGTCATCTCGATATGCGCGCCGAGCAGCGCTCGGACGGGATGGCCCTGCGCAAAGACGGCGAGCCGATCAGCGCTCGCGCGGAATTCATCGAACCGGTCGAGCGGCACATAGAGTCTTCCCGGGTAGAGCATGTCGCCGGAAAGCAGTAATTGCGTGCGTGCGTCATAGACCATGATGTGCGCCGGCTCATGGCCGGGCGTCGGTATGATGGTCAGAATGCGCTTGCCGAGATCAAAAGGCGCGTCGCCGCGCGGCCAATCCGCAATGTGAAAAAACGCCGCGACCTGTTCGGGCGAAAGTCCCACAATCTCGGTATCGGCGCGACCCCGAAACTCGTCGTCGCCGGCATGATGATCCCCATGGCTGTGCGAGTGGGCAATGACGAGATGGACTGCCCGGCCGCCATGCCTGGTACGCCACTCGGCGATCAGTCGTTCGATGGTCGGGCGCATCTTGAGCCCGCCGGCGCCGGTATCGAGCAACAGGGCGCGATCCTCGCCGAACAGAAGATAGAGAAAGGGAGCTTCGAAGTTGGTCTTCACCGATTGGCGGATGACGAACGTGTCTGCGTCGATCATCTGAACCTGGGTTTCCGGCTCGCTGTCCGTCGTCCCGTCAATCCAGGGGGCGAAGGCGGGCATCCTCGAAATAGGGGCGGCTGCAGCCAGGAATATTATGGCCCCCGCACCCACGATCGTCCGGCGGATGGTTGCAAGGCGGCGGGCACGGTATTTCACTGGCTGCATGGTATCAGACTTAGACCGTTTTCACGGGTGCTCTTCCTACGTCATATGACGTACGCCGCCCGCCGCGGCTCATGTCTCGCTTACGTGATCAAAAGCCGATATGTATCTTAATGCGATCGAGCACGGATCGCAGGAAATGATCTACGCCCGCATCGGGATCGACCATGCGGGGGACCGGTGCGCGGGCAGGGCGCGCGCCGATCGCTTCCGCCATAAAGCTTCTCCAGATATTTGCGGGTAGCCCGCCGCCCGCAACGCCGGGCAGCGGCTCATTATCGTCTCTGCCGACCCAGACCGCGGTCACCAGACCGCCAGCGAATCCGACGAACAGCGCATCGCGATTGTCCTGCGAGGTGCCGGTCTTGCCATAGACCTGAGTAGTCAGGCGCGCCCCGCGCGCCGTGCCGCTGTTCACGGCTGTCGACAGCAGATCCAGCAGCATCGCGCGATCACGGCTGTTCAGCCGCTGCCGATCGTCGGCAGCCGCCGTGCCAGGCGCCTGATCGGGCAAGCCATAGGGCCGCACCGGATAAAGTCCGCCTGCGACAGCGGCGTAGGCGCTGGTCAGTTCGAGCAAGCTGGTGCTCGACGTCCCGAGCGCGATGCCTGGCTCCGCGCGCAAGGGGCTCTGAATGCCGAGATCCCTGGCGGCGCGCACGACTTCAGCGGGCCCAACATGCTGCGTCAGCCGGACCGCCGCGACATTGCTGGAACGGGCGAAGGCCTCGCGCAGCGCAATCGTGCCGAGATAGCGGCCATCGCTGTTGCGGGGCGACCAGTCGCCGATCGTGATGGGGCGATCCTCGACAGGGTCACCGGGGGTCATGCCCGCACGCAAAGCGGCCAGATATACGAACAGCTTGAAGGTCGATCCCGGCTGCCGCTTCGCCTGGATCGCGCGGTTGAAGCTGCTCTTGGCATAATCGCGCCCGCCGATCATGGCGACGACCCGACCATCCGGGCGCATTGCGACCAGCGCCACCTGGGCGCCGTGCAACCCGGCGCGTGCCACGGTGCGCTCGCCAAGTCGCTGCAGGCGCGCGTCAAGCGTGGTGCGCACGACCGTCGGGGTAAAGGCGTCGTCACCCCCACGATGCACTGCTGGCATCAGCCAATCGCTGAAATAGGTTCCCTGCGTGGGCTCGGGCGCCCGCTTCAGGCGCAGATTTGCAGGTGAGGCGCGTCGCGCGTCGCTGGGGCTTATGAACCCCGCATCCGCCATCGCTCCGACAACGAGCGCCGCGCGTTCGCGTGCGCCCGCCAGATTGGCGCTCGGCGCCAGCCGCGACGGGGCCTTCATCAGGCCAGCCAGCATCGCAGCCTCACCAATCGTCAGTGCCTCAGGCCGCTTGCTGAAATAATGGCGAGCAGCGGCCCTGAGGCCATAGACATTGTCACCGAAATAGACGTCCGAGAGGTAACGGGAGAGGATTTGATCCTTGGAGAGCCAAGCCTCCAGCCAAACGGCGATCAGGGCTTCCTTGAGCTTCCGCGTCGCCGTGCGGTCGGAATTGAGATAGACGAGCTTCGCAAGCTGTTGGGTGATCGTACTGCCACCCTCAGCCGCGCGGCCGGCGCGCAGATCATGCCAGGCGGCCCGCGCAATGCCGCGTGGATCGATGCCGCCATGACGGTAGAAGCGGCGATCCTCAATTGCGAGGAAGGCTTCGCTCACATGATCGGGCAATTGGTGGACATCGACGGGGCTGTCGGTGACTGCCCCACGCCGGGAGATCAGAATGCCGTTCGACGCGAGCAATGTGACGCTTGGCGGTACGACCGGACGCATGGTTTGGGAAGGCGGTGCGACGACCGCGAGCCACCCCACTGTCGCAAGGAAGAGCAGGGCGATCGCGACGAGAGTCCAGGCTGCGATCCGCCACCGGCTGAACCGACGTGGGCGTAGCGACGGCTTGGCCGCTGGCGCGGTATCGGGAGGCGAGTCCTGCTGAGGCGCCCTGTCGAGCGCGATATCCTCACGCAGATCATCGGAAGGACCGTGCAGCATCGAACTGTATTATAGAAGCAAAACACACCGGGAAAAGGGATAACTGGCATGTTCTTGGTTGCCGCTGCCGTGCGGCGACTAAACTAAGCCAGTGCCGAGGGGCAGTTCCCGTGCGCTGAGCAGAAGGCGGCATTCGGGAGAACGCCGCCTGGTTCCTAGAATGGAACGTCGTCGTCCAGATCGCTGTCGAAGGCTGCCGGGCGGCTGCTTCCGCCACTGCTGCCCCCGCCGAAGCCGCCGCCACGCGCGCCGCCGCCGCTGCCGACGAAGCTCGAATTGAAGTCACCGCCGCCGGCGGTATCGTCTTCCCAACCACCGCGGCCGCCGCCTTCGCCTTCGCGGCGATCGAGCAGCACGAGCACCGCATTGAAGCCCTGCAGCACGATTTCGGTCGAATAGCGGTCCTGACCCGACTGATCTTGCCATTTGCGGGTCTGGAGCTGGCCCTCGATATAGACCTTGCTGCCCTTGCGCAGGAAGCGTTCCGCGGTGTTGGCGAGGACTTCATTGAAGATCGCGACCGAATGCCATTCGGTCTTCTCACGTCGTTCGCCGCTGTTGCGGTCCTTCCAGGTCTCGGACGTGGCAATGCGCAGGTTCACGACCTTGCCGCCATTCTGAAAGCTGCGCGATTCGGGATCCCGCCCGAGATTGCCGACGAGGATCACCTTGTTGACCGAACCGGCCATTTGTCTCTCCGCTAAAATGCTGTGGCGCCGGTCTTAGAGCCCGAGTGCGGTCGCGGTCCAGAACGTAATGCCCGCCGCGATCCAGGCGAGCGAGAAAAGATAAGCGAGCGTGAAGCTGGGCCAGAACCACCCATTGGTCTCCCGTCGGATCACCGCAATCGTCGACAGGCACTGCGGCGCGAATACGAACCAGGCGAGGAAAGCGAGGGCGGTGGGCAACGACCAGGCGCCGCGCAGCCGCTCCGCGAGCCGCTGTTGGCCGACCTTCTCATCATCGCCGGCATTGATCGAATAAATGGTCTGCAGCGACGAAACCGCGACTTCGCGTGCGGCCATGGTCGGGATGATCGCGAGCGCCATGTCGTGGTTGAAGCCGACCGGGCGGACGATCGGCTCGATCACGGATGCGATCCGGCCCGCGATCGAATAATCACTCTGCTTAAGCCCGCTTCCCTCCGGCACCTGCGGGTAAGAGGTCAGCAGCCAGAGCGCGGCGGTGACCGCGAGTATGACCGTCCCCGCCCTGCGCATGAAGATGCGCGCGCGCTGCCATAAGCCGATGGCAACGTCGCGCCACGCCGGCATCTGATATTTGGGCAGCTCGAGCATGAAGCCGCCGCCACCGCCCCGGGCGACCGTACGGCGAAGTACCGCCGCCGCGCCCATCGCACCCATGATCCCAGCGATATAAAGGCAGAAGAGGACCAGCCCCTGCAAGCCGACGCCCGGCAGCACGCGTCGCGCAGGAATGAACGCGCCGATAACGACGGCGTAGACAGGCAGCCGCGCCGAACAGGTCATCAATGGGGCGATCAGGATCGTGGTCAGACGATCGCGCTGATCGTCGATCGTGCGCGTTGCCATGATGCCCGGAATCGCACAGGCGAAGGAGGAGAGGAGCGGGATGAAGGCGCGGCCCGAGAGCCCCACGCCCGACATCAGCCTGTCCATCAGGAAGGCGGCCCGGACCATATAGCCCGATGCCTCCAGTACCAGGATGAAAGCGAACAGGATCAGGATCTGTGGCAGGAAGGCGACGACCGAGCCGACGCCATTGATGACGCCTTCGACTAGAAGCGAGCGCACGAAACCGCCGGGCAGGGTTCTCACAGCCGTATCGGATAGCCAGCTTTGCGCATTGGCGAGCCACTCGATCGGCGCCTGGCTCCAGGAAAACACGGCCTGGAACATGACGAACATCAATGCGGCGAGCAGGATTGGTCCGATCACCGGGTGCAGGGCGACGCTATCGAGCCGCTGGGTCCAGGCATTGCCGGGCGATTGCTGCACCGTCACCGCCGCGGCAATGCGTCGTGCTTCGCGCTGGAGCTTGGTAATCTCTCCAGGTTCGCCACTGGCAAAGGCCGGCTTGCCGCCGCCACCGACTGCGCGCCCGAGCGCAACCCGTAGCTCATCCAGCCCGCGCTTGCGCACGGCGACCGTGGGGACCACGGGCACCCCCAACTCCGCCGAAAGGCGGGCTGTGTCGATCTCCAGGCCGTCGCGAACCGCCATGTCGATCATGTTGAGCGCCACCACGGTGGGCAGACCAAGCGCGATCAGCTGGAGAACGAAGCGGAGATGATTGTCGAGGTTGGTGGCATCGACGACAACGACCAAGGCTGAAGGCGTCCGCTCGCCCGCTTGGCGGCCGAACAGCACGTCACGTGTTACCTGCTCGTCGGGGCTGGCAGGATCGAGGCTGTAAGTGCCGGGCAAATCGACGAGTTCGAGCGGCCGCCCGTCGTCCAGTGACATCCGGCCGACCTTCCGCTCGACCGTGACGCCGGGATAATTGCCGACCTTTTGGCGCGCGCCTGTCAGAGCGTTGAAAAGTGCGGATTTGCCGGCATTGGGATTTCCAACCAGCGCCACCAGAGGTGCGGGGTTCATGCGGGTTCGACGATCACCGCCGCCGCGACCGCGCGCCGGACCGCCACGATCATCCGTCCGACTCGGCAGGCGAGTGGGCCTTTCATTGCGCCGCGATGCAGCGCTTCGATCGATACGCCATGATCGAAACCCAGCTCGCGTAGCCGGCGCGCTTCGTTCGGAGCGAGATCCGACCAGTCGATCGACGCGATGCGCGATGCGGTACCAAGGGGAAGCTGATCGAGACGCACCGGAACGGCCTTCATCTGTTTGTGCGACTTATTAGCAATAAGCGCGGCTGGGCGCCAGTCCCGACATACTAAGGCAGCTCGGGTTAATTTTCCCGGAAACCCGATGGCAGCTGGTCCGTTGAGCGCGCCGCGTGTGAGTTGCTCATCAGTAACTTCGCGTCGATTTGGGTGTTCGTCGCATCGCGCGCTCAGGGGTATGCCGGTTCGGCTGCGCGCCTTGCGGCGGGCATCTAAATCGCCCTCAATTCGGCATTCGGGGGCAGGCAGGTTACAGCGATCGGCTGACGGCATCGTGCCTGTGACCATCGCGGCTGACTGCCCCTAGCCCCGATGTTCCCATTCCACCTGTTGGCCGAGTCCGGCACGTGCCACCGCTTGGCAGGGCACTGGCGGGGCGTGGGGCACCGTCGAATACCACCCAAGAACAGGCTGCAACTTCGAAGCGTGGCGTCCTTGTGTTATTCTGCCGCGACATCGGGTTGGGAAGGGACCCCAAATGGCTGTTCGTGGGCTCGCCTACACATTCCCGACCCTGGTCATGCTCGCTTGTCACTGGCGAGAGGTCGTTCCCAATGATTTCCTTGGCTTCGCAGTCTAGGCAGGAGGGAGGCCTTCATGGACGACGCCGAACAGCGCAAGAGCCGCCAACCTTATTCCTCGTCCGTAGAAGTCGCAATTAGACGATTCAGTCAGGCCGATGTTACAGCCGCGAAACTGGCGTCCGACATTCTTGTTTCTCATGCCCACTATGGTTCGAACCGGGGACGGGAGTTCGGGACCGCGTTGATCGTGGACTCAGGCGCATCCCACGACGCCGAAAACAAGCCGGCATCTGAATGGGTGGAGGAGGTATCAGCACTCTACAAGCCCAACGTCCGGATCAACGGGCGATATGTCGTGGTGGGCCTTGCCCTGCTCGATAGCACCGTACGCGCCAAGCTCCGGATGGCCGGTTTCCTAGCCGAACTGAGCCGCGAGAAGGGAGATGGGCCATCGGCCGCTGAAAGCCTCGATACCAAATCCAAAGCTGCACTCGAGGACATGCTGGCTGGGGCGCTGGCATCCGGAAGCGTTGAGACATTCAGTGACTCGCCGGCCGCGGCCGATCAACTTGGCCGGCGTGCCTTTGCGGATGTGTTAGCAGCACGGATACGGCGGGTGCGCGCCAACGAGACCCACGCTCCCATCGTGATTCACCTCGATGGCCCGTGGGGCAGCGGAAAAAGCACCGTTCTCAACTTTCTTGCGGATTCGCTGACGGCTTCCGCCTCACCCCATGACAAATCCTGGGTCATTTTGCGGTACAATGCCTGGCAACAGCAACGGACGGACCCACCTTGGTGGACGCTTACGGCGCGGTTGGTCAGCGCCGCGTCAGCGGATCTCGTCCGGAGTGGACGATATGCCGCCGCGCTGAAGCTCCGCCTTCGGAACTATTACTTCAAGACGTTTTCAGGTCGCACTTGGGTGTTTGTCGCCGGTCTGTTCGCGCTGTGCGTGGGGGTCGTTTTGTTCCGGTTCTCGATCCCGGCGGATTCGTCCACCGATGCGACGCTTAAGTCCGTGGCGGCTGCGGCCAAGGATCTTCTTTCCGTGGTTGCGGCCGTGTTCGGGATCGTTCTGGCCGCTAGTCGCTTCGCCACCGCCTCCGACACTACCGCCCAGGAGTTCATCAAGTCGCGTCCCGATCCGCTCGGCGCGCTTACCGATCATCTGGCGAAGATATTCAGTTCGCTTGAAAGGAATGTCGCGATCCTCGTGGACGACATCGACCGTTGCAATGCGTCCACCGTAGTAACGACCCTCGACGGCATACATACCATCTTTACCACACTGCCGATTGTTTTCGTCGTTGCGGGGGATGGACGCTGGATCGAACGAGCGTTCGAGAAGGCCTATGGCGACTTTGCCCCATCAAGACCCCCTGGCGGCCAAACACTCGGGGGACTGTTCTTGGAAAAGATCTTTCAGATATCCGCATCCATTCCGCACATGCCCGAGTGGATCAAAAACGCCTTCTGGAAGCAGTTACTCAGGACTGGCGCGAGCGCGCCAACCGACGCGAACCCGACCGAACTATCCGAAATCGCGCAACTTTCCGACGAAGAGAATATTCTTGCGGCGGTTCAAGCAGTCGACGCCCGGCAGGATCCGGAAAAGGCATTGAGGTTGCGTGAGGCTGCCATGCGTCGCCTTTCTGCACCCGATCTGATCGAGAATCCAACTGGGCATGTCCTCGAGGTGTTTCGCGACAGCGTCGAGTCCAACCCACGCGCAATGAAGCGGCATATCATGGCTTACGGCATGGCGAGGGCGACAGACCTCGCCTCCTTCCGGAATACGCCGCAAAGCGTGCTCGCGACGTTATCAGTGCTGACGCTACGATGGCCTGTACTGGCGCGATGGTTGGCGGAGAATCCCCGACGCCTTCTCCTCGCCTCTTCGAGCGGCGCAAATGAGTTTGATGCGGAGCGGGAAGACAGGGTGCTAGTCGATCTCATGCGTAGCGGCCCCGTCGTACGCCTGCTTCGACATGCGGATCGGGACGACCTTGAGCGGGCGATCGCGTCGGATGCGGATGCGCCAATCAGCGGCGTCCGGCCGTAACCGCAGCATCGCTCGCCAATTTATCGGCTCGCTCGTTTTCAGGGTGTCCGGCATGGCCTTTCACCCACTCCCACCGGATGCGATGCGGCGCCGACGCGGCGACCAGTTCCTGCCAGAGGTCCGCATTCTTGACCGGCTGCTTGGCCGCGGTCTTCCAGCCGTTGCGCTGCCATCCAGGTAACCATTTGGTGAGCCCATCCATCACGTAGCGGCTGTCCGTGGAGAGGACGACGCGGCAGGGGCGCTTCAGGGCTTCAAGCCCCTTGATGGCGGCGGTGAGTTCCATCCGATTGTTGGTGGTGAGCGGTTCGCCGCCCGACAGTTCCTTTTCCTTGTCGCCCGATCGGATGACGACACCCCAGCCGCCCGGCCCGGGATTGCCTTTGCAAGCGCCATCCGTCGCCATATGCACCATCGGCGGCTCGCTCACAGCCCGAGCATCCCTGGTGTGGCGTCGCGATAGAAATCGAGCCGGCGCAGGAAAGCCAGCGGGTCCTTGCGCGTTACCAGCGCGTCTGCCGGCGTGTTGAGCCAATCCCACGCGCGGGTGAGAAGGAAGCGCAGACAGGCACCGCGGGCCAAAGCGGGGAAGGCAGTTCGCTCGTCATCAGAAAGACCGAACGCCGCATCGTAGCCGGCTATCAGACTGGCAGCCCGCGCGGGATCGAAGCCGGTGCCGTCATTCTCGAAACACCAGGAGGCATGCGTGACCGCCACATCCCAGGCACGCACGTCGCTGCAGGCGAAATAGAAATCGATGATCCCGTTCACCGCATCGCCCTGCATCAGGACATTGTCCGGGAAGAGATCGGCATGAATCACCGAACGAGGGAGCGCAGCCGGCCAGGCGCGGTCGAGCCAGGCGAGCTCGTCGGCGATCCGCTCGCCCAAACCGGATGAGATATGGTCAAGATCGGAACCGCACCGTGCCGCCAACGCATGCCAGCCGGAAAGACCGAGGGCATTTAGACGCTCCTGGGTGAAATCCGCCAGCGCAGCGTGCATCTGGCCGAGCGCGGCGCCCGTCGCATAGGCCTGCGCCGGGGTGGGGTGGCTGACCGAAACGCCGGGGAGAAACTCGATCAGGCAGGCAGGGCGGCCCGCGACCTGCTGGATCTGACGGCCGGTGCGGTCCGGAATCGCACGGGGGACGGGCAGACCCTGGCCCGCGAGATGATCGAGCAGCGCCAGAAAAAAAGGTAGATCCGCGCTGTCGACGCGCTTCTCGTACAGCGTCAGGATGAAACGCCCGGTACTCGTATCGACCAGATAATTGCTGTTCTCGACGCCTTCCGCGATTCCCTTGGCGGAGACGAGAGTACCGGCGTCATAGCCGGCGAGCAGGTCCGACAACGCCTCAGCCGAGACCTGGGTATAAACTGCCATTGTTGAGTTCCGAAATGATCAGGCGGGGGCCAGCGCACGCGGCAGCTTGAAGGTCATCGTTTCCTCAGGACCGCTCATTTCGCGCTCGCATACGGTGAAATGCCCGCGCAGTCGCCCGATCAGTTCGCGCAACAGCATTTCAGGGGCAGAGGCGCCCGCGCTGAGGCCCAAGGTGCGCACGCCCTTAAGCCAGGCGAGATCGAGATCCTTTGCGCTTTCGATCAGCTTGGCGCGGGTGCCGAGCCGCGAAGCGACTTCCACCAGCCGGACCGAATTTGAGGAATTTGGCGCGCCGATCACGAGCATTGCGTCGCACTGGCCCGCAATCTCCTTGACCGCAGCCTGGCGATTGGAGGTTGCGTAGCAGATGTCCTCGCCCCTCGGCACCTGAATCAGCGGGAAACGGCGCCGAAGTGCGGCAACGATTTCGGCAGTATCATCGACCGACAAAGTGGTCTGCGTCAGAAAGGCGAGCTGCGAGGGATCGGCGGGCGCAACGCGTTCCGCATCGGCCAGGGTTTCGATCAGCGTCATCGCGCCGGCGGGCACCTGGCCGAACGTGCCGACCACCTCGGGATGGCCGCTGTGGCCCACGAAGAGAATATGCTTGCCGGCCTCGACCAGGCGTTCCGCCTGGCGATGGACCTTCGAGACCAGCGGGCAGGTCGCGTCGATATAATCGAGCCCGCGTTCGGCCGCCTTCTGCGGAACGACCTTGGGAACGCCATGCGCGGAAAACACGACCGGTACATCATCCGGAACTTCGTCCAGCTCCTCGACGAACACCGCGCCTTTGGCACGCAGCGCGTCGACGACGTGCCGATTATGCACGATCTCGTGCCGGACATAGACCGGCGCGCCATATTTCTCGATCGCGAGCTCGACGATGCGAATCGCGCGGTCGACACCCGCGCAGAAGCCACGCGGCGCTGCGATCAGCAGGTCGAGAGGCGGCTTGTCGGAAATGGGGGCGGTGGTTCCGTCCATCGCATCCACTTAAGCGATTGCTTGCCCCGGCGAAAGCCGCTTCCTATGAGTGCCGGCCTTCGTTGGTCCGCATAGGATGCGCCCCTTGATCCGTCGCTTGTTTCCCGCCCTTGCCTTGCTGCCGATTCTCGCGAGCTGCGCCAAGGAAGACGATTTCGACGTGAGCGGCGGCCTCAATGTCGTGCGCTCGACCTGCCCGGCGGTCGCGATTCCCGCTTATACCGGCGACGTCAGCATCTTCAGCCCCGAGCAGAGCCAGGATGCGCGTGCGCTCGACGTCACCGCAAGCATCACCAATCTGCGCACGAGCTGCGATCAGACCGGAGACATCGTTCACACCAATGTGACGTTCGACGTCGTCGCGCGCCGGGCCAGCCCTAACGGCGCGCGTGATCTGGTTCTGCCCTATTTCTCTACCGTCATGCGCGCGGGCAATCAGATCATGTCCAAGCAGGTCAGCCAGGTGCTGATCCACTTCGCCGACGGGCAGCTGCGGGCGACCGGCAGCGCGGCCGCGGGAGCGGATATCCAGAAGTCGCTCGCAACATTGCCCGCGATCGCGCAGCAGCGCCTGCGTCGCAAGCGCAAGGCGTCCGACGCAGACGCCTCGATCGATCCGCTCGCGGATCCCAAGATCAAGGCCGCCATCAATCAGGCGAATTTCGAGCTGTTGATCGGCTTTCAGCTCACCGACGATCAGCTGCGCTACAACGCGACGCGCTGAGCGGTCAGCCTCAGGCGCCGAGCGCCGCTTTGAGCTTGCCCTGATCAAGCGCGCCTTCCCAGCGCGCGACGACGATCGTCGCCACCGCATTGCCGACGAAGTTGGTGAGGCTCCGGCATTCGCTCATGAAACGGTCGACGCCGAGGATCAGCGCCATGCCCGCCACTGGCACTGAAGGCACGATCGCCAAGGTGGCCGCGAGCGTGATGAAGCCCGCTCCCGTCACGCCTGCTGCCCCCTTGGACGACACCATTGCTACGCCGAGCAGCAGCAATTGCTGCCCGAGCGTGAGATGGATGCCGCAGGCCTGCGCGATGAAGAGCGCGGCCAGGGTCATATAGATGTTGGTGCCGTCGAGATTGAAACTGTAGCCGGTCGGCACGACCAGACCGACGACGGATCGGGCGCACCCGGCCCGCTCGAGCTTTTCCATCAAGCTGGGGAGCGCTGCTTCGGACGAAGATGTGCCGAGCACCAGCAGCAGCTCGGCGCGGAGATAGCGGATCAGCCGCCAAATCGAGAAGCCGGCCGCGCGAGCGACGAGACCCAGCACGACCAGCACGAACAGCAAGGACGTGATGTAGAAGGTCGCGACAAGCCCGGCGAGATTGATCAGCACGCGAACGCCATATTGGCCGATCGTAAAGGCCATGGCTCCGAACGCGCCGATCGGCGCTGCGCGCATTAGGATAGCGACCAGGCGAAACACCACCGCCTGCGCCGAATCCACCAGCGACAGGACAGGTTGCGCGCGCTCGCCGGCGAGCGCGGCAGCAACCCCGGTCAGGATCGCGACGAACAGCACGGGCAGGATGTCGACTTGGGTCAGTGCGCCGAGCAATGTCTGCGGGATGATCGCGAGCAGAAAGCCGGTGATGCTCTGCTCGTGCGCCTTCGCGGCATAATCGGCGATCTTGCTCGTATCGAGCGTGGCCGGATCAATATTCAAGCCGGTACCCGGCTGGACGACGTTCGCGACCACCAACCCCACAATCAGTGCGAAGGTGGAAAGCGCGAGGAAATAAACGAAGGCTTTGATAACGATCCGCCCGAGCGCGCCTAATTCACGCAAGTGGGCGATGCCCCCGACGATGGTGAGAAAGATCACCGGCGCGACAATCATCCGCACCAGTTTGACGAAGCCGTCACCAAGGGGCTTGAGCGCCACGCCGAGCGAAGGCCAGACAGCTCCGACGATCACGCCCAGCAGGATCGCGGCGAGCACCTGGACATAGATGTGACGCCACCAGGGATGAGCCGCAGTCGCCGCTTTGCTTGCCATCTTGTCAGCTCCCCCTGTTTTCCCAAACAGAAGAGCGAGAGGTAGTAAGTGTCAATCGGTCTGATTTGCAAGATGGGTATCTCGCCCGGATGGCGGGTCCCGACCGGCGGGCGGATATCGCCCAGCGCTCAGCCGTCGATCGAGATCAGCCCCGCCAACTTGGTGACGGCGTATACGAGGCCGGCTGCAACCAGGAACAGCAGGACGAATGGCACCGCGACGATCGGCGGCACGCTATCGTCGAGATTGGCAGCAGCGACTTGGGCGCGCGCGGAACGTGACTTGTTCTGCATGAGGTAAGCTCCTCGGTGGAGCGACGTTTATATGTTCATCTGCCTCAACAAAGCGTTGATGAGCCCAGATTTTTCGCCCGAAACTTAAGGCTTCCCGTCGGGCCGATACGGGAAGGCGACATGGCTGCATAGCATGATGCCCGGGCCACAACGAAAAGCGCGGCGAAGGGCGAAGCTGCACCACTCCCGGCTTAATTGTCACGACTATATTGGTCCGGTACGCCGGATCCCGACGAGGCGCCGTCGGGAGATTGGGGTATGGCGATGTGGACAGCGGCTTATGGACGTGCCGCGAAGCGTGCCTTGATCGGCTTGTTGGCCCCCCTGGCTTTGGTCTTGCCCGCACCCGTCCGTGCAGCGGTGCCCGCGGCCGAATCCGACTCGGCTGCACCCGTCGCCGATCTCGACGCCTGGAATGCGGCCAAGCTGATGGGGATTGGCACCAACATCGGCAATACGCTCGAGAACACAAAGACATGGGAGACCGGCTGGGGCAATCCGCGCATCACCAAGGCATATATCCAGAAGCTGGCCGCACTCGGTTTCAGGACTGTGCGCCTGCCGGTCGCGTGGGACGCTTATGCGCATCACGGCCGGATCGACGCCGACAAGCTGGCGCGCGTTGGGGAGATGGTCGATTGGGTGAGCCAGGCCGGCATGTTCTGCGTCGTCAACATCCATTGGGATGGCGGCTGGATCGATTCCGACGACAAGAAGAGGTTCGCTAAAACCTATCACACGTTCAGCGCGGAGGCGGAGCGCAAATATCGCAGCTATTGGAGCCAGATCGCGGGTCATTTCGCCGATCGCGACCAGCATGTGATCTTCGAGGGACTAAACGAGGAGACGGACTTCAGCGGCACAGGGTCGGAGGAGAAGGCCTATGCCACGCTGGCGCACGTCAACCAGCTCTTCATCGACACGGTGCGCAAGAGCGGCGGCAACAATGCCACACGGCTGCTGATCATCACCGGTTACTCCACCGACATCCTGAAGACCACCGACGGTCGCTTTTCGCTGCCGACCGATACGGTTCCGCACCGGCTGCTCCTGTCGGTCCATTATTATACCCCATGGGCCTTTGCGGGGATGGACAGGGATGATGGTGGCCAGAAGATGCAGCCGACCTGGGGCAGCGAGGCCGACATCGCCGAACTGAACAGACTGTTCGATCGGATGGGCGATTTCTCGCACCGAAAGGATATCCCGGTCTTCCTCGGCGAGTTCGCGCCCAATCCATTGAAAGACCGTGCCTCGCGCGTGCGCTGGATGCTGGCGGTGGCGCAGGGCGCGCTCGCGCGGCAGATGGTGCCCATACTTTGGGAAACCGGGGCGGATATCTCGCGTGAACCGCCTTATGCGCCGAGCCCGGCCTTGAGCGAAGTCCTCCAGAAGCTTCTTTGAAGCGCCGCGCGGAAAGCGGAAACGCCTTTAAGTGCAGTCAGAGTCGTACCGCCCGAAGCCGGAGCGAATGGCCGATGACGCTGGCCGACGAAAGAGCCATCGCCGCGGCTGCGATCGCGGGAGAGAGCAGCATTCCCGTTGCGGGATAGAGTGCACCAGCCGCGATTGGAATCCCCGCCACGTTGTAAGCGAAGGCAAAGACTAGATTTCGGCGGATATTGCGCACACCGCGTCTGCGGGTCGGGAATCCCTCGGAACGCGCGCTGGCTGACGGGAAAAATGCCTTTCTCGGCGAAGAGGTTTTTCCCGAATTGCCGATTTTGGGCATCCGGAACATTACGCATGTGAAGGGACAGTTTTATCGCCCAGGCGGACGGCATCAGTGCGGCTAAGGCCAAGTTGGGATGCTTCGATCGGGTTTCGCCGCACCATGAGGGGCGCTCCTGCTTTGTGCGTATGATATCGGACGGGGCAGGAGGACCAGATGGGTGACGACTTGGACAAGGCACTCCGCGGTCTCGCCGCGCGGCCCGTGCCAGCGGGGCTGGAGACAATCGATGACCGTGTCTGGGCTCGGATGGCCGACGCCCGCGTGCCGGGCCCGCGCGGAGCAGTCGTGGCGGCGGCCGTCGCCGGTGCCGCGCTTTTCGGCATGGCAGCGGACTACCTCGTCGAGCCGGCGGCGCCCGCCGCGCAGATGGTGTTTGACAGTGGGATCGGCCTGGCCCCTTCAACGCTGCTGGTCGGCTCGTGAGAATGAGCAGCCGCACCATCGTCCTGGTGCTTGCCGTCTTCGTCGCAGCTCTCGCTGGCGTCCTTGCCGGCCGATCATTGGTGCGGCGCGTGCCTCCGCCGTCTGCCGAATTGCACGCCCTTCTCCACCATGGGCTCGACCTTGATGCGACACAGAAGACGCAGCTCAGTGACCTCGAAAGCCGCTTCGGGACGGTTCGTAAGTCGCTCGAGCTCCGCTTGCGCGCCGATAATGCGCGGCTCGCGGCCGCAATCCAGGCGGAACATGGCGATGGCCCTCAGGTCCGCGCCGCCGTGGATCGCACGCATCAGGATATGGGCGAACTCCAGAAGGCGACACTCGCGCACGTCTTCGCCATGCGGCAGATCCTGCGACCCGATCAGGCGGAGAAATTCGACCGAGCGGTGGTGAAGGCCCTTACCGCCGATGCGCGGTGATACTCAATCTATCAGGGCTTTCGGATAGTGAACTAGCGTCGCTCAGCATCGCCGGGCGGCAGCCCGCTTTTACTGAGCTGATGAAGCGGCACCGCCATCCGATTTATCGACTGGTGGTCGGCAATATCGGGGACGCTGATGAGGCACTCGATCTGGTCCAGGAGACCTTCATCGCGGCCTATCGAGCCTTGCCGCGCTACGATCATGCCAAATCGATGCGGAGCTGGCTGTCGACCATCGCGCTCAACAAGTGTCGCGACTGGTTGCGCAGGCGCAGGGTGCGCCGGTTCCTGCGCCTTTTGCCGGCCGATACCGATGTCGCCGACATTCCCGAAGATCGGCCCCTTCCGGATGCGCAGGCCGCCGACCGCCAGAGCCTTGATCATCTCGCCCGCGCCGTCGCCGAACTTCCCACCTCATTGCGTGAGCCGCTCGTGCTGCATGTGTTGGAAGGCGCGAGCCAAGCGGAGGCAGCTTCGATCCTCGGCATCAGCGAAAAGGCGGTGGAGACGCGGGTGCGTCGCGCCCGGATCAAGCTCGCCGAACGGATGCGCTACTGATTCCCGTCCAGTAGAGGCGGGACCCGTTTTCCTGTGTTGCTGGTGAGGGGCGCTTGGACGTCGCGCGTATGACGGTTCGACCGGGCCTCGTGCCCTTGGGGAGAATGATGGACTATCGTATCGATCGGCGCGGCTTGCTGCGAAGCTTGGTGTACCTGAGTGGAAGCGCCGCCTTTTCCGCATGGCTTCCCGCATGGGCACAGCCGATCTCGCCAGGGTTGACCGCACCGCTCCCGACGGTCTCGGGTGACGAGATCCGGCTGCGGATCGCGCGCCAGACGATGATGATCGATGGCCGTCCTAGTCGCGCGATTGGCATCAACGGCACCGTTCCAGCGCCGCTCATCCGTCTCAAGGAAGGGCGCACGGTCCGAATCCACGTCTCCAACGACCTTGACGTGGACAGCTCGATCCACTGGCACGGCCTGCTCGTGCCGGCCGACCAGGACGGCGTACCCGGGGTCTCCTATCCCGGCATTCGCCCCCACTCGACCTTCACGTACGAATTCCCGGTTCGTCAGTCGGGCACCTATTGGTATCACAGCCATTCCGGTCTGCAGGAGCAGGAGGGCCATTACGGGCCAATCGTGATCGATCCCGCCGGCGCCGATCCGGTCGCCTTCGATCGCGAGCATATGATCGTCCTGTCAGACCACGCCTTCATTTCGGCGGAAAGCATGCTGCGCAACCTCAAGCTGATGCCGGGCTATTTCGATTTCCAGCAGCAGACTCTCGCCGGTCTGCTCGCCGGGCGTGACCAGCCGCTCAAGGAGCGGCTGCAATGGGGGCGGATGCGGATGGATCCGACCGACATCTCCGACATCACAGGGGCGGCGTACACCTACCTGGTCAATGGCCATGGCCCGTTCGACAATTGGACCGCGCTGTTCACGCCGGGCGAGCGTGTCCGTCTCCGCTTCGTCAATGCCTCCTCGATGACCATCTTCAACGTGCGCATCCCCGGCCTGGCGATGACCGTGGTGCAAGCGGACGGGCAGAATGTCAGGCCGGTCGAGACCGACGAGTTCCAGATCGGCGTCGCCGAGACCTATGATGTGATCGTCGCCCCGCCTGAAGACCGGGCTTACACGCTGGTGGGCGAGGCGGTCGACCGCTCGGGTCTGGCCCGTGCGACGCTCGCGCCCCGCGCCGGCATGGCCGCGGCCGTTCCACCCCTCCGTCAACGCCCCGTCACCACCATGAAGGATATGGGCATGGACATGTCCATGCACGGCCAAGGCATGGCTAGGGGCGGCGCCTCACAGACGGGAAGCGGGACCGGGTTGGCTGGCATCGATCCCACGGCGGAGCAAAACCGATCGCGGCTGCTCGCCAGCGCGCCCCCTGATGCGAAAAGCCGGTTCCAACCGGCAACGCCGGCAAGCGGAATGGCCGACCAGTCCATGGCGGGAATGAACATGGCCATGCCTGGCATGGATCACTCCGGTCACGGCCCGTCCGGCCCCCACTCCAGCGCGGTGCAGATGGCCCACGGCAGCGTCATGGACAGGGACGCGATGAAGATGCGCGATTTGAGCCATGCGCCACAGGTCAGGCGGGATGTCGGCGTCCAGACGATCGCACCGATGCCGATGGACCGCACCGGCGAGCCAGGACAGGGGCTCGAAAATGCCGGCCACCGCGTGCTCGTCTACCGCGATCTGGTGGCGCTGGAGCGTAACCCCGACGTGCGTGCGCCATCGCGATCGATTGACGTCCATCTAACCGGCAACATGGAACGCTATATGTGGTCGATCGACGGCGTGAAGATGTCGGACAGCATGGAGCCATTGCCATTCCGCCTGGGCGAGCGGGTGCGGGTCAATCTGATCAACGACACGATGATGACCCATCCGATCCACCTCCATGGCCATTTCTTCGAACTCGTCACTGGGCATGGCGATCATGCGCCGCGCAAGCACACGGTGAATGTTGCGCCTGGCGGGAAGGTCACCTTCGACCTGACCGCCGACAATCCGGGAGACTGGGCGTTCCACTGCCACATGCTGATGCACATGATGGCAGGCATGATGCGCGTCGTGAGTATTCGCTCCGATGCGGTAATGGCATGATCCGCGCACTGCTCGTCGCGGGCACGGCTTTCGCCATTACCGCTCCCGCCTCCGCCCAATCCATGGCGGGCATGAACATGCCGGGTATGGCAATGCCGATGCCGGCCGCAGCGAAGATATCGCCTCGCAAGCCTGTTGCTCCAAAGAAGACGGCTGCCGCCGGCAAGAAGCCGCAGGCGAGCGGCACGAGCCGAAAGCGCGCTTCGTGGCACAGCGGCCATCGTGCCTCGCGAGTTGTCGTCCCGATGCACGACATGTCTGAAATGTCGATGTCGCTCCACGGTGCCGACCATCCTGCGCAGAGCAGCGACGGGATGCCGGATATGCATATGTCCAGCGGCGCCATGCCGCAGCACGACATGGGAGCGATGCCGGGAACGGAGCATGACGCCACGTCGCCCGCACAGCCCATGGCGGGCATGACAATGCAGACTGCACCGTCCGGGACGGATTTGCCGGCCGGCAACGCACCCGCGCCGCAGCCGCCGATGGATCACTATGCCGATCGAACCTACGGCCACGACGCGATGGAGCATGGGCGGCGCGTGATGATGCGCGAGGAGGGCGGCCAGATCTTCCAACAGGTCCTGCTGAATCTCGCCGAGTTCCAGGCCCGGTCCGGACACAATGGCTATCGTTGGGACGGCGAAGCCTGGCTCGGAGGCGATCGCAACCGGCTGTGGCTGAAGAGCGAAGGGGAGGGGAGCTTCCACGACCGCGTTGACAGTGCGGAAGTGCAGGCCCTCTACGGGCGCGCGATCGGGCCCTATTACAACCTTCAACTCGGGCTTCGGTACGACCTCGCCCCGCGCCCGCGCCGCGCCTACGCAACGATCGGGTTCGAAGGGCTCGCGCCCTATAATTTCGAAACCGAAGGGGCTCTGTTCCTTTCGAGCAAAGGCGACTTGCTCGGCCGCCTGGAGGGTTGGTACGACCAGCGGCTGACTCAGCGTATCGTGCTCCAGCCGCGCGCGGAGCTCAATCTATCCGCGCAAAATGTACCCGAAGATCGCTATGGCGCCGGCTTGACCGATGCGGAGCTCGGTCTGCGGCTGCGCTACGAGATCACCCGCGAGTTCGCGCCCTATGTCGGTCTATCCTGGGAGCGGAAGCTGGGTCGCACCGCCGATTACGCGCGTGCTCGCGGCGAGGATATCGGTGGCGCGAGCCTCGTCGCTGGTGTGCGCTTCTGGTTCTGACGGAGAAGGTTGAATGGCTGCCACGCAAAACCGCCGCCGATCGATCGCGATCCTCATTGTTGCGCTTGGCGTGGTCGCCGCGCTTGCTCTCTTCATCGAACTTGGCGGCTACAATGTCGCGGCCGATGCTCCGCACACGGCGCCCGTGCGCACGTTCCTCGACACGGTGCGGCGACGCTCGATCGCCGCCCGCGCGGCAGGCATCGTGCTCCCACGGGACCTCGGCTCTCCACAGCGTATCCAGGCCGGCGCAGGGCTATATGGCGAGATGTGTGCGACCTGCCATGGCGGCCCCGGGCTCGAGAAGACCGAGCTTGCGCAGGGGTTGTATCCGCAAGCACCCGACCTTGCTCGTGGCAGCGCGCTGACGCCGGCCCAGCAATTCTGGATCATCAAGCATGGGGTGAAGATGACCGCCATGCCGGCTTGGGGCCTAACCCATCCCGACCCGCTGATCTGGGACATGGTCGCCTTCCTTCAGCGCTTGCCGCATCTTTCCGCTAAACAATATCGCGCGCTGGTCGCTAGCGCTCCGGAAGATCATGACGAAATGATGCAAGAGGCATCCGAAGCCCATCACCACGAGGGCGGGGAGGCGCACCACTGATCTCCAGCCCCCGGTGGCTCGATTAGAGGAGAACCCGATGGATCACGACAAGGATCGCGGCCAGGGGCACATGATTAGCATGGGCTACGGCCGGTTCGCGGCGATGGGTGGTTTCCGCCGCGCATTCAGTCCCGGCAACGGTGTCCTGGCCCCCCGCTGCGGCTTCTCAGCCCTTCGGGGCCTCGCGCTTAGCTTGGTCGCATCATCAGTCCTTCTGCCTAGCGGCTTTCGATCATCGCCAGCGGGTTGGCTCTGTAACGGAAATTACGCAGTCTGGCCTCGCCTTGACCAGCGACGTAGATCCCGATCCGCAAGGACAGGAAGCCGCCAAATACATTATGATGCAGACCTGAGACTTCCATGCGCGTGCCATGCCGGATCCAGGTCCCGCCGTTGTCATAGGAATAATAGTAGGTAATGACGTTTTCGTGGTTTTGAATTCGCAGGCTCACGCTCCGGCTTTCGTGCGCTGAGCGCGCCCACGCCAATTCTTCGGAATACTCGAATATCTTTAGTGTGCTCGGCGTGAAACCCAGGCCCACGAAGGCCTTGTGATTGTAGAACAGGAGTAGCCCGGCTTCCGCTTCACCCAGCAAATCGAGCGTGATTTCCACTTCGTACGATCGGTCGCCGACGAGGCAGGTCAGCGGGGAGGAATCGATCGGCGAGACTCCCCGGCCTTTGATGCGCAACGCTCTGGATTCGTAGACCGCGCGCCCCGCCTCGTCGGGTGCCGGTTCATGGAAGCTCCACTGCAGGCCGAAGCGATCAACGGAGAAGTCATCCGACAGGGCCGGCGCCGATGGACTCGCCTTGCTGCCCTTGGGTTTGGGCAAAGGCCTGGAAAGGTCGCCGCCCAAGGCACGGAACCAACCGTCGGCGGCCCATTCGATCGGCTCCAGCAGGGTCTGCCGGCCCAGGGTCCGAAAGCCATTCTCGTAGCCGTGATAGACCATCCACCAATCACCGGCCGGTCCTTCGACCAGGCTGGCGTGTCCCCTCGACCACCAGGGCTCGGCGGCGCTGCGGGTGCGGACCAGCGGATTGTACGGGCAATGCTCCCACGGCCCGTGGATCGAACGCGAGCGGGCGGCGATGACCATATGGCCAGTGGGTGGGCCGGCCGTGCCGCCTACCGCCGTGATCAAATAGAACCAGCCGTTGCGGCGCAGGAGCTTCGGCCCCTCAGGCGCGAAATTCTCGACCACCCAGTCGTCCGGGTATTGCCAAGG
>Ga0070662_100000595_pt1 | contig 22020 bp, 18 predicted proteins | sample KBSC53metaG_FD_65648 | JGI IMG/M metagenome (GOLD analysis project Ga0070662, IMG submission 65648) | Corn rhizosphere microbial communities from Kellogg Biological Station, Michigan, USA - KBS C5-3 metaG | ecosystem: Host-associated > Plants > Roots > Rhizosphere > Soil ...
GGTTGACGATCTCGCCGCGCTGCGCGGGTGGCGTGTCGCCGGTGAGCAGCAGGTGCGGCAGCTTCAGCGCGGCCAGCTCCTGCTGCACCAGCGCCAGCATCTCGGTGAACTGGCTGAACACCAGCACGCGGCGGCCTTCGTCCACCAGCTCGGGCAGCATGTCGTGCAGCAGCGCCATCTTGGCGCGCTCCATCGTCTCGGGCGTGGCGTGGCCCTTCACGAGCCGCGGGTCGCAGCACACCTGGCGCAGCTTGAGCAGCGCATCGAGGATCGCGATCTGCGAGCCGGCGAAGCTCTTGCGCTCCAGCACGCGGCGCACCTGCTCGTCGGCCGCCAGGCGCACGCTCTCGTACAGCGCGCGCTGCTCGCCCTGCAGCTGCACGCGGCGTATCACCTCGGTCTTGGGCGGCAGCTCGGTGGCCACGTCTTCCTTGCGGCGGCGCAGGATGAAGGGGCGCACGCGCTGCGCCAGCAGCTGGGCGCGCAGCGTTTCGCCGTTGGTCTCGATCGGCTTGCGCCACTGCCGCGTGAAGCTGCGCAAATCGCCGAGGAAGCCGGGCATCAGCAGGTCGAAATGCGCCCACAGCTCGCCGAGGTGGTTTTCCAGCGGCGTGCCGGTGACGCAGAGGCGGTGCCGGGCCTGCAGCCGGCGCAGCGCGCTGGCGGCGCGGCTGCCGGCGTTCTTGACCATCTGCGCTTCGTCGAGGATCAGCAGGTGCCAGCGCTGCTGCTGCAGCTCCTCGATGTCGCGCCACAGCAGCGGGTAGGTGGTGAACACCACATGCTGATCGGGGATGCGGTCGAAGTGCTGCTGCCGGCGGGCGCCCTGCAGCGTCAGCGTGCGCAGGCCGGGCGCGATGCGCGCGGCCTCGGCCTGCCAGTTGGCGATCAGCGAGGTGGGCAGCACCACCAGCGCGGGGATGTCGAGCCGGCCGGCCTGCTGCTCCAGCAGCAGGTGGGCGAGCACCTGCGCCGTTTTGCCCAGGCCCATGTCGTCGGCCAGGATGCCGGCGAGGCGGTGCTCGCGCAGGTATTGCATCCACGCCAGGCCTTGCTGCTGGTAGGGCCGCAGCGTGAGGCCCAGGCCCTCGGGCTGGGGCACCGGCGGCGGCGCGCCAGCTTCGCGCAGGCGCTGCGCCAGCGCTTCGAGGCCGGCCGCGCCCTGCAGCTGCCACGCGCCGTGCTCGCCGGCGCGCGCGGCCATGGTTTCGCTCAGGCCATCGCGCAGCGCCTCCAGGCGGTGGGCCTCCCAGGTGGAGAGCTCGATCGGGCCTTCGGGCGCGGCGCGCTGCGGGTCGGTCAGCAGGTCGACCATCGCGCCGACGATGGCCTTCAGCGGCGCGGCCGGCGCCTCGATGCGGCGGCCGCCGGGCGCGCGCAGGTGGATGATCGCGTGGTCGGGGATCAGCGCGATCTCGCGGGCGTTGAGCCAGCGCGCATCGCGCTTGAGCAGGTCGGCCAGCAGCGGCACCAGGTCGAGTTGCTGGCCTTCGACCTCGACACCCAGGCTCAGCATCCACGAGCCCTCGCGCGCCGGCTGGCCCAGCGCGGTGAGGCCGGGCGTGCGCTTGCCCAGCGGCTCGGCGAGCTCGCGTGTTTCGGTGCCGGTGGCGGGGTCGATCACGAGGCGCCACTTGTCCACCGGCACGCTCTGGTGCGCGAAGCCGGCGCGCACGACGATGGCCCAGCCCTGGGCCTGCAGCTTGGGCACCTGCTCGGCCCAGAAGTCGCCGAAATGCGATTCCTCCGGGAGGCTCCACATCGGCTCCTGGCCTTCGGCCAGCGAGGCCTTGCGCCACTGCAGCGCCTCGGGCGGCAGCGGGCGCAGGCCGCTGCCCCACAGCGCATCGGTCGCGTCCGATTCGGCGGCCAGCTCGCGCTGCAGCAGCACGCGCTCGCCCCAGGCGCCGCGCAGCAGCTCGGTGGGCTTGGGCCGGGTGTTGAGCAGGCGCGTGGGCGCGGGGGTCTCCCAGCGCAGGCCGCTTTCGGTGACGTAGGTCCACTGCACCAGGGCCACGGTGACCTGCGTGCTGCGCGGGCCGAAGCCGGGCACGGCGCGCAGGCCGAGCACGCCGTCGCCGCGGGTGAGTGTCTGGAGGGTGAGGCGGGGCCGGAAGTGGCCGGGAACAACAGGATCGGAAGACATTGCGCCAATTGTCGATGCAGGCACGTTGGCTGCAGGCCAGACCGCATGCAACGCAACCACTTCCTTCACGGCGAACTCGGGCTCTCCTACCTCGACACCGGCGGCAAGGGACCTGTGCTGATCGCACTTCACGGCCATTGGATGGAAGGGGAGACCTTCCGCCGCTTGTCTGCCCACCTGAAGCCGGGCTGGCGCACGGTGGCGCCCGACCAGCGCGGGCACGGCTACTCCGACCACACCCCCACCTACCGGCGTGATGACTACCTGGCCGATCTGCTCGCGCTGTATGAGCACCTGCAGATCGAGCAGGCGGTGCTGCTCGGCCACTCGCTCGGCGGCGTCAACGCCTACCAGTTCGCGGCGCGGCACCCCGAGCGGGTGCGCGGGCTGATCATCGAAGACATCGGCGCGGTGGTGGATGCCGACATGGGCTTCATTCGCGAATGGGGCGGCACGCACGCCACGCGTGAGGCGCTGGCCCGACGCATCGGCGAGCGGCTGCTGCCCTATGTGGAGCCCTCCATCCGCCACACCGAGGCCGGCTGGCAGCTCGCCTTCGATGTCGACGACATCCTGACCTCGCAGGCCGAGCTCAACGGCGACCACTGGGCCGACTGGCTCGGCTCCGACTGCCCCGCGCTGCTGCTGCGCGGGCGCGACAGCCCCCTCTCCAAGCCCGAGCTCTTCGAGCAGATGGCGCAGCGCCGGCCGCACACCGAACTGGTCACGCTTGCCGGTGGGCATGTGATCCATGCCGACAACCTCATCGGCTTCACCGAGGCCGTGAAAGGCTTTCTGCTGTCGCTTTGAGCGGCGCGGGCGCCAGCCGCACGCAAGGGAAGCGCCGCAATCCCGGTGCCTGCGCAGCCCGTGCTGCTGCGCTAGAGTGTGTTCGCCCACCAGAACGCGCTACCGGAGACAAGACCCCATGCAACGTCGCCATTTCCTGTCGGCCGCCACGCTGCCTTTGATCGCGGGCCCCGGCCTGCTGCACGCGCAATCGATCGAGAAGCCGAAGCTGACGATCGCGGTCGGCGGCAAGAACCTGCTGTATTACCTGCCGCTCACGGTGGCCGAGTCGCTCGGCTTCTTCAAGGCCGAGGGGCTGGAGGTGCAGGTGGTGGATTTCGCAGGCGGCTCGCAGGCGCTGCGCGCGGTGGTGGGCGGCAGCGCCGACGTGGTGTCGGGCGCCTTCGAGCACACGGTGAACATGCAGGCCAAGGGCCAGCGGCTGCGCGCCTTCGTGCTGCAGGGCCGCGCGCCGCAGATCGTGCTGGCGGTCAATCGGAAGACGATGCCGCAATTCAAGGGTGTGGCCGACCTCAAGGGCCGCAAGATCGGCGTCACCGCGCCGGGCTCGTCGACCAACATCATGGCCAACTTCGTGCTCGCGAAGGCGGGCCTGAAGCCCACCGATGTGAGCTTCATCGGCGTGGGGGCCACCAATGCGGCCATCGCCGCGATCCGGCAGGGCACGATCGACGCGCTGGCCCACCTGGACCCGGTGATCACGATCCTCGAGCGCGCCGGCGACATCCAGGTGGTCACCGACACGCGCATCGTCGCCGAGGCCGACAAGGTCTTCGGCGGGCCGATGCCGGCGGCCTGCCTCTACGCGCCGCAGGCCTTCATCGACAAGCACCCCAACACCGTGCAGGCGATGGCCAACGCGATCGTGCGCGCCGACAAGTGGATCCAGGCCGCGGGGCCGGGCGAGATCATCAAGGTGGTGCCCGAGGGCTTTCTGCTCAACGACCGCGCGGTGTATGTCGATGCCTTCCTGAAGAGCAAGCCGGCGCTCAGCGTCGACGGCCTGATCCCCGAGCAGGGCGCCGCCACCGCCTTCAAGGCGCTGGCCAGCGTGGACCCCGAGCTCGCGAAGGCCAAGCTCGACCTGGGCGCGGTGTTCACCAACGAGTTCGCGAAGAAGGCGAACGCCAAATATCCCAAGGCATGACCGCCGCGGCGCTGCGGCTCCAGGGCGTGAGCTGCACCTTCATCAGCAAGGACGACCCCGGCCAGCGCTACACCGCGGTGCAGGACGTGAGCCTCACCGTGGGCGCCGGCGAGTTCGTCTCGGTGGTGGGGCCCACCGGCTGCGGCAAGAGCACGCTGCTCAACGTCGGCGCCGGGCTGCTGCAGCCGAGCACCGGCACGGTGGAGGTGTTCGGCCAGCCGCTGGGCGGGCTCAACCGGCGCGCGGGCTACATGTTCCAGGCCGAATCGCTGATGCCGTGGCGCACCGCGGCGCAGAACGTGATGGCCGGGCTGGAGTTCCGCGGCGCGGCGCCGGCCGAGGCGAAAGCGCAGGCCGAGCAGTGGCTGCAGCGCGTGGGCCTGCGCGGCTTCGGCGACCGCTACCCGCACCAGCTCTCGGGCGGCATGCGCAAGCGCGTGAGCCTGGCGCAAACATTGGTGCTCGACCCCGACATCATCCTGATGGACGAGCCGTTCTCGGCGCTCGACATCCAGACGCGCCAGTTGATGGAGAACGAAGTACTGCAGCTGTGGCAATCGAAGAGAAAAGCGGTGCTGTTCATCACCCACGACCTGGATGAAGCCATCGCGATGAGCGACCGCGTGGTGGTGATGAGCGCCGGCCCCGCATCGCGGCCGATCGGCGAATTCACCATCGACCTGCCGCGCCCGCGCGACGTGGCCGAGGTGCGCGTGACGCCGCGCTTCATCGAGCTGCACAACGCGATCTGGGGCGTGCTGCGCGAAGAGGTGCTCAAGGGCTACCGGCAGCAGCTCGCTGCCTGACGAGGAGCGCAACAACCCATGTGGTCTCTGATCAAGCCGAGCCGGCGCAACCTGCGCGTGTGGCAGGTGGGGCTGCTGGTGGCGGTGTTCGTGGTGTGGCATGTGCTCACCGCGCCGGGGCTGGTGAAGCCCTTCCTGTTCGACAACGACCAGCAGGCGGCGTTCTTCTTCGGCGAGCCGCTGAAGATCCTGCAGCGCGTGTGGGGCTGGTTCTTCGTCAGCGCCGACATCTACGTCCACCTGTGGATCACGCTGCTCGAAACCGTGCTCGCCTTCGGCATCGGCACTGCGGCGGGCCTGGGCATGGGGCTGTGGCTCGCGCTGAGCCCGCTGGCGGCCGCGATCCTCGACCCCTACATCAAGGCCGCCAACTCGATGCCGCGCGTGATCCTGGCGCCGATCTTCGCGGTGTGGTTCGGGCTGGGCGTGGCGAGCAAGGTGGCGCTGGGGGTGACGCTCACGTTCTTCATCGTGTTCTTCAACGTCTACCAGGGCGTCAAGGAAGTGAGCCCGGTGGTGCTGGCCAATGCGCGCATGCTGGGCGCCGGCCAGCGCCAGCTGCTGCGCCATGTGTACCTGCCCAGCGCCACCAGCTGGGTCTTCAGCTCGCTGCACACGTCGGTGGGCTTGGCCTTCGTGGGCGCGGTGGTGGGTGAGTACCTCGGCAGTTCGCAGGGCGTGGGCTACCTGATTCTGCAGGCCGAGGGCAGCTTCGACATCAACACGGTGATGGCCGGCATCCTGGTGCTCACCGCGTTTGCGCTGCTGCTCGACGCGCTGGTCGGGCAGGCGGAGCGGCGGCTGATGAAGTGGCAGCCGAAGGCCGGCGAGACCGAGAAGCTGTAGCGCGGCGGTGCACGGCGGCGGCATGCGGTTTGCCGAAAACCACGCATGACGCAAATGATGGTGGTGACCCACGGCGGCACCGACAGCAAGACCGAAGACTCCGACGGCTGCGAGGCCGCCGCGCGCCGCGCCCTCGAACGCATGGGCAGCGGAGAAGACGTGCTCGAAGCCGCGGTGAGCGCGGTGGAGGTGATGGAGGCCGACGGCCGCTTCGGCGCCGGCCGCGGCGGCTACCTCAGCATGGACGGCAAGACGATCGAGCTCGATGCCGCCGTGATGGACACGCGCGGCCGGCTCGGCGCGGTGGCCGGAGTGGAAGAGGTGGTGCACGCGGTGCGCCTGGCGCGCCACGTGGCCGACACGCCGCATGTGCTGATCGTCGGCACCGGCGCCACCGAGCTGGCCCGCAAGCTCGGGCTGCAGCAGCGCTTCGAGCCTACCGAGAAGGTGCGCAAGGAGTTCCGCGAATACGTTGAAAAGCTCGAGAAGGCGGGCCCGCCGCAGGGCCCGGCCGACGACACCGAAAGCGACGCCGGCCGCGCGCTGGTGAAGAAATTCTGGAACTACGACGTGCCCTGGCAGCAGGTGATGGACGAATACGGCCACGGCACGGTGGGCGCGGTGGCGCGCGACGGCCGCGGGCACTTCGCGGTGGCGGTGAGCACCGCGGGGTCGATGCCGGCGCTGCGCGGCCGCGTGGCCGACATTCCGCTGATCGGCTGCGGCTTCTATGCCGGGCCGGCCGGTGCCGTGGCTTGCAGCGGCATCGGGGAACACAACGTGCGCCACCTCACCGCCTACCGGGTCTACCAGTGGATCGAGCAGGGCATGCCGCTGCGCGAGGCGCTGGAGCGCGGCATGAACCTCACGCCCGAAGGGCTGCAGAGCGGGCTGATCGGCATCACCCACGACGATGCGCAGGTGGTCTCGCGCAAGCCGCTGGCCCACGCGAGGCTCGGGCACGGGTAGAACGGAGTACGCTGCGTCGACGATGGATCTCGACGCCCAGACGCTGTTCTTCTCGATGTGGCTCACGGTCACCGTGATGAGCATCGCGCTGGTCACGGTGGTCGGCGTCCGGCGGCCCGGGCTGCGGGCCTGGAACGGCGCGCTGATGCTGCAGTCGGGCGGGTGGGCGCTGTTGATCGCGGCGCTGCACAACCGCGGCCTCGCGCGCGAGCTCTCGACCGTGGGGGCGAGCGCGCTGGTCGGCAGCCTCAGCGCGATGTACAGCGCGAGCTGCCACTACCTGCAGCGCCGGGCCCACCCGGCCTGGGTGTGGGGGCCGCCGCTGCTGGCCCTGACAGTGCACTGGCTGGTCTTCCACAGCTTCGTCGGCCGCATCGCGTGGATCAACCTGCTGCTCGCGCTGCAGATGACATGGCTGGCCTGGCTGCTGCTGCGGCCGCAGCCGCGGCCGGTGGGCACCGGCTGGCGGCGGCTGGCCGGCGTGGCGCTCGGGCTCTCGGCGCTGGCGGTGCTGGGCCGCGTGGCCCTGGTGCTGTGGGCCCCCGAGAGCTACCCGTCCTTCACCTCCGGTCACTGGCTCAACGTGACCGGGCTGGTGGTCAACGACATCGCGCTCACCGTGGGGTCGCTGGCCTTCCTGCTGGCGCACCGCGGCGAGGCCGAGCAGGCGCTGATCCGCCTCGCCACGGTCGATTCGCTCACCGGCATGCTGAACCGGCGCACGCTGCTGGAGCGCGGCGCCGCGCTGGTCAAGCTGGCGCAGCGCGAGCAGCGGCCGCTGACGCTGCTGATGATCGACGTCGATCACTTCAAGCAGATCAACGACCGCCACGGCCACCCCACCGGCGACCGCGCGCTCACGATGTTCGGCCAGGCGCTGCAGAAGGCGCTGCGCGAGCCCGACCTCGCGGGGCGCTACGGCGGCGAGGAGTTCTGCGTGCTGCTGCCGTTCTCCGGCGTGGAGGCCGCGCTCGCGGTGGACCAGCGGCTGCGCGCGGCGCTGCACGGCGGGCTCGCGCAGGAGCTGGGCTTCGCGCTGGATTTCAGCGCCGGTGCCGCCGGCTTGCTGCCCGGCAGCGCCGGCTCGCTCGACGAGCTGATCTCGCGCGCCGACAAGGCGCTGTACGAAGCCAAGCATGGCGGCCGCGGCCGGCTCGTGGTGGCCGACGCGCCGGCCTGATCACATCGGATATTCGCCGCTGCAGAGAATGGCCACCGCCTCGCGCAGCGGCAGCGGCATCGGGCTGCTGTCGGGCGCGGCGCCTTCCTGCATGCCGTGGCGCGCGCCATCGGGCAGCAGGTGCAGGCGCACGTTGTGCAGCTCGATCAGCTCGCGGTCGTAGAGCTCGAGAAAGTCCGAATGCATCTCGCGGCCGTCAACCAGCGTCACCGCGCCGCGGCCCACCACCTCGATGCCGCTGCCGCGCTCGATCACCAGCGCCGTGTCTTCATCGATGCCGACGCCGAGCAGGTAGGGGTTCTGCGCCACCACGGTGAGCAGCCGGCCCAGGCGCTGCCGCTCCGAGAAATGCTGGTCCACGATGGCCCGAGGCACGAAGCCAAGGCCGGCCGCGAGGCTGACCGCGCCCTTTTTCGGGTGCGGGTCGACATAGCCTTCGGCCAGCATGTGCTCCGACATCGCCGACGCGCCGGCGCTGGTGCCGGCGATGCAGGCGCCGCGCTCGCGGTAGATGCGGTGCATCGCCGCGGCGGTGCGCGTGCCGCCGATGATGGCCAGCAGCTTGCGCTGGTCGCCACCGGTCATGAACACGCCGTCGGCCTCGAGGATGTGATCCACCACCGCGGGATGCGCGGCGTCCTGCCGGGTGTGCATCGCGAACACGCTGTGCTGCGCGCCGAGGATGCCGAAGGCATGCCGGTAGACCTCGGCCACCAGGTCCTGCTCGTTGCTGGCGGCGGTGAGCACCACCACCTTCGGCGCGGCCGCCCGCGTCAGCTCCACGAAACGACGCAGCACCCGCATGTCCTGCGTGCGGTCTTCGCCGCCGCCGATGATCATCAGGTGGCCGGGCGGCGGCTCGGGCAGGGCAGCAGCGAGCAGGACGGGAGAAGACGACATCGATCCGCAGAGGTTCTTGTTGTTGTTCCATCGCGGGAGGCGGCAAGCAGCGTGCCGGCGCGCGCCACCCGCACCTCGGCAGCGGGGTCATCACCGGCCGTTGCATCTATGACGACTGCCCGGCGCGCCCGGCTCCTACGATGCGGCCCCCACATCCACCTCGAGGAGAGAACCCATGTTCCATCGCAAGTTTCTGGCTCCGCTGGCCATCGCCTTCCTGGTTGCCGGCGCGGCACCGGTTCTGGCGGCCGATTGCGTGCTGCACGTCACCCGCACCGCCTGCCCTGGGCAGGAGAAGGAAAGCTTCAGCAAGTGCGGCGGCAGCGCCAGCTGCATCGAGAAGAAGCCGGCGGCCAGCGCCGCCGAATGCGTCGCCGCAGCGACCGCGGCGTGCGCCAACAGCCGCACGACGATCACCAAGTACAAGAAGGTGACCGCCGACTTCGAAGGCAGCGCGGTCGAGAGCGGCAAGGACTTCTGCGTCGGCAACCCCGACTATCCGTATGCGGCGAAGGAGGAATGCAAGTAACCGCCGGCCCCCTCAGACAGGCTCCGGGATTCCGCTCTTCAGCGAGCGCGTGATCGCCAGCCCGATGCGCGTGGCCTCGGTGGCGTCGCTCAACGACAGCGGCACCGGCGCCTCGCCGCGGCAAGCCGCGACGAAGGCCGCCATCTCGCGGCTGAAGGCCTCGCCGAAGCGCTCGAAGAAATCGGCCACCGCGCGGTGGCGCACGCCCTCGGCGTCGCTCAGCAGCACGCGGTCGCGCGCGGCGCCCTGGCCCACCAGCAGCTTGCCTGCGGTGCCGATCACCTCGGTCTGCGTCTCGTGGCCGTGGGCGAAGGTGCGCGAGGCGTAGAACACCGCCCGCGCGCCGCCTTCGAACTCGACGATCGCCAGGCCGTTGTCGACATCGCCGTACTGCGCCAGCCCGGGGTGCAGCGCGATCGTGCCGGTGGCAAAGGCGCGTGTGGCCCTGGGGTTGCCGAGCATCCAGCGCGCGAGGTCGATGTCGTGCACGCTGCAATCCATGAAGATGCCGCCCGATGTTTCGGCGAAGCGCACGAAGAAGCCGCTCTCGTCGTTGAGGTCGCAGGTCTGCGAGCGCACGAGAAACGGCCTGCCGATGCGGCCTTCGCGGATGTCGGCCATCGCGTTGGCGTAGCTCGGGTCGAAGCGGCGCACGAAGCCGACCATCGCGACGCGATCGGGATGCTGCCGCGCCACGGCCTCGACGCGCTCGCAATCCTCGACGTTCAGCGCCAGCGGCTTCTCGACGAACACATGCTTGCCGGCCTGCAGCGCCGTGATCACCTGGCTGGCATGCAGCGAGGTCGGCGTTACCAGCACCACCGCATCCACCTCGGGATCGTTGACGAAGGCCTCGAAGTCGGCATGCACGCGGGCGACGCCGAGCTCGCGTTGCGCCATCTCCAGCTCGGCCGCCACCGGGCTGCAGGCGGCCACCAGCCGGCAGCCGCGGGTGCGGAAGGCCAGGCTCTCGGCATGGCGGCGGCCCAGGCGGCCGAGGCCGGCGATGCCGACGCGCAGGGGTGAAGGCGCGGCGTTCACAGCGCGATCGCCTTGCCGCTCTTCCACGACTCGGTGGCCGCATCGGCCAGCTTCTGCGCGGCCACGCCATCGGCGATGGTGGTGCGGAAGGGCTGGCCCGATTGCAGGCACTCGAAGAAGTGCGTCACCTCCAGGCGGTAGGCCTCGCGGTAGCGCTGCAGGAAGAAGTGCTCGGGCTTGTCGGTGCGCACGCTCTTCGCATCCATCTGCACCACCTCCGTGGGCTTGTGGTTGCCGCAGGCGAGCAGGCCTTCGGAGCCCAGCACCTCGAAGCGCTGGTCGTAGCCGTAGGCCGCGCGGCGCGAGGTGTTGATCTGGCAGAGGCGGCCCTTCTTCGTGCGGATCGTCACCACGGTGCTGTCGATGTCGCCCACCTCGGCGATCTCGGGGTCGACCTGGCAGGAGCCGGTGGCGCTGAGCCACTCGGCCTCGTCGCTATCGGCGCAGAGGATCCAGCGGAAGATGTCGAAGTCGTGGATCAGCATGTCGCGGAAGATGCCGCCCGAGCCCTTGAGGTACTGGGCCGGCGGTGCGCCGGGGTCGCGGCTGGTGACGACCAGCATCTCGGGCTTGCCGATCTCGCCGCGCGCGAGGCGCTCCTTGGCTTCGTTGAAGGTCGGGTCGAAGCGGCGCTGGAAGCCGATCATGCAGGCGACGCCGGCATCGGCCACCGCGCGGGCGCAGGCCTCGGCGCGCGGCACCGACAGGTCGATCGGCTTCTCGCAGAAGATGTGCTTGCGCGCCGCGGCGGCGCGGTTGATCAGGTCGCTGTGCGTGTCGGTGGGCGAAGCGATCGCCACCACCTCGATGCCGGGGTCGGCGAACACGGCCTCGATGCTGGACACCGCGGCGCCATGCGCCTGCGCGAGCTGCGCGGCGCTGTCGGCCATGGGATCGCACACGTACTTGAGCTGCACACCGGGCAGCGCGGCCAGGTTGGCGGCATGGATGCGGCCGATGCGGCCGGCGCCGAACAGCGCGACGTTCTTCATGGTCTGGATGTCTCCGGGGGTTAGGACGCGGCCGAGCGGGGGGATGTCGGCCGGTAGTTGAGTTCGAGCTGGTAGGCCAGCGCGATGAACAGGCTCTGCGCGAGGCACATGGTGTTGGTGAGCGAGCGGAAGCCGAAGGTCGAGCTCTCCTGCACCAGCAGCGCGGCGGCGGCGCCGGCGGCCAGCGGGCTCATGCGGCTGTCGGTGATCGCGATGATGCGGGCGCCGCGCTCGGCGGCCTCCTGCGCCATCTGCACCGTTTCCTCGGCATAGGGCGCGAAGCTGGTGACGATCATCACGTCGCCGGCCTTCAGGCCGCGCAGCTGGCCGTGCTGCATCGCGCCCAGGCCGTGCACCAGCTGGATCTGCTTGTCGGTGTGCTGCAGCGCATAGGCGAGGTAGGCCGCCACCGGGAACGAGCGGCGCGCGCCGACCAGCCACACGGTCTCGGCCGCGGCCAGCAGCGCCACCGCGTCGCCGAAGGTGCTGCCGTGCAGGTCGCGCTGCAGCTCCTGCATGCCGGCGATGCTGCCGCCGATGAACTCGTGCGCGATGTCGGCGGCCGAGAGCTCGCCCTGCGCGTGCTCGATCACCTCGCGGATGCGCGACTGGTAGTTGCCGCTGGGCGCGATCTGCTGCTTGATGCCGTCGCGGAAGATCTTCTGCATCTCCGAGTAGCCGGAGAAGCCGAAGTGCTTGCAGAAGCGGATCACCGCCGACGGCTGCACGCCGCAGCGCGCCGCCACATCCTGGATGCGTTCCAGCCCCAGGTGATCGCGATGCTGCTCCACATAGCGCGCGATCAGCTTGAGCTGCTTGCTCAGCGACTCGAACTGCGACGCGATCTGCGCCAGCAGCGCGTCGACCGCGGCTTGGGGCACGGGCTCGGGGGTCTTCTTCATCGTGCCGCCACTATAGCCAAGCCCGATGGAAAATAGAAAATAATTTCTACGGGTTTGCTCTTAGGGAATTTTGTTTTCGCGGTTCCTAGAATGGCTTCACAGGCTCCCCCATGGCCTGGGCACCCCATCAAAGACCGACTGGAGACACACATGACCCTCACGAGCAAGCGCGCATTGCTGAAGACCGTGGCCCTGGCTGCACTGTTGGCGGTGGGCTCGGCCCATGCCGCCGGCAAGTACGTGCTGATCAGCCACGCACCGGACTCCGACGCGTGGTGGAACACGATCAAGAACGCCATCAAGCAGGCCGGCGAGGATTACGGCGTGCAGGTCGACTACCGCAACCCGCCCACCGGCGACCTGGCCGACATGGCGCGCCTGATCGAGCAGGCCGCCGCCGCCGGCTACGACGGCGTGATCACCACCATCGCCGACTACAACGTGCTCGAGGGCGCGATCAAGAAGGTCACCGACAAGAAGATCCCGTTGATCACCATCAACTCCGGCACCACGGCGCAGAGCGAGAAGCTGGGCGCGATCATGCATGTGGGCCAGCCCGAGTACGAAGCCGGCCGCGGCGCCGGCGAGAAGGCCAAGGCCGCCGGCGTCAAGAGCTTCCTGTGCGTGAACCACTACGCCACCAACCCGGCCTCGTTCGAGCGCTGCCGGGGCTTCGCGGAGATGATCGGCGCCGACTACAAGAAGTCGACGCTGGACGCGGGCGACGACCCCAACGGCATCGAGGCCAAGGTCTCGGCCTACCTGCGCCAGAACCCCAAGACCGACGCGGTGCTCGCGCTCGGCCCCACCTCGGCCGCGCCCACGCTGAAGGCGCTGGACAAGGCCGGCCTCAAGGGCAAGACCTACATGGCCAGCTTCGACCTGAGCGACGAGATCTCCAAGGGCATCAAGGACGGTGCGGTGAAGTTCGGCATCGACCAGCAACCGTACCTGCAGGGCTACATCCCGGTGGCGGTGCTGGCGACGATGAAGCAGCTGAACACCACCGACCGCGCCAAGGTCGCCGACGCGGTGAAGGCCAACCCGAAGACCAAGGCCCGCTTCGACGAATACGGCCTCGCGCCGGTGTACGGCAAGCGGCACATCCTCTCCGGCCCCGGCTTCGTGACCCAGGACAACATCGCCAAGGTCGAGAAGTACGCCGGGCAGTACCGGTGATGCGGTAACGCATGAACCCCGCCCCCGATCCCCAAGCCTCCAGCCGTGCGGAGACCGCTTCGATGAGCGCTGCCCTTCCTGTTCAACCCCCCGGCGCGATGTTGCCGCCCGCGTCGGACGAGCGCGTCCGCAGCGTCGGCACGCTGCGGCGTTTTCTCGCGCGCCCCGAGTTCGGCTCGATCTCGGGCGCGGTGCTGGTGTTCGTGCTGTTCGGCCTGTCGGCCGGCGGCTCCGGCATGTTCAGCGCCGAGGGCATCGTCAACTGGGCCACGGTGGCGGGCTTCCTCGGCGTGATCGCCGTGGGCGCCGCGCTGCTGATGATCGGGGGCGAGTTCGATCTGTCGATCGGCTCGATGATCGGCTTCGCCGGCATGATGCTGGCGATCCCCGCGCTGTACTGGGGCTGGCCGCTGTGGCTGGCCTGCCTGTTCGCCTTCGGCTTGAGCATGGCGCTCGGCGCCTTCAACGGCTACCTGGTGGTGAAGACGGGCCTGCCCAGCTTCATCGTCACGCTGGCCTTCTATTTCATCCTGCGCGGCCTCTCGCTCGCGCTGTCGACGATGCTCACCGGCAAGACCATCCTCAGCGTCAACGAGGGCCACTCGCTGCGCGAGCTGGCCGCGGCCGATCCGGTGTTCGCCGCGCTGTTCAGCGGCCATGTGCTGGCGGGCCTGTTCGACCAGCTCGCGCACTGGGGCTGGATCGCGGCGCGCGACGACGGCACCGCACTCGCGATCGGCGTGCCCAAGGTCGTGATGTGGTGGGTGCTGCTGACGCTGGTGGGCGCCTTCACGCTGGCCCGCACCCGCTTCGGCAACTGGGTCCTCGCGGTGGGCGGTGATGCCAACGCGGCCAAGAACACCGGCATCCCGGTGCGCCGCGTGAAGATCACCCTCTTCGTGCTGATGGCGGCCTGCTCCACGCTCTTCGCGGTGCTGCAGGTGGCCGACGCCGGCTCGGCCGCGGCCGACCGCGGGCTGCAGAAGGAGTTCGAGGCCATCATCGCCGCGGTGATCGGCGGCTGCCTGCTGACCGGTGGCTACGGCTCGATCATCGGCGCCTCGCTCGGCGCGCTGATCTTCGGCGTGGTGCAGATCGGCATCGGCTACACCAGCATCGACAACAACTGGTACCGCGTGTTCCTCGGCGGGATGCTGCTGGTGGCGGTGCTGTTCAACAACTACATCCGCCAGCGCGTCGCGCTCGGCCGCCGCTGAGGAGTGCGCGATGTCCGACCACATCCTTCAGCTTGAAAACATCAGCAAGTTCTTCGGCTCGGTGATCGCGCTCAACGGCGTGACGCTGCGGCTGAAGAAGGGCGAGGTGCATTGCCTGCTCGGCGACAACGGCGCCGGCAAGTCCACGCTGATCAAGACGCTGGCCGGCGTGCACCGGCCCGACAAGGGCGAGTACCTCGTCGACGGCAAGCCGGTGCGCTTCAACTCGCCGCGCGAGGCGCTGGACATCGGCATCGCCACGGTCTACCAGGACCTGGCGCTGGTGCCGATGATGAGCGTGGCGCGCAACTTCTTCATGGGCCGCGAGCCGATGAAGAAACTCTTCGGCATCGTGCCGGTGATGGACCATGCGCTGGCCGCCGAAACGGCGACCACCAAGCTCGGCGAGATGGGCATCAAGGTGCGCGATGCCGACCAGATCATCGGCACCATGTCCGGCGGCGAGAAGCAATGCCTGGCGATCGCCCGCGCGATCCACTTCGGCGCCCGCGTGCTGATCCTCGACGAGCCCACCGCGGCGCTGGGCGTGAAGCAGAGCGTCAACGTGCTCAAGCTGATCAACAAGGCCCGCGAGCGCGGCATCTCGGTGATCTTCATCACCCACAACGTGAACCACGCCTACCCGATCGGCGACAGCTTCACGCTGCTGAACCGCGGCAAGTCGCTGGGCACCTACGAGAAGAGCGGCGTCAGCAAGGACGAAGTGCTCGACATGATGGCCGGCGGTGCAGAGATGCAGAAGCTGATGGCCGAACTCGACGGGGTGACGATCTAGATGGTTGCTGCAGCTGCTTCTTGCCTTTGTCGGAGCGGGATCGAACCGGCGGGGTGCCCCGCTCCGCTCATGTCCCCCGGGCCGGGCTGCGCCCGACCCTCCTCCTTTACTTCGCTGCGCGGGGCACCCCACCGGCTCGATCAGCACGGCCATGGCACACCACCAGTCTTCGCGCGCCACCATTGGTGGGAGCCAAGGACATCGGGTGGCCGGCATAGCGAAGTAAAGGAGGAGGCGGCGGCGCAGCCGGCGCCGGGGGACATGAGCGGCGCCGGCCACCCGGTGGCCTTGGCACGCTCCGAAGTGGCATGCACCACGGAAGACTGACATGACCGACACATTGAAATTCCCGCCCAACCGCCGCTTCGACCTCGCTTGTCTAGGCAGGCTGGCAGTCGACCTGTATTCGCAGCAGGTCGGCAACCGCCTGGAAGACGTGACCAGCTTCGCCAAGTACCTCGGCGGCAGCAGCGGCAACATCGCCTTCGGCGCCGCCCGGCTGGGCCTGAAGGCCGCGATGATCTCGCGCGTCGGCGACGAGCAGATGGGCCGCTTCCTCATCGAGACGCTGCAGCGCGAAGGCTGCGACACCTCGATGGTGCAGGTCGATCCGCAGCGCCTCACCGGCCTGGTGCTGCTGGGCCTGAAGGACCGCCACACCTTTCCGCTGCTGTTCTACCGCGAGAACTGCGCCGACATGGCGCTCGACGCCGCGCAGATCACCGAAGCGTTCATCGCGAGCTGCCGCGCGCTGCTGATCACCGGCACGCACCTCTCGACCCCCACCGTGCGCGAGGCATCCCTCACCGCGCTGGCGCATGCGCAGAAGCACGGCACCGTGCGGGTGCTCGACATCGACTACCGCCCAGTGCTGTGGGGCCTGACCAAGCGCGGCGAGGGCGAGAACCGCTATGTGAGCGCCGAAGCGGTCACCGCGCAGCTGCAGCAGGTGCTGCCGCAGTTCGATCTGCTGATCGGCACCGAAGAAGAGTTCCTGATCGCCGGCGGCGTGCCGGGCGACCTGGTCGCCTCGTTGAAGCGCGTGCGCGCCGTGACGCCGGCCGCGATGGTCGTCAAGCGCGGCGCGGCGGGCTGCAGCTACATCCCGGGGGCGGTGCCCGATCGCATCGACGATGCGCTCACCGTGCAGGGCGAGCGCGTGGAGGTGCTCAACGTGCTGGGCGCGGGCGATGCCTTCGCGGCCGGGCTGATGACCGGCCTGCTCAACGGCCTGGATTTCGAGCGTGCGGCGCAGCTGGCCAATGCCTGCGGTGCGATCGTCGTCTCGCGCCATGCCTGCGCGCCTGCGATGCCCACGCGCGCCGAGCTGGAGCACTGGTTCGGCGGCCACCGCCACCCGAAGGTCGATGCCGACGAACAACTCGCCCACCTGCACCGCACCACCGCGGCCCGGGCCGAGTGGCGCGAGCTGTGCGTGATGGCCTTCGACCACCGCAGCCAGTTCTTCGAGCTGGCGCGCGAGGCCGGCGCTGCCGAAGCGCGCCTGCCGGTGCTGAAGCAGCTGCTGGTGCGCGCGGCCGAGCAGGTCGAGCGCAGCCGCCAGCTGCAGGGCCGCGTCGGCGTGCTGGTCGACAGCAGCTACGGAGAAGACGCGCTGCATGCCGCCACCGGCCGCGGCTGGTGGGTCGGCCGGCCGGTGGAGCTGCCGGGCTCGCGCCCGCTGCGCTTCGACCATGGCCCGTCGATCGGCTCGCAGCTGATCCACTGGCCGCGGGAGCAGTGCGTGAAGTGCCTGGTGCACTACCACCCCGACGACGCGCCCACGCTGCGCCTCGACCAGGAGGCCCATCTGCGCCAGCTGTGGGAAGCCACGCGCGAGAGCGGCCACGAGCTGCTGCTCGAGGTGATCCCGCCGCGCTCGATGACGCAGCGCGAAGGCGAGGCCGATGCGGCGGTGCTGCGCACGGTCAAGCGCTTCTACAACCTCGGCTTCAAGCCCGAATGGTGGAAGCTGGCGCCGATGGCGCCCGCTGCATGGGCGCAGCTGCAGGCGCTGGTCGGCGAGCGCGACCCGCAGTGCCGCGGCGCGGTGATCCTCGGGCTGAACCAGCCGGTGGCCGACCTGGTGCGCGGCTTCGCGGCCGCCACCCACCCGATCGTCAAGGGCTTCATGGTCGGCCGCACGCTGTGGGCCGCCGCCAGCCTGCGCTGGCTGAAGAACGAGATCGACGACGACGCGCTGGTCGACGAGGTGGCGCGCAATTTCGCGACGCTGGTCGACGCCTGGCGCGACAGCCGGGCGGTGATGAAGTCGCCGCCGAGCAGTCTCAAGGCGACGACGCCCCCCTGGGGGGCCGACGCCGAAGGCGTCTTGGGGGCCAACAAGGAGGCCGCATGAAGACGCAACGTCTGACCCTGAGCCAGGCGCTCATCAAGCACCTGGCCGCGCTGCGCGTCGAGCAGGAAGACGGCTCGCTGCAGCCCTACCTGGGCGGTGTGTGGTCGATCTTCGGCCATGGCAACGTGGCCGGCCTCGGCGAGGCGCTACATGCCGAGCGCGAGCGGCTGCAGACCTTCCGCGCGCACAACGAGCAGGGCATGGCGCACGCCGCCATCGCCTATGCCAAGGCCCACTTCCGCCGCCGCATCATGGCGGTGACCACCTCGATCGGCCCCGGCGCCACCAACCTGGTGACGGCCGCCGCGCTCGCGCATGTGAACCGCCTGCCGGTGCTGCTGCTGCCGGGCGATGTGTTCGCCTCGCGCGCGCCCGATCCGGTGCTGCAGCAGGTGGAGGATTTCCACCACGGCGACCTCAGCGCCAACGACACCTTCCGCCCGGTGACGCGCTACTTCGACCGCATCATGCGGCCCGAGCAGATCCTCACCGCGCTGCCGCGCGCGATCCAGGTGATGACCGATCCCGCGCTGTGCGGCCCCGTGTGCCTGGCGCTGCCGCAGGACGTGCAGACGATGGCCTTCGACTGCCCCAAGGGCTTCTTGCAGCCGGAGCCGATCCGCTTCCGCCGCCCACCGGCAGAAGGCGCCGAGCTGCAGCGCGCGGCCGCGCTGCTCAAGGCCGCGAAGCGACCGTTGATCATCGCTGGCGGCGGCGTGCTGTATGCGCAGGCGGGCGATGCGCTGCGCGCGTTCGCCGAGGCGCACGGCGTGCCGGTGGCCGAGTCGCAGGCCGGCAAGGGCAGCCTGGCGTGGGACCACGGGCTTAACCTCGGCGCGATCGGCGTCACCGGCTCGCCGGCGGCCAACGCGCTGGCGCGCGATGCCGACCTGATCCTCGCGGTCGGCACCCGGCTGCAGGACTTCACCACCGGCTCGCACACGCTGTTCGGCCAGGCCGCACTGCTGAGCCTGAACGTGCAGCCCTTCGATGCGGCCAAGTGGAGCGGGCAGTCGCTGGTGGCCGATGCGCGCACCGGCCTGCACCAGCTGAGCGAGGCCGCCGGCACGTGGCAGGCCGAGGCCGGCTGGACCGCGCGCGCGACGGAGCTCTCGCAAGGCTGGCGCGACCGCGTCACCGCCGTCACCACCGCGGAACCGAAAGACACGCGGCCCTACGACGCCGAGGTGATCGGGGCGGTGCGCGATTCGGCCGCCGATTCGCCGCGCGGCGACATCGTCGTCTGCGCCGCCGGCACGCTGCCGGCCGAGCTGCACAAGCTGTGGCGCGCGGCCGAACCGGGCGGCTACCACATGGAGTACGGCTACTCCTGCATGGGCTACGAGATCGCCGGCGGCCTGGGCGTCAAGATGGCGCGGCCCGACAAGGAGGTGATCGTGATGGTGGGCGACGGCTCCTACCTGATGATGAACTCCGAGCTCGCCACCTCGGTGATGCTGGGCCGCAAGCTGATCGTCGTGCTGCTGGACAACCGCGGCTACGGCTGCATCCACCGGCTGCAGCGCGCCTGCGGCGGCGAGCGCTTCAACAACCTGCTCGAGGACTGCGTGCCTGAAGGCGGGGAAACGCCGGCGATCGACTTCGCGCTGCATGCGCGTGCGCTCGGCGCCGAGTCGGTCCATGTGCGCGATGTGGCCGAGCTGAAGGCCGCGATGCGCAAGGCCCGCGCCGCCGCGAAGACGCAGCTGATCGTCATCGACACCACGCCCGAGCGCACCACCGACGACGGTGGTTGCTGGTGGGAGGTGGCGATTCCCGAAGTCTCGGCCCGGCCCCCGGTACACGAAGCGCATGCGCGCCACCTCGACGCGAAGCAACGGCAACGCACCTGATCAACGAAGAGAAACCGACCATGACACGTTGGAACGTCCGCATCGGCATCAACCCGATTTCCTGGAGCAACGACGACCTGCCCGCCCTTGGCGGCGAAACCCCGCTGGAGACCGCGCTGCGCGAAGGCGCCGAGATCGGCTACCAGGGCTTCGAGCTCGGCAACAAGTTCCCGAAGGAGCCGCAGGCGCTGAAGGCCAAGCTCGCCGAGTTCGGCGTGGCCTGCGTCTCGGGCTGGTATTCGGGCCGGCTGGCCGAAGGCAGCGTCGACCACGAGATCGCCGCCTGCGTCGCCCACATGAGCAAGCTGCAGGCACAGGGCTGCAAGGTGGTGGTCTATGGCGAGGTGGCCGGCTCCATCCAGGGCCAGATCGACACGCCGCTGGCCAAGCGCCCCCGCTTCGCCAGCGAGGCCCAATGGAAGGCCTACGGCGAGCGCCTCACCGCGTTCGGCCAGCACCTGCGGGCCGCCTACGGCATCACGCTGGCCTACCACCACCACATGGGTGCCTACGTGGAATCGCCGGAGGATGTGGACCAGCTGATGGCCGTCACCGGCCCCAGCGTCGGCCTGCTGTTCGACACCGGCCATGCCTACTACGGCGGCGCGAAGGACCCGGTGGCGGTGCTGAAGAAGCACCTGCACCGCGTGGTCCACGTGCACTGCAAGGACGTGCGGCCCGCGGTGGTCGCGCAGGCGCGCAACGACGGCTGGTCGTTCCTGCGCGGCGTGATCAACGGCACCTTCACCGTGCCGGGCGACGGCGTGATCGATTTCGATGCGGTGCTGCGCACCCTGCACGCCGGCGGCTACGAAGGCTGGCTGGTCGTCGAGGCCGAGCAGGACCCGGCGGTGGCGCCGAGCTACGAATACGCGAAGAAGGGCTACGAGACGCTGCGCCGCATCGTCGATGCGATCGACGCGAAGGGCTGATGACATGAGCCTGTTGGTCAAAGCCAGCAAGACCGGCCGCACGATCAGCGAGGTCACGCCGCAGAGCGCCGGCTGGGTGCACGTGGGCTTTCGCGCGCTGCGCCTGGCCGAAGGCGAGCGCGAGTGCTTCAACACCGGCGACCGCGAGCTGTGCCTAGTGGTGCTGCGCGGCACGGTCGATGTGTCGGCCGGCGCGCAGCGCTTCGACGCGCTGGGCACGCGGCAGAGCGTGTTCGAGGAGACCTCGCCCGACGCGGTGTATGCGCCCGGTGGCTGCGAGGTGTGCATCACCGCGCGCGGCGATGCCGAGGTGGCCTTGTGCACCGCGCCCGCGGGCGACACGCCGCGCGAGGTGAAGCGGCTCGACCCGGCTGCGATGAAGCGCTCGGTGCGCGGGCAGGGCAGCAACACGCGCCATGTGTGCGACATCCTGCCGCACACCGACCCGACCGCGGCGCACCTGCTGGTGGTGGAGGTGCTCACGCCGGCGGGCCATTCGTCGAGCTACCCGCCGCACAAGCACGACACCGAGGCGCTACCCACCGAGACGCAGCTCGAGGAGACCTACTACCACCGCATCCATCCGCCGCAGGGCTTCGCGTTCCAGCGCGTCTACACCGACGACCGCAGCCTCGACGAGGCGATGGCGGTGGAGGACCACGACGTGGTGATGGTGCCGCGCGGCTACCACCCGGTGGTGGCACCGCACGGCTACGACGTGTACTACCTCAACGTGATGGCCGGCCCCCACCGGCACTGGGTGTTCAAGAACGACCCGGCCCACGAATGGATGCTGCAGCCGCGATGACCTCACGCCCGGCCATCGCGCCGAGGCGGGCACAGCCGCCTCCCTGAGCGCCTGCACGCGCCCGCTCGTATCCGCTTTCGAAGTGATCAGTGTGTTCCCCCGCGGGAGCGCGCCGGGCAGGCGCGCGTCCCGATCTGCCAACGACGACACCACAACCACGACCCGACGAGGAGTCCCAGCCATGAAGCATCCCCTGAGAACCGCACTGCGCCTGACCGCCGCTGCCGCGGCCACCCTGCTGGCGATGGCCAGCGCCCAAGCCGTCGACTGGGGCGGCTACCTGCGCGCCGGCCCGGGCGCCACCAAGAAGGACGCCTCGCGCGCCTGCTACGGCCTGGGCGGCGACGGCCTGAAGTACCGCCTCGGCAACGAGTGCGACTTCTACGGCGAGTTCGCGTTGAGCCAGGGCTTCAAGGCCGACGGCGTGGACTACAAGGCCACCCTGATGACCAACCTCTGGGAAGGCAACACCAATGGTGACTCCTCCAAGCTGGGCATCAACCAGATGTATGTCGAGGGCAAGGGCTACGACATCGCCCCGGACACCACCTTCTGGGCCGGCAAGCGCTTCCACGGCCGCGCCGACGTGCACATCGTCGACACCTTCT
>Ga0070662_100000613_pt1 | contig 21750 bp, 17 predicted proteins | sample KBSC53metaG_FD_65648 | JGI IMG/M metagenome (GOLD analysis project Ga0070662, IMG submission 65648) | Corn rhizosphere microbial communities from Kellogg Biological Station, Michigan, USA - KBS C5-3 metaG | ecosystem: Host-associated > Plants > Roots > Rhizosphere > Soil ...
GTTGGCGCCGAACGCCCCCGCGCCGTGCTATCCGTTGGCGGCGAATGAAATGTTGTTGTGCCAGAGCCACGCCTGCGGCGACATGCGCCTGGAAATTCCCGGCTGGTCCCTGGACACTCCCGCGCTGAGTGTCGAGGCGCAAGTGCTGAGCAAGTGCGCATTGAGCCCTGACATCATTGAGCTGGTGCTGATGCCGGACCTGCCATTGGCGGTGCGTGCCGGCCAGTACCTCAAGTTCCGTCTGGTCGACGGTGACTCGCGGTGTTTCTCGATCGCCAACCTGCCGGCCGAAGATGACGGGCGCCTGGTCTTTCAGATTCGCCAGGTGCGCGGCGGGCTGTTTTCCGAGGCTGTTCTGGGCGACCTGGAGGCCGGCGACGTGCTGCAACTGGAGGGGCCTTTTGGTGCCTGCACCTGGCAGGACGTGAATGACAGCCCCGTAGTCCTGTTCGCCACGGGCACCGGCTATGCCGGCATCAAACCAATCCTGTTGAGCGCCTTGAAGCGCAATGTCGAGGTGACGTTGTACTGGGGCGGCGCGCAGCCGGCAGACTTCTATGACCGCGTGTTCCTGGACCAGTCCGTCATCGATCACCCGCGTTTTCACTGGCACCCGGTGCTGGCTTCGCAGGGGCGCGTGCAGGACGTTGCGCTGGGTCATGGGCATCACTGGCAAGTCGCCCAGGTGTACGCGTGCGGCAACGGCGCAATGATCCGCCAGGTCCGCGAGCAGTGCCTAGACGCGGGCTTGCCGGCTCACCGGTTTGTCGCCGAAGCCTTTGTGCCCAGTGGTGGCGCAGGCACGCAAGCGCCTACACCTGCGTTCGATCCGATCTGGGAAAAGGTCGGCCCCCGTTACTCGTTCGACGGCATGCTGGCGGCCCGTGACCAATCCATCCGCGCCCTGGCGGCCATTGCCAGCCGACTGCGGGTAGGCATGACCACCGGCGAAGCCCTCGCCATGGCCACCGAACAACTGCAGGCCATGGGCGCATCGCACACCTGGCACCCGACCTATATTCGCTTTGGCGCCGACACGGTCCGCCCACCCCGCGAAGGGATCGACCGCCAGCGCAGGCTGCGCGCCAGCGATATCGTCGTGGTTGATCTGGGCCCGGTGTGGGACGGCTACGAGGGCGACTATGGCGACACCTTCGTCTTCGGTGACGCGCCGCTGCACCTGGGGTGCACGACTGCGCTGCACGAAGTGTTCGATGAAACCCGTGACGCCTGGTTACGTGGCCTCACCGGCCGCGAACTGTATGACTTCGCCGAGCAGAGCGCCGTGGCAAAAGGCTGGAGGCTGGCGCGCAACCTCGCAGGGCATCGCCTGGCGGACTTCCCCCACGCGCTGTTCGAGAACAAGGAACTGGCGGATCTGGATATCCCGCCGAGTGAAATGGCCTGGGTGTTGGAAATCCAGCTGTGCCATCCGACCGAGCCGATCGGTGGGTTCTTTGAGGATATCCTGATGCTTGATGCCTGAAGGCATGTGTGCGATGGAGCGTTTCTCCCGGTCTTTTCCTGGAGAACGGAGTCTTCTCAAGCAGGGCTACCCGCAACCCTTTTTACGCGCAGGTGATTACCGTCGCGCATCCCGCCGGGCCGGCGCCTACGACAACCCCGTCAAAGTGATTCATCGTGACGCCGCCACGGCGCCCCGTTCTGGCGTTTAAGCATGGCTTGCGGGCTCATGTACAGCTCCACCTGTTGCAGTATTTCCACGTGGCGAAGCTTGAAGTTGCTCGTGGGGGTGCTGATCGAGCCGTGCTCGAACAGCCTGTAGAAATGGACATCGCCCTTCAGCCGAAAGTTGGCTTCTTGCTGCGCTGCTTCGAAGTCATCATCCGGTAATTGCACCAGGAAAAACGACAGCAAAGGCCAGCGTTTCCATCGTTCCTTGTCTGATCCGGCGCCGACCGCCTGGTACGCGCGCCGCATCCCGAGCACACGCTGATGGTACTGCTCGGTGCTGGTGTGTCCGGTCATTGTCAGCGACAACTGGCTGGTCAATGCGGCTTGCGTGTAATCGCTGTATTCATAGGCTTCGTACTGGATCAAGGGGCGGCCTTCGACCTCAACCCATGTAGGTCCATGACGGCCATCCCAGCCCGGACTACCCGGCGATCCGATTTCGCTGTCCGTCAGCGGGATGGTCGTGGCCGAAACACTGCGCGGTTCGAATGTGCGGGTCGAATCCGGCGCTACACCAGGCCAGTAGGAACCCAGCGCAGCACAGATACGTGCATCCTCGGTAAACGGGCTGGCCAATTGATAGCCGCACAGCACATTGGTAAACGGCGCATCCACCAAACCTCGGCCAACTTCCCAGCCAGGACCGAACACACCGCTGGCAAAATCCGGTAGCCAGGATTGTCGCTGGGCATGCGCCACCTGGGGGGTTGCACGGGATGTTGTGAAGGACTGGGGATGGGAGACGATTGCGGTGACTCCGCGATCTTCCAGGGCAAAATAATTCCCCTCAAGGGACTGATTGATATAGAAGCGCACGTCGGAGAGCGGATTGATCCGCGTATGCCACACCTCCGGGCAGGGCGGCGTCGGGCAGGGGAATACCTCGGGGTCACTGGACCACTCCTTGAGCTCCCGTTGTCCGCACAGTGGGAAAAAGTCCGGGGCACCGATGATGGAATAGGCGGCGATGCTTTCCAGCGTCAACTGCGGGCAATGCGCGCGTACCCAACCCTCCGCCATTGCGTCCTGATAGTGCAGGGCGCGATAGCCGCCAGCCTTGACCATCGCGTCGACATTCTCCAGATCATTCAGGTCTTCGATCGAACCGTCATCGCGTACACGGTGCCGCCCGTGGATCAGGCCACCCGAGTCCGGCGGCATCATGAACGACAGTGGCTGTCCTTTGTAGTAAGCCGCTTCGACCAGGGTCTGCTTGGCATCAGGCACCAGCAACCCCGGCGCGAATGCTTCGGTATCTGCCCAATGGCTTAGCCCTTGGGTAATCACGAACGGCGCGTTGAGAGTGTCAGGCTCTTGCCAGCCGGTACCACGAAAGCGCCTGTGGATCTGTCCGATCTTTTCATTGATCTGATGGTTTTCCAACTGCACCCTCAGGTCGAATCCCGCGAGGCATTCATCGCCATCAAACAGCTTGTGCAACGGTACCCAAAATGCCAGCTCCTGATCGCCAGGCTGGGTGTTCATCGGACCGAAACGCTCTGGCTGGCCAGCGCATTTTGCGGCAATAAAAGCGCCATAGCGCGCCGGAATAACGCGCATTCGATTGGGCTGGCCCTCAACGAATGGCAAGAACCCTCGCCGTATCGGATCGTAAAGCGCGTCGGCTGTTCCAACCCTTGCGACGCCCGCACGTGAAAAACACAAGTCCGCGTGGCAACGGTGCACGGTTTCAGGTTGTGGCCTGTATTCATAGGCGAACACGGCGATTGCCAGTTTTTGATCACCGAACGCCTCTAGGCTTGGTGGAGCGGCGCCGTAAACATAATTGAGCACCTGTTCGATTTCTGCAGCCGTCGGGAAAACTGTCAGTGCTTCGCCGCTGGCTCCGGTGCTTACATTCGGCGACGCGAATGCATGAAACAGCAGGCTATCAGCCGGTCGTCCAGGAGCAATGCCGTGCATTGCGCTGATGGAAAAATCTTCGAAGCCTGCCAGCGTGCGATTGATATGCAACGGTTTGGCGAGTTCTTCACGCAACGTATTTGAGGTGAGATCCAGACCATGCTGCAGCAAGAGGTCGCGCCACCCGAAGGGCGCCAGACGGGCACAAGCGCGTTCGACAGCATTGAGCAAAGACACTGCGATTCCCCCGATAGAGTCAGAGGGCAGGGTACGCAAGAACATTCGGCGCGGTAACTGACCGAACGGCTAGGTCCGCGTAAAAAAGGACCCGCCAGGCTGGCGGGTCCGGTGAGGCTCAGAGCTTCGGCAGCTGACCGATACGGCCCATCATTTCGGTGACGATCTGCAGGTCGAGCAGGAACTGGTCGACGGTCTTGAACTCGCCGTCGGTGTGCCCGGTGTACTTGACTTCCGGGCGCGCCAGGCCGAATTGCACGCCGTTGGGCAGTTCATGCACGGAGGTTGCGCCGGCGGAGGTGCCGAACTTGTGCTCCATGCCGAGGTTTTCCGTGGCGACTGCCAGCAGTGCCTTGACCCATTCACCTTCCGGGTTGCGGTACATCGGCTCGGCCACCGAGTAGGCGAAGTCCACCTTGACCTTGGCTTTCTTGTCCCAGGCGCTCAGCTTGTCGGCGATCTCGGCCTTGAGTTTCTCCGGCGACTTGCCCTTCGGCACCCGCAGGTTCACCGCCAGCTTGAAGGCTTTTTCATCCAGGCCGACAAAAGTCAGCGAGGTAGTCAGTGGCCCCATGAACTCGTCGGAGAAGCCCACGCCCAACTTGCCGCCCAGGTAGTCCAGGCCCCAGTTGTCGGAGGCATACCGCGCCGCGTCTGTGATGTGGTTGTGCTTGAGGGCGATCTTGCCGTCGACGCTGTGGATCAGCTCCAGCATGCGCGCCACCGGGTTGACCCCGGACTCCGGCTCGGAGGAGTGAGCGGACACGCCGGTGACGGTCAGCTTGACGTCTTTGCCGTCGACCTTGGCGGCCACTTCAAAATCGCCGCCGTTGCGCTTGGCGTATTCGCTGCCGGCCTTTTGCAGGCTGGCGGCCAACTCGGCAGGCTTGTCGCTGACGAAGGTCGCCACCGATGCCGACGGAATCTGGTTGGTGGCCATGCCGCCGGTCATCGCGATGATTTCCGCGCCTTTGCCTTCACCCTTGCGGCGCGGGAAGGTTGCCATCACCGTGCCGTAGCCTTTCTCGGCAATCACCACCGGGTAGCCGCCATCCAGCGCCAGGTTGTATTGCGGTGTCGGGTTCTTTTCGAAGTAGTAGGGGATCGCGTCGCCGGAGGTTTCTTCGGTGGTGTCGACCAGCAGCTTGAAATTGCGCGCCAGTGGCAGCTTTTCTTCCTTGATCACCTTCATGGCATACATCGCCACGACGATGCCGTTCTTGTCATCTTCGGTGCCACGGCCATACATACGGTTGCCGATCAGGGTGACCTTGAACGGGTCGAGTTTGGTGCCATCTTTGAGCACCCAATTTTCCGGCGTCACCGGCACCACATCGGCGTGGGCGTGGATACCGACGACGTCGTCGCCACTGCCTTCCAGGGAAATTTCGTACACGCGGTTGTCGATGTTGCGGAAGTTCAGGTTAAAGGCCTTGGCCAGGTCCTGGAGCTTGCCGGCGATCTTGATGAATTCCGGGTTCTTGTACTGCGGCAGGCCATCCACGTTGAAGGTCGCGATTTCCACCAGCTCGCGCAGGGTTTCGAGGGCGGCTTTGCCGTACTTCACCCGGGTGTAGATGCCCAGCAGGCGATTGATTTCGTTCTGCTGGTCGGCGCTCAGGGTTTTGTTGTCGAGAAAGGCACTGATTGCCGGGCCTACGTCGCTGGTCTTGCCCAGGTCGCCTTTAGCCAGCGCGCCGAGGAAGCCGCGAAAATCGGTGACGGACGTTTCGTTGAAGTTCTTGAGAATCGCCGTGCTTTGCTCGGGCGTGATGTTGGCGAAGGCGGGGCAGGTAACAGCCGAAAGGCTCGCCGCAAACAGGGTGGCAGCCGCCAATTGCTTGAGTGGAAAGTGCATGGAGAGACGCATTCCTTTGCAGGTAGTGAGTAGGAAGTTTCTGATCGATCTGTCAGAAACATTTCCACACACTACCATTAGTCAGGTGCCTCTGGTCAATGCTGGCCAGGGTGGGGCTCGGGGTACTCAGCGGTCATGTCCAAGGCTCTGGCGTAGGGTCCATCCCACAACTGCTCGTGCAATTGCCCCACACGCTTGGCCATCGCTTCATTGCGCATCACCACTTCCAGGTTGCGCGAATTATCCAGGTAGCCACCCAGCCAATTGCTGGTGCCGACCCACGCCACCTGGCCGTCGATCTCCATGGTCTTACTGTGGATCACCCGCGCATAAGGAATGAATCCCTGCCTGGCCTCGGGCAGGGTGACGATCTTGATCTGCACGTTGGGCAGCACCGCCAGGCTCTTGAGGTAGGGCAGTTCCAGCTTGTCGGTGTTCCAGTTGGACACCATCAGCTTGATCGACACCCCACGCGCCGCCGCCGCGCGCACGGCATTGTCGATCACCGCGTAGTACGGACGGGTCTTGTCCGGTCCGTAGGACAACGGTGCGTAGTCCAGCAGTTGCACGCGCACTTGCTGTTTGGCTTCATTCAACAAACGCGGCAGTTCCAGCTGCGAGTCGCCCACGCCGGGCGGGTTGTAGCGCTGCGGGCTGGCGACCAGGTAGTTGCCGGTGCGCGGTGGTTCTTTACCCGCAACGGGCAGTGGCACCGGCTGGTTGTCGGCCAAGGCCTGCTGGGCTTTCCAGTCTTGTTCGAAGATGGCCTGCACCTGCCCCACGACCGTCGGATCAGTGATGCGCAGGCCGGTTTCGTGGATGTGCTCCAGCGAGCGCCAATCGAAATTCTGGCTGCCGACAAACGCCTGCTTGCCATCCACCACCAGGTACTTGGCGTGGATGATCCCGCCGCTTACACGGGCGTAGGGCAAGACGCGAAAGGTCAGGTTGGGGATCGCGCGCAGGCGTTCCAGGGTGGAGGCCTCCGACAACTTGATGCCTTTTTCTTCGAGCAAAAAGCGAATCTTCACACCGCGTTTGCCGGCGGCTTCCAGGCGCTCGATGACACGATCCATCACCGAGCCGGCGTGATCGGCGGCGTAGAACTGGCCGATATCGATGCGGCTTTTGGCGCCGTCGAACAGTTCGCTCCATACCGGGCCGGGCTGGCGCAGGTCGTCGGTGCCGAGGGCGGTGTCCACCGGTACGGTGTGTACCAGTTCAAACCCCGGAATCGAAAAGTCCGCCTGGGCCAGCGGACTGAGGAGCAAGCCGGCAAGGCCGGCGATACGCAATTTCAAGGAGACGGACATAACACTCTCTTCACTGATGTAGTGAGCGGGCTTGCCCCGCGCTGGGTGGCGCAGCCGCCCCAAACAGTCCACCGCGTTGTCCCAGAAAGACCGAGGTGCCTGGATATGGGGTGGCTGCGCCACCCAACGCGGGGCAAGCCCGCTCACCACAGGTTTATGCGGTGCGGCTGTGCAGCGGCGTCGGTACCCGATGCGGCACTTCACTCTGCACACGGGCACCGGTGGCGGCGCGGATCAGCAGGATTTTCAGCTGGTCGTTGATGCGCTCCAGGCGGTCCTGGAAGAAGTTGTGGAACACCACGCAAAACAGTGCGATGGCGATCCCCAGGCCGGTGGCGAACAGGGCCGTACCGATGCCACCGGAGATCTGGCCCGGGTCCGACACGCCTGCCGTCGCCAACGCCTTGAAGGTGTCGATGATGCCGAGGATGGTACCCAGCAAACCCAACAGCGGCGCGGCGGTGGTGATGGTTTCGATGATCCACAGGCTGCGGGCCAGCGGCGCGCGGGTGGTCAGGTACTGGGTCTCGATGACGTCATCCAGGTCCTTGCGCGAGCCGTTCGACGCCTTCTGTGCCAGCACCGGCAGCACCATGCTCAACGGCAGGCTGTCACGACGGGTCAGGCTCTCCGGCAGGTCGCGTTCGCTGTGCACGTTGGCGCCGAGCACTTCGGTGAGTGCATGGGCCTGGCGGCGTACATACGCGAAATAAATCCCGCGCTCAATGGTGATGAAGATCGCGATGGCCATCGCGGCATACATCACATAGAAGGTGATGTCGTGGAGCAGGTTCATGTCCATGTTCAGTTACCTCGCAATTAGAAATTGGCTTCCAGGGAAACCGTCACGGTGCGTTCCAGGCCCACGATGTAGGCCGGGTCGCCGTCACGGAAACCGCCGTAGGTGGCCGCGTTGGTCTTGGTGGTGTACACGCCGTCCAGGTACTTCTTGTCGAACAGGTTGTCGACGTTCAGGCGCAGGGTCGCGTCCTTGACCACTTTCTTGTCCACCGGCAGGTAGATACCGGCGCCGGCGTTGAATACGGTGCGCCCGGAGATGGCTTCGTCGTTGGTCAAATCGCCGTAGAGCTTGCTGGTGTACTTGCCGCCGAAGGTGCCGTAGAAGCGGCCGTCGTCGTAGCCGATGTTGGCGGCCAGCATGTTTTTCGGCACGTTGGCGAACTGCTTGCCGCTGGTGGGCAGTACGATCGCTTTGCCAGCGTTGTACACGGTCAAGTCGTCTTGCTGCTCGGCCTTGGTGTAGGTGTAGGAGGTGTAGTAGTTGAAGTGATTGGGCAACAGGCCGCTCCACTCCAGTTCCAGGCCGCTGTTGTTGACGGAGCCGGCGTTGATGTCGGCGAAGTCGCCGTTGATATCGCGCGACGACACCTGGCGATCCTTGAACTGCATGTAGAACAAGGTGGCGGCCACGGTCATGTCTTCATCGGTGTAGCGCCAGCCCAGTTCGTGGTTCCAGCTGGTTTCCGGCTTGGCGTCGATGGAGCCTGCGCCCTTGTCGTACAGCACGTAGTTCTGCGGGATGCGCATGTTGCGCGACAGGCTGTAGAACACCTGGTCGCGTTCATCCACCTGGTATTTGAGGCCGGCGTTGGGCAGCAGTTTGTTGTAGGTCTGGTTACGTTTTTCTGCTTGCTCGGTGAGGCTGCCATGGTTGGTGCCGTCACGCTTGACGTTCATATAGGCCAGGCCGCCGATCAGGGTCCAGTCCGAGTTGATGTACCAAGTGTCCTGGGCCCAGACCTTTTGCGCTGGGGTGATGGTGAAGCGGTCGCGGCCCTGGATGGTGTTGCCATTGGCATCCACCACAGCCTCGTTGGAATCCGGCCAGGTGTCGACCGGCTTGCCACTGGCCTTGAGCGGAATGAACGGCTGGGTCTGGCTCTGGCGTGCGCGCTCGTACCAGTAGCCCACTTGCAGGCTGTGATCGCCCAGGTCCCAGTTAAGCTTGGTGGTGATGCCCGGACGCCAGGTCTGGGTGCGTGAAGGGCGATAGTACACGCCGCTGTTCGGGGTGCCGTCGGCGTTGTATTGAGCGCCGGTGGGCAGGTTGCCCAGGTCGAACACGCCGCCCTGGTTCGAGCCGCGGTTCAGGGCATAGCTGGACGAGCCGACGCCGCTGCCGTTACCCCAGTAGTAATACGGGATCACCGACAGCGCGAGGTTGTCGGCCAGTTTGAATTGGGTGTTGAGCACCGCGGTAAACGTCTGGAACGGGTTCTGCGCCAGGGCGTAGTAGCTGTTGTACTTGCCGTTGCTGCCCACGGTGGGGGTGGCGGGGTAAGGGTCGTATTTGCGGCCGTTCTGCTGGAACTGGGCCTTGGTCAGTTGGCTGTAACTGTTGTTGTCCTGCTCGTGGTATTTGAGGATCAGGTTGGCGGTGTTGCCATCGCCGGCGTCGAAGAAGCTGTTCCACTCGACTTTGTCCGCGCGCACGGCACCCGAACCGCGCCACATCTGGCCTTCGGTATGGGAGGCCGACAGCCAGTTGCTCAGGCCGTTGATCTCGCCGGTGTTGAGGCGGGCGAAGGTCTTGCGGGTGGCGTTGCTGCCCATGATCTGTTTGACGAACGCACCGGTTTCCTTGGTCGGGCGAATGGTCACGATACCGATGTTGCCGCCGCTGGAGCCGATGTGCGGGCCGTCGGCTTCCGAAGAACCCTGGGTGACGAAGATCTGCTCGATGTTTTCCGGGTCGCCCAGCAGGTTGGAGTACAACGCGTAGTTGCCGGAGTCGTTGATCGGCATGCCGTCCACCGACATCCCCACCTGGTCGGAGTTGAGGCCGCGCATGGTAAAGCGAAAGCCTGACAGACCGGTGTTGTCTTCACTGGAAATGTTCAAGCCTGGGGTGTACTTGAGCTTGTCCACGGCGTTGCCGGTGGCGGTCTGTTTATCCAGCGCTTCCTTGGTCACGGTGGAGCGGCCCTTGATGCTTTCTTCCTGCACCATGTAGCCGCCACCTGCCGTGGCCTTGCCCTGAACCCCAATGGTCCCGACGTCGCTGTCACTGGTATCGGCCATGACCATTCCATGGCCCATGCTTGCGGCAACAAGTGCCAGATGAATCCGTGTGAACCTCATCTCTGTCGTCCTGGTGTCGGGTGCTTATTGCACGCTGTAGTTGAAGGTGGCGGTGAAGCGCTGCTCATTGCGGCCCCCGAAGGCTTGCTCGGGGAACGGCTTGACTTGCTTGATGCGACGCAAGCTGTTGGTGGCGGCCCGGTTGAGCAACATGCTCGAGGCCTGGGTTTGCAAGCCGGAGTCGAGAACCCGACCCTGGCGGTCGACCAGCAACCACACCACCACTTCGCCGCTCGGGCGTTCGAGGGAGGCCTGGCGCCCGGTGGGGTACTGTTTGTAGGTGTCCAACTCGTTGCGCAGCCCCTTGAGGTAACTGCCTTCCAGCGCTTGGCCGTCGACCTTGGGAGGGGCGGGCGGCGCGGCCTGGGCCACGGCCGCAGGCGCCGGTCTGGCGGCGACCGGTGGCGGCGTCGGCGCAGGCGTTGGCTTGGCCACCACGGGTTTGGGCACGGGCTTGGGTTTGGGCTCAGGCTTGGGTTTTGGCAGCGGCTTGGGCGGCGTCGGCGACGGGGCCGGCTCGGCCTCTTCATCCTCGATCACCGGCGGTGGCGGCTCTTGTTCCACCACCGGTTCCGGGATCGCCTCCGGCTCCGGTTCGACCAGCGCCAACTCGACGGCGGACTCGTCATACACCGGTTCGACCTTCAAGGTCTGGGACTGGATACCCAGTGCAATCAGCACCAGGGCGATCAGGGCCGGGACGCTGCCCAGCAGCTGACGCGCACGAAACAATACGTACATGATCAGGACTTACGCGTGGCAATGGACACGGAGGTAAAGCCACCCAGACGCAGGGTGTCCATCACCTCCACCAGGCGCGAAACCTCGACGCCTTTGTCGCTGTTCACGATGATGGTCGACTTGGTGTCAGGCTTTTCGGCCGCTTTCAACGCCGGCACCAGCCCATCGACCGTGAGGTCCTTGCCGTCCAGTTGCAACTGGCCTTCCAGGCCCAGGGTCAGGATGAATTTGTTCTGCGGCTTGAGCTGCTGCGAACTGCTGGCGCTCGGCAGTTGGGTCTTCATGCCGAGGGCCGGAATCACGTTCAGGCTCACGAGTACGAAAAACACCAGGAGGAACATCATTACGTCGATCATCGGGATCAGTTCGATGTGCGCCTTGCGTTTTTTCGGTTCGTCCCAGGTTCTCATTCCGCTACCCCGTTATTGAATTAGGGGCGACACGCTAACAACCAAAAATGACCGATTGGTTAACTTTAATTGACGTTTTGAGGGCTCTAGGACGGGTATTACAGGCGACTCTTGGGTCATTTTTGTGACGTAACAGAATTGAAACCCGACAGGGGCATTCTCAAAAACTTTACATCGAGGGCCCCCAAAGATGAGTAGCGAATTGCCATGTCTTTCCACTCCGCGACTTCTATTGAAAGCACTGGAAAAGCACCAGGCCGAGACGTTGTGCACCCTCGCCAACGGGCCGAAAATCGCCGATAACACGGCGAGCATTCCGTCGCCCTATACCCTGCAAACGGCGCAGGATTTTATCGACGGCATGCAGGAGAAATTTCGCTCGGTGGGGTTGTTGAGCCTGGGCGTGCATGTGCGCGACAGCGGCGAACTGATCGGCATCGCCAGCCTGCGCATCAATGCGGCTCATCACTATGGGCACCTTGGCGGCTGGACGGCGGCGGATGCACGTAACCTGGGGTATGCGACCGAGGCGGCGACCGCGCTGATGGACTACGGCTTTGGCGAACTGGGCCTGCACCGTGTGGGCAGCCAGTGTTTCAGTCGCAACAAGGAATCGGCGCGGGTCATGGAGAAAATCGGTCTGCAGTACGAAGGCTGCCTGCGCGGGGCGTTCCTCAAGAATGGGGTGCATGAAGACATGCTGGTGTTCGCCACCCTGCGTGAGGATTGGGAGTTTCGGCCGTGAGCGGCGACGTCGATCACGGTCGGCGGCGGGTCCTCGCCGGGCTGGCCGTTGCCACCACCTTTTCGATCCTCAGCCCGTTTGCGCGCAGTGCCGGGGTGGACTACCCGTTCACTTTGGGCGTGGCCTCCGGCGATCCATTGCCTGACGGGTTTGTGATCTGGACGCGCCTGGCGCCGCTGTTCAATGCTGGCGATGGCCGGGGTGGCTTGAGCCGCCCGGTGCCGGTGCGTTGGCGGGTTGCCCACGATGCGGCGATGACCCGCGTGGTGCGCCAGGGCGAGGTCATGGCCAGCGAGCGCTGGGGGCATTCGGTGCATGTGGAGGTGGCGGGCCTGGAGCCGGGCAGGTCGTACTGGTACCAGTTCGAAGGGCTCGGCGCGCAAAGTCCGGTGGGGCAGTCGCGCACGGCACCGGCGGTGCATGCCATGGTGTCGGCACGCTTGGGGTTTGTCTCGTGCTCCCATTGGGAGCGTGGCTATTTCAGTGCGTATCGCCACCTGGCGCAGGAGCAACCCGACCTGGTGTTTTTTCTCGGGGACTATATCTACGACAGTTCCTACGCAGCGGACTCGGGCAAGATCATTCGCCCCCATGGCAGCGGCAACGCGGTGAGCCTCAGCGACTACCGCAACCGCTATGCCTTGTACAAAACCGATCCTGATCTACAGGCCCTGCACGCTGCTGCACCGAGCGTGGCGACCTGGGACGATCACGAAGTGCAGAATGATTACGCCAATCGCTGGTCCCAGGACCCGAAGGTCCCGGTGGGGCAGTTTCTGCAGCAACGGGCGGCGGCGTACCAGGCCTTTTATGAGCACATGCCGCTGCGTGCCAGTAGCTTGCCGAAAGGGCCGGACATGCGCATTTATCGGCGTATGGATTACGGCCGGTTGGCCCGTTTCCACGTGCTGGACGGCCGACAGTACCGCTCCGAACAACCGTGCGTCCTGGCCAATGGCAGCCACCAGGGGCATATCGCCGATAACCTTTGCCACGACTTGCGCGACCCTGCCCGCACCCTGCTCGGCTGGCAGCAGGAGGCCTGGCTGGACCGGGGCTTTGCCCAATCGAAGGCACAGTGGAACATCATCGCCCAGGACTTGCTGGTGGCGCCGTTGACCCAGCGCGACCTGACCAACCACAAGCCGGGGCGCTGGACCGATGGCTGGGATGGCTACATGGCCAATCGTTCGCGGATGCTGGCTTCCCTCGAGCGCAACCGGGTCAACAATCCGGTGTTCTGGGGCGGCGATATCCATTCGTTCTGGGTGACGGACTTGCATGCCGATGGCAACAACCCGGATTCGCCTGTGGTCGCCACGGAGTTCGTCGGTACGTCGGTGACGTCCGACGGGCCGCCGTTTGAGGCGTTCAGCAAGATCCTGCCGCTTAACCCCCATGTGAAATTCTTTGACAGTCGCAAGCGGGGGTATGTGTCGGTGGAGGTGGAGGCGGGCAAGATGCTAACGCACTTGCGCGTGATTACCGACCCGCGTGATCCGGCGGCCAGGGTGTCGACGCTGAAGTCGTTTGTGGTGGAGGCGGGGCGGGCGGGTGCGGTTGAGGTGTAGGGAAGTTTGTTCTGACAAGCCAATTTTCTGTGGCGAGCCCGCTCGCCACAAGGGGGAATGGGGCTGGTTCAGGTGATTTCGTAGCGTACCGACAACGCGCCCTTTTTCTCCGATAACGCCAGGATGGTGATTTGGCCCAGTTCACCCAAGGTCTGCACATGAGTGCCCCCACAGGCATACGCAGGCAACTGGCCAAAGCCGACCTGGCGGGTACCGTCTTCCAGGTTCATATGGCGCGGGTAGTCCGCGGCGATCCATTGGTTGACCTGTTGCTGGATCGTCTCGGCGTCCATGCTCTGCGCGGCTTCACCACGGATAAAGGTGATCTTGCCTTCGCCTGGCCAGTGATGAGCCTTGATGGGCATCCAGCCCAGGGTCTCGCCCACGTTGCCGATCAAGTGCCCGGCGGAATGCAGACGGGTGTGCAACGCCCGGCGCTGTTCATCGACCCGTGCGGTGGCGGGGCCCGGCGCCAGCGGGCGGTCGACGTAATGCACCACATGATCGGCTTCCTGGGTCACGCGCAGCACGCTGCTTTCACCGAGCCAACCGGTATCGAAAGGTTGCCCGCCGCCCTGTGGATGAAAAATCGTCGACTGCAGGATCACCGCGAACTGGTCTTCGTGGGGCGTGCAACTCAGCACCTCCAGTTCGGCAGTCAGGTGGTCGTGGGTGAAAAACAGGCGTTCGGTCATGATCTACATCCGCATCAGGGTTCTGCGGGCAGTATAAATAGTGCGCAGATGGGTGATAATCCGCTCAATTATCAATGGACCTGTGCACCATGAGCATCAATCTACCGTTGCCACTGCTGGGCGAGATGGCGATCTTCGTCAAAGTGGTGGAAACCGGCAGCTTCTCCGAAGCCGCCCGGCAACTGGGCACTTCGCCGTCCTCGGTGAGCCGCAGCATCTCGCGCCTGGAAAAAGCCCTGGCCACGCGTTTGTTGCAACGCACCACGCGCAAATTGCGCCTGAGCGAGGGCGGGGAAGAGGTGTTCAAGCGTTGCCAGGAGATGGTCAACGCGGCGCGTTCGGTGATGGAGATCAGCGGCCAGTTCACCCACGAAGCTGAAGGGCTGGTGCGGGTCAGCGTGCCCAAGGCGGTGGGGCGGTTTGTGGTGCACCCGCATATGCCGGAGTTCCTGCGGCGCTATCCCAAGGTCGACGTGCAGTTGCTCCTGGAGGATCGGCAGGTGGACATGATTGATGACAATGTCGACCTGAGCATCCGCATCACCGACAGCCCGCCGCCGGGGTTGGTTGGCCGGCAGTTACTGCCCATCGAGCATTTGTTGTGCGCGACGCCGCAGTACCTGGCCGAGCATGGAGTGCCGGGCCATCCCCATGATCTGTTGGAACACAGCTGTATTTACCTGGGGGAAACGCCAGGGGACTCGCGCTGGAAATTCCGCCAGGCGGGCAAGGCGGTGACGGTGGTGGTGCGCGGGCGGTATGCGGCGAACCACACCGGGGTGCGGTTGGATGCGGTGTTGCAGCATGTGGGGATTGGCAGCCTGCCGTACTTTACGGCGCGCCATGCGCTGGAGGAGGGGCGTTTGGTGCAGGTGTTGCCGGCGTGGGACTTTATCGCGTCCTATCATGGCGAAGCGTGGTTGCTGCATTCGCCCACGCGCTATCTTCCGCCGAAGTTGCGGGTGTTTATTGATTATCTAGTGGCGTGCATGGCGAAGGAGCCGACATTGCGACGGCCCATTCCGGATCGCTGATCAGTGCTTGCTTTGGTCGTCGGGCATGGCCAGCAGCTGTTTTTCCTGGTTCCAGTCGAACGGTTCGTCGTTCTGTTCGGCTTCGAAGCGGCGCTCTTCCAGGGCCTGGTACAGGTCCAGTTCTTCATCGGGCATGAAGTGCAGGCAGTCACCGCCAAAGAACCACAGCAGGTCGCGTGGCACCAGGTGGGCGATCTGTGGGTAGCGCAGGATGACCTGGCTCATCAGGTCCTGGCCCAGGTACTGGCTTTCGATCGGGTCGATCGGCAGCAGGGCGCGCAGTTCGTCGAAACGCTCCAGGAACAGGGAGTGGCTTTCCTCGGGCACCTGTTCGGCTTCGCCGACGGCAACCAGGATGCTGCGCAAGTGGTCGAGCAAGACGAGATGATCGGCAACGACGTTGGACACGAGATAAGTCCTCTAAAGCAAAAACGGGCGCGAGAGTATATGCCCCTCGCGCCCGTTTTTATATGACCACTCGACTCAGCGGACTTTACCCTCAGCCTGGGTCAACTCTTCCTTGCTGAAGTCATCCACGTCGATCACCTTGCGCCGCGCTGCTTCAGCGTCACGCAGGGTCTGCGCTTCGGCGGGTTGCAGCACGCCGGCGTGCAATGCCGCATCAATGGCATGCTCGCCGGCAGCAGGTTTGACCTGGCCGCTCTTGAGCGCGGTGTGCAGTTTCTTTTGCAGCGGATGGCTGGCGCCCAGCAGGTCGTAGGCATGTTGCAGGGCACCCACCGGGTCTTCCGCCGATTGCGGGCGGTAGCAGCCGGCCAGCAACTCTTCCAGGGTCGGATCGCCTTTGGCGCGGCCGATCACGGCGGCGACTTCGGCGTCCAGCGCATCGGACGGGCCGGTATGGCGACGCCCGAACGGGAACACGATCACCCGCAGCAGGCAGCCCAGCACCTTGTTCGGGAAGTTGCTCAGCAGCTCATCCAGTGCGCGCTCCGATTCGCCCAGGCTTTCTTCCATGGCCCAAGCGAACAGCGGTTCCAGGTGATCCGGCGAATCCAGGTCGTGGTAACGCTTCAGTGCGGCCGACGCCAGGTACATATGACTCAACACATCACCCAGGCGCGCCGACAGGCGTTCACGACGCTTCAACTCGCCACCCAGCAGCATCATGCTCAGGTCGGCCAGCAGTGCGAACGCGGCGGCCTGGCGGTTGAGTGCGCGGAAATAACCCTGGCTCAAACGGTTGCCTGGCGCTTTTTCGAAATGGCCGACGCCGAGGTTGAGCACCAGGGTGCTGGCGGCGTTGCTCACGGCAAAACCGATGTGTTGCATCAGCAGGCTGTCGAATTCCTTCAGCGCCTGGTCATGGTCTTCGCGACCGGCCAGGGCCATTTCCTTGAGCACGAACGGGTGGCAGCGGATCGCGCCCTGGCCGAAGATCATCAGGTTGCGCGACAGGATATTCGCGCCTTCCACGGTGATGAAGATCGGCGCGCCTTGCCAGTTGCGGCCCAGGTAGTTGTTCGGGCCCATGATGATGCCCTTGCCGCCGTGCACGTCCATGGCGTGGCTGATGCACTCGCGGCCGCGCTCGGTGAGGTGGTACTTGAGGATCGCCGACAGTACCGACGGTTTTTCCCCCAGGTCCACCGCATTGGCGGTCAGCATGCGCGCGCTGTCCATCAGCCAGGCGTTGCCGCCGATGCGGGCGAGGGCTTCCTGGATGCCTTCGAAGGCCGACAGTGGCACGTTGAATTGTTCGCGCACCTGGGCGTACTGGCCGGTCACCAGGCTGGTGAACTTGGCCGCGCCGGTGCCGACCGCCGGCAGGGAAATCGAACGACCCACGGAGAGGCAGTTCATCAACATCATCCAGCCCTTGCCGAGCATTTCCTGGCCGCCGATCAGGAACTCCAGGGGTATGAACACGTCCTTGCCGGAGTTGGGACCGTTCATGAACGCGGCGCCCAGGGGTAGGTGGCGCCGGCCGATTTCCACGCCAGGGGTGTCAGTGGGGATCAGCGCCAGGCTGATGCCCAGGTCTTCCTCGTCACCCAGCAGGTGATCCGGGTCATGGGCCTTGAAGGCCAGCCCGAGCAAGGTCGCGACCGGGCCAAGGGTGATGTAGCGTTTTTCCCAGTTCAGGCGCAGGCCGAGGGTTTCCTTGCCTTCCCATTCACCTTTGCAGATCACGCCGGTGTCGGGCATCGCGCCAGCATCGGAGCCGGCCAGCGGGCCAGTCAACGCGAAGCACGGGATATCATCGCCACGCGCCAGGCGCGGCAGGTAGTAGTTGCGTTGTTCTTCGGTGCCATAGTGCAACAGCAGCTCGGCCGGGCCGAGGGAGTTGGGCACCATCACGGTGGAGGCCAGGTCGCCGCTGCGGGTGGCGAGCTTCATTGCGACCTGGGAGTGGGCATAGGCGGAGAATCCCTTGCCACCGTATTCCTTGGGAATGATCAAGGCGAAGAAACCGTGGGTCTTGATGTGTTCCCAGGCGGCGGGCGGCAGGTCCATGGCCTGGCCGATTTCCCAGTCGCTGACCATGGCGCACAGTTCTTCGGTGGGGCCGTCGATGAACGCCTGTTCTTCTTCGGTCAGTCGGGCCTTGGGATAGGCCAGCAACTTGTCCCAGTCGGGGCGACCGCTGAACAGCTCGCCGTCCCACCACACGGTGCCGGCGTCGATGGCATCGCGCTCGGTCTCGGACATCGGCGGCAGGACTTTCTGGAACCAATTGAACAGTGGCTTGGTGAAGTATTGGCGGCGCAGGTCAGGCAACAGCAGGGGCGCGGCCACCACGGCGATCAACACCCAGAAGATCAGCAGCAGCCAACCCGGTGCGTGGCCCCAGGCGCCCATCGCCAGCAGGTAGACGGCGACCACGCCCAGGGCGGGCAGGGGGGCGACGCGGCGGTGTGCGAGGTAGGCAATGCCGACCACCAGCACCAGTATCCACAACAACAGCATATTCAATCCTCCGTGAAACCAGGGGCGAAACCACCAGGGAGCTTAGTCGGCATCCGAACAAGCGGGGTGATCAGGGTGTAACGAGATTTGGCCGATTCGTCGTTATCTCCCCGGCAGACCTGTGGTTAGACTCCAGGCTTCCTTCGGAGATAAAGCTCATGGATACGTACCTGAGTCCCAGCCGCTTCATCGATAGTGACCACCCTGCGGTGGTGGAGTTCGCCGAAAAACATCGCGGAACCCACGCGGCTCCAAGTGACCAGGCAGTCAGCCTTTACTACGCCGTGCGTGAGGCGATTCGCTACAACCCCTACACCTTCAGCCGTGATCCAGACACCTTGAGTGCCAGCTTCGCGTTGAGCACCGGCGAAAGCTATTGCGTGCCCAAGGCCACCTTGCTCGCAGCTTGCGCCCGACACTGCGGCATCCCGGCGCGCATCGGCCTGGCGGATGTACGCAATCACCTGTCGACACCGCGCCTGATCGCCTTGCTCAAGAGTGATGTGTTCGCCATGCACGGTTACACCGAGCTTTACCTGAACCATCGCTGGGTCAAGGCCACGCCCGCATTCAACCAGCAGCTGTGCGATCTCTTCGATGTGCCGCCGCTGGACTTCGATGGCGTTCACGACAGCGTCTTCCATGCGTTCAACCGCCAGGGCCTGCGCTCGATGGAGTATGTGGTCGACCATGGGCAATTTCCCGACGTGCCCGAGGCGTTTTTCTTCGCGCATATCCAGCAGTGTTACCCCCACCTGTTTGCCGAGGAAGTGCCGCCCCTGCTGGGTGATATGCAGAGCGATTTGAGCCGCGCGTGAACCGGCGTATGCTGCTGCCTTCATCAAGCCATGTTCATCAACAATAAAGGCGCGGTCATGCTGAAGATCTGGGGTCGTAAAAATTCATCAAACGTCAGGAAGGCACTGTGGTGCGCCGAGGAACTCGGCCTGGACTATGAAGCAATTGATGCGGGCGGGGCTTTTGGCGTGGTTGACACGCCGCAGTACCGCGCGCTGAACCCCAACGGTCGGGTGCCGATGATCGAGGACGGCGACTTTGTGCTGTGGGAGTCCAACACCATCGTGCGCTACCTCTGCGCCAGGCAGGCCTCCAGCTGGTACCCGAGCGACCTGAAGGCTCGCGCCAATGCTGAAAAGTGGATGGACTGGACCACCTCCACCTTCGCCGAACCGTTCAAGATCGTGTTCTGGGGCGTGTTGCGCACCCCGGCGGAAAAACAGAACTGGGACAACATCCACGCCGGTCGCCAGGCCTGCATCGATGTACTCCAAACCGTTGATCAAGCCCTGGCCACACAGCCGTATCTGTCGGGCAACGAGATCGGCATGGGCGATATTCCGTTGGGCAGCTTTATTTACGCCTGGTTTGAAATGCCTATCGAACGGCCTGCGATGCCCCATCTCGAGGCATGGTACCAGCGCCTGCAGCAACGCCTGGCCTACCGCAAAGCGGTCATGACCGCGTTGACTTAATACCCACTATTAATACGGGTGACTGTACTTGTGCGGCGCGGACAAGCACCATGCTTGTCATGCGCCGCCGTTGAACTACCTGGGCTGCGCCCCCATCTACTCTTTCTATTCCCTTCTTTGGTGCGTATTCCGATATGAGTTCCGCTCTGTCCATCCGGCAGCTAACCAAAACCTACGGCAACGGTTTCCAGGCCCTGAGTGGTATCGATCTGGACGTTGCCGAAGGTGACTTCTTCGCCTTGCTCGGCCCCAACGGTGCCGGCAAATCCACCACCATCGGTATCCTCTCCACCCTGGTCAACAAGACCAGCGGCACGGTGAATATCTTCGGCCACGACCTGGACAAATCCCCGGCGGCGCTCAAGCGCTCCATCGGCGTGGTGCCCCAGGAATTCAACTTCAACCAGTTCGAAAAGACCTTCGATATCGTGGTGACCCAGGCGGGCTACTACGGCATCCCGGCGAAAATCGCCAAGGAACGCGCCGAGCAGTACCTGACCCAGCTGGGCCTGTGGGACAAGCGCGATGTGCCTTCGCGTTCACTCTCCGGTGGCATGAAGCGTCGCCTGATGATCGCCCGCGCACTGGTGCATGAACCGCGCCTGCTGATCCTCGATGAGCCCACCGCGGGCGTGGACATCGAGCTGCGCCGCTCGATGTGGACCTTCCTCACCGAGCTGAACGAGAAGGGCATCACCATCATCCTCACCACCCATTACCTGGAAGAGGCTGAGCAACTGTGCCGCAACATCGGCATCATCGACCACGGCACCATCGTCGAGAACACCAGCATGCGCAACCTGCTGGGCCAGCTGCATGTGGAGACCTTCTTGCTCGACCTGAAGAATAACCTGTCGGTGGCGCCACAGTTGCTCGGCTACCCGAGCCGCCTGGTGGACAGCCACACCCTGGAAGTGCAGGTGGACAAGGCCGTGGGCATCACCGCGTTGTTCACGCAGTTGGCGACCCAGAACATCGAGGTACTGAGCCTGCGTAATAAAACCAATCGCCTTGAGGAGCTGTTCGTGTCCCTGGTGGAGAAAAATCTGACGAAGGTGGCGGTATGAGTTCCGAACTGCAGCCCAACCTTGTCGCACTGCAAACCATCGTCTACCGCGAAGTGAAGCGCTTTACCCGGATCTGGCCGCAGACCCTGCTGCCGCCGGCGATCACTATGGTCCTGTACTTCGTGATCTTCGGGAACCTGATCGGCCGGCAGATCGGCGACATGGGTGGCTTCACCTACATGGAGTACATCGTGCCGGGCCTGATCATGATGTCGGTGATCACCAACTCCTACGGCAACGTGGTCTCGAGTTTCTTCGGCAGCAAGTTCCAGCGTTCCATCGAGGAACTGATGGTGTCGCCGGTGTCGCCCCATACCATCCTGATCGGCTACACCCTGGGCGGTGTGCTGCGGGGCCTGATGGTCGGCGTGATCGTGACTTTGCTGTCGCTGTTCTTCACCCACCTGCAGGTGCATCACCTTGGGGTCACCATCCTGGTGGTGGTACTGACGGCGACGATCTTCTCGCTGCTGGGCTTCATCAACGCGGTGTTTGCGCGCAACTTCGATGACATCTCGATCATCCCGACGTTTGTGCTGACGCCGCTGACCTACCTCGGTGGCGTGTTCTACTCGATCACCTTGCTGCCGCCGTTCTGGCAGACCGTGTCGCTGGCCAACCCGGTGCTGCATATGGTCAATGCCTTCCGTTACGGCATTCTCGGGGTGTCGGATATCCGCATCGGCATCGCGATCACCTTCATGCTGGTGGCGACAGTGGTGTTGTACCTCGGTTGCGCGCGGCTGCTGGTGAGTGGGCGCGGGATGCGGACCTGATCCGAAACCGCGTCGCTGCCATCGCGAGCAGGCTCACTCCTACAGAAGGGCGCGTTCCTATGTAGGAGTGAGCCTGCTCGCGATGGGGCCTATTCAGACGCTACAAAAAACGGCCTCCACTGCGGAGGCCGTTTTGCATTCAGCGCATGCGGCTTTTCTTGCGCCGCGCCCATTGCCGCGCCACCCACCAGCGCCAATACAGCATCACCGTGAAGTAGG
>Ga0070662_100000626_pt1 | contig 21383 bp, 24 predicted proteins | sample KBSC53metaG_FD_65648 | JGI IMG/M metagenome (GOLD analysis project Ga0070662, IMG submission 65648) | Corn rhizosphere microbial communities from Kellogg Biological Station, Michigan, USA - KBS C5-3 metaG | ecosystem: Host-associated > Plants > Roots > Rhizosphere > Soil ...
TATGCGCGCTATCGAATCATCCGTTTCGGCAAGCAAAACATTAAAAGCTGCAAATGACTGGACCAGCAAATTCATTTTCCCTCCGTATGATTTCAGCATCGCTAATACAATGGTAACCAACTTCCATACACCAGAATCAACTTTATTGATGATGATCTGCGCGTTTGGTGGATACGAGAATGTAATGCACGCTTACGAAGTAGCCGTAAAAGAGAAATATCGCTTTTATAGCTATGGCGATGCTATGCTGATTATATAAAGTAATACGTTCGACATTATACGTGATACGTTTTTATTATCTTGACAGCACTTTACATAAAACGTATTACGTATAACGTACAACATGCAAAACTACGTCATCATAGTAGCCGGTGGCTCGGGCAGCAGGATGAAATCGGCTGTTCCAAAGCAATTTCTGCTGCTCAATGGACTACCGGTACTGATGCATACCATTAATGCATTTTACCACTGTAACAGCAAGCCTCAAATTATTGTCGTTCTACCTGCTGATTCACACGAATACTGGGAAAGGCTTTGCCAGACCCACCAGTTTGAAATACCCTATAAATTAGTGGATGGCGGCGAGACCCGTTTTCATTCTGTAAAGGCTGGCCTGGCATTAATTGAAGAAAATGATGCCATTGTAGCGGTGCATGATGCTGTCCGTCCGCTGATCACTTGCGAAATTATTGACGAATCATTTGAATGTGCCGCTCTATATGGCAATGCCATTGTCGCTATAAAAAGCCGTGATTCGGTTAGGCAGATCAAAGACAACCGTTCAGTAAACCTGGTACGCGACGAAATTTACCTGATACAAACTCCGCAAACTTTCCAGGCAGCGCAATTGAAAGAGGCTTATCTGCAGATTTATCAATCTTATTTTACTGATGATGCCAGCGTGGTGGAACAAACCGGTGTGAACATCAACCTGATTGGCGGCAGTTACCAGAATATCAAGATCACCTATCCTGAAGATATTGCCATTGCTGAATTCCTTCTGAAACAGAAAAGCCACTCCTTATAAGGAATGGCGTCAGGTAATCTTTATTCGAAGATCATCAGGCCCTTCGGATCACACCAAGAAGTAATGCGATAATGGCTATTACTAATAGGATGTGAATTACCCCACCTGCCGAATAAGCAAAAAAACCTATTGCCCAACCTATGATCAGGATGACGGCAATAATGTAAAGTAAACCTCTCATTTTGCGAATGTTTTTAATTAATAGATGATGTATTACTCTATAACCCAAAACATTATAAAAGGTTCTAAAAACAAAAAACCCTGTTGTTGGTACAGGGTTTCTGATAAATATCTGATAAGCCTGGGCTAATATTCGTCTTCGTTAAAAAAGAAATCGTCTTTTGTAGGATAGTCTGGCCATATTTCCTCAATGTTTTCATACGGCTCACCATCATCCTCAAGGGCCTGAAGGTTCTCTATAACCTCAACGGGTGCGCCTGAGCGGATAGCATAATCGATTAATTCATCTTTGGTTGCGGGCCATGGTGCATCCTCCAGGTGAGATGCTAATTCAAGTGTCCAATACATATATTATTTATCTATTTAAGGTAAAAATCAATTTTCGCAAAAGTATAATATTTTTAAATCGATTATCAAATATTTTTTTGATTTTTTCAAACACGTGGTATCCATTGATTTTCAGGAACATTTTGTTCATTTCCGATCTTCCTGGCCAACACAAACAGATAATCGCTCAACCGGTTCAGGTAAATATTTACCTTTTCTTCTACGTTGCTATCTGCCGAAAGGTTTACTACCAGCCGCTCGGCCCTGCGGCACACACATCGTGCAATATGGCAAAACGATATGGCATTATTGCCGCCCGGCAAAATAAAATGACGCAACTCAGGCAATTTTTCATTCATCGCATCCATTTCCTTTTCCAGTAATTCGATATCTGCATCATGCAAATCGGGAATGACCATTTTTGACCTTTCAGGATCTGATGCCAACGATGAACCGATAGTAAATAGCCTGTCCTGTATCTCTTTTAATATTTGCTTATCATGCGCATCAATATCCTGATCACGTATTAATCCAATATAGGAGTTCAATTCGTCTACTGTACCATAACTTTCGATACGGAGATGATGTTTTGGTACTCTTGTCCCTCCTATCAGTGAAGTATAGCCCTTGTCGCCCGTTTTGGTGTAAATTTTCATTCGTTTTCGAATTTATTGTTTTGATCTGGCATTGTAAACAATATTTTGATTTCAATTATCAAACTCTTGCTTACGGTTAATGTTATTACATTTGGTCGATAATTTACCATTGATTCCTTTTCGAATAATTTGCTTCCTATGAAGTCTACCTCTGTTCTAAATAAGATATGTTTGGCTATTTTACCGTTCTTAATGTTGAGCTTTAAGTGCGGCGGAGCGAATAACAAGCCAATTATCCCCAATAATATCCCTGTAAGCAGTTTTTTGAGCGAAAAGCAATTTAACGATTTCTTTCCTCAGCGTGATAAATTCTACACTTACCAGGCATTTATAAAGGCCATCCAGCAGATGAGCAATATTAAAATAAAGGTTGTTAAACGGGCTGTTTCTGTTTACCAGATCACCCGTACCGATAAGCATGCAGGCAAGTCAACTGTGGTTCGCCAGGATGAGGACTGGAACGAAGACTGGGCTAAAAAGAAACCAGACAGTACTTACACTGTGGATTACGGCAATTTTTGCAGTGAGAAAGACCTTCAAACGGATAAAAAAGAGTTAGCTGCTTTTTTTGCCAACATTGCCCACGAAACGCGTCACGGCCGAAATGGTCAGTACGATGATGGCCTAATGTTAATCCACGAAAGCAATACGTCTCTGCCTTATGTGGCAGCTAATGACGAGTACCCTGCCGTCCGCGATAAAAAATACTATGGCCGCGGACCATTACAGTTAAGCTATAATGGCAATTATGGCTACGCCTCGGATTGCATATTTGGTAACAAAAGCATGCTTCTAAACAATCCCGACCTGGTAGAAACCGATCCGGTAATAGCATTCAAAGTAGCCATCTATTTCTGGATGACGCCACAAACCTACAAACCGTCGGCCCATGATGTAATGATTGGCAAATGGCAACCCAAGCCCGATGATAAAGCAAAAAACCGCAAGCCCGGCTTCGGTATGACTGTCAACATTATCAACGGCGCGGTAGAATGCGGTCAAGGCGAAAATATGTTCAGCATGAACGATCGTATCGGTTTTTACCAGTATTTCCTGAAAAAGCTTGGCGTAAGCGATCCGAATTGCGTGTGCTCTTGCGGTACGATGGCAGCGTATAAGTAATTAGTGAAGGACTGAATTAGTGAATTAGTGATTGATTTTTGAAAGTTGCTAAGACAAATTATAACTTAGAGCTCAATCCACTTATCACATGAAGCATTTATTATTTTGTTCAATAGCCCTTCTGGTTTCATTTCAAATTTATGCCCAAACTGGGTCAGAAATTTTCAAGAAGAAAACTTTATCAAACTCAAATTTCTCAAAGCAAGAACTTAAAAGCGATTTGACAAAATATGACTTTTCGAAGCTTCTATTACATACTGACAATTCTGTAATTTATGGTTTTATTGGTGAAAATTATCAGCGTATTAGAATAAAGATAATTACAGTAAATAAAGATTCCGTTTCTCCTGATACCTATCGTGTCCATGGAAAATCTATGGTAAAAAATAATATTGATGAGTTCAATGGTACAATTAAAATAATTAATATCAGGAAGTTTAATCAGCAGCTTCATGGCTGTGAGGATGAATATAAGTATAAGGGCTCTAAGGGAGAATTTATTATTTTAGGAGATTATAATTTCCAGGAAAACCCTACTCAAAATCACAGTGGATTTTTTAAAGGTTCTTTTAGGTCGGATTTCTTCATAGACCAAAAAAATCGAATACAATATAATGATATAGAGGATTGTTCTGACGGCTATACAAACAATCAATTTATTGGCCAATGGGTGTCTTACACGGACCATACTTCAAAAAGATGTAATTGGGGCGATTTCAGAATACCAAATTCAGGTGATCTGGATATCGGCGCTGGTGAATTTTCTCCTGGTACTAAATATCTAAAATTTGGATGGCAAAATATCAGAGATAAAAACGATAAAATAGAGAATGCCAAATGGTGGAAATAGCAGGGCTGAAAAAATCAAGTAATCCTTAAATCCTATCAATCAAGGTTCAGACAATTTTTTTATTATTGTGCATGGATTACCCCTTTGATACCATAAACCTAAGCGGCGAAACCATCGATACTTTCGATGACACATACAAGTTGTTAAAATCCAAATTCCGTATCGAGCATACTGGCGATATCGATTTCCACCTGGAAGACTTTGAGGCTTTCAAAGACTGCAACAGCGTTAATGTAAAGGGCTCGTATGTTATCAAAAATGCCCGTACCGACTGTTATATACTATTTGTAGAGATACATAAAGTAAAAAGAACCAGCTCAAAACCCCCACAACTGTATGATTATTATGAATATCAAAGCTGGGCGCTGGCTTATTTAAAAAAAGATTGCGGCCGTGCACTCATCCGCCCTGAAACATTAGCTGATAAACTTATCGAGTTAGTACACCCGGTAGAACTGGATTTTGATGATGATAAAGCCTTTAGCGATACTTTTTATGTACTGGTGAACGACCGTTACAAGGCAGAATCAGCTATGAATCGCGATTTTCGTAATGTGGTGATGGATATGCGGCATGAGGATGTAGTTATCGAGATCATCAACCATACGCTTATCATCGGTCATCACAGACCTATAATGCCGGAAACAACCCTTAAGTTAGCTGAATTTGTTGTACGGCTAGCCTCTAATTGCTGAGTAATTACTTGCTTGCTATTTCAACATCATCCGCAAGAATTTTGCTTCTGTCTACCTTCTGAATATCCTGATTAGGATAGTCATTTTCGATCAAACCGTCGCGCATACGTACAATACGGTGTGCATGTTTCGCAATATCTTCTTCGTGAGTTACCAGGATGATCGTATTGCCTTTGGCATGGATATCCTCAATCAGGCCCATTATCTCGATGGAAGTTTTAGTATCTAAGTTACCTGTAGGTTCGTCTGCTAGAATAATAGACGGATCATTTATAAGAGCACGGGCCACAGCCACACGCTGGCGCTGGCCACCTGAAAGCTCATTGGGCTTATGTGTAATCCTATTACCTAATCCTACGTTTTCCAAAGCTTTTCTTGCCCGGTTGGTGCGGTTTTCTTTGTTTATACCGGCATAGATTAACGGAAGAGCTACATTATCAAGGGCTGTATTACGCGGTAGCAGGTTAAACGTCTGGAAAACGAAACCTATCTCGGTGTTGCGCACTTCAGCCAGTGCATTATCGCTCATATGACTTACATTGATTCCGTTAAGGATATACTCACCTTTGGTTGGCGTGTCCAGGCACCCCAGAATGTTCATAAGGGTTGATTTACCTGAGCCGGACGGGCCCATTAGGGCAACGAATTCGCCTTTATTAATTGTTAAAGATACCGACTTAAGTGCATGTATGGTTTCCGCACCGATCACATATTTACGCCCGATATCTTTAATAGTAATTAATGGCTCCATCCGTTTTTCTTTGTTTGACTATAAGAGCCTATGATTTGTTACAGACAAATGAAATTCTAAAATAAATCCGAAATCCGAAATTATTTCTCAATCACCTTCGCCACCAGGAAATAATCCCCATCATGCTTTGGTGCATTCAACAACGCTTCTTCGTGCGTTACCTCTTGTTTTATCATATCCTCGCGTACGGTATTGATCTCGTTGGTCATATACACCAGTGGCTCAATTCCTGATGTATCAATCTCGTTTAGTTTATCCATGAAACCGAGGATCTTGTTCATATCAGCAATCATCGTTTCCTTTTCGTCTTCAGCCAATTCCAGTCTTGCCAAATGGGCCACTTTCTCCACGGTTTCTTTATCAATGTTCATTTTCGTCCAGTTTCTGTTTTATTACGTTGTAAACCTTATCTTTCAGCAGATCAGCATCTTCAACCGTCATATGTACCGTTTCAATGGGTTTGTGCACAAATATATGACAAATCCCCGGTCTGCTGCCAAATACACTACCCGAATCCCACATCACCTTCCAGGTATCCAGCGAAGTAATTGGCAAAATAGGTATTTTTAGTTCGATAGCCAGCCGGAACGGCCCATTTTTAAATTCCTGCAATTGCGGAGGGTAGATATCTTTGGAAATAGTTCCTTCCGGGAATATCACCACGCTTATCCCTTGTGCCAGCCGCTCGCCGGTTTGCTTAAATGCTTTGTAGGATGACATTTTACTTTCACGATTGACAGGTATATCAATCGATCTGAAAAATATACCTAATAAAGGGTTGTCCAGCAGTTCGTGCTTACCCATAAAACAAAAGGTGTTTTCGAGCGCCTTGCTGACCGACATGATATCAAGATTGGAGACATGATTTGGACAAACAATATAAGTGCGCGACCAGTCTACTGGTTGTTCATATTCTACCTTGTAAAATATCCCTGTGGTTGTTGAACTGAATGCTGCACATATCTTCCGCAACCGGTTCATCAAAGCGTATCTGGATGGTTTTTTGGAAGCATAATTAATAAATGGCCAAAGCAGGTAAAATATAGACGAAATACTAAACCTGTACAGGATTCGATGGAATTTTTTCAGGGGTAAGATCATCGATCTCAAAAATAGAAAACCCTTATTTTAATGGCAAAAATAATCTCTGTGAACTAACGAACAGTCTAAAAAATGGTTTAGATAATCAACATCGAAGAAATAAATTTAAACAGCTCCTAAGAACTAATTTGTTCTTCAAACTTTTCTTTCATAATCCTATACACTTTATCTCGCAAGCTATCTGCATCATCAACAGTTAAATGTTTCGTCTCAATAGGTTTGTGTATATAGATATGGCATACGCCCGGCTTACTGCCATATTTGGTACCCGTGTCCCAAAGCAATTTCCAATTATTTAATGAAGTAACCGGAACGATTGGAATACCTGCCTCTATTGCCAAACGGAATGGCCCGTTTTTGAAAGCATGTAATTGAGGCGGGTAATCATCAGATATCTTGCCTTCGGGGAAGACGATCATGGTGATGCCGCTTTGCAATTTCTCCATCGCTTTTTTAAATGCCCGGAATGAAGACATTTTGCTCTCGCGGTTAACGGGTATATCCACCGTTCTAAAGAACAGGCCGGTGACCAGCCCGTCTGTCAAATCTTCCTTACCCATAAAGCAACAATCATTTTTTACCAATAAACTCATTGCAGTAATATCGAGGTGGGAAGTGTGGTTCGGGCAGATTATGTAAGGTTTGGTACGATCTAATGGTGCTTCATAAGTAAAGCTGTAAAATATTCCGGCAAAAGCTGAACTGAGAAATCCCCATAGTCGCCTAAACTTATTCATTTGCCTGTAGGTGGACGGTTTGCGCGAAAAATACCAGAGAAAAGGGTAAAGCAAAAAGTAGAAGAGTGCTACACCACCCATATAAAGGTAACAGTGTACTTTCTTCAATATCGCTTTCATCGGCATCAAAAATATAAAAAATCCTTACTTTCGCGCCTATGGAAACTGTTGTTAGTGGTATTCGTTCTACCGGGAAATTGCATTTGGGAAACTACTATGGGGCTATTCAAAACTTCGTAAAAATGCAGCATGAGTATAATTGTTTTTTCTTTATCGCCGATCTGCATTCGTTAACTACCCACCCTACCCCATCCGACCTTCACGGCAACGTGAAACAAGTATTGGTAGAGTACCTTGCCGCAGGCCTTGACCCTGAAAAAGCAACATTATATATCCAGTCGGACGTGCCCGAGGTGGCTGAGCTATACCTTTATATGAATATGAACGCCTATTTAGGTGAGCTGGAGCGCAGTACTTCCTTTAAAGACAAGGTTCGTGCACATCCCGATAATGTCAATGCAGGTTTGCTAACTTATCCTGTTTTGATGGCGGCTGACATAATTATACACCGTGCAACCAAAGTGCCGGTTGGTAAGGACCAGGAGCAACATCTGGAAATGGCCCGCACATTTGGCAACCGTTTTAACCGCCTATATAATCACGACTATTTCCCTGAACCATACGCTTTCAGTTTTAGCAAAAACCTCGTAAAAATACCAGGTCTGGACGGCAAGGGCAAAATGGGTAAATCGGAAGGTGAAGGCAACGCAGTTTATCTGTCCGATTCACCTGAAGTTATTCGTAAAAAGGTAATGAAAGCGGTAACTGACAGCGGGCCGACTGCCGAGAACCAGGTAAAGCCTGTTGAAATCCAGAACCTGTTCGACCTGTTGAATGTGGTATCTACTCCTGATACTTATGAGCATTTCGATAATTTATATAATACCTGCCAAATACGTTATGGCGATCTAAAAAAGCAATTAGCCGAAGATATGATCATCGCCACTGCGCCTATTCGTGAAAGAATAAATGATATTAACCAGGATGCATCTTATCTGCGCCAGGTTGCCCGTCACGGTGCAATAAAAGCCCGCGAAAGCGCTTCAAAAACTATTCGCGAGGTAAGGGAAATTATAGGCTTCCGTAGTTTCTAGTAGTTCATGGACAAATAGCTATGATCTATGAACCATGAACTATTAGCATCAACTATGAACAAAAAATTGTGAGTTTCATACTTCATAATGTATATTAGTCGGACGTAGTTAATTGTGGTTTCTATACTTTCTTGTGAAGAGCTATGAACCATTGACCGTAAACCATGAACTAAGACCATCGCATGCACATAGCTATCGTAGGAAACATCGGCGCCGGAAAGACCACCCTTACTGAATTATTGGCCAAAAATTACAGTTTTGAACCTCTTTACGAGGCTGCAGATAACAATCCTTACCTGGAAGATTTCTACGGCGACATGAAGCGCTGGAGTTTTAACCTGCAGATCTACTTTTTGAACAGTCGTTTCAGGCAGATATTGGATATCCAGCAGGGCAACAAAAACATCATTCAGGACCGCACCATTTACGAAGATGCCTACATCTTCGCCGAGAACCTGCATGATATGGGCCTGATGACCACCCGCGATTATGAAAACTATCGTGCCATTTTTGATAATATCACCGCGTTCATCAAACCACCCGATTTACTGGTTTACCTTAAAGCATCTGTACCTACTTTAGTTAACAACATTCAACGGCGCGGCCGCGAATACGAGATCGGCATCCGCCTGGATTACCTGTCTAAGCTTAATGAAAAGTACGAAAAGTGGATAAAAGGCTACAAACTAGGCAAACTGCTGATATTGGATAAAGACAAGCTCGACTTCGCCAACAACACCGATGATATGGCGACTATTGTGGAAAGAATTGAGCGGGAAATAAATGGACTTTTTTGATTTACGATTTTAGATTTACGAATTACGATTTATTATTTTGTAAATCTAATTGAACCATGAAAACACATTTCGACTTGTCAGTATTTCAACAATCTAAAATCGTAAATCTAAAATCGTAAATGCAAATCCTCGGTATCATCCCCGCCCGTTACGCTTCTACCCGTTTTCCGGGAAAACCGCTGGTTGATATTGCTGGGAAAAGTATGATTCAACGGGTGTATGAACAGGCTAAAAAATGTTCCCAATTATCTGAAGTAATCGTTGCCACGGATGATGACCGCATTTTTGAGCATGTACATGGTTTTGGAGGAAAAGCTGTGATGACCTCCGACACTCACCAAAGCGGAACAGATCGTTGCGCCGAAGTAGCCGAAAAACATCCGGAGTACGATGTGATCATAAACATACAGGGCGACGAACCCTATATCGATCCAGAGCAGATCAGTAAATTGATCGGTTGCTTTAACGATGCCGATACACAACTCGCCACATTGATAAAAAAAGTACTGAACGAACAGGAACTGCACAATACCAATTCACCCAAAGTTATTGTCAATAAAAATTCCGAAGCGATTTATTTCTCACGGTCACCGTTACCTCATATCCGCGGACAAGAGCCACAAAACTGGCTGCAGCACTTTATCTATTTTAAGCATATCGGCATTTATGGTTATAGGGCTGACATTTTGAAGCAAATCACCAAACTGCCGGTATCACCTCTTGAAAAAGCTGAAAGCCTGGAGCAATTGCGCTGGGTGGAAAATGGTTTTAAAATAAAAGTAGCCGAAACGGAGATTGAAACAATTGCTATTGATAGGCCGGAGGATTTGAAAAAGCTTATATTTGATTAATAAAAAGATACTATATAATGATGGATTTTTAGAAAATCAAAAAACTTCTAAATAGAGTTCTAAGCGTTTGTCTGAATCAAAATTTTTCAGAATTAAATAATTTACAGAATTCTAATTTTGCTAATTTTAAAATTCGATGAATTCAGGTCCAGGCAGTTACCTAACTTTCCAACCTTACAACCTTACAACTTTACAACAAGTTAACATTCTCCACACTTCCCAACCTTTTCAACAATTACAAGCAATTCAACTTTTTTTGCTACTTTTGTATCCCGTACACAAACAAAAGGTGCAGGTGTAAAAACAGGCGCCAAATACACAATATCATCATGACTAAATACATTTTTGTGACGGGCGGCGTTACTTCGTCGTTAGGGAAAGGCATTATTTCTGCCTCATTGGCCAAACTTCTTCAATCACGCGGATATCGCGTTACGATCCAAAAGTTCGACCCTTACATCAACATCGATCCCGGAACACTTAACCCCTATGAGCATGGTGAATGCTATGTTACTGAAGACGGTGCCGAAACCGATCTTGACCTGGGCCACTACGAGCGTTTTCTGAATACGCCAACTTCGCAGGCCAACAATATTACCACCGGTCGTATCTACCAAAACGTGATCAACAAGGAACGTGAGGGTGCATTTTTAGGTAAGACCGTGCAGGTAGTTCCTCACATTACCGACGAGATCAAAAGAAACATCCGTTTATTAGGTGAAAGCGGCGAGTATGACATCGTCATCACTGAATTGGGCGGAACGGTAGGTGACATCGAATCATTACCTTACATTGAAGCGGTACGCCAGTTCAGGTGGGAAATTGGTTCGGGCAACTCGCTGGTTATTCACCTGACTTTGATCCCATTCCTTGCAGCAGCTGGCGAATTGAAAACCAAACCCACTCAGCACTCGGTTAAAATGTTACTGGAGTACGGTATCCAGCCAGACATCCTGGTTTGCCGTACAGAACACCATATCAACCAGGATATCCGCAAAAAGATCGCCCTGTTTTGTAACGTGAATATCAATGCGGTTATTGAATCGATCGATGCTTCTACCATCTATGACGTTCCTTTGCTGATGTTGAAAGAACAACTGGACAAAACAGTATTAACCAAACTAAAACTTTCGCATAAAAATGAACCCATACTGGAAAACTGGAAAGATTTCCTGGGTCGTTTGAAAAACCCGACTTCAGAAGTGCGCATAGGCTTGGTAGGTAAGTATGTAGAATTACCCGACGCTTATAAATCTATTACCGAATCCTTTATTCACGCAGGCGCTAAAAACGAGTGCAAGGTACGTGTTGAATATATTCCATCTGAACAGTTGACCCCTGAAAATGCTATTGAACGCCTAAAGGGCCTGCATGGTGTACTGGTTGCGCCAGGTTTTGGTGAGCGTGGATTTGAAGGCAAAATTGAAGCGATCAGATATGTGCGCGAAAATAATATTCCATTCTTTGGCATTTGTTTAGGCATGCAATGTGCCGTCGTTGAATTCGGCCGTAATGTTTTAGGCTTGAAAAATGCAAACAGCACTGAGATGAACGAGCACACGCCTCACGCGGTGATCGCCATGATGGAAGAGCAAAAGAAGATCAAGCACAAAGGCGGTACCATGCGTTTAGGTGCTTACCCTTGCGATATCAGGAAAGGTTCAAAAGCGGCTGCCATTTACGGAAAAACGCATATAACCGAGCGTCACCGTCATCGCTTTGAGTTCAATAACAAATACCTGAAACAATATGAAGACGCCGGAATGATCCCTTCTGGAATTAACCCGGATAATGGTCTGGTAGAGATAATTGAGCTGAAAAATCACCCGTTTTTTGTGGGTGGACAATTTCACCCGGAATTAAAATCAACAGTTGCTAATCCTCACCCACTTTTTGTTAACTTTGTCGCCGCTTCGCTGGCATATGCCCGCAAGAAGTAATAAAGTACGATAACGATAAAATGGATAAGAATACAATAACCGGGTTTGTCCTGATAGTTTTAATAATGGCAGGCTCTTATTTTCTTTTAAAGCCTTCAGATGCTGAAATGAAGAAAGAGCGGTTGGTGCAAGACTCGATAAAAAGAGCAAAAACAGCTGCTGCAGTTGTTAAAACCACCAAGCCGGATACTTCAAAAAAAGCTGTCACTTTAGCAGACTCAGCGTTAAAGAAAATACCTTTCGGCGTTGCCACAGTAGGCAGCGAACAGTTTGTTACTCTGGAAAACAAGGAACTGCGTGTAAAACTGAGCAATAAAGGTGGTCGCGTTTATTCAGTTGAGCTGAAAAACTATAAGACCTTCGATAAAAAACCACTGATCTTATTCGACGGTGAGAACAATCACTTTGGACTTACTTTCCGAGCACAGGATAAGAACATCAATACCGATGAGCTTTACTTCACACCGAGCGCGCAAAATCTGACCGTAGCCGAAAAAGATTCAAGCACATTGACCATGCGCCTGAGTTATAGCCCTACCCAATACATTGATTATATCTATTCGTTGAAGGGAACAGGCTTTAAACTGGGTCTGACCATAAAAAGTACCGGTCTGGACAACGTAATGGCCAACAGCAACACTTTTAACCTTGATTGGCAGGCCAGCTTGCCGAAGCAGGAAAAGGATATGAAGCAGGAGCGCCAATACTCATCCGTTTATTATCTGAACATGGATAATGATGTGGATTGGTTGAGTGAAACAAAAGACGACCAGAAAACAATTGCCGATAAAAAACTGCAATGGGTAGCCTTTAAGCAGCACTTCTTCTCAAACATCCTGATCGCCAAACAAGGTATCGATAAATCGAGCCTGACTGTTAGTACCGATGTAAACAACAATGCCGATGTAAAGCAAATGAAGGCTGATCTATCCTTCGCCCGTGCAACAGACGGCACTTTACCACTTGAATTCTATTTTGGACCAAACCGTTTTAGCACCTTGAAAGCACAAGGGCACGATTTGGATAAGGTGATTAGTCTTGGCTGGGGACCATTAAAATACATCAACCGTTTTGCGGTATTGCCGGTGTTCAACTTCCTGCAACAATTTAACTGGAATTACGGCCTGATCATCTTAGCCCTGACGGTATTGTTAAAACTGGTATTGTCGCCGCTAACTTATAAATCCTACCTATCGATGGCTAAAATGCGCGTGCTGAAGCCTGAAATGGATGAAATAAAAGCAAAAGTAGGCGATGATAACCCTACCCTACTACAACAGGAATACATGAAGCTATACCGTCAGGCAGGTGTAAATCCATTAGGCGGATGTTTGCCATTAGTATTGCAAATGCCTATAGTGATCGCTTTCTTCCGTTTTTTCCCGAGCTTGTTTGAGCTTCGCGGAGAACACTTTTTATGGATGCATGATCTTTCAACCTATGATTCGGTGATTAGTTTCTCTCCAATATTCGGTGTCGATCACATCAGCTTAATGTGTTTGCTGATGACCATCTCTACTTTGGTTTATACTTATTTCAACAATCAGATATCAGGCGCAACAGGACAAATGAAGTACATCGGTTATGTTACACCGATAATTTTCCTGGTAACGCTGAACAACTACCCTGCAGGTTTGAACTACTATTACTTCCTGGCCAACATGTTCACCTTTTTACAACAATACCTGATTAGGCTGATGGTTGATGATAAGAAGATCCACGCGCAGATACAGGAAAACAAAAAGAAACCTGAGGTAAAGAAAAAGAAATCTGGTTTCCAGGCACGTATGGAAGACGCTATGCGTCAACAACAACAGACACAGGCGAAAAAGAAATAATTCTTTGTTGAAAGGTTGTAAAGTTAATCCAACCCGAATTTTTAAAATCTAAACAAACCCGGAATACATTTTCCGGGTTTTCTTTTTATGTCAATGGCTCAACATTACAACCTTTCAACTTTGCAACTTTTCAACTAAATTTGACCCATGTACGCGATTGTGGATATAGAAACGACAGGAGGACATGCCAGTTCAAACGGCATTACCGAAGTTGCGATATGTCTGCACGATGGTAAAAGAGTAACCCAACGCTACAGCACGCTGGTTAATCCGGGACAGGATATTCCGGTATATATTCGTGCTCTAACAGGCATCACCAATGAAATGGTACAGGATGCACCACCATTCGAGGATGTAGCTGCCGATATTTACCATCTGCTTCATGGAAAGATATTCGTTGCTCACAATGTCAATTTTGATTTTTCATTTATCCGTTACCATTTACTGGCTGCCGGGTACGATCTGCAAAGTAATAAACTATGTACTGTAAGACTTGGCCGCAAGATATTGCCGGGCATGCCGTCCTATAGCTTAGGTAAGCTTTGCAGGCATCTTGGGATCGAAAACAACGACCGGCACCGGGCCATGGGAGATGCGGACGCGACCGCAACCTTATTCTCTATCCTGCTTCAAAGTGATAATGGTAACCATATCGGTCAGGCGCTTAAACACCGGTCGCGCGAACAGGTATTACCGGCCAATCTACCTAAAGAAGATATAGACCGGCTTCCTTATACCCCTGGAGTTTATTATTTTCATAATGAAAAGGGCAAAGTGATTTATGTTGGCAAGGCAAGAAATATAAAACAACGGGTATGCAGCCATTTTTCGGGTAACAATCCGGGCTTGCAGCGACAGGAATTTTTGCGCAATATTTATCATATATCTTACCAAAGCTGCGGTACGGAGTTAATCGCTTTCGTATTGGAAGCTATCGAGATCAAACGCCTTTGGCCACAATATAACCGTTCGCTAAAGCGCTTCGAGCATGCTTACGGCTTATATATGTTTGAAGATCAAAACGGGTATTTAAGGCTGGGGGTTGATAAACGCCGGAAACTCTCCCAACCTATATATACCTGTAATTCATTGCTGGATGGGCGGAACCTGCTGCTTAAACTTATCGACGAGTTTGAGCTCTGCCCAAAACTGTGCTTTATACAAACAAACAACGAGCCTTGCACCGGCGCCCTGCAACACGTTTGCGCCTGTGAGGGTATTGAATCCACCGAGGATTATAACAGCAAAGTAAATCAGGCAATTTCACAATTGAAGGATACGCTGCCAACGTTTGCTATACGTGACGAAGGCCGCCAATTAGACGAGCATAGCTGCATTTTGATTGAAAAAGGACAGTTTTATGGCATGGGCTACATCTCCCATTATTTTGATGTTGATAGCCTGGACCAACTCAAAAATCATCTTACGCCCTACCCGGGGAATGACTATATCCGGAACATGGTATCAAATTATGCCTTGAGATACCCTGAACGGACGATGGTTTTCTCTTGATTTACGATTTTAGAATTACGAATTACGACCGGCAACCATGCTATGGCGCGACCTAATGCGGGGTGTAGCTTTCACATAGCTCAATCTCACGAAAAATATTTTCAAAAAAATTTGCGCAACTGATTGGTTGCGATTATATTTGCAACCAATCAGTTGCCAATAATATGAGACGAGACGTTTTCCAGGCCATAGCCGATCCAACCCGCAGGGCTATTATTACTTTACTTGCACTCCAAGCCATGACACCACATGCTTTGGCCGAGCATTTCGACAGCACACGGCAAGCCATTTCAAAACATATTAAAATACTGACGGAATGCGAAGTAGTAACTCAAAAGCAAACCGGCAGAGAAAATTATTATCACCTCAATCTTCATAGTATGAAAGAAATAGACATTTGGCTGGAACGATTCCGCAAGATGTGGGAGGACCGCTTTGATCAGTTAGACGATATATTAAAAGACCTATAGAACCAAACTATCATGACAAACCATTTTGTATTCGAGCCAGATACAACTGCAAAAAAAATTCACATAGTACGTGAATTTAATGCGCCAATTGAAAAAGTATGGAAAGCGTGGACAGATCCCGAGATACTCGACAAATGGTGGGGTCCTAAACCTTCCAGGATCGAAACCAAAATTATGGATTTTAGGGTTGGTGGCACCTGGCAATTTGCCATGATTACTCCTGAGGGGCAAAAGCACTGGCTATATGCCGAGTTTACCGCAATAGAAAACGGCAAATCGATTTCAACTAAAGCTTTATTTTTTGATGGTGAGGGTAATCCGGTTAATAGCGGCCCAAACTGGTTCCGCGACACTAAGTTCTCAACCATAGATGGGAACAGGACAAAAGTAGATATTGAAATTAACTTTGAAGAAGAAACAACTTTTGAAAGGTTCACCAGTAACGGTTACTTTAAAGAAGGTACCGCAATAGGTTATAATCAACTGGACGAATTACTGGCTTCTGAACAGATCACCTTATAAAAACTAAATAATCATGACAAACAATTTTGTATTCGAAAAAGACCCTGCCACCAAAAAAATTCACGTAGTACGTGAGTTTAATGCGCCAATTGCAAAAGTATGGAACGCCTGGACAGACCCGGACGTACTTGAAAAATGGTGGGGACCAAAACCATGGGTAGCCAAAACTAAATCGATGGATTTTAAGGTGGGCGGCGCCTGGCTGTATGCCATGGAAGGCCCGGAGGGCCAGAAACATTGGAGCTATGTAACGTTTACCGCCATTGAGCCAGGAAGCAGGTTTGCGGCTGATGCTGTATTTTCTGACGAGCATGGTAACGCCGCATCTAATGCACCAGTAGGCCATTGGGATAACAAATTTGTAGCGGTTGGCGATAAAACCAAAGTAGTGGTCGACCTTAGTTTTGACGAAGAAGCTGACTTTAAAATGCTAGTAGAAATGGGCTTTGAGGGAGGCTTTACCATTGGATTGAATCAGTTGGATGAATTATTAGGATCATAAAAAAAGGAAGGTCATACTTTTAAAACAATCACTATGAAGAAATTAAAATTGGCAATGCAAATGACCATTGATGGTTTTGTTGCTGGTCCCAACAACGAGAATGACTGGGTGTTCCTGCCGGGCAAACAGGATCCGGCCGCGTTCCAATTCGGAATCGATCTCGCCGACAGCTGCGATACGCTCCTGCTGGGACGCAAAATGATCCCCGGGTTCACCCAGCACTGGGAAAACGTGGCCGACAACCAGCCCGATAGTCCCTGGTATCCTTATGCGAAACTCATAGCCGATATGCGCAAGATTGTTTTCAGCCACACCCAAACTGAAATTACCGGCCGCAATCTCGAAATGGAAAACGGCGACCTGGCCACGGTAGTAAAGGAGTTAAAAAGCCAACCGGGCAAAGATCTCCTGGTTTACGGAGGCGTCGAATTTGTAAGCTCCCTTGTCAAAGAAAACCTGATAGATGAATATTATATTATCGTCAACCCCGTTGCGCTCGGTGCAGGCCTGTCAATTTTTAAGGAGAAGAATGTCATGCGATTAGAAAGCTCCGTCTCCTACACCAACGGGAAAGTGCTGAATAAATACCTGCCAGTATAAGCGATCCGATAATTTTAGATTTACGAATTACGATTGTTTAAATTCAAATCGTAATTCGTAAATCTAAAACCGTAAATCAAATAACCCCTGCCTTTTCCAGCTCGGCTTCCATTTGTTGTTGAATTTTCAAAGCTTCGGCCCTGGCTGCTTCTGCGAAATCTTCACCGTTTGAGGCATAAATAATTGCCCTGGAACTATTGACAATCAGGCCGCAGTCCCTTGTCATACCATACTGGCAAACGTCTGCCAGGCTACCGCCCTGCGCGCCGATGCCTGGCACAAGCAGGAAGTTATCAGGTGCATATTTACGGATACCGGTAAACTCCGTGCTTTTGGTAGCACCTACCACATACATCAGGCGGTCGGCGCCGGCCCAGGTATTGGCCTTTTGAATAACGGTTTCATAAAGTGTGCAGCCATTTGTATCAAGATATTGAAAATCCTTACTTCCAACGGACGAAGTAAGCGCCAGCAGGATTACCCATTTACCTTCAAAAGCCAGGAACGGAGTTACGCTGTCATTTCCCATATATGGCGCAACAGTTATGGCATCAAAATCCATTCCGGTAGCTTCTTTATCAAAAAAAGCGCGTGCATACATGCCGGATGTATTGCCGATGTCGCCACGCTTGGCATCGATAATGCTCAGGCAATCTTTTGGCAAATATTCAGAAGTAGCTATCAAACTCTGCAAACCTTTTACACCATGCCGCTCGTAAAAAGCGGCATTAGGTTTATAGGCAATACACAGGTCATTAGTGGCGTCGACAATGCGCTTGTTAAACTCAAATATCGGGTCGGGATATGCTTTTAAAAAAGGCGGGATCTTCTCAATATCTGTATCAAGCCCTACACACAGGAAAGATTTCTTTTGTTTGATTTGCTGAATAAGCTGCTGGCGGGAAAGCATTAGCGTGAATTATTTTTTCTGCAAAAAAACTAAAAAAATAAGCCAATTGTAGGTATACAAACATATTTTTCCAAAATTTTTGTTTTGTTAATATTAATGAGTAAAATTGCAGCGTTATCCTTTTGGATTTTTCTTGCGCTAAAGAAACAATTTAAAAATCCACAATCTATAAATTTTTAGATATTGCGTAAGCACAGTTGCAAGACAATTTCTCTCAAGTAAAATATTCCATTTGAACTATTATTTATATCCATGTCTGATACCACAGAATTGAACGACAAACTCGTTTCAGAGTTGCGCGAAATGGCGAAGAGTTTAGGTATTGCTGAAGCAGAGGAACTGCGTAAACCCCAACTAATTAGCAGTATCGTAGAACAACAACAACTAATAGAAGCAGCCCGCGCCCAGCAGGCAGCTATGAACGATAATTATAGCGAAGTAAAATCACCGGCCGCTAATGTTGAGCCCGCTGAAAGAAATCGTAAAAGGACCCGTACGGTCAAATCAAAAAGCAGCCCGCGTGTAGAAGTCCCATTGGATGATACCAATTTGTTTGATGTACCTGATGAAGAGGCCGTTGCTGAAGAAGACAGCGAAGATGTGCCTGTAATGGCATCAACTCCGCTAACTGAAGAGCAGGATGTTCCGGTAATTAAATCTGATGACGTAGCAGCTGAGGCAAAACCTCAGAAATTTGAGCGCCGCTTCAATAACAATCAAAATCAGCAAAAAAACCAGGAGGCCGCTATCAATCTTGATTTTGATAACGTCATCGTAAACGAAGGTGTCCTGGAAATTATGCCTGACGGTTACGGTTTCTTACGCTCATCTGATTACAACTACCTGACTTCTCCTGATGATATTTATGTATCACAGTCACAGATAAAACTATTCGGCTTAAAAACCGGTGATACTGTTCGCGGAAGCATTCGCCCGCCAAAAGAAGGTGAAAAATATTTTCCGCTGGTTAGGGTCGAAGCCATCAATGGCCGTGTCCCTGCCGAAGTGCGCGATCGTGTTCCCTTCGATCACTTAACACCATTGTTCCCGTCCGAAAGACTGGAGTTATTTACCGATGCGGGTAATTATTCAACCCGTATCATGGACTTGTTCTCTCCTATCGGTAAGGGCCAGCGCGGTTTGATCGTCGCCCAGCCTAAAACAGGTAAAACCATGTTACTGAAGGATGTAGCTAACGCGATTGCGAAAAATCATCCTGAGGTTTACCTGATCATCCTGCTGATAGATGAACGTCCGGAAGAAGTAACCGATATGGCTCGCAGTGTACGCGCCGAAGTAGTATCATCAACTTTTGATGAACCGGCTGAGCGTCACGTAAAAATCGCCAATATCGTATTGGAAAAAGCAAAGCGTATGGTTGAATGCGGTCACGATGTCGTGATCCTGCTTGATTCAATCACCCGTTTAGCCCGTGCATATAATACTGTTGCTCCGGCTTCCGGCAAGATTTTATCGGGTGGTGTGGATGCTAATGCATTACACAAACCTAAGCGTTTCTTCGGTGCTGCACGTAATATTGAGGATGGTGGTTCATTAACCATCATCGCTACAGCACTTACCGAGACCGGCTCTAAGATGGACGAAGTGATCTTTGAAGAGTTTAAAGGCACGGGCAACATGGAGCTGCAGCTTGATCGTAAATTATCTAACAAACGTATATTCCCGGCTATTGATATCACCGCTTCAAGTACCCGCCGGGACGATCTGTTGCTGGAACGCGACACCCTGCAGCGTGTTTGGATATTGCGCAACCATTTAGCAGATATGAACTCGCAGGAAGCGATGGAGTTTTTGCAAGCTCAGATAAGAGGCACAAAAACAAACGAAGAATTCCTGATCTCGATGAATTCTTAATATTTTTGATAGCTCATGGTTCATAGATCATAGTTAAGCTGTGAGCCATGTGCTGCAAAGCCAATAACATCTTCGCCCCGAGAAATGAATAAACGCGTAAGCAAACATGTTCCCAATGCCATTACCTGTGCTAACTTATTCAGCGGCTGTGTCGGAATTGTTTTTGCCTTTCAGGAAAACCTGATATTTGCATCCTATGCACTTTTCCTGGCGGCAATATTCGATTTCTTTGACGGCTTTGCATCTCGCGTGTTGCGATCATTTTCACATATCGGAAAGGACCTTGATTCGTTGGCCGATATGGTAAGCTTCGGCTTTCTGCCTTCGGCTATATTATATGAGTTGTTTCTAGAAACCCCGCAGGTCCCCAATGTGAGCTCGTGGCTTAATTTCAGTGCTTTTCTTATCTCGGTTTTTTCGGCCTTGAGGCTGGCTAAATTCAATAACGACACCCGCCAGGCGGAAAGTTTTATTGGCTTACCTACGCCGGCTAATGCCATACTGATAGCATCTATACCATTTATATTAGAACATCATGTCAATTTTGGTGATTACATATTAAACGTATATGTGCTGGCCGTTTTTGTCATGGTAATGTGTTCGCTATTAGTGGCCGAGCTTCCCATGATGTCGTTAAAATTTAAGAACACAGATCTCGATAAGAACATTTATCGTTATTTATTACTGCTGTTCTCGGCAATATTGATACTATTTTTTAAATTTGCGGCGGTTCCGGTGATCATCATAATATATATCACCTTATCTATCATTCAATACAAGTTCTCTAATGACAAAGTTTCAGGCTGAAATCGACGTAATGCCCAAAAAAGAAATTCTTGACCCTCAAGGAAAAGCTGTAACCGGTAGTATGAAAAATCTTGGATTAACCGAGATACATAATGTACGTATCGGCAAACACATTTCGCTCGAAATTGAAGCTGAAAACGAAGAAATTGCCAACTCAAA
>Ga0070662_100000638_pt1 | contig 21214 bp, 14 predicted proteins | sample KBSC53metaG_FD_65648 | JGI IMG/M metagenome (GOLD analysis project Ga0070662, IMG submission 65648) | Corn rhizosphere microbial communities from Kellogg Biological Station, Michigan, USA - KBS C5-3 metaG | ecosystem: Host-associated > Plants > Roots > Rhizosphere > Soil ...
CTGGACGAATCGACGCATTGGTCGCGCGGGGTCGCGCAGTATGCGATCGAGATGCGGCAAGGGTGGTTCGCGACGAAGGGAATCGGGGTGGGGGATGTGGTGGAGGGATTGAGGTGAGCGAACTCGATAGGAGGCTGGCGAAAATGTCAGTAGGAAGACGAGTGAAGATCGGCATTCTTCACATGAACGTCTCGTATAAGCTTTCTAGGAAGATGGACCGAGCCCTGTAGATAACAACTGCGGGTATTACGGTGCCCCAAACCATTCCGATCTCTAAGGGGAGACGATCATGATGGTGACGATTGAGCCGATCGCATCGATGGAGGATTGCCCATATCCAATCCCGGCGTTCTTGCATCCAATGATGCAGTCGCTGAAAGAGGGAAGACCATTGGCCGAAGTTGTTCAAACCGTCGTTAGAGAGTTGGGTTTCGAGTCATTCGTTTATGGGATGAGCCTGGCAAAAACTCATAGGCGCGACGAACGATTCTACGTTTGGGGTACCGTACCGAGGGAATGGCTTCAGGAATACGATCAAAAAAGCTACATCGAGATTGATCCTCGGGTTTGTTACGGCTGGGATGTGCTGCCGCCGCCACTAATCTGGGACGCCACTGTTGCGAACGGAGATGCTAAGGTTGAGCGCTTCTTAGAACGGGCCGCAAGCTACGGAATTGGAAGCGGAATAGCGATCTACTTAAGAGACAATAATAGCAAGGTAATGGTTGCGCTGAGTGGACCGGAACGATACCTGACAGAAGAAAGACGCCTAGCCATATGTTCCAACACGGGATCCATAATGCATCTGGCGAGCTTGTTTCATTGGGTCTTTGTGAAACAAGTTGTCGGGCGCGGGATTGCGCCTGCTCAAGAGGGACATCCGCTGTCCGAGAGAGAGTTGAGCTGCCTACAATTCGCTGCGCATGGAATGACGAGCAAGGACATTGGCTTGAAACTGGGAATAAAGCAGCGAACCGCAAACTTTCACTTTGCAAACCTTATTAGCAAACTCGGTGTCCTGAATCGGCAGGAAGCAATCGCTACAGCGCTCGTACACGGACTCATTAGCGCCGATGACACTCCATGCGAATTGCACTCTAGGAAGAGGCGAGCAGGCAAGCGCAGCTAGCGAAAAACATTCTATCGAACTAACATTTCAACAAACCTCTCCAGCTCCGCCGGCATCGGCGATTCGACCGTCACCTCGCGTCCGCTCACCGGATGCGTGAACGTCAGTTGCCGCGCGTGCAGGAACATGCGCTTGAGCCCTTGCCTTGCGAGCTCCCGGTTCCACGCGAAGTCGCCGTACTTGTCGTCGCCCGCCAGCGCGTGGCCGATATGCGCGAGATGGACGCGGATCTGGTGCGTGCGTCCAGTCTTGAGTTCTGCCTCCAGGAGCGCTACCGGGGGCGTGTGCCGTGGCCAGGCCTCGAGGCGCCGAAAGATCGTGACGGCGCGCTGCCCGTCTGCGCTGATCCTGACCCGTCGCTCGCCTTCCCGAGTCACGAACTTGTGCAACGGGATGTCGACTTTGCGCATGGCGTCGCGCCACGGTCCGCGCACCAACAGCAGATAGCGCTTGTCCATTGTCCCGGTGCGAAGTTGCGCATGTAGATCGACGAGGGCCGCGCGTTTTTTCGCGACCAGCAACACGCCCGACGTGTCCCGATCGAGGCGATGCACGAGTTCCAGAAATCGCGCCTCGGGCCTCGCTGCCCGCAACTGCTCGATGAGCCCGATCGCGATGCCACTCCCCCCATGAACCGCGAGGCCCGCCGGCTTGTCGACAACAATGAGCGCGTCGTCCTCGTACAGCACTCCGGGCCGGAAGGCAGGGGCAATCGCGGCAGGTGGCTTTGCAGCTCCCTTGGCCAGTCGCAGTGGCGGGATCCTGACTACGTCCCCGGTCGCCAGGCGGGCGTGCGGACCGACCCGCCCTCGGTTCAGCCGCACCTCGCCGCTGCGAAGGATCCGATATACGTGGCTTTTCGGCACGCCCTTCAGGACGCGCAGCAGGAAGTTGTCGATCCGCTGGCCAGCAGAATCTTCTCCGACCGTAAGCGGCGCGCCAGCATCCTTGCTTAACTCGTTCATTCCTCTATAATTGTGCCCGAACCGCGCGCATGCGCAGCGGGCCGCGTCCTTCGTGCGATACGCCGATGAACGGGCCGGGCGGCGCCGCGGGGCCCTGCTGCGGCAGGGAAACAAGCCGGCTAAGTCGCTCGCCGGGCGGACTTTCGAAGGCCGCGAAAAAGTAGCGATGGTAAAGGAACAGCGCAGCTCCCGCACCCGGCAAAGGCCGGTCCGAAGCGGCCGCTGCGCGGCGCACAAGCGAACGATTCTGCAAAGCGGCAGCCGTGCCCCGAGGCAATGGCTGCCGATCGGATTATTCCGCTGATCCGCGAACAAGAAGACCCGCCACGACGAGACCGGCCCTTGGCCGGACCTGCGAAGCTGATGCGTACGTCACCTCGCTCTGCTCGCGCCCGCCGGCTCCGGCCGTCGGGTGGCCCGTCTTCCGCCGCGACCGCCGCGTAAGCGCAGTCGCGTCGCAAGACGCGGCCCGCCTCGTACCGCCCGCTTGCCCGCGGCCCTGCGCCGGGGACAACGTCCATGAAACGCATGCTGTTCAACGCCACCCAGGCGGAGGAACTCCGGGTGGCCATCGTCGACGGTCAGAAACTGATCGACCTCGACATCGAGTCCGCCGCCAAGGAACAACGCAAGAGCAACATCTACAAGGGGGTCATCACGCGCGTCGAGCCGTCGCTCGAAGCGTGCTTCGTCGACTACGGCACCGAGCGACACGGCTTCCTGCCGTTCAAGGAAATTTCACGCCAGTACCTGAAAGGCGGCCGCCGCGCCGCCGACGCTGACGACGTCGACGGCGAGTCCCGCGGGCGCGTGCAGGATCAACTGCGCGAGGGTCAGGAACTCATCGTCCAGGTCGACAAGGACGAACGTGGCAACAAAGGCGCGGCGCTCACGACGTACATCTCGCTGGCCGGCCGCTACCTCGTGCTGATGCCCAACAATCCGCGCGGCGGCGGCGTATCGCGTCGTGTCGAAGGCGAGGAGCGCAACGAGCTGCGTGAGGCGGTTGCCGCGCTGGACGTCCCGAACGGCATGAGCGTGATCGCGCGCACTGCCGGCATCGGCCGCACGGCCGAGGAGCTGCAGTGGGACCTCAACTACCTGATGCAGCTCTGGCGCGCCATCGAGGATGCGGCCAAGCTCCAATCGGGTGCCTACCTGATCTACCAGGAATCGAGCCTCGTTATCCGCGCGATCCGCGATTACTTCCACCCGGACATCGGCGAGATCCTGATCGACACCGAGGCAATCCAGGAACAGGCACAGCAGTTCATGGGACACGTGATGCCGGCCAACGTGTCGCGCGTCAAGCTCTACAAGGACGACGTGCCGCTGTTCTCCCGTTTCCAGATCGAGCACCAGATCGAGACCGCCTACGCGCGTCAGGTCCCGCTGCCTTCCGGTGGCGCGATCGTCATCGACCATACGGAAGCGCTCGTGTCGGTCGACGTGAACTCCGCGCGCGCGACGCGCGGCGGCGACATCGAGACGACCGCCTACAACACGAACCTCGAGGCGGCCGAGGAGATCGCGCGTCAGCTTCGCTTGCGCGATCTGGGCGGCCTGATCGTGATCGACTTCATCGACATGGAAAGCGCCAAGAACCAGCGCGACGTCGAGAATCGGCTGCGCGATGCGCTCAAGTACGACCGTGCGCGCGTGCAACTCGGCAAGATCTCGCGGTTTGGCCTGATGGAGCTGTCGCGGCAGCGCCTGCGTCCCGCGCTTGCCGAATCCGCGTACTTGCCCTGCCCCCGCTGCCACGGCATCGGCCACATCCGCGGCACCGAATCGACCGCGCTGCACATCCTCCGGATCCTTCAGGAGGAAGCGATGAAGGACAACACCGCGCAGATCGTCGCGCAAGTGCCCGTCGACGTGGCGACGTTCCTGCTGAACGAAAAACGCGCCGACGTCCAGACGATCGAAACGCGGTTCAAGGTGAACGTGCTGCTGGTGCCGAACCGGCATCTCGAGACGCCGAACTATAGCGTCACGCGGCTTCGCCATGACGAGCTCAATCAGAGCGAGCCGCTCCCGGCATCGTTCCAGATGGTCGAGCAGCCGGAAGAGACGGATCCGGCCAAGATGTTGCGCGAGGAAGCCAGGGAGCCGAGACAGGAGGCGGTCGTCAAGGGCATCACGCCGGCGCAGCCGGCTCCCGTAGCCGCATCGCGTCCGGCACCGGCGATCGAGCCGATGACGCACCCTTCGGGCGGCTGGTTCACACGGATGATGCACTGGCTGCGTACGCCGCCGGCGCCTGCGAGCGTCCCGACGCCCGAAAACGCTCCGGCCGCCTCATTGCCGGGCGAGCGGGCGCGCGACTCACGCCCGCCGCGCGGTCGCGACACGGCGCGGGACGGGCGGCGGCCCGAAGTTCGGCGCGAAGGTCAACGCCGCGACGAGCGGCGCCCCGACCGTGAGCGCAAGGACGCACGTGCCGGCGACGACACTCGCCGCAAGGGGCAAAGCGCGATCGAATCGCAACGACCGCCTGGTCGCAAGGATGGCGAGCACCGTGAAGCGCGGCGCGAGCGGGAGCCGCGGGAAGTACGGCGCGATGGCGAGTCCCACGAGGGACACCGGGACGACACGGTGCGCGAACCGCGCCGCGACGGTGTGCGTCGGGACGGTCGCCGCGACGGCGAGCCGCGCGAGCCGCGTGAGCCACGCGAAGGCAAGACCGGCGCACAGCGCCCTGCGCGCGAGCCGAAGCAACCGAGCGCGGTGATCGAGGCTCCGACCGATTCGAGCACCGAAGGGTCGCACGCACCCATCGCAGCGGGCAACGGTGCGGACGAGCTTCGCGAAGGCGGCAGTCGCCGTCGCCGCGGGCGCCGGGGTCGCGGTAGCGAGCGCGCCCCGCGTCCATCGCCTGAGTCGCAAACCGCCCAGCCAGCCGACGAATCTGCGCAGGCGCAACCCGAATCGGCGCTCGTCGCTGCCGTTGAGGCACCCGCTACGCTCGTTGCACACTCGTTGACTACGGCTTTCGTCGAATCGCCCGACCTGTCGATTCCGGCGCCTGCGGACGTCATGCCGCCCGCGCGAGAAGCTTCGCCTTCAAACTCGACATCGGCACCCGCGGCCCAGCCTGTTGTCGCACGCGCAGAGCCCACGGTCGCAGCTGTAGAGCCCGTAGTGATTGCCTCGGACTCGCCTCCGGCGGCAGAGCCTGTGCCGATGTCGCTGCCACCGGATTCGGACCTGGTGATGGTGGAGACGCGGTTCGCTCCTGCTGTCGAAACCGAGGAGCCCGCCGTGCCGCGAGCACGGCGCGTTCGGCCGGCGCGCACCGTGACTGCGGACGAGCCGCTGCAAATGGTCGAGACCCGCAAGGAGCAGACAGCTCGCTGATTGCAGGAAGGCCCCGACGCTGCCGACACCGGCGGCGTCGGGCAATGCTCGACGCTGCCCACAGGCGGCATCGGGACAACGCTCACGCCATCGCGCGCTGACCCGCCGTCAGTTCAGTCGAGGGCGTCGACGATGCGCGCCAGGAGCGCTTCGCTCGCGCGCTCCGTGAGTTCAAGCACCCTTTCGAAGCCGTCGGCGCCGCCGAAATAGGGATCGGGCACCTCGCGCACGCCGAGTTCAGGGGCAAAGTCGAGAAAGAGGCCGAGATGGCCCTGGAAATCCCCTGGACGCAGTAGTCCCAGATCACGCAGGTTGCGCCTGTCCATCGCGAGAATCCAGTCGAAGCGTGCGAAATCCTCGTGCCGGACTTGCCGCGCGCGCAGCGGCTCGAGGTCGTATCCCCGCCGCCGTCCGTGGGCGATCGCACGCTCGTCGGGCCGCTGGCCGACGTGCCAGTCACCTATTCCCGCGGATTCGACGCGGATGCGCCGCTCGAACCCGGCTCGCTTCACGTGCTCGCGAAAAACCGTCTCGGCCGTGGGCGAGCGGCAGATGTTGCCCATGCAGACGAACAGCACGGCGACGTCGTGACTCGCGTCTTCGCGCTCGGCGGTACGCCGCCGAAATGGCGCGGGCAACTGCATGCTGCTCTCCAAAAAATACGCCGGCGGCCCTTTTGCGGCCGCCGGCGTCATGCAGAAAAAATACGGCTGCGGGACTACGAACCCGAATACACGGCGCCGGCCGAATGGACGCCCCTGTTGATCGAGTTTACGCCAAGGTTCTGCGCGCACGATCCGACCGTGTACGTGCCCGCCGGAACGCTTCCCGAACCGTTCGCGGAGCGAAAGGCAGCCCCGATCGATGTCGTAGGAACCGATCCCGTCGTCGCAGAACCAAGGACTGTGATCGGACCCGGTCCGCTTTGATTCTGGTAGCACACGGCGAGGGACATCGATCCCGTGCCGGCCGACTGCTTGGAGAACCAGCCGCTGGCGAAGCCGGACAGCGTGCCCGGCGAAGCAAGCGTCACCGTCGTCGAGCCGATGAACTCGTACGTGCCGGTCCCGGCAAGAAGCGTCTGAACGTCGTCCAGATGCCACGAGCCGGCCAACGTCGACGCGCCGCCACCACCACCGGAAGGCACGTCGAGATTCTTCGCGACGCGGAAGTCCGCGCTGCCATTCGCCGACGTTTCGACGGTGCAGAAACCGATGAACGACGGCGGGCCCGCATCGGCCGTCGAGAACGTCGCGCGCACGTCGGAGAAATCGCCGGACAGGCCGGCGGAGGTGAAGACGTCGAGCACGCGCGTCGTCTGGAACGCGCCCAGCGATCCGCTGACCGAGCCGAGCAGCGTCTCGCTCCCGCTCTGGTAGAGCTGGATCTGCCAGTTGACCGCATCGCCGAGCGAGCCCACAAAGCAGTTCGAGCGATAGTTCGGAGCAGTGGATGTCGTCTTGAGTCCCAGCACGTCGGCGGGGGATCCCGAAAAATTCTCGCTCGGGAAACCTTCGACGCTGAAGCCGATGCCGTCGGGCGTATCGGTCCGCGAATACGCGAAGAACGGATTCGTGCCGACACTGTCGTCCAGGATCAGCATGCCGAAATCGTCATCGACGCCGTTCAGGCTGCACTGCGCACCGAGGTCGAACGTCGACGACTCACCGGCGGCAAGCGCGACGGCCGGACACGACCGCTCGCCGGTCGGCGCGGTGCCGTTGTTCGACTGGATATAGCGCACGTTGAGCGTGATCGGGCCGACGTTCGGATTGCGGACGGACACCGTCGTGTGATAGACGGCCACGTGCGCCGCAAGCGGGAGGACGAGCTGCGTCCCCGACGCGAACGACGTCTGCGCGGCTGCAGGTGCCGACGCCAATGCGGAACCGACGGCGATCGCCGCCAGCGCGTGTCGCAGGCCTGGCTTCGCCCGCGCGAATCGATCGATGGTCATTGCCTCTCCCTCAATGATTGAAAAGAAAACGTTGTCTTGCATCGCACTTCGAGGGCGAATTGGCGCCGTCGCGTGAAGGTGCGATGTCCGTAGACGGGACGACGGTTGCTAAGCAACAAGCAGGCCAGGGTCGTAGCGGGTACTGCGACGCCAAAGTGCCGACGCGCGGGGGATCGCGTCCGGTCATAGATGCTGCGCGATCGATTCGCACGACCCGGACCGGCGTGCCATGACGGCGTCATCGGAGGCCGGTTCCTGATCGACCCCCGAAACGGACGCCCGGTGTCGCATTGCGCGCGCGGCCGGATCCCGGCCGAACCGCGTCCGGAACCCGTGCGATCATCAGGGCATGCGCTTGCGCGTAGAAAGTCTTAGACGGGTCTTTGCCATGCCGCTCGCCTATCGCCCCGTTCTCGCCATGGCGCTCTGCGCCGCCGCATTCCTGACGGCCCCGAAGGACGCCAATGCCGCCGCGGACATGCACAAGGTGCTGCGCGTGGCCTCGAACGACATCACGAGCCTGGATCCGCAACAGGGCACGGATCTCTACTCGACGCGTGTCACGTCCGCGATCTTTGAAGCGCTCTATGAATTCGAATACCTGTCGACCGGCTCGAAGGTCATTCCGAACACCGCCGAGTCGATGCCGGTCGTCAGCGACGACGGCAAGACGTGGACGATGCGCGTGCGCAAGGGCATCCACTTCACCGACGATCCGGTGTTCAAGGGCAAGAAGCGCGAGCTCGTCGCCGCCGATTACGTGTATTCGATCAAGCGCGCGCTCGACCCGAACCTGCGCACCGGCGGCGACCCGGCCCTGACCGACCTGATCGTAGGTGCGAGGCCGGTCGTCGATGCCGCGCGCAAGGCAGGCGGCAAGTTCGACTACGAAGCGCCGATCGCCGGCTTGCAGGCGCCCGATCGCTACACGCTCGTGCTGCGCCTCGCGAATCCGGATTACACGGTGCTCGAGCGCCTCGCGGGCCTGCCGATGATGGCGGTGGCGCGGGAAGCGATCGAGTCGGCGGGCAGCGACGTGATGAGTCGGCCGGTGGGAACCGGCCCCTACCGGCTCAAGGAATGGCGCCGCGCGTCACGAGTGGTCCTCGAAGCCAATCCCGACTATCGCGCCGTTCCTTTTCCCGTGAACGCCGATGCGCCGCAGCAGGAGCTCGTGCGCGCGATGCGCGGCAAGACGATTCCCAGGATCGGACGCATCGAGATCAGCATCATCGAGGAATCCCAGCCCGAAATTCTCGCGTTCACGCAGGGCGATCTCGACCTGATCGCGCTCGGCGGCGACGACACGCGGCGTGTCATGGAGGACGGCAGGCTACGGCCGGACCTGGCCGCACGCGGAATCCGGCATGTCCGCTTCGGCTCGCCCAGCGTCACGTTCACGTACTTCAATCTCGACGATCCAATCGTCGGGGGTTACTCCACGCAGCAGATCGCGCTGCGGCGCGCGATTGGCATGGGCTTCGACGTCGACGAGATGATCCGCGTGCTGTTCGCCGGCAATGCGCTGCCCGCGAACCAGTTGCTGCCGCCCGGCGTCAGCGGCCACGACCCCGCGCTTCCGGTCCGATCGATCTACGACCCGGCAGGCGCGCGTGCGCTGCTCGATCGCTTCGGCTTCAAGGACCGCAACGGCGACGGCTATCGCGAGACGCCGGACGGCAAGCCGCTCACCGTCGTGCGCGGCACGCTGCCCGAATCCTGGTACCGCGAAGCGGATACGCTCTGGAAGAAGAATATGGACGCGATCGGCATCCGCATGCAGGTCCAGCAGCAAACGTTCGCCGAGCTGCTGAACCTGAGCCGAAACGGCAAGCTGCCGATGTTCAACCTGGGCTACCGATCGCTCGAGCCTTCGGGCTACCAGATCCTGCAGACGCTATGGAGCCAGTCGCCGCGCGACACGAATCCGTCGCAGTTCCACCAGTCCGGTTACGATGCGGCCTACGAGCAGTTCCTGCGTACGCCGGCGGGACCGGCCCGCATCGCGCTGGCGCGCAAGATGTCCGAAATTTCGCAGGCCTACATGCCGATGATCCTGCACACGTACGGCGTCGGCAACGTGCTGCACTATCCGTGGGTGCAAGGCTACTGGCCGTCGCCGTTCGGCTTCTCCTGGAAGTACCTCGACGTCGACGTCGCGCTGCGCGACGCGCAGCTCAAGGCGGCGAAGCGCTGACTGCATCAATCGGGGTCAGAGATGCATTTCCGCGATTGCATGACGCGCGGAAATGCATCTCCGGCCCCCATTGATATGGGTCACGTCTCGGTGGGCAGCGCCACGCCGAACAGCGTTTCGCGCAGCTTGTACAGGCGATCGCGCAGTTCGGCCGCGCGCTCGAACTCGAGATTCTTGGCGGCATCGAGCATCTGCTTCTCGATCTGCCGCAACTCGCGCTCGAGGTCCTTTTCGGGCATCGCCGCGTAGCGCGCCTTGACCTGCGCCGCCTTGCGCTCCTTGCGCTCCTCGTCGATGTCGTACACGCCGTCGATCATGTCCTTGATGCGCTTTGCGACGCCCTTCGGCGTGATGCCCATCTTCTCGTTGTAGGCCATCTGCTTGGCGCGCCGGCGCTCGGTCTCGCCGATCGCCGCCCGCATCGAATCCGTCGTGCGATCCGCGTACAGGATCGCCGTGCCGTTGATGTGCCTCGAGGCACGGCCGATCGTCTGGATCAGCGAGCGCTCGGCACGCAGGAAGCCCTCCTTGTCGGCATCGAGCACGGCGACCAGCGAGACCTCGGGGATGTCGAGTCCCTCGCGCAGCAGGTTGATGCCCACCAACACGTCGAATTCGCCGAGCCGCAGGTCGCGGATGATCTCAACCCGCTCGACGGTGTCGATGTCGCTGTGCAGGTAACGAACCTTCACGCCGTGCTCGCCGAGGTAGTCGGTCAGATCCTCCGCCATCCGCTTGGTCAGCGTCGTAACCAGCACGCGCTCGTCGCGTGCGACCCGGAGATTGATCTCCGTCAGCAGATCGTCGACCTGAGTCGCAGCCGGGCGCACGTCGAGGACCGGGTCGACGAGCCCCGTCGGCCGTACCACCTGCTCCACCACCTGTCCGGCGTGCTTGTGCTCGTAATCGGCCGGCGTCGCGGAAACGAAGATCGTCTGCGGCAGCATCCGCTCGAACTCGTCGAAGCGCAGCGGGCGATTGTCGAGCGCCGACGGCAGCCGGAAGCCGTAGTTGACGAGGTTTTCCTTCCGCGCGCGGTCGCCGCGGTACATGCCGCCGACCTGCGGGATCGTCACGTGCGACTCGTCGATGAACATCAATGCGCGCGGCGGCAGATAGTCGATCAGCGTCGGCGGCGGCTCGCCCGGCTGCCGGCCGGAAAGGTGGCGGGAATAGTTCTCGATGCCTTTGCAGAAGCCGATCTCGGCCATCATCTCGAGATCGAAGCGCGTGCGCTGCTCGATCCGCTGCGCCTCGACGAGCTTCATCTCGGCGACGAACGCCTCCTTTCGCGTGGCGAGCTCGGCCTTGATCGCCTCGATGGCGTCGAGCACCTTCTGCCGTCCGGTCACGTAGTGCGACGAAGGAAAGATCGTGTAGCGCGCCATCTTGTGCCGCAGGTGACCGGTCAGCGGGTCGAACAGCTGCAGCGACTCGACCTCGTCGTCGAACAGCGAGACGCGCACCGCGCTCTCGGCATTCTCGGCCGGAAAGATGTCCAGCACGTCGCCACGGACACGGAACGTGCCGCGCCGGAAATCGAGCTCCGCGCGCTGGTATTGCATCTCGGTCAGCCGCTTGATCGCATCGCGCTGCGTGAGCTTGTCGCCCTGCCGCACGTGCAGGATCATGCTGTGGTATTCGGTCGGGTCGCCGATGCCGTAGATCGCCGACACCGTCCCGACGATCACACAATCCGGCCGCTCGAGAATCGCCTTCGTAGCCGACAGGCGCATCTGCTCGATGTGCTCATTGATCGAGCTGTCCTTCTCGATGTACAGGTCTCGCGACGGGACATAGGCCTCCGGCTGGTAGTAGTCGTAGTACGAGACGAAGTACTCGACCGCGTTGTTCGGGAAGAACTCGCGGAACTCGGAATAGAGCTGCGCCGCGAGCGTCTTGTTCGGCGCGAGCACGAGCGCGGGACGCCCGCTGCGCGCGATCACGTTCGCCATCGTGTACGTCTTGCCGGATCCGGTGACGCCGAGCAGAGTCTGGAACGAGAGTCCGTCCGTAAGGCCCTCGGTCAGGCGCTCGATCGCCTCCGGCTGGTCGCCAGACGGCTCGAATGGCTGGTGCAGCTCGTAGGGGCTGCCGGGATACTTGACGATCATGGGGTCGATGCGGCGATCGGCGAACCGATCATTTTAGTTCGGAAACGGTGTTCTCCGCTTCCGTCGCCGGGGACGGTGCGTCAAACTGCAACGCCGCAAGCCGCGCATATAGGGCGTTTTCGCGCACCAGCGCGTCGTGCGTGCCGAGCGCCACGATATGGCCGCGGTCGACGACGGCGATGCGGTCGGCGTGGCGGACGGTAGCGAGCCGGTGCGCGATCATCAGCACGGTGCGCCCCGCCATCAGGCGCTCGAGCGCGCGCTGCACGATCCGCTCGCTCTCGGCGTCGAGCGCGCTCGTCGCTTCGTCGAGCAACAGGATGGGGCGGTCGGCGAGAATCGCGCGGGCTATCGCCAGCCGCTGCCGCTGGCCGCCGGAGAGACGCACGCCGCGCTCGCCGAGCAATCCTGCAAATCCGCCGGGCAACCGGTCGATGAACTCGGTCGCGTACGCCGCGTCGCAAGCCGCTTTCACCTCCGCGTCGGTCGCGCCGGGCCGGCCGTAGCGGACGTTTTCCAGCACCGTCGACGCGAAGATCACCGGATCCTGCGGCACGAGCGCGAGCTGCCGGCGCACGTCGCGCGGATCGGCCGTGGCGAGGTCGACGCCATCGATGCGCACGACACCGACCTGCGGATCGTAGAAGCGAAGCAACAGCTGGAATACCGTCGTCTTGCCGGCGCCCGATGGGCCGACCAGCGCGACCTTCTCGCTCGCGCCCACGTCCAGCGAAAACCGATCGAGCGCCGGTGCATCGGGCCGCGACGGATAGTGGAACGTCACGCCTTCGAAACTCAACGCGCCCGGACCGTGCGCGGGCATGGGAACCGGATGCGCCGGCGCATGGATCGCAGGCTCGACACTCAGCAGCTCGAACAGGCGCTCCGTCGCGCCCGCCGCGCGCTGCAGGTCGCCCACGACCTCGCTGATCGAGCCGACGGCACCCGCCACCAGCACCGCATAGAAAACGAACGCCGAAAGCTGGCCGGCGCTCAGGCGGCCCGCCACGACGTCGTGTCCGCCGATCCAGAGTATTACGCCGACTGCGCCGAACACTAGCAGGATGACGGCGGCGACCAGCAGCGCGCGCTGGCGGATGCGCCGCACGGCGGTCCCGAAGGCCGCTTCCACGCGCGCCGTGAAGTCGCGCCGGTCGAGCGCCTCGTGACCGTAGCCCTGGACGGTGCGGATCTCGTGCAGCGACTCGTCCAGAAAGGCGCCGACGTCGCCCACGCGGTCCTGCGTCGCTCGCGCCAGTTTCCGCACCCGCCTGCCGAACAAAATGATCGGAACCACGACGAGCGGCACGCCCGCCAGCACCAGCAACGTGAGCTTCGGACTCGTCAGCGTCAGCATGACGATCCCGCCGATCATCAGCAGCACATTGCGGATCGCCATCGATGCGCTCGAGCCGATGACCGTCTCGAGCATCGTCGTGTCGTTGATCAGGCGTGAAATCACCTCGCCCGTGCGCGTCGCCTCGAAGAACGACGGCGGCAGATCGAGCAGGTGATCGAAGACCGCGCGCCGCAGGTCGGCGGTGACGCGCTCGCCGAGCCATGACACGTGGTAGAAGCGCATGTACGTCGCCCCCGCCATGACGACGATGACGCCGAGCATCAGCGCCAGCATGCGGTCGAGTTCCCTGGCATCCGCCGCGGCGAAACCTCGATCGACGACGAACTTCAGACCCTGCCCCACAGCCAGCACCGCGGACGCCGCAACGACGAGACCAATGGCCGCGAGCAGGATCTCCCGGCGATAGGGCCGCAGAAAGCGGCCGACGCGCGCGAGCGTGCGCAGCGCCGTCATCGGCGGAATCTTCGGCGCGGGTTCGAGGCGGGTGTCGGCGCGGGCCATCGGCAAGCTACGTCACGGCGAACGGGAATGCGGCAGCGAATCGTCGAATCGCCGACGAACGAAAGTGGGGACGCCGGATCGTTTCGTCAAGCGAGCCCTGTACAATAACGCGTCGCCGCATTGCATTCCCCCGCCCGATGAACGCTCCTCTCTCCGCGTCGCTGTTCGGCGCCGTCGATCTCGCCCCGCGCGATCCGATTCTCGGCGTCACCGAAGCCTTCGCCAACGACCCGAATCCGCGCAAGGTCAACCTTGGCGTCGGCATCTACGTCGACGACAATGGCAAGATACCGCTGCTCGATTGCGTACAGCGCGCAGAGCGCCAGATGACGGACAGCCCGACGCCTCGCGGGTACCTGCCGATCGACGGCATCGCGGCGTACGACCGGTCCGTGCAGCGTCTGCTGCTCGGCGCCGACAGCGAAATCGTCGCGCTCGGCCGCGCGGTCACCGTGCAAGCGCTCGGAGGAACGGGTGGTCTCAAGGTGGGCGCCGATTTCCTGCGCCGCTTCGCGCCAGCGCCGCTGTTCATCAGCGATCCGAGCTGGGAAAACCATCGGGCGCTGTTCGAGGGCGCGGGCTTCGAGGTCAAGACTTATCCGTATTACGACGCGGCGACGCACGGCCTCGACTTCGCCGCGATGCGCGCCGCGCTCGAGAAGATGCAGCCGGGGTCGATCGTCGTGCTGCACGCGTGCTGCCACAACCCCACCGGCGTCGACCCGACGCCTGCGCAATGGGACGAGATCATCGCGGTCGTGCGATCGCGCGGGCTGGTCCCGTTCCTCGATCTCGCCTACCAGGGATTCGGCGACGGCATCGAAGCCGACGCCGCCGTCGTGCGCCGCTTCGCCGCGACGCCCGGTCCGGCGTTCGTCTCGAATTCGTTCTCGAAGTCGTTCTCGCTCTACGGCGAGCGCGTCGGCGCACTTACAGTCGTCACGGCGGACAAGGATGAAGCCGCGCGCGTGCTGTCGCAGCTGAAGCGTGTCGTGCGCGCGAATTACTCGAACCCGCCGACGCACGGCGGCCGGATCGTCTCGATCGTCATGGACACCCCCAAGCTGCGCGAGATCTGGGAGATGGAACTCGGCGGGATGCGCGAGCGCATCCGCGAAATGCGCGACTCGCTGGTGAAGAAGCTCGCCGTACGTGCGCCGCGCCGTGATTTCGACTTCGTCCGGCGCCAGCGCGGCATGTTCTCGTATTCGGGACTCGACCGCGAGCAGGTACGGCGGCTGCGCGAGGAGTACGCGATCTACGCAGTGGATACCGGCCGCATCTGCGTCGCCGCGCTCAACTCGAAGAACATCGAGTACGTCGCGGATGCCGTCGCCGCCGTCGTTGCGTGAGGGAAGGAACGCTTGAGCCGGGGTGCCCGGATGCTATAATTCGAACCCTCCGCGGGAATAGCTCAGTTGGTAGAGCGCAACCTTGCCAAGGTTGAGGTCGCGAGTTCGAGACTCGTTTCCCGCTCCAGATTTTCCTGGGAGAGCGCAACGCGACTCTCCCTTTCGTTTTCCGGCTGTAGGGAACGCGCAGCCGCACCTGTTTCTGGCGGGATGGCAGAGTGGTCATGCAGCGGCCTGCAAAGCCGTGTACGCCGGTTCGATTCCGACTCCCGCCTTTCCCGCGCACTATCGACACTATCGAACCGGTAGGTTTTTACGATCGGGATGCGCGACTTGTCGGCGCCTTGGGAGCTGGACGGCGCACGTCGCGAGCAGCCCGAGACACGCCAGCCAAAGTGCCGAAGGTTCAGGCGACGACGTGCAGTTTGCGTTGAGATCCCCCGGGCAGCCGGACTCGCTTTGCAGATCCCGAAGACCGTGACCGTCGTCGGAAGGTTGTGCACGTTCGGCGCAGCCAAGCCAGCAACGATCGCCAGCAGCATCGCACCCAGTACCCGATGAATCGGGGCTCCGCGAACAAATGGCGGCTGCGATGTTGCCGGGCACTGGCGTCGCTCCGTTACTCGTCAAGCTGGACGCGCTCGGGCTAGTCGCAGCGTTGCGCTGATCGACGCACCCGAGCTCGTCGAGGTGCCGGAGCCGTTGGAAGACGACCCTTGATCCGGGGTCGACGACGCGGCCCCGCCCTGCCCTTCGACGCCGAGCGCCGAGCGCCTGCTGGTCCAAATTCCCCGATTGCGGCAAGCCCTGCGCCTGCTGGAAGCTGCGGAGCGCGCCTTCCATCGCCGGTTCCATCTGGCCGTCGCGCCCGTGCGCGCACCTGCGCTAGACTCGCCCGATGAACATCGAAAACGACCCGGCCGCGATCTACCGCGCCATCGGCGAGGCCACTTCGGACGCGATCATCTTCGCGGGCCGCGACGGAATCATTCGCCTGTGGAATCGCGGCGCCGAGCTGATCTTCGGATACACCCCCCCCGAGGCGATCGGGCAAAGCCTCGATCTCATCATTCCGGAGCGCCTGCGACGTGCGCACTGGGACGCATTCGACCGCAGCATCGAAACTGGGCAGACCAGGCACACCGATCGCGTGCTCACCACGCGATCGATGCGCAAGGACGGCACCAGGCTGTACGTCGACCTTGGATTCGGTCTCGTGAAGGATGCGAACGGCGTCCCGGTCGGCGCGTTCGCGACCGGCCGGGACTGCACGGCGCGCTACGAGGCCGAGCGCGCGCTCAAGGCGCGTGTGCAGGAGCTCGAAGCGCAGGCACCGGCGGCGCCGCCGTCATCCTGATCAGCGCAGCAGCACTTTCCGGAGGACGACAGCATCGTTGTGCGCCTCGTCGCGCGCCGCGTAGACGAGCGTCACCGTGCCTTTGCGGGCGAGCGCGCGCAGTTCCGCGAGCGCCGCGGGGTTACTGTGCAATTCGGCGATGTAGCGGCGCTCGAACTCCGCGAAGCGCGCCGGATCGTGGCCGAACCAGGTCCGCAACTCCGCGCTTGGCGCGAGTTCCTTCACCCAATGGGCGATCGCAGCGTCCCCCTTGGAGACGCCGCGGGGCCACAACCGATCCACCAGGATCCGCGTGCCATCGGCCGGCTCGGGCGGTTCGTACGCCCGCTTCAACAGGACGTTCGTCGCCGGCACCTTCTTGTTCGTCTGCTCGCCCACGGAAGTGGCCCTCGCGGATAATGGCGCCTGTCACCCGCCTGCAAACGCTTTTCGTCTCGCTTGTCTGACGCTGCAGTCCTCAACCGGTTCCCGCGGCCCTCCAAACGTCGGTGGCGCTCGCTCGACGCACTGCTGGCCGAGGTGCGCGCATGTCGTGCGTGCGAAGCGGATCTGCCTCTGGGGGCGCGGCCGGTATTGCAGGCGCATGCGTCGGCGAGCCTACTCGTCGTCGGACAGGCCCCGGGCAGGCGCGTGCACGACACCGGCATTCCGTGGAACGACGCGAGCGGGCGGCGGCTGCGCGACTGGATGGGCGTGAGCGAAGCGATGTTCTACGACGCGACGCGCATCGCGATCGTTCCGATGGCGTACTGCTATCCTGGACGAGGCAGCGGAGGCGATTTGCCGCCGCGACGCGAGTGTGCCGAACTCTGGCTTTCGCACCTGCTTGCGCGCCTGCCGCGAATCGAGTTGACGCTTCTGATCGGTCACCATTCGCAACGCCATTTCCTCGGCCCGCGGCGCAAGCCGACGCTCGCCGACACCGTCTCCGCGTGGCGAGAGTATGCGCCGCGCTACCTGCCGCTGCCGCACCCATCGCCGCGCAACCAGCCGTGGCTCGTGCGTCATCCGTGGTTCGAGCACGAGGTGCTCGGCGCGCTACGCGCGCGCGTGCGGAACCTCGTGAGCTGAATCGCAGGCGTCAGGAGGAGAGACGCTGGCCGCTTCCGAGATCGCGCGAAAGATAGCGCTGTCGATATTCCTCGAACGGCACGGAGTCGGACTCTTCCACCGCGCGCTGACGCGCGAGCGACTCGTCCGCCAGGTGCTGCAGGCGCCGGAGCGCATCGGGGGCAAGCGGCTCCGCCATGATCTGCTGGCGGTGCGCAAGCGATCGGGCGAGCGCGAATTCCACGTACGAGTCGCGGTGACGCTCGCGCATTTCGCGCAGCACGCGCGCAGAAGGTGTTCGATCCGGATCGTCGACTGCAGCGTGCGCGGCCGCCATTGCCTCGCGGTACGCGCTTCCGCCGTGCGTGCGATCGAGTACTGCCGCGATCGGCGCACAGTCGGCGAGTAGCGCCCGCCCCCAATCGGCGAGCGCGACCGGCTTGCCATGTTGGCGAAGTGCGAGACCGGGCTCCCGGCCGCGCTCGGCGACGTGGTACTGGTTCTGCGCGATCGTCGCGATTTCCTCGGGGGCGTCCGGCGGACTGTGGGCCAGCAGGCAATGCAGCAGGAAGACGTCGAAGAAGCGCATCGTCGCCGCGGCGACGCCGACCGGCGAGAACGGATCGACGTCGAGACTGCGGACTTCCACGTACTCGACACCGCGCTCGGTCAGTGCGTGCAGCGGGCGCTCGCCGCGGTTGATGCGGCGCTTCGGCCGGATTGTGCCGTAGAACTCGTTCTCGATCTGCAGCAGCGTCGTCGCAAGCTGGCGGTAACCTCCCTCCTCGTCGCGGACGCCGATCGCCGCGTACTGCGGATACGGCTCGGTGAGCGCGTGATGCAGCGAACCGGCGTAGCCCGCGAGGCTGTTGTAGCTCACTGCGAGCGTGCGCTGCGCGTCGCTCTGGTAGCCGAGCGGTCCCATGCGCAGCGACGTCGCGTGCGGCAGGTACAGCGTATCCGCGGAAAGATCCTGCAACCGATGCGAGCGCCCCTCGACGAACGACCGGCACGTCGCCGGCGATGCGCCGAACAAATACAGCGGCAGCCAGGAATGCCGCCGGAAATTCCGGATCAGCGCGAAGTACGCATCCGTGCGGAACGCGACGGGCTCACGCGTGTCTCCAAGCGCTCGCTGCAACGCAGCCATCGCCGGCTCGGACAGCGAAAAATTGTAGTGAACCCCGGAAATTGTCTGCATCCGGCTGCCGTACCGGCGCGACAGGCCCATCCGGTACACGGTCTTCAGCCGGCCCACGTTGGAGCGACCGTACTGCCCGAGCGGGATGCGATCGTCGGGCGGAAGGCGGCACGGCATGCTGCTCGCCCACAGCATCTCATCACCGAGCGCGCGATACACGAACTGATGGATCTCCGTCAGCTCCTGCACGCAGGCATCGGTATCGGGATGGACACCGGTGATGAGTTCGAGCTGAGACTCGCTGAAGTCGGTCGTGATGTTGGGGTGCGTCAACGCGGCACCGAGCGCGGCGGGATGCGGCGTGGTCGCGAGCCTGCCATCGGGCCTCACGCGCAGGCTTTCCTTCTCGATGCCGCGCAGCGTGCCTGCGAGCGCGTCCGGCGAAAGCCTGCCCAATCGCTCCTCGAGGTGAACCACTGCTCCCTCTCCCTATCTCAATGACTGTTGCGATGCGCTCCGGTCCCCTGCGCCGGGGCAGCCCGTCGATCCGCATTATGCCTGCGGCGTGGAAGCGGGCGCTGCGGCTTGGCGCGGGCTCGCGCGCCTCGAAGCCGTAGTGGTCTGGCGAGCACGCGCGCGCCTCGAACGCTCGGCCGTGAATCGACTATCATCCCGGTCACGTGCGAACCTCCGGAGCCGAACGGCGCCGCCAGCAACTCGCCCGCGAAGAACAACATGAATCCGTCGCCGACCCACCAGACCGGCAGGGCCGACTTCCTCCCGCAGCGGGTTTCGGGGAACCTGCAGCGGCTGCTCGCCGGAATGATGCGCGGCACCGCGATTCCCTGCCGCATCGTCTTTCCCGACGGCGCCGAGTTCCGCAACGGCGATGCCGCGCCGAAATTCACGATCCGATTCAAGACACCGCGCGCACTGCGGCGGTTGATGCGATACGGACACGTGGGGCTGCTGGAGGCTTACTTCGACGGCGGCGTCGATGCCGAGGGCGACTTGGCGCTCGCCTTCCGGACCGCGCTCGACATGGGCTTCAACCAGAAGCCGAACCCGCTCGTCGCGATGCGAAACGGCTGGCACGAGTTGCGGTACTCGAACCGATCGATCGCGCAGGCGAAGGCGAATGCCCGCGCGCATTACGGTCTCGGCAAGGCGTTCTACGCGCCATGGCTCGACCGCATCGGCATGATGTACACGTGCGCTTACTGGAAGGAAGGCACGCGCACGCTCGAAGACGCGCAGCGCAACAAGATGGACCATGTCTGCCGCAAGGTCCAGCTCGAGGCCGGCGAAACGTTCGTCGACGTGGGCTGTGGCTGGGGCGGGCTGCTCTTCCATGCGCACGAACATTACGGTGCGCTCGGGACGGGCATCAACGCGACCACCGAGCAGGTCGTGGAATTGCGTGAGGAGGTGGCGCGACGCGGCCTGGCCGACAGGATCAACGTCGTCGAGTGCGACTTTCGCGAGATTCCGGGCCAGTACGACAAGCTGCTGTCGATCGGCACGCTCGAGCACGCAGGCCGTGACCAGCTCCGCGAGGTCGTGCGCGCGCACGCGGCCGCACTCAAGCCCGGCGGCCTCGGCGTCATTCATTTCATCGGCCACGTCGGCTCGTTCGACACCGAGTTCTACATCCGCAAGTACATCTTCCCCGGCGGCTGGATCCCGAGCCTGCACGAGGCGATCGACGCGATGGATGCGTGCGGACTCGAGGTGCTCGATGTCGAGAACCTGCGCCGGCATTACGCGCTTACGCTCGACGAGTGGGCGGCGCGCTTCGACGCGAGCTGGGACGCGATCCACGCGCTGGATCCCGTCCGCTTCGACGAGCGCCATCGCCGGATCTGGCGCACTTACCTTTGGTCGTGCGCCGAAATGTTTCGCTCGCGCACGTCGCGCACGCACCTGTTCCAGGTCACCGTAAGCAAGGGCAACGTGACCGGCTACCCGATGAGCCGCGCGTTCCTGTATCGACAGGATTTACACGCCATTGGCTGACCATGCCGAGAAGACGGCGCGGCTCCTCGCCGACCTCGCGGTGGCGCAGCGGTCGGGTTCGGCGGGCGTCGGCCTCGCGAAGAAGACATCGAACCTCTTTCGCGATCGCGGCCGCAAGCGCCCTCCGCGCATCGATCTGGGTCATTTCAACCGTGTCATCGCGGTCGACCCGGACGCGGGCATCGTCGAAGCCGAAGGCATGACGACGTATGCAGATCTCGCCGATGCGACGCTCGCGCTCGGAACGATGCCGGCCGTCGTGCCGCAGCTCAAGTCGATCACGCTGGGCGGCGCCGTTGCCGGCGTCGGCATCGAGGCGACGTCGTTTCGCCAGGGCCTCGTGCACGACACGGTCGTCGCCATGGACATCCTGACGGGCGACGGCCGCATCGTCCGCTGCACTGCGGACAACGAGCATCGCGACCTGTTCCGCGGCTTTCCGAACTCCTACGGGACGCTCGGGTATGCGCTCAAGCTGACCGCGCGCACGCTTCCCGTCCGGCGCTACGTGCACGTCCGCCACGATCGGCATACCGACGCGACGCGCTTTTTCGCTGCTGTCGAGGCCGCCTGCGCGGACGAAAGCGCCGACTTCGTCGACGGCGTCGTGTTCGGGCCGGACGAGCACGTGCTGACGAGCGGACGCTTCGTCGACGACGCGCCCTACGCGAGCGACTACACGTACGAGCGCATTTACTATCGGTCGCTGCGCGAG
>Ga0070662_100000642_pt1 | contig 21102 bp, 20 predicted proteins | sample KBSC53metaG_FD_65648 | JGI IMG/M metagenome (GOLD analysis project Ga0070662, IMG submission 65648) | Corn rhizosphere microbial communities from Kellogg Biological Station, Michigan, USA - KBS C5-3 metaG | ecosystem: Host-associated > Plants > Roots > Rhizosphere > Soil ...
GTTCGAATGACTTCTTCTGGGCGAGTTCCGCGAGTTTCTCCAAAAGTGGAACGTCATCGATTCGCCCATCTCGAATACGCAACGAACCTTCGCCGGATGAGCTTTCCAGCTTGGGATCTTTTCCCGCCGAACGAAGGTCGCCAAAAGCGGTACCGTTCAGCCGGCCCTTCCATTCCGCTGGCAACCACGTGCGAATTGGAACCGCATTGAAGTTCGCTTTGAAATCGACGCTCCTATTCTTCCCGATGCCGGCGCTTGCTTGAGCACGGATGCTTTCGTCGCTGCCGGAATTCGATGCGAGATCGATATCATAAACCGTGAGCAGTGTCTTCGTGATAAGAAGATGCGCGCGGCGCAGATCAAGATCGGGAAGCAACGCCATTTTTAGCCGGCCGCCCGTGGCGACATATTCAAAATCCGGGCCGTGTGGTGTAATGAGCAGACGGGTGCCGAAAAAGCCGGCCTCCTCACCACGAAGTCGCCAGGTCACATTGGCCTGCTCCGATTCAATCCTCTGCACGTACACTTTGTTCGGTAAAAAAATCGCGAACCATGGCTTTGGTTTCACTGCTTCAGGGTTCGCTTTGTAAATCTGAATTGCGACGTCGCCGGATTGAACGTGCACATCGGTGAACCTCCATTGGCGCACAAATACGCCCCACGGGTCGAACCTGGCGGAGATGCCATGAGCATCGAGTGACTTCATCGCTTTCTCTCCGTTGCTCGCCTCAAAACTTTCGCTCTGCGCGGTGAATGCACTGGTGCGCCGAATCGACGCGTAGCGGCTGCCTGGGAAATGCAAACCTTTCGCCGTCTCAGCTTCCATCGTTTGACGAAAGGCTTCGCTCCCAACGTAATGAGTGAGCAGCGGACTATAAAAAACGGCCACGCAACCAGCGGCTGCGATCAGAGAAAAAATCGCAACCGCGGCGGCAAGGATCAGTAGTTTCCTTCGCAAGGGCTGCGACGTTACAAAGTTACACCGCTATAACGAAGATCCGTCGTAACTCTTGCAACTTTCTTAACCCTTTTACGAATCACCGGGGCTTGTCCGTCATTCCCAGTTGCGCAAAGAGAAACGCGTAAATGTCTGCCGATTGCTTAATGCGTTCGCTCAAGGCGGTTCCGATGCCGTGCCCTGCGCTCGAGCTTGTCCGTAGCAGAATCGGATTGTCGGATTTGTTCGCTTCATCGAGGCGCGCCGTCATTTTGCGCGAGTGATATGGCGCGACCCGCCCGTCATTGGCCCCGGTCATCATCAGGATGGATGGATATTTCGTTCCATCGACAACGTGGTGATACGGCGAGTAGGCATAAAGCGCTTTGAATTGCTCCGGATCCTTTACGGTGCCGAATTCGGTTACGTTGAAGGCGCCATTCGGCGCGAGCTCGACCCGCAGCATGTCGTAAATTCCGACTGAGGAGACTACCGCCCGCATCAAATCGGGATGTTGCGTAATCATGGCGCCCATTAAGAGCCCGCCATTGCTTCCGCCCTGGATCGCGAGTTTCTCCCGGCTCGTGTATTTCTCCTTGATCAAATATTCGGCAGCGGCGGCGAAATCATCGAACACGGTTTGTTTTTTGGTGAGATTAGCGGCCTTGTGCCACTCCTCACCGAATTCTCCGCCTCCTCGAATGTTTGCCACTACGTAAACGCCGCCGCGATCGAACCAGAGCCGCCGCATAAAATCGAAATTAGGCGCCATGCTCAGGCCATAGCCACCATAGCCGTAAAGCAGCGTCGGATTCTGCCCGTCCTGCTTCATTCCTTTTCGGAAAATGATGTTGAGCGGAATTCTCGTGCCATCCTTTGAGGTTGCGAACTCCCGCGTCACTTCGATGTCGGCAAATGAGACTGGCGACGTGTTGCGCAAGGCTGTCTTCGCTGGCTCGGTTTTTCCTTGCGCGCACTGGAACCATGCCGCCGGCTCGGTGTAACTCACATCCCGAAACAGGAGCGAGTTATCTTCCAGGGCCAGCATCTCCTGAACGTCCGATATTTTTGGGACTGGGATGATTGCCTCGCCTTTACCATCCAACCCAAAGCGCCGGATCTGAGACGGGCCCCCCAGGACATCGCCGACATACAGCGCGTCGGCGGTGGGAACAATTTGTGCGATAACCGCTTCGCCAGCTGGCACGATTTCAACCGCAGCTTTTAATTCCGGAGTCTCAAGCGGCAAGCGCAGAATTTTTCCGCGTGGCGCGCCGGCGCGTGAGAGAAGATAAAGCGCGTTGTCGCGTCCGAGGCGCGCGGCTTTGATTTGATCGCTGAACTGCGTGATTTGCTTCCACTTCCCGTTCGGGCCGAGCAGATAATGCGCAAAATCGCCGCCATCGCCATTCGCCACCGTGGCAAGGATGTATCTGCCGTCGCGCGACGCTTCGAGGACGATCTCGCCGATTCGGGGAAAGTCCTTGCCGATCGAATAAGCGTCCTCGGTATCAGCCGTGCCGAGTTTGTGAAAATAAACCTGCTGATAAAAATTCAGATCCGCTTCGGGGCGCTCACCCTTCCGCGGAAAACGCGTGTAATAAATTCCGCTGCCGTCGGCATTCCAGGCCGCGCTGCCGCCCGCGGTGGGATATTGCACGTGTGCAATGGTGTCGGACAACGCTCTTCCCGTCGCAGTTTCGTAAAAGTGAAGCGTCCCGTCTTCGCTGCCGCCTTTGGAAAGCGAGATCGCGACCTGTTTGCCATCCGGTGATGGCACAAACCAATCGATTGCCGTAGTGCCTTTGGCATCGAGCACGTTCGGGTCGAGCACCACTTTTTCCGAATTGAGATCGTCGGCTGATGCAAGCGTGACCAGGAGCGGTTGCTGCTTGGGCGGTTGGAATTTCATTGCGAACAAGATTCCCGGCCGAGAGACGAGCGAAAAATAGCTCGGTGAAGTCTTCGCGTACCACTCCGTTAATTGCTTCTCGATTGCAGCACGGTCCGACAACTTGTCGAGATAACCGCGACTCCGCTGGCTCTGCGCCTCCGACCACTTTTTCACCTCTGGGGCCTCGTCGTTTTCGAGCCATTGATATGGATCCTCAACCGCCGTGCCGTGATATTCGTTCGAAACGGGTTTCTTAGGAGTCTGCGGTGCGGGCTCGGTCGCAGGCAAGGTGACCAGAGTCAGTGCGCTTAACGTGCTGAGCAAAAACAGGAAACGATTCGGTTTCATGAACAAGGAGGAAAGGCAGCCGCCCGCTCCTTGCAAACGATTTCGCCAAAACCTGTAGCCGGGCGGTGACCCCGGCTGCCATTGGTGTCCCCGTACGGCCGGGATCATCGATCCCGGCTACAACTGACCCGCGGCATATTTTGGATTCTTGACTTGCTTGCGAACCGCTTCAAACAGCTTGCTGATTCCCGTCCGGCTTGCGTAGTTGGCGAGAAACGCCGGGATAAGTCCGCCCGTGTCCGTGTAAACGGAGTAGGTTGCGCGCGTCTTGATCGGGCCAGTGGGTTCCAGCAGCCACGCACCGTCGCAAGTCTTTAGTCGGACAACCCCCTTCTTTTCAGCCGGTCCCAGATCATTAGCCGGTTTCCATTGATCGAGATAAGTAAATCCGTCCGGACCTGGCCACGACTTTTTCCAAACGCGCAGAGTATAATCGCGGTCCTCAGCAATCTTCGGCGACAGCCGCTGATAAGTGATAATTGAATCGCTTTCGCGTTTCAGGAGCCGGCACTCCAAGGTATAAGGCATGAAGTTTGGATAATTCTCGAAGTCATCGAGCACTGCATGCACGGCAGATGTCGGAGCGTCAATCGAGCCGATTGCTCGAAACTCTTTCAGCGGTGAATCAGGGTGGGCACGACTGTAGATGGCTAAACCTTTGCTTCCGCTGGCCAGCTTCCAACCTTCATTAGGGTCGACCGAATTCGGAAGTTCGGAAGCGACGGCGATTGTTCTACTAAAGACAAAGGCCATCGCGAATCCCGATCGAATTCGCCACTGCATCGACCAATGATACGTAATTTCCTCTTTCTGGCGACGTTTGTTTAACTGTTGGTTATCAGCACACACTTCGAGAAGTGGCTGAGGTCTGAAGGAACGAAATCTAAGGCAGGCCGCGCGACTTGTTAAATAGTTAAAACCGTTACAAGAGTTACAAATGGGGAAGCGCCCGATGTACCGTTGTAACGATGTAACCTTTTAACGATTTAACGCGGCGAAGCCAAATGAATCCACAGCCTACCATTCTCGTCGTCGATGATGAAAAACATACGCGCGACGGTTTGCGGCTTTTGCTGGAGAACGATTACGACGTGTATGTCGCGGCGGATATTGCCGGCGCCATGAACGTTCTCGAGCGCGAACAGATCGATGTGCTCCTCACCGACCTGCGCCTCGGCAGTGAAGATGGATTGCAACTGATCGATCGTGCTTTGAAAATGCCGCGGCCTCCCATCTGCATCATGATGACTGCATACGGCTCCATCGATGTCGCCGTCCAAGCGATGAAGCGGGGCGCTTACGATTTTGTCACCAAGCCGCTCAACCTCGACAAAGTCGAATTGCTGATCGCGCGTGCGATGCAAGGTCGCAAACTCGAGCAGGAAAACCGCGCGCTACGCCAGCAGGTGGACGAGCGCTACGGCCTCGAGAACATTTGGGGCGACTCGGCTGCTTTGCACGAGGTGCTCGACACCATCCGGCAAGTCGCACCCTCCTCGGCCAATGTGCTGATTGAAGGCGAGAGCGGCACCGGAAAAGAATTGGCCGCGCACGCCATCCATAATTTGAGCCGGCGCAACAAAGCGAAATTCGTGACGGTGCATTGCGCAGCGCTCTCGCCCCAATTGCTCGAGAGCGAACTGTTCGGACACGAGAAAGGTGCATTCACCGGGGCGCATGAACGCCGTATCGGCCGATTCGAGCAGGCCAACGGCGGCACCATTTTCCTCGATGAAGTGTCTGAAATCGATCCGAGCGTTCAGGTCAAATTACTGCGTGTAATGAGCGAAGAGCGCGCCTTCGAGCGAGTTGGTGGCAATCAAACGCTACGGGCCGACGTGCGCCTGATTGCGGCCACAAACAAAAACCTCGAACAACTCGTGCGCGAGGGAAAGTTTCGGGACGACCTTTTCTTTCGCCTGAACGTCGTGCGCATTACCATGCCGCCCTTGCACGAACGAAAAGAAGACGTTCCAATTCTCGTCCGCGGATTTTTGAGACACTTCTGTAAGGCAAACGATAAGCCTCTCGTCGATTTGGCGCCAGATGCGATGGACGCCCTTCTCACTTACGACTGGCCCGGCAACGTCCGCGAACTCCGCACTGCGATCGAGCACGGAGTGGTCATGACGACCGGTCCAAAAATCACACTGCGCGATCTCCCCATGGCGGTGCGGCAAGCAGCCAGGGCGATGCCGGCACGCGGTATTTCCGCTGCCGAAACTTTTGGCGAAAAATCGAGTCCGCTCGATCTCCACGAGACAGAGAAAAAATTGATCATGCAAGCGCTCGCCACGACGAATGGCAACGTGACTGCCGCCGCCAAAAAGCTTGGCATTAGCCGGCGAACACTCCATCGAAAGATCAACGAAATGAATCTGGCCAAAACGTCGACGGAAGACACCGGCAAGTTGTAGGCTCGAAAGCGTTCGGGGTTAATCTCGGCCCTGTGCAATATCAAAACTTTCCCGTTTACGAACTACCCTTCGAGCGTTTCAATTAGGCCGTGACCCAGCAGAAGAAGATTTTCGGCACCGACGGCGTTCGCGGCATTGCCAACGTCGAACCCGTCACGGCTGAGACTGCACTGAAATTGGGACGCGCCGCGGCCTATGTCTTCGCGCAACTGAATCCGCGCAGGACACCTGATGGCGCGCGTCCGAAAATCGTGCTCGGGAAAGACACGCGCCTTTCCGGTTACATGCTCGAAAACGCGCTCGTGGCGGGAATCACGTCGCTCGGAGTTGATGTTCTGGTCATCGGACCGCTGCCCACACCCGGTGTCGCTTACATTACTCGTTCGCTTCGCGCCGATGCCGGCATCGTCCTTTCCGCTTCGCACAATCCTTATCAGGACAACGGTATCAAATTTTTCCGGCACGACGGTTACAAACTGGATGATCAGATCGAGGAAAAAATTGAGCAACTCGTTTTCACGGGTGAGATCGATTCTGTCCGGCCAACTGCTAACAAGATCGGACGCGCCACGCGAATCGATGACGCGCTCGGTCGCTACGTGGAATTCGCCAAGGCGAGTTTTCCGCGTGGAATGTCGCTCGAGGAAATGCGGGTCGCTGTCGATGTTGCAAACGGCGCAGCCTACAAATCGACGCCTTGCGTCCTGCGCGAGCTGGGCGCGGATGTTGCCGTCGCGCATAACGAGCCGAATGGCATGAACATCAACGACGGTTGCGGCAGCATTCATCCGGAGGAAATCCAGCGTATCGTGAAGACGAGCGGCGCGGATGTGGGCGTTAGCCACGATGGCGATGCCGATCGCGTCCTGCTGTGTGACGAAAATGGCGAGATCGTTGATGGCGACGAAATCCTCGCCATCGCGTCTCTGGATTTTTTAAGCGCCGGCCGGTTGGAACAGAACACGGTCGTGGCCACGGTCATGAGCAACTTTGGTCTCGATGAGACGCTCGCCGCGCACGGCGGGAAAGTGGTGCGGACGAAAGTCGGCGACCGCTATGTGATTGAGGAAATGGCCCAGCAAAAACTTAACCTCGGCGGCGAACAAAGCGGTCACGTCATCTTCCGTGATTTCACCACCACCGGCGACGGCATTATCAGCGCGCTCCAGATCCTGCGGATCATGCACAAGAGCGGACAGCCGTTGAGTAAATTAAAGGCGTGTTTGAAAAAATATCCGCAGGCCCAGCGTAACCTGGTGGTGAAGGAAAAGCGCCCGTTTTCCGAGTTGGCTACGGTTATGAAGCTGGTAAACGAAGCGGAGAAAGAACTTTCCGGCAAAGGCCGCGTGCTTCTTCGTTATTCCGGCACCGAGTCGAAGATTCGCCTGCTCATCGAGGGCCGCGAGCTCGGTAAGATCGACAAGCAAGCGGATCGAATCGCTGATGCAATTCAAGATGCGATCGGAGCGGGTTAAATACTTTTTATGACCCTGACAAAAGTCGTCGAAGCGCTTCTGTTTAGCGCACAAAAGCCGCTTTCGATCCGTGAACTAGCAACGGCAATCAAGGGTGCCGGCGCGGAGGACGAACTTTCGCCTAACCAATTTGCGCGTGTGCGTGAAGCCGAGGTAGCCGACGCGCTCGAACAACTGAAAGTCGAGTACATCGAGCAGGAACGGGGATTTCAGCTCAATGAAAAGGCGGAAGGCTGGCAGTTGGCGACCGGTCCGAAATACGCCGGGTGGGTGCGCCAGCTGTTTCCCGCGCCTAAACCCGCGCGCCTGAGCGCACCAGCGCTGGAGACGCTCGCGATCATCGCTTATCGCCAGCCAATAACGCGTGCCGATGTCGAAGCCGTGCGCGGCGTGAACATCGACGGCGTGCTGCAAACATTGATGGAACGCGGCCTCGTCAAAATCGCCGGTCGCGCCGAAATCCCTGGCCGGCCGCTTCTCTACGAAACGACGCAATTTTTTCTCGATCACTTCGGTTTGCGCACTCTGGACGAGCTGCCAAATGTGGAAGAGTTGCGCACGCGTCATTTGCCGGTGGCACCGCGGCCTGTAGCCGCTTCGCCAGAGTCGGTGACACCCGCTACAACACCGCAAGGTAGGGGCGATTAACCTTAATCGCCCGCGATGCGCGTGGTCACGTCTGCGACGGGCGGTTCGGATGAACCGCCACTACCTTTTCTTCGTCGCTTCATGGGCAGCCGAAATGCGTTATCTATTTTCGCGCTATTCTTTGCAACATCGGCTTCAGCATTTGCAGAAATACAAGCTGATGATTGCGAACGCGCAGCAAAATATTCCGAGACCAAACGGGGCGTTTCCATGCTTGTCCTGCAAAACGGCCGGACGATTTTTGAGCGCTATGCCAATGGCGGATCGGCGCGCGGAAGATGGCCGATCTTCAGCGGAACAAAAAGCTTTTGGGGAATCGCCGCACTCGCGGGAGTGCATGATGGATTATTCAACCTTGACGATCCCGTCTCCGACACGATCACGGAATGGAAGAGCGACCCGCGCAAATCGCAGATCACCATCCGTCAGTTACTCAACCAGACCGATGGAATCGAAGGCGCTTCGCGGCTTCAGCGCCCATCGATCCGCGACCGAAATGCTGCGGCGATTCAATTGCCCATCCTTGCTGAACCCGGATCAGCTTTCATCTACGGTCCCAGTCATCTCCAGATTTTTTCGGAGCTGCTGCGCCGAAAACTGAATGGCCGCCCGGTGACCCGATACATCGAAGGACGCGTGTTGAATCGGCTCGGGCTGGCTCGGCTTAAATATAAGAAGGATGCGCAGGGCAATCCGCTGCCCGCGACCGGCTTTGAGTTAACGGCCCGGGAATGGGCCCGACTCGGCGAAGTCGTGCTCGGTCGTGGCAAATATCACGGCCGCCAAATTATTCCGGCAAATTTGCTGAATGAGACGTTTGTCGGCTCACAGGCAAATCCGTCATACGGACTCACATTTTGGCTAAATCAGGGGGCGCCGAGCGGAAGCGAGGCAGACATGGAACGAATGCTCGATCTGCCATGGGAAAGCGCCGGATGGACAGATGTCTGCATTTGCAAAGACGCGCCTGCCGATATGGTCGTGGCGCTTGGCTCAGGATATCAGCGGCTCTTCGTCATTCCATCGCTGAAGACAATCATTGTGCGCCAGGGATCGAACGCGAGATTTTCGGATGCCCATTTTCTGCGGCTGGTGTTGGGACTGTAGAGGGCGCCGTTGGCGTTCAACGGAGCGAAACGTTTCCGCGATGGGAGTTGACTTGCCTGTGCAATTACTGAACCATCGCGCTTATGAAGACACTCACGTCGAGATGCGCCGGGTTGATCATCGCGCTAGTGGCGCTGCACGGGCTGACTGGTTGCAGCACTTATAACCGGCTCGTAGCGCTCGAACAGGAAGTGAATAAGAAATGGGCCGATGTGCAATCAGTCTATCAGCGGCGCGCCGATTTGATTCCGAACCTGGTCAATACGGTGCAGGGCGCGGCCAATTTCGAAAAATCGACGCTAACTGAGGTGACGAATGCGCGCGCCAGTGTCGGCCGCGTCCAGCTCGATCCAAATAAGGCGCCGACGGACGCGAAGCAACTGGAAGAATTCCAACAGGCACAGGGGCAATTGAGCAACGCGCTCTCACGGTTGCTGGTAGTGAGCGAAAATTATCCGCAACTTCGCGCGACGGAAGGTTTCCAGAATTTGCAGGCGCAGCTCGAGGGAACGGAGAATCGCATTTCGGTAGAGCGAAATAATTTCAACAGCGCCGTGCAGCAGTACAACACCGCGCTCAGCACATTCCCCACGAACATGCTGAACAAGATGTTTGGATTTCAACCGAAACCGTTCTTCACCGCGCAAGCCGGAGCGGAGAAAGCGCCTACGGTGAACTTCGGCAACGCGCCGAGCGTCCCGCCCGCTACCGCTGCTCCAGCTGCGAGCGCCTCGCCGACACCGTAATTTTGCCTAACGAATTGAGAGCGATGTCATCCTGAGCGTAGCGAAGGATCTCACGCTGTGAGGGAACCTTTCATACACGTGCGAACGCTCAAGACCGTGTTGCGAGATCCCTCGCCGTCTATGCGGCTCGGGATGACAGTGGCGCTGTTCTTTCTAGCACTCGTCAGGCTAAACGCGGCCGAAGTTATTCCGCCGAAGCCGGCTGCTTATTTCAACGATTATGCGAGCGTTGTTTCACCGGAAGTTGCGCATCGCTTCAACGAAAAGCTTGCGCAATTCGATCGCGATACCTCCAATCAAGTCGTCGTTGCTGTGTTTCCGAAAATGCAGAGCGACTCAGATGTAGCCGATTACACCCGGCGTGTGGCGCAAGCATGGGGCGTGGGGCAAAAAGACCGCCGGAATGGCGTGGTGCTGTTCGTCTTCACAGGAGACCGGAAGATGTTTATCCAAGTCGGCTACGGGCTCGAAGGAGCGCTGCCGGACATTACCGCATTCGATATTACCGAGCGCCATATCAAGCCGTATTTGCGGGTGGGTGATTATGAGAGTGGGCTTGCAACTGGGATCGATTTGATCTGTAAAGCGATCCTGGGCGAGTACAAAGGATCTGGAAAGACCGTTGTCGAGCAAGATCGCGGCGGTGGCGCTTTTAAGCTTTTACCCTTCCTGATCTTTGTCATCGTGCTGATTATTATTTCCCGAGTAACCCGAAAACGTGGCGGTTACGGTTACTCATCAGGTCGAGGCGGTCCGATATTTTTCCCGATGGGCGGGGGCGGTGGCCGTTCTTCCTCCGGTGGCGGTGGATTCAGTGGTTTTGGCGGTGGCGGCGGCAGCTTTGGCGGTGGCGGCGCCGGATCGAGCTGGTAGCGAAATGCGAACGAAAGAGTTTCTCAGCAGGCTTGAGCATGAGCGAATTGTGAGCGCGATTCGTGGCGCCGAATCGAAAACTTCCGCGGAGATTCGCGTTTACATCCAGCGCGGCAAGTTGAAGGCAGATCCATTGATCTCGGCGCAAAAAAAGTTTCGTCGATTGCGGATGGATAAAACAAGCGAGCGCAATGCCGTGCTCATTTTCATTGCGCCCCGGGCGCATAAATTCGCCGTGGTCGGCGATAAAGCGATACACGAGAAATGCGGAGAGGAATTCTGGCAACAAGTTGTCGATGGAATGCGCGAGCATTTCCAAAAGGAGAAATTCAGTCGCGCCATCGTCGAAGGCATTGCGGAGGTCGGCAAACTGCTCAGCACTCATTTTCCGCGAACCGCGATACCGTCCAATGAGTTGCCGGACGAGATTGTCGAAGGGTAAGGCGAAGCCGGCGCCGGTCGATGGAGTTTCGAATTTGTCGGCTCGACAGAGTCTCGCCCCACCGAAATCAACCCTTGCAAAATCGGGCATCTGGTCTTTATTCCTTGCTCGCAGCGAGTTTTTGAAATTACGCCGTCGGTCCCTGGGTCTCCGTCGCTGGACGTGAAACCGCACTCGCCAGGGGGAACCCGGCGAATGAAGGAATTTAGCGATTTGGCGATTTAATGATCGGGAGATTTGTCTCTGGCGAAATCACTAAATCACTTACCTCGTTAAATCGCTAACTGATATATGCCAATACGTTACGGTCGTTTTGAAATGCCGAAGACCCTCGTCAAAGACGAGAGCACTGCCACAGATACTTACGCCAAGTTCACCGCCGAGCCGTTTGAAGCCGGCTACGGACATACGGTCGGAAATTCGCTCCGGCGCGTCTTGCTTTCCTCTCTGGAAGGCGCGGCCATCACTGCGGTAAAAATTGCCGGCGCACAACATGAGTTTGCCACTCTTCCAGGGGTGGTCGAAGACGTTACCGATATCGTCCTCAACCTCAAGAAGGTGAAGTTTAAAGCCGACGATCATGAGCCACGGAAGCTTTCGCTGACCGTAAACAAGGAAGGCGAAGTCACCGCCGGCGATATTCAGGTCGTGCAGGGCTACGACGTGCTCAACCCCAAGCAACTGATCTGCACGCTCGACAAAAAACATAAGTTTGACGCCGAGCTCGAAGTGCGTGTCGGTCGCGGTTTCGCCACCGGCGAAGAAAACAAGCGCCCCGATCAACCGATCGGTTTGATCCCGATCGACTCGATCTTTTCGCCGGTCACGCGCGTCAAGTACGCAGTTGAGAATACCCGTGTCGGTCAGCGCACCGATTATGACAAACTCATTCTCGAAGTCTGGACCGACGGACGCTTGACCCCAGATGACGCGTTGCTCCAGGCATCAGCGATTCTGCGGCATCACCTCGATGTTTTCGTCAATTTCAACGAAGAAGTGATCGAGTTTGATGAAACGCCAGCAGGCGTGAGCGAGGAGAACATCAAACTTAAGAAACTGCTCAACATGAGCGTAAATGAGATCGAACTAAGCGTGCGGGCGGCGAATTGCTTGAACAACGCCAATATCACGACGGTAGGTCAGCTTGCCCAAAAGACCGAGGCCGAAATGTTGAAGTATCGCAACTTCGGCAAGAAATCCCTCAATGAAATCAAAGACAAGCTGCAACAGCTCCAATTGAGTCTCGGGATGAAATTCGACCCGGGCCTTGTAGACCTGCCCGTGAGCGGTGATGGTGCCAGCCCGAATGAGGCTGCTGCCAAAGAGTAATTCTTCGACCCGTCAATCGACGTTGGGCACCGTATGAGGCATCAAAAAAAGACGATCAAGCTCGGCCGCACGGCTGAGCACCGCAAAGCGATGCTGGCGAATCAGGTTTGCTCGCTGATCGAGCATCAACGCATCAAAACAACTCTGGCCAAAGCGAAAGCGGTTCGACCGCTCGCGGAAAAGATGGTGACCCTCGGTAAACGAGGATCGATTCATGCGCGCCGGACTGCCTTGGCGACTTTGCGGCACAAGAATGCTATCAAAAAACTCTTCGAGGACATCGCGCCGAGATCGACCGAGCGCAACGGCGGTTACACGCGCATTGTCAAGCTCGGCCAACGCAAGAGCGACTCCGCTCCGATGGCATTCATTGAGTGGGTCGATGCAGCACCAGCGATCGAGGAAAAAGCGGCGGAAGAAAAGAAGGTGAAACGAAAAGCGGTCGAGCCAGGCGCAAAACCAAAAGAACCCGTGCCGCAGCCAGAAGAGCCCGCCTCCGAAGAAAAGGAACCGACCCAGGCACCCGCCGAAGAGCCGAAGCCAAAAAAGCGGAAATGGTTCAGCCGAAAATCGGGGCAGCCGGAAGAATGATTTCGTGGCGTCCGGAATTGCCCGGAGCGCTTTGAGGTTGAGCGACGCCATCAGCTCTTTGAGCAGAGCTTCTGTCGCTTTTTCGAATCTGCCGATGTAGATTGGCGCAGCACTGATGGCGCCCAATCCTTATACTTTTATCGTCATTTTCGTTGGCGTGGCGTTGGTTTTCCCATTGATCCCGCTGGCGCTGGCCTGGCTGTGGCGGCGATTATTCCAGCCGCCAAAGCCGGGCACGGAAAAAAATGCTATTTACGAATGCGGAGTGGAGTCAATTGGCGAAGCACAGATCCAGTTTCGGTCGCAGTATTATCTTTATGCGATCATTTTCCTGATCTTCGACGTGGAAGCGATTTTTCTGGTGCCATTCGCAGTGGCCTTCACCGGTTTGCCCGTTGGTGCATTCGTCGCGATATTGGTTTTCCTGTTGCTCCTGATTGAAGGTCTCGTCTGGGCTTGGGGAAAGGGCTGCTTACAATGGGAACGTTGAACCGTTAAAGCGTTGAAGGGTTGAAGCGGAAGATGAGTGAACAAATCGACGAAGCGCTTCGCAGGGAATTGCAACGACAGGGGGTCTGGGTGACTTCGATGCAGGAGCTTTATAACTGGGGACGCAAGAACTCGATTTGGCCGCTCCAATTTGGACTCGCCTGCTGCGCGATCGAGATGATCGCAACCGCCGCGTCGCGCTACGATATTGCGCGGTTTGGCGGCGAAGTTTTCCGGCCATCGCCACGTCAGGCAGATCTCATGATTGTCGCCGGCACGGTGACAAAAAAAATGGCGCCGCAGATCGTCCGCCTCTACAACCAGATGCCCGATCCAAAATACGTCATTTCGATGGGGGCATGCGCAATTTCAGGCGGGCCTTTCAAGGAAGGCTATAACGTCCTCAAAGGTATCGACCGTTACATCCCGGTCGATGTTTACATTCCCGGTTGCCCGCCGCGGCCGGAAGCATTGCTCCATGCGTTTATGGAGCTGCAGCGCAAAATCGACAGTCAAAAACTGACGGGCGCCGACAAGGCCGAGCATCTGGATCCGGCCGAACCGAGCGAATTCCCGGTGCCGGCATTTGGCAAACATGATCTCGAGCCACCGGCGAATCGGGACGTGTTCCACCCGCCGAATATCGAGCGCACCTAAACGTGGAATCGTTGGAGCAAATCAAAACGCGCGCCGAAGCGGCCGTGCCCGGCGCTAAGATCGACGTTGTTCCGAATCCGGGTCCAGCGCAGCAATCGTCGCTACTGATCGACAACGAACATGCGCCGGCGGTGGCGCGTTTCTTGCGCATAGATCCAGCGCTACGACTCGATTTTTGTTCCAATGTGACCGGCGTCGATTGGCTCGATCGGACGGTAAAAAAAACCACGAAAGTGAAGAAGCTCGTCGATGGCGAAGAGAAGGAGGTTGCTGAAACGAGCGAAGAAAGAATCCCCGGGTACCTGGAAGCGGTCTATCATCTTTACTCGATGACGCATAAACACGGGGCGGTTGTGATTCGGATGCGCACGGCAGACCGCGCAGAGGGCGCGCGTTTGCCCTCGCTCACCCCGGTGTGGCGCAGCGCGGAACTTCAGGAACGAGAGATTTTCGACCTCTACGGCATTCGCTTCGAGGGGCACCCGGATCTACGGCGGATTCTGATGTGGGACGAATTTGTTGATCATCCAATGCGCAAGGATTATCGCGAACCCGACGATTACGAATACGAGCCGACACCTCACGACGATGTACTTGAGCGCGCAAAACAACATTATGCGCCGCGGCCGCAACTGGACGGCGCGGAACCGATTACAGCCACGGATTCACACGGATGAAACACAGATGAGGAAACGATTCAGGCTTCGGAGATGCAAATCCGTGTCAATCCGTGTTCATCCGTGGCCTTTCTGAATTCGTTAAGCGAGCATGACCGCAACCATCCAAACGCTGGAACCAATCGAGCGACCGCCGACGACAATGGGTTCGCGACTCGACGGCGAATTGCTCGAAGTCTCGATGGGGCCACAGCATCCATCAACGCACGGTGTCTTTCGCATGAACGTCGCTCTCGAAGGCGAGATCGTCCGTAAGCTCAAGCCGGTCTTCGGATATCTTCACCGGAATCACGAAAAGATCGGCGAGAACACGACCTATCTCGGCTCGATGCCGTACACCGACCGGCTCGATTACTTTTGCTCCATGACAAATAACTGGGCCTACGCGCTCAGTGTAGAGAAACTCGCCGGGATCGAAGTTCCCGAGCGTGCCCAATATCTGCGCGTCATTCTTGCGGAGCTGACCCGACTGCAAAATCACGCGTCGCTGCTCGGATTTTTGCTCAACGACATGGGTGCCTGGGGCACACCGCTCATGTATGCGTTCCGCGAGCGTGAAAAGATTCTCGATCTGTTCGAATCGCTCTCAGGCTCGCGCATGATGTGCGATTACATGCGGTTCGGCGGATGCCGGTGCGACACCCCGCCGGGTTGGATGGAACACGCCAGAAAGCTTGTCGATGCCTTCCCTCGATTTATCGACGAGTTGGAGAAACTGGTGGTCGGGAACGAAGTCGTCATCGCGCGCACGCAGAATGTCGGGAAACTGTCGGCTGAGTTGGCCATCAATGCAGGCATTACGGGGCCGATGCTTCGCTCCTGCGGCGTGAATTATGACGTTCGCAAAGTGGACGGCTACGGGTTTTATCCGCGTTTCAAATTCCGCATCCCGCTGGGCGCACACGGCGACACCTACGACCGGTTGATGATGCGCGTGCTCGAAATACGCGAGAGCGTCGGAATTTTAAAGCAGGCTTTCGAGCAAGTTCAGGCCGGGCCAATCATGAATCCGAAAGTGAAGATCCGTGCCTTTCGGCCGCCGGTTGGCGAAGCTTATGGGCGCATCGAAGCACCCAAGGGCGAGCTCGGCTTCTATTTGATCAGCGACGGGGGAACCAATCCGTATCGTTACCGTGTGCGCCCCCCGAGTTTCATCAATCTGACCGTCTTGGAAGATCTTTGCCTTGGGCACACTGTCGCTGACGTGATGGTAATTCTCGGGAGCGTCGATATTGTCATGGGAGAAGTGGATCGATGATTGGCATGGGAATACTCCAGGGAATGGCAGTCACGGCACGGAACTTCGTCGGAAGTTATTTCGAGAAGGACCGCCTGATCACGGTGCAATACCCGGAGGAGCGCAATCCGTTGCCCGAGAATTACCGCAACTTTCCCTTCCTTCCCTACGACGGCGACGATCCGCATGCGGGGCTGCGCTGTGTCGCATGCAAAATTTGCGAAAAGGAATGCCCGCCGCAATGCATCTACATCGTCAAGAGCGAAGACAAGAAGCCCGATCACATGGGCAAACCGCAGTTCTATCCGAAGGTCTTCGACATCGATATTTCGGTTTGCATGAGCTGCCAGATCTGCGTCGAGGTCTGCCCGTTTGAGGCGATCAAGATGGATAAGGTGTTCGAGCTCAGCCGCCGCGAACGATTCGATGCTTTACTCCTGCGTAAAAGCGATCTGGCGAAGTCGAACGAATACTATCACAGCATCTGCCCAACCGACGCTACCGAGGTCGATGCGAAGCTCGCGGAGGCCGCCGCGAAAAAGAAACCAGCGCCGCCAGTGGCACCTGCCGCTTCAGCGCCAACTGCGTAGGCGGCGCATTCCGATGCATTCGCGGCGCTGCCGAATGCGACAGGCTGGCAGCCTGTGCTCCCCAATCCTTGCAATCGCAAGTCCAAAATCTAAAGTCGAAAATCGATTTGCCAGGGTGGCGAAATTGGCAGACGCGCCAGACTTAGGATCTGGTGGAGAAATCCTTAGGGGTTCGAGTCCCCTCCCTGGCACTTGCATAGAAAGTTACAACGTTAAAGCATTTGCTGAATCGTCACGTCTTTAACGGTTTACCGATTTCACGATTCACGACGAACCATCAGATTACGCGCCATTTTCTGCGCGCTGCGCGCCTCTCGACTTCCCACAAACGGATTCCACCAAGGAACGCGTTTTCATTTCGCCCATGCTCAATTCCTTTCGGCAGTCGGCCGAAACGGTGCACCAAGCCGCCGCCGAGCACGACGTAATCCGCGATGAAGGATTTCTTCAATTGGGTGACCGCATACATGACCTCCCGTTTCCATTTTTTCTCGCCAAGCAATTCCACACCGGGAATACCGAGATAATTCTCGATGATGTGGGATTCGCGATACGGCAGGTCGCCAAGCTCGAGCGACATCAAGGTCTTTGCCCACACCAGCGCGGAGCCGAGGCCGGTTCCAAGTCCCAGAAAGAGCATGCGCCCTCCACGGTAACTGCCAAGCGCTTGCATGGCGGCATCGTTGATCAGGTGTATCGGGACGCCAAGCGCTTTGGCGAAATTGAAACCAACCCACCCTTTACCCAAATGTTTCGGATCCCTTATGATGCGTCCCTTGCGCACAGGCGCCGGGAAACCGATGGAGGCCACGTCAAATTTCCATCCACGCGCGGTCTCTTTAAGGTCCCTGATCAATTGTTCCGGTCGCATGCGCGCCCCTGACGCAAACTCGCGCTGGTTGCGCCGCGACATCAGGAGTTTTACGTGTGTGCCGCCGATATCGACGACAAGAACTCTTCTCTTCATTGGTGACCGCCCCGAAAAAGCTTTCGGGGTGATGCTAACGACCGCGTCCGGTCGAGCGTCCAAAACGCTGAAAGAAGCTCTTCGGCTCGGGTTTTGTCGCCGTGCTGGCAGGCCAGCATTCCACAATTTCAAGCGCAAGAAATCGGAACAGCATCAGATTGGTCGATTTCAAATCAAGCCGCAGATTTTTGGCGATTTGCTGGACGGACCGAATGCCGTTGAATTGCGAAGCGAATTGCGCCTCGTCAGAGGTCAGCTTTAGCTTCTGAACCCGTTCAAAACCGTCTTTCGTGTAAGCCGGAATCGATGTTGGATCGGAGGTCACCTGTTGGTCGAGATTCTCGACGAAACGCAGGGTTTCCAGCGCCCAGTCGTTCACGTTTAGCTCCGCAGACACATCCGGAGCATCACTTAACAGAGCGGCATTCTTCTCAAACATGATCCATACCTTCGGCGCGGTCCAAAGGTGGGAGAAAAGTTTTTGTCCATAATGTTGCACCAATTCGATAGCAGGCTGGCGCGCAATTGACTCCTGCCGGGCGAGAGTAAGGAAAAATGGCATTCCGGTTTCGCTCTGTTGGGCGCGTGCCTCGGCAACAATCTCCGCAGCGACGTTGGCGAGAACGGCAGGCGCCTCCGGGCAATAGAGATCTGGATCTCGGCTCGTGACGAAAACGATCGCGCCGTCCTTGGCCAAAAGTTCGACTGGCTCCTGGTCCCAGAATGCTCGCAGCGCGCCGGAGAGTTCCTCTTTGGCGATCGCTTGAAGCGCGCGATTCAAGGGAAACAAACTTGTGCGTCCGCAAAAATAGACATCCGCCGTGGCAGACTCCTTCAAGAGATCGACTTCCGCAGACGGAGTGAGATTGGTGTTGGTTGGCTTGGCCCACTCGGCGACTGGTGGGACTGCGCTCCACCAGTCCTCGGATTGGACGGCACTTTCCGAATCCGTAACTGGCTCTTGGGCCGCAGGATCCATTTGTTGTGCAATATGTTCGCTCTCGGTTTGATCCAAATTTTCGCTATTTAAGGGTTCGCCTTCAGCTTCTGTCGGTTTCGGGTCGCCCGATGGGTTCGGCATAATGGTCCTCCACGGTTTCTAGTAAGCAAAGCTCTGTTGAAGGCTTTACTCAAGAACCCAATCATCGCAACGGCGATCTCTCCTGGCTTTTCGCGAAACGGCCTGCGAGATCGCGTCGGCTGATTTTTCCGCGCTCAGTCACGGGGATAGCGTCCACGATAAAAACCCTCTTCGGCGCCTGCCAGGCGCTCAGTTCGCGTCTGCAAAATTCCAAGAGTTCAACCTCGGTCACGCTCACGCCGGGCAAGGCGACCACGCATGCCGCCACTTCTTCATTCCGCAAGGTCGAGGCGCGCCCAAATACAACCGCCTGGCGCACACCGCTAAAGCGCAGCAAATGGGCTTCCACTTCCGCCGGATTCACTTTTTTGCCGGCGACATTGATTACATCCGAAATCCGGCCAACGATTCGAAATCCGTTCGCCGTCTTGTTCAACAGATCGTCGGGGACAAAAAGGCCGCCGCCGAGTTTGGCTTCGTCGGAGTCAGGAAAATAACCGTCGCCCACGGCGGCGCTGCGAACGCGAATCCGGCTCTCAGACGCGGGTGGATCAACCATCTCAATAACGACGCCTTTCATCGGTTGGCCGACAAAACCGGCTTCCATATTTTGTGCATCGCGGTCGTAGCAAATTCCGCCACATTCCGACGCGCCGTAAAACGAATGTATCGGCAGTCCAAACTTTTGCCAAAATTGCTGCGCCACTGCTGTCGCCAGCGGCGCCCCGGCGGAAACGCAGAGCCGCAACTTCTGTAGGATGGGGATATTTTCCATTTCACAGAACGCCTGATAGAAAACCGGCATTCCGGGAAAGACCGTCGCATTCGTGCGGGTAAGATCGGCAAGCACAGCGCGCGGCAGCCGGTCCCGACTTAACACCATCGGCACGCCGCGAGCGATGAGCGGTGTGAGCAAATTGCTGAATCCGTAAGAATGCGAAATTGGAATGACACCGAAATTTAGATCGACATCGCTGATCCCCATTGTGTCGCAAATCTGATTACAATCGGCCAGGAGTTGTTCGCTCCTGAATCGGATCGCCCGTGGGGTAGCCGTCGTACCAGAGGTTAGCTTAAGAAGCGATGGAAGAGGTTCGCCCCAATCTGCTGTAGCGTTGGCTGTCCCCAGCCGAAATACCGTTGGGGAGTTTCCGCTGGTTACGGCGGACACCAAAACCTTTGCCGCACAGATTTCCAGCGCTGCATCACGCTGTTGGTCGCTAATGGATTGTTCCAGCGGGAGAACAACCAGTCGCCTGCGCAAACAAGCGATCAAAATCGACGCCCAATCTTCGTGGTTCCCGATCTGGATCGCGATAATGCTTCCGGCCTTAAACGTTTCGATCTTACTCTCGAAATCGTGCGCGCGGGCATCTATCTCTGAAAATGTTCGTACAACTTCGCCGTGCGTATTGAGAATCGCAGGTGAATCTTTCGCGCGGCCGAGGATGCGCCGCCAGGCGGCAAGCAATGAGTCGCTCGATTTCATCCCTTGCGTAACCAGCTCCGCGCGATTAGATTTCGCGCTCCTTTTTGAACATGAAAGCAGACATTCATCCAGAGTATTACGATACCGATATTGTGTGCGCGTGCGGCGCGGTGTATCACACCCGCTCGACGCGTCGCGACATTAAGATCGGTATTTGCGCTGCTTGTCATCCATTTTTCACGGGCGAACAGAAGTTCGTCGATACCGCCGGGCGTGTCGAAAAATTCGCTCGCCGCTACGGCAGCACCAAAGCCGCGCGGGCAGAGAAGAAAGCTTAGATTGTCGTAGAGGCGTTCGTCGCGACGAACGCCTGCTCCATGTGCGGCTGACGCAGCCGCCGCCACTTCGTTATGGATCTTGATTCCCTTATTGAACGCAAACGTGAACGTTTCGAACAACTCGAACGCGAAATCGCAGATCCGCGTCTGTTTGATAACCGAAAACGTGCCGGCGAGATTATGCGTGAACATGCCAGCATCAAAGAACTGCTCGGACGCTGGAAGCGACTCGAAACAGCGCGGCGTCAACTGGACGACAATCGGGAACTCGCCACTTCCCGCGATGTCGAGATCGCGGCGATGGCCGACGACGAAATCCCGGATTTGGAAGAACGCGTTCTCGGTCTGGAGCGCGAAATTCAAATCGGCCTCCTTCCGCCAGACGAAAACGAAGATCGAGATGCAATCGTCGAAATCCGGGCGGGGACAGGCGGCAGCGAAGCGGCGATTTTCGCCGCCGATCTTTATCGGATGTACACTCGCCATGCGGAAACGGCGGGGTTAAAAACCGAGGACCTCGAATCGAGCCCATCCGAGCTTGGCGGCCTAAAGGAAGTGACCTTTCGCGTTTCGGGCGAATCTGTTTTTCGAAAACTGCGTTACGAAAGCGGCGTTCACCGGGTGCAACGTGTTCCAGCAACGGAGGCGCAGGGTCGTATTCATACCTCGACGGCTACAGTGGCGGTGTTGCCGGAAGCGCAAGACGTTGATGTTGAATTAAAGCCGGATGATTTGCGCATTGAAGTTTCGCGCGCCGGCGGACCCGGCGGTCAGGGTGTAAACACGACCGACTCCGCTGTCCAGGTTTTGCACATTCCCACCGGTACAGT
>Ga0070662_100000651_pt1 | contig 21027 bp, 21 predicted proteins | sample KBSC53metaG_FD_65648 | JGI IMG/M metagenome (GOLD analysis project Ga0070662, IMG submission 65648) | Corn rhizosphere microbial communities from Kellogg Biological Station, Michigan, USA - KBS C5-3 metaG | ecosystem: Host-associated > Plants > Roots > Rhizosphere > Soil ...
TCGGCCATGCCTCGGTGGCGACCCTGCTCTACCTGAGCTTCCGGCAGTCGGGCCTGGTGGTGGTGGTGGCGGCGATCCCGATCATCGTGATCCTGCTGACCACCGGCCATTTCTTCTTCCGGCGCGAGGAGGCGGAGGAGACGGTGCGCAAGGCGCGGGAGCAGCAGGCGCAGCAGCACCAGATGCTGGAAATGGCGCGCCACGCCGGCATGGCGGAGATCGCCACCAACGTGCTGCACAACGTCGGCAATGTGCTCAACAGCGTGAACGTGTCGGCCGAGCTGATCGGCGACCGCGTGCGCGCCTCGGAATCCCCCGGCCTCGCGCGCGTGGTGCAGCTGATGGATCAGCACGCGGGAGACCTCGGCGACTACCTCACGCAGGACAAGCGCGGCAAGCTGCTGCCGACCTATCTGAAGCAGCTCTCAGAAGTGCTGGAGCAGGAGCGGCAGGCGGTCCTGGCCGAGCTGGCGGCGCTGACCAAGAGCGTCAAGCACGTCAAGGAGATCGTGGCCACGCAGCAGTCGTATGCCGGCGTCGCCAGCGTGGTGGCGCCGATGCGGGTGTCGGAGCTGGTCGAGGATGCGCTGCGCATCGATGCCAGCAGCGGTGGCGGGCAAGCCATCGCCGTGGCGCGCGAATTCGAGGACCTGCCCAGGCTGATGCTCGACAAGCACCGCATCCTGCTGACCCTGGTGAACCTGATCAGCAACGCACGCCATGCGATGGCCCATCTGCCCCCGGCCGAACGGCGGCTGGCCCTGCGCGTGGCCCGCACCGCCGCCGGGCTGCTGCGCGTCGAAGTGGAAGACAACGGCGAGGGCATCCCGCCGGAGAACCTCACGCGCATCTTCGCGCATGGCTTCACCACCCGGCAGGACGGCCACGGCTTCGGCCTGCACAGCTGCGCGCTCGCCGCGCGCGAAATGGGAGGCGCCCTCACGGTCCACAGCGAGGGACCCGGAAAAGGCGCCTGCTTCACGCTCGAAATACCGGCCGAAGAGGCCTCAGGGAACTGAACATGACGAACCGCAGAATCCTGCTGATCGACGACATGCCGACCATCCACGACGACTTCCGGAAGATCCTGGCGCCACAGGCGGCTTCCCGGTCGGCGCTGGATGCGACCAAGGCCGCGCTGTTCGGCGACGAAGTCCGCCCTCTGGACGAATCCTTCGAGCTCGACTCGGCCTACCAGGGCGCCGAAGGCCTGGCCAAGGTGCGCGATGCGATGCGCGAGGAGCGGCCCTATGCGATGGCCTTCATCGACATGCGCATGCCGCCCGGCTGGGATGGCGCCGAGACCGTGGAGCGGCTGTGGGAGGTGGACCCGCGGCTGCAGGTGGTGATCTGCACCGCCTACTCCGACACCTCGTGGGAAGAGGTCCTGCAGTGCCTGGACACCCGCGACCGCCTGCTCATCCTCAAGAAGCCGTTCGACAACATCGAGGTGTGGCAGCTCGCGAGCGCGCTGACGGCCAAGTGGACTTTCACGCAGCACTCGGTCCAGCAGACGCACAACCTGCAGAGCCGGCTGGCGCAGTCGCAGAGGCTGGCCGAGCTGGGCCAGCTCGCCGCCGGCGTGGCGCAGGAGGTCAGCCAGCCCATCGGGCAGGTGTTCTCGAAGGTCAGCATGCTGGAGGCTTATCTCGAGCAGGTGTTCGAGGTGCTCGGGGCCTACGAGGAGGCCGAGCGCCAGCTGCCGGCGGAGGCGGCGCTGAGGCTGTGCGCGCTGCGCGAGCGCCTGCAGCTGGACTACCTCAAGGATGACGTGCCGCAGCTGCTGCGCCAGTCCAAGGACGGCATCGCCCGGGTGCGCAAGGTCGTCCAGGATCTCAGGGACTTCTCGCGCGCCGACTCTACCCAGGGGCAGCCGCGGGCGGCCAGCGTCGACCCGGTGACCAGTTCACACTGAAGCCGCTTACCGCTTCGCGCCGAACAACTTGCGAAGCCACGCCGCCAAGCGGGCAGACAATCCGCGGGGCGCCGCCGGCTCCGCAGCTTGCGCAGGCGCCTCGGCCTGCGGCGGATGGCGCTCCCGCAGCTTCTGCGTGAAGTTCTCGAAGAACTCGGCCGCCATCTTCTGCGCCGCCATATCGACCAGGCGCGAGCCGATCTGCGCGATCTTGCCGCCGACGCTGGCTTGGGCTGTATAGACAAGCAGAGTCTCGTTCGCGTTCACCGGCTCGAGCTTCACGCTCGCGCTGCCTTTGCCGTGGCCGGCCGGCCCGCCCTGGGCCTCGAACTGCAGCGTGTACGACGTGGGCGGCGTGATGTCGGCCAGCCTCAGCTTGCCCTTGAAGCGCGCCTTCACCGGGCCCACCGCGGCCATCAGCGCCACGTCGTAGGCGTTGTCGCCGGTGGGCGTGATCGCCTCGCAGCCGGGGATGCAGGCCTGCAGCAGCTCGATGTCGTTGAGGGCGGCCCAGGCCAGGGCTTGCGGGACGGGCAGGGTTTGCTGGTTGCTCAGTTCCATCGTGGGGCCAATGCGTGGTGTTCGTTGAGGACATCCGCCAGCGCTTCGAGGCTGGCGAGGTTGTGTGCGGGCACGAAGCGGTCGACGTGCGGCAGCATCGCGCGGATGCCGGCGGCGCGCGGCTCGAAGGCGTCGTAGCGCAGCAGCGGGTTCAGCCACACGAGCCGGCGGCAGCTCTTGTGCAGCCGCTCCATCTCGAAGGCCAGCGCGGTGGTGTCGCCGTGCTCCAGGCCGTCGGTGATCAGCAGCACCGTGCTGCGGCTGTCGAGCACGCGCCGTGCCCACAGCCGGTTGAACTCCTGCAGGCAGGCGGTGATGCGCGTGCCGCCCGACCAGTCCTGCACCGCATCGACCACGCGGGCCACGGCGACATCGGGGTCGCGCTGTCGCAGCAGGCGGGTGGTGTGCGTCAGCCGCGTGCCGAACACGAAGCTGTGCACGCGCACGTTGCCGCGGTTCAACGCATGCGCGAAGTGCAGCAGCATGCGCGAGTAACGGCTCATCGAGCCGGAGATGTCGGCCAGCACGGTCAGCGACGCCGGCCGCAGCCGCGGGCGCTGCCAGCGCAACTGCCACAGCGCGCCGCCCTGCCGCGCCATCGCCTGCAGGCTGCCGCGCCAGTCGATGCGCAGCGGCCGCGTGCTGCGCTGGAAGCGGCGCGTGGGCAGTGGCTCGAAGAAGGGGCGCATGCGCTGCAGCAGCTGCTTGGCTCGGTGCCACTCGTCGGTGGTCATCGTGTCGAAGTCGGTGCGGCGCAGCTGCTCGCGATCGCTGAAGGTGAGCGCGGCTTCGAACTGCCGGCGTTCGGGCTCGTCGCGCGGCCGCGGTGGTTGCGGGGCCTGCGGGTACAGTGCCGCGGCCAGGCGGCGGTTCTGCTGCGGCGGCGCCAGCAAACCGGCCTGCGCCTCCACCCGGGGCAGCAGCATCGCCATCATGCGGCCCGCGATGTCGGGGTCGCGCCAGAAGAGCTCGAAAGCCTGGTCGAACAGCGTGCGGTGCTCGCCACGGTCGATCAGGCAGGTGAGCAGCACGTCGTGGAAGTCGTCGCGCCGCTGCAGCCCGGCGATCGACAAGGCCTGCAGCGCGAGCTGGATGCGGTCGGTGCCCACCGGCACGCCCGCCTCGCGCAGCACGCGGGCGAAGTGCATCACGTTGTCGGCGAGCCGGCCCGGCGTGCCGCTCATCGTGCCGCGGCCTTGGCCTGGTCGACCAGGCGCGCGAGCTCGCTGCCCTGCAGCTTCGCGATGTCGTCCTGGTATTTCAGCAGCACGCCCAGCGTGTCGCTCACCGCCTGCGGGTCGAGCACCAGCGTGTCGAGCGCCATCAGCGCACGCGCCCATTCGATCGTCTCGGCGATGCCGGGCAGCTTGTACAGCTCGAGCTCGCGCAGCGATTGCACGAAGCCGACGACCTGCGCCGCCAGCGCTTCGGGCGCCCCCGGCACGCGCCGCTTCAGGATGGCCGCCTCGCGCGCTGCATCCGGAAAGCCGACCCAGTGGTAGAGGCAGCGCCGCTTCACGGCATCGTGGATCTCGCGCGTGCGGTTGGAGGTGAGCACGACGATCGGCGGCTGCGGCGCCTTGATGGTGCCGAGCTCGGGGATCGTGATCTGGAAATCCGACAGCACCTCGAGCAGAAAGGCCTCGAAGGGCTCGTCAGCCCGGTCGAGCTCGTCGATCAGCAGCACCGGCGGCACCAGGTTGCCCGGCTCGATGGCCTGCAGCAGCGCCCGCTTGATCAGGAACTTGCCGGAGAACAGCTCCTCGCCCAGCGTCTCGCGCGTGGCGCCTTCGCTCTCGGCCAGGCGGATCTCGATCATCTGGCGCGCGTAGTTCCATTCATACGCTGCACCCGAGAGATCCAGCCCCTCGTGGCATTGCAGCCGGATCAGCCGCCGGCCGAGCATCGCGGCCAGTGTCTTCGCGATCTCGGTCTTGCCGGTACCGGGCTCGCCTTCGAGGAACAGCGGGCGCTGCAGCTTGAGCGCGAGGAACACCGCGGTGGCAAGGCTGCGTTCGGCGACGTAGTCGTGCGCAAGCAGGCGCTGCGCGGTGTCGTCGATGCTGGTGGGCAAGGAGGCGGTCATCGGGCAAGCCTAAGGCAAACGGCGAGGGGATGTGTGGCGGGGTGAATACCTGCGGGAGACCGAACGCAGGGCGGGCGGCCCGGGTATGCGTTCTCCGGCTCCACCTCGCGGGCCACGACCGCGGACTGCTCACGGAACCTCTTCAACACCACGGTGCCATGCCCTCACCCAGGCGACCGCGAATGGGGCCTGCGCCCGCATACCCGAGCCACCCACCCTCGGGCACAACCATGGCAGACCACCAAAAGGCACGCCACCGGTGGAGCCCGCAGGGGGACGGGGGTGCCTGCGGGCGCAGGCCCCATTCGCGGTCGCCCCCAATGGCTGCAGGGCACTCAAGGTGTTGATGAGGCGTGCAGAGGCGCCGCTCGGTCGCCGCCCGCGAGGTGGAGCCGGAGAACGCAGGTTCCCCCGTCCCCCTGCCGCTCCACCGATGGCATGAAGGCCGGTCAGCCCGCCTCAGCCACCGCCCGCTTCGCCAGCACAGGAATCAACGAGGCCCGGTACTCCGCCGACCCATGCAGATCGCTGTTCAACCCGCCCGCATCGATCTTCACCCCATCGCAGGACGAAGGCGCCCAGCTGGCGGAGAGCCGATCCTCCAGCGCCTTCACGCGGAACGCACACGGCCCTGCGCCGGTGACTGCCAACCGCACTCCCTGCGGCCCCTGGCTGACGAACACGCCCACCAGCGAGAAGCGCGACGCCGGCTGCTTGAACTTCTGCCATGCGGCCTTGGCCGGCACCGGGAAGCTGACGGCGGTGATGATCTCCCCCTCCGCGAGGGCCGTCTCGTACAGGCCCTTGAAGAAGTCGTCGGCCGCGATCTTGCGGCGGTCGGTGTGGATCGTGGCGCCCAGGCCCAGCACCGCGGCCGGGTAGTCGGCCGCCGGGTCGTTGTTGGCCAGGCTGCCGCCGATGGTGCCGCGGTTGCGCACCTGGCGGTCACCGATGTTGCCGGCCAGGTCGGCCAGCGCCGGCAGCGTGTCGCGCACCGCCTGCGATTCGGCCACGCTGGCGTGCGTGGCCATCGCACCGATCGTGACCGTGCCGTTGATCACCGAGATGCTCTTCAGTTCGGCAATCGCACCCAGGTCGACCAGCGTCTCCGGCGCGGCGAGCCCGAGCTTCATCGCCGGCAGCAGCGACTGGCCGCCGGCCAGGTAGCGCGCGCCCGATGCGCCGGCCGCCTTCTGCGCATCCGCCAGCGAGGTGGGTTGTTGGTAGGCAAAAGCTTGCATCGAGTTCTCCTTATCGCGCCGCACGCCACACGTTGTACGGCGTGGCCGGCATCGGAACGTCCTTGACCTTCAGCGCGTCGCAGATCGCGTTGATCACCGCGGCGGGCGAGCCGATCGCACCGGCCTCGCCGCAGCCCTTGGCGCCGATCGGATTGTGCGTGCAAGGCGTGCCCTTGACCGTTTGTACGGCAAAGGCCGGCAGGTCGTCGGCGCGCGGCATCGCGTAGTCCATGTAGCTGCCGCTCAGCAGCTGGCCGCTGCCCGGCTCGTAGATGCCGTGCTCCATCAGCGCCTGGCCGATGCCCTGCGCCAGCCCGCCGTGCACCTGGCCCTCGACGATCATCGGGTTGATCACGTTGCCGAAGTCGTCGCAGGCGGTGAAACGGTCGATGCGGGTGACGCCGGTGGCCGGGTCGACCTCGACCTCGCAGATGTAGGTGCCTGCGGGGAAGGTGAAGTTGCTCGGGTCGTAGAAGGCGTTCTCGTTCAGGCCCGGCTCCAGCTTGTCGTGCGGGAAGTTGTGCGGCACGTAGGCGGTGAGCGCCACCTGCGCGAAGGGCACGGCCTTGTCGGTGCCGGCGACCTTGAACACGCCGTCCTCGAACACGACATCGGTGTCGGCTGCCTCCATCAGGTGCGCCGCGATCTTGCGGCCCTTGGCGATCACCTTGTCGACCGCCTTCAGGATCGCGGTGCCGCCCACGGCCAGCGAGCGCGAGCCGTAGGTGCCCATGCCGAACAGCACCTTGCCGGTGTCGCCGTGCTGGATGTCGACGTCGTCCATCGCGATGCCGAGCTTGTCGGCGACGAGCTGCGCGAAGGTGGTCTCGTGGCCCTGGCCGTGGCTGTGCGAGCCGGTGAAGATGGTGACCTTGCCGGTCGGGTGCACGCGCACCTCGCCGGCCTCGAACAGCCCGGCCCGTGCGCCCAGTGCGCCGGCCACGCTGGAGGGCGCGATGCCGCAGGCCTCAATGTAGGCCGCGTAGCCGAGGCCGCGCTTGAAGCCCCTGGCCTCGCTGGCCGCCTTGCGCTGGGCGAAGCCGGCCACGTCGGCGAGGGCTAGCGCCTGGTTCATCGTGGCGTCGTAGTCGCCGGTGTCGTAGGTCAGGCCCACCGGCGTGGCATACGGGAACTCGCGGATGAAGTTGCGCCGGCGGATCTCGGCCGGGTCGATGCCGAGCTCATGCGCGGCCGTCTCGACGATGCGCTCGACCACATAGGTGGCCTCCGGCCGCCCCGCGCCGCGGTAGGCATCGACCGGCGCGGTGTTGGTGAACACCGCCTTCACGGTCGCGCTGATCTTCGGCGTCGCGTACTGGCCGGCCAGCAGCGTCGCGTAGAGGATGGTCGGCACCGCGGTCGAGAAGGTCGAGAGGTAGGCGCCGAGGTTGGCCGTGGTGTTGACGCGCAGTGCGAGGAACTTGCCGTTGCGGTCGCAGGCCAGCTCCACCTTCGTGAGGTGGTCGCGGCCATGGGCGTCGGCGAGGAAGGATTCGCTGCGCTCGGCCGTCCACTTGATCGGCCGCTTCAGCTGCTTGCTGGCCCACACCAGCGCGGTCTCCTCGCCGTAGAGAAAGATCTTCGAGCCGAAGCCGCCGCCGACGTCGGGAGCGACCACGCGCATCTTGTGCTCGGGAATGCCGAGCACGAAGGCGCACATCAGCAGCCGCTCGACGTGCGGGTTCTGGTTGGAGACGTAGAGCGTGTAGCTGTCGTCGGCCGGGTTGTAGCTGGCGTTGGCCGCGCGCGGCTCGATCGCGTTGGGGATCAGCCGGTTGTTGCGCAGGGTCAGCGTGCTGACATGCGGCGCGCTCTTGATCGCGGCATCGGTGCCGTCGGTATCGCCGATCTGCCACAGATAGCACTGGTTGTCGGGCGCCTCGTCGTGCACCGGCGCGCCGGCGGCCTCAGCCACGTCGACCACCGCCGGCAGCTCCTCGTATTCCACGTCGATCAGCGCTGCGGCGGCCTTGGCCTGCTCCAGCGTCTCGGCGACGACCAGCGCGACGCGGTCGCCGACGTAGCGCACCTTGCCGTCGGCCAGGATGGGGTGGCGCGGCTCCTTCATCGGCGAGCCGTCGATGCTGTTGATCAGCCAGCCGCAGGGCAGGCCGCCGACGTCCTTGAAATGCTCGCCGGTGAATACGCCCAGCACGCCGGCCGCGCGCCGCGCGGCCTCGGTGTCCACACGCTTGAGCCGCGCGTGGGCATAGGGCGAGCGCAGGAAGGCGGCGTAGGTCTGCCGGTCGAGCGTGATGTCGTCGGTGTACTGGCCGCGACCGGTGAGGAAGCGGGCATCCTCGCGGCGGACGACCGATTGGCCGATGAAGCCTTGTCGTGCAGTCATGGTCGCGCTCCCGTCAGGTGCCCATCGCCTCGGCGCCCTGCTGGACGGCCTTGACGATGTTCTGGTAGCCGGTACAACGGCAGAAGTTGCCGTCCAGCCGCTCGCGGATCTGCGCCTCGCTGGCCTGCGGGCATTGCTGCACCAGCTCGATCGCGCTCATCACCATGCCGGGCGTGCAGAAGCCGCATTGCAGGCCGTGGCACTGGCGGAAGGCCTCCTGCATCGGATGCAGCGTGCCGTCGGGGGCCGCCACGCCCTCGATCGTGCGCACTTCGCACTGGCTGGCCTGCACGGCGAGCATCGTGCAGCTCTTGACCGCACGGCCGTTCACGTGGACGGTGCAGGCGCCGCACTGGGAGGTGTCGCAGCCGATGTGGGTGCCGGTGAGGCGCAGGTCCTCGCGCAGGAACTCGGAGAGAAGCCGCTCCGGCGGTATCTCGCGCGACAGCGCCTCGCCGTTGACCTTGAGCGTGATCGTCAAGCCCATGAAGAGTCTCCTTCGGTGTTCGGTCTGTTCCCGTCCCGTCGGCTGGCCGTGCCGTGACAAATTGCCGGCGGCGAATCGAGGGGCCATGCTAGGCCGATGGGTTCGGGGCCGCACTGGTGGGCTAACCCTTATGAGGTGGGGGGCATATGCGGGGTGGTTGGTTCGGTTCGGCAAGGCTGCGAGCGGGCTGCCGCGTGGGCTAGGCGGACTTGGCCTCGCCGCGTTGCGGCGAGGCTGCCCTGCGATGCTCGAAGGCACGGCCTGTCGGCGAACTCACTGCGAGCGCTGCGCACTCTCCGTTCAGACAGCGCCGACAAGCCAGTGGTTGAAGCGCGCTGATGCGCGCGGCCGTACCTTCTGCGCTTCTCGGCGGCGTCCGATACGCCCCCCGCGGCTGCCCAGGGCCTTGCACGCTCAACCCCCATTCCCCACCCCAAAAACCAAAAGCGAGCAAACTCCACCACATGGACAACGTCGATCTCAGCGTCTTGCGCCAAGTCACCCACTGGCGCGACGCCGGCCACCGCGTGGTGCTCGCCACCGTCACCCGCACCTGGGGCTCGGCGCCCCGGCCGATCGGCTCGGTGGTCGCCGTGCGCGGCGACGGGCAGATCTGCGGCTCGGTCTCCGGTGGCTGCATCGAAGATGACCTGATCGCCAAGGTCAAGGAAGGCGCGCTCGCATTGAGCCGGCCCGAGGTCGTGCGCTACGGCATCGGCGCCGAGGAGGCCACGCGCTTTGGCCTGCCCTGCGGCGGCACGCTGGAGCTGGTGCTCGAGCCGGTGACCGATGCCTCGCGCCTGCCCGAGCTGCTGGAGCGGCTGGCCAAGGGCGGGCTGGTGCGGCGCACGCTGTCGCTGGCCGATGGCGCCGTGCAGCTCGAAGACGCCGGCAAGAGCGACGAGCTCCGCCTGACCGATGCCACGCTGACCACCACGCACGGCCCGCGCTGGCGCCTGCTGCTGATCGGCGCCGGGCAGATGACGCACTACCTCGCGACCATGGCCCGCGCGCTCGACTACGAGGTGCTGATCTGCGACCCCCGCGCCGAATACGCCGATGCGTGGGACGTGCCCGGCGCGCGCCTGCTGCGCGGCATGCCCGACGACATGGTGCTCGAGATCCAGCCCGACGGCCACACAGCCATCATCGCGCTCACGCACGACCCCAAGCTCGACGACCTGGCGCTCATGGAGGCGCTGAAGAGCGAGGCCTTCTACGTCGGCGCGATCGGCTCGCGCGTCAACCAGGCCAAGCGCAAGGCGCGGCTGGCCGAGCACTTCGGCCTCACCGATGAGCAGCTTGCGCGGCTGCATGGCCCGGTGGGCCTGAAGAACGGCGCACGCACGCCGCCGGAGATCGCGGTCTCGATCCTCGCGGAGCTCACCGCGGTGCGCTATGGCTTCGCGGTGCCCGAGCCCGTGCCGATCAACGCGCCGGGCCCGCAGGCCGAGCCGGGCTGCGCGGTGAACTGAATCGACTCCCCACGACACGTCAACACATGATCCAACTGCACCACATGCCGAGCTCGGCGGCGATGGTCCCGCTGATCCTGCTCGAGGAAATGGGCCTGCCCTACGAGCTGAAGCCGGTCGACCGCGCGACCGATGCGCACCGGCAGCCCGAGTACCTGAAGCTCAACCCGAACGGCCTGGTGCCGGTGCTGGTCGACGGCGACCTCGTGCTTTACGAAACCGCCGCGATCGCGCTGCACCTGGCCGACACGCACCCCGAGGCCGCGCTCGTGCCGGCCCTCGGCACCGTGGAGCGCGCGCATTTCTACAAGTGGCTGATGTGGATGACCAACACGCTGCAAGCCACCTCCATCGTCTACTGGTACCCGCACCGTTGGATGGACGAAGGCAACTCCGCAGGCGTGGCCGAGCTGAAGTCGCATGCGCAGGCCAGGATCGGCACGCAGCTCGACCAGCTCGATGCGCACCTCGCGGCGCAGCGCGGCCCGTGGTTCATGGGCGAGCACTACACGCTGCTCGACGCCTATGCGCTGACGCTGTGCCGCTGGACGCGCGCCTTCCCGCGGCCGGCGCGCAGCCTGCCGCACCTGGGGCCCTACCTGCAGCGCATGCTGGAGCGCCCCGCGGTGCGGCGCGTGTTCGCCGAGGTCGAGCAACTGCCGCAACCCTGGGTCTGAGCACATGACGACGCCCAAGTACTGGTGGGAAGACTTCCAGCCCGGCACGGTGCTGCGCACCGGCTCCTACGAAGTCACCAAGGAAGAGATCCTCGAGTTCGCGCGCCGCTATGACCCGCAGCGCTTCCATGTCGACGAAGAGGCCGCGAAGCAGACGATGTTCGGCGGCCTGATCGCCAGCGGCTGGATGACCGGCTCGATCAGCATGCGGCTGATGTGCGATGCCTACCTGCTCGACAGCGCCAGCCTCGGCTCGCCGGGGATGGAAAGCCTCAAGTGGCTGAAGCCGGTGCGCCCGGGCGACGTGCTGACGTTGCGCGTCACCGTGCTCGAAGCGCGGCCGATGGGCAGCAAGCCCGACGTGGGCCTGGCGCTGTCGCGCATGGAAACGCTGAACCAGCGCGAGGAAGTGGTGATGCAGATGGAGGCGTGGGGCATGTACCGGCGGCATTCGCCGGGCGCCTGATCACCAGCCGGAGGTGGCGGCCGGGTGGGTGCGGCTGATGATCAGCCCGGCCTGCAGGTACAGCGCGTTGAGCAGCCGCGTGGCGCGGGCGCGGTCCATGCCGGGCCAGTCGGCGATCTCGCGCAGGTTCGTGGTCTGGCGTTGCAGGCGGCGCACCGCGGTTTGCAGCGGGCCGGCGAGCGCGAGCTGGCGCAGGTCGAGCCCGGGTGCCACGCGGTAGGCGGCCAGCCCGGCGATCTCGGGCAGCAGATCCTCGCGCTTGCCGCGCATCGCGAACTCCCAGGTCACCGGCGCGAGCGGGTGGTAGAGGTGCAGCTCGCCCACCAGCGAGGCGATGTGGTCGCCCGGCGGCCGCAGCACGGCGGGCTCCACGTGCATCACCTGCAGCTCGGTCAGCCGCATCTCGAGGAAATCCTTCATCGGCACCGGGCAGTGCGCCAGCCGCTCCATTGGGAACAGCGTCAACGGGATCACCTTGGTGTCGGCCTGCAGGTGGATGCACAGCGGCCGGGCATGACGCACGCAGGCCGCCACCACCTCGAGCAACTCGGTCTGCCGGCCGGCCTGCTCGAAGCGCAGCAGGTCCTGCAGCAGCGACGGGCTCAGCGCCGACAGCCGGCTCGATGCCGTGGGCTGATCGTCGGCGCTTTGCTGGCGATCGATCTCGGCGAGGTAGCGCTGGAACGCGCTCGCGCGCATCAGCTCAGGCTCGCCCAGCGGCAGGGTGGATTCGAACATCGGAATCGAGGGGTCCCATCTGCCCCCTCAGCAAGGGAAAGGGCTCGGGTGAATGTTACGCCGATCACATGTCGTTGCGACTACAAGACCTTGCAGCGTAGCTGGCACAAGCCACACTCCGCTTCCCCCAAAGGGGGGTGTTTCATTCGTGGCGATCACAGTTTGTCGCGGGCTTTCTCGAGGGCTCGCCAGAAGCGCGCTTCCTGCGAGGTGGCGAAGTTGATTCGTAACAGCGTGGTCGGCCGCGGGGTGGCGTGGAACAGTGTGCCGGGGGCTAGCAGCCAGCCTTCGTCGAGCATCAGCTGGGCCAGGCGCTCGGTGTCCACGCCCACGTCGATCCAGCCGAACAGCCCCTGCGGGGGGGTCATGAAGCGGCAGCCGGCCTCGAGCGCGAGGCGCTGGCTGCGGGTGCGGGCGGCGTCGAGCTGCGCGGTCACGCGCTCGGTGTGGCGGCGCAGCTGGCCTTGCGTGATGCACCAGGCGATCGCCTGCTCGGGCAGCGCCGGCGTGGTCAGCGTGGTCAGCAGCTTCATGTCGATGAAGCGCTCGGTCAGCTCGGGCGAGGCGGCCACGAAGCCGACGCGCCAGTTGGGCGCCAGGATCTTCGAGAAGCCCGAGATGTAGACCGTGCGCTGCAGGCCGTCCAGCGCCGCCAGTCGCGGCGCATGCGGCGGCGCCATGTGCACGTAGGTGTCGTCCTCGACGATCACGAAGTCGTGCGCCTCGGCCAGCTTGAGCACCTGGTGCGCAGCGGCCAGCGGCAGCGAGCAGCCGGTGGGGTTGTGCAGCACCGACACGGTGGCGTACATGCGCGGCTTGTGGGCCTGCAGCAGCGAGCGCATCACGTCGAGGTCGGGCCCCTGCGGGCCGCGCGGCACCGGCAGCAGCCGCATGCCCAGCCGCGTGAGCCGCGCGTACTCCACCGCCCAACCCGGCTCGTCGACCAGTACCGCGTCGCCTGGCTGCAGCAGCGCGCGCGACACCACGTCGAGCGCGTGCGTCGCGCCCATGGTGGTGACGATCTGGCGCGGCGCGCAGCTGATGCCCAGGTCGCCCAGGCGGTGCGTCAGCGCCTCGCGCAGGCCGATGTCGCCGGCCGGGTCGCCGTACTGCAGGCTGGTGGCCTGCTTGCTGCCACCCACCTCGGAGGCCATCACGCGGCGCAGCGCGGTGTGCAGCAGCGGCAGGTCCAGCCATTCGGAGGGCAGCGTGCCCATGCCCGGCGAGGCCATCGTCGGGCCCTGGAACATGCCGCGGATCAGCGCGGTGGCATCCACCGGCGGCGGCCGGCTCCCGGCGGCCGATGCCTTAACCGGTGAGGCCGCCAGCGCCGCCAGCTCGCGCGGCTCGCGCACGAAGAAGCCGCGCTGCCGCCGCGCCTCGACCAGGCCGCGCGCCAGCAGCTGGTCGTAGGCGGCGACCACGGTCGTCGGGCTCACGCCGTGGCGGCGCGCGCATTCGCGCACCGAAGGCAGGCGTGCGCCGGGCAGCAGCAGCCGTTGCTGGATGCGCTCGGCGAAGCGTGCGCTCAGCTGCTCGGCCAGCGAGGCATTGGCGGCGCGGGCGAGCGCGAAGGCGGGCAGGTCGTGGGGAGCGTTCATCTCGCTGTGCTGGCGGAGTTGGCAGTACAGAAGCCGTGTGTGTTCGCCCAAGTGTACTGATGCTGTGCTGGTTTGGGTGATTAGACTGGGCCGCATGAGCCCGCAGGAATTTGGCGCGTTGCTCACGCTGGCCACAGCGATGAGCTTCACCCCCGGACCCAACACCACGCTGTCGACCGCGCTGGCGGCCAACTTCGGCCTGAAGCGCGCGCTGCCGTTCTGCCTGGCAGTGCCGGCCGGCTGGACGCTGCTGATGCTGGTGTGCGGCATCGGCTTCGGCTCGCTGGTGCTGGCGGTGCCCGGCATGCGCCTGGGCATCAAGGCGGTGGGCGTGGCCTACCTGCTGTGGCTGGCCTGGAAGCTGGCCAACACGCGCACGCTCGGTGCCGCCGGCGCGCCGCTGCAGGTGTCGTTCACGCAGGGCGTGGCGCTGCAGTTCGTGAACATCAAGGCCTGGATGCTGGCGCTGACGCTGACCGCCGGCTGGGTCGCGGTGGCGGGCGCCGATGCCGGGCAGAGCAGCGAGCGGCTGGTCATCGTGGTCGGCGTGATGCTGGTCTACGCCTTCGCGAGCAACCTGACCTACGCGGTGGCCGGCGCGCTGCTGCGCCAGTGGCTGTCGCGCGGTGCGCGGCTGCTGTGGTTCAACCGGGCGCTGGCGCTGCTACTGGTGCTCACCGCCGCATGGATGGTGACGGTATGAGCCGCTGGGCCGATCCCAAGGCGAATTCCGGAGCGCGCAGCGCGGAGGATTCCCAATGAGCATTGCGATGACGGTGTCGCTGCAGACCCGCCGCGACGAGATGCGCGGCCTGTGGCTCGGCCTGCTCGGTGTGGTGATCTTTGCGATCACGCTGCCGATGACGCGCCTGGCCACCGGTTCGGCCGCGGCGCCGCAGCTCGCGCCGGTGTTCGTGACCTTCGGCCGCGCGGCCGGCGCCGGCGTGCTGTCGCTGGCCTATCTGCTGGCGGTGCGGGCCCGCTGGCCCAGCGGGCGGCAGTGGGGCGAACTGGGCCTCACCGCGCTCGGCGTCGTCGTCGGCTTCCCGCTGTTCCTCTCGCTCGCGCTGCGGCTGGTGCCGGCCAGCCATGCCTCGGTGATCACCGGCGTGCTGCCGCTGGCCACCGCGGCGGTGGGGGCGCTGGTGCTGGGCCAGCGACCATCGGGCGGCTTCTGGGCCTGCGCGGTCGCCGGCACGCTGCTGGTGCTCGGCTTCGCGGCCTGGAAAGGCGCGGGCGGCCTTCACCTCGCCGACGGCCTGCTGCTGCTGGCGGTGCTGAGCGCAGCGGGCGGCTATGTCAGCGGTGCGCGCCTGTCGAAGGCGATGCCGGCCGAGCACGTGATCTGCTGGGTGCTCGTGATGAGCCTGCCGTTCACGCTGCCGGTGGCGGCGATCAGCTGGCCGGCGCAGCCGGTGAGCACCGGCGCCTGGGTCGGCTTCGGCTACGTGACGCTGTTCTCGATGTGGCTGGGCTTCTTCGCCTGGTACCGCGGGCTGGCGCTCGGCGGCACCGTGCGCGTGAGCCAGGTGCAGCTGGTGCAGCCCTTCCTGTCGCTGCTGATGTGTGTGCCGGTGCTGGGCGAGCGGCTCGATGCGGGCACGCTGGCCTTCTCGGTCGCGGTGATCGCCACCGTTGGGCTGGGCAAGCGCATGCCGGTGGGAGCCCCGACGCGATGAAGACCCTGGCCGTCCTCGGCGGCATGAGCTGGGAATCCACGCTCGTGTACTACCGCCTGTTGAACCAAGGCGTGGCACGCCGCTTCGGCGGCCTGCACAGCGCGCCGCTGCTGCTGCACAGCGTCGACTTCGCCGGCATCGAGGCGCTGCAGCGCGCCGGCGACTGGGCCGAGGCTGGGCGCCGGCTCGGCGCCGCCGCGCACCGCCTGAAGCTCGCGGGCGCCGAGGGCCTGCTGATCGCGACCAACACGATGCACCTCGTCGCCGACCAGGTGCGCGAAGCCAGCGGCCTGCCGCTGCTGCACATCGGCGATGCCACCGGTGCCGCGTTGCGCGCGCAGGGCCACGCCACGGTGGGCCTGCTCGGCACCCGCTTCACGATGGAGCAGGATTTCCTGCGCTGCCACCTGCAGCAGCACCACGGCATCACGACGCTGACGCCCGAGCCCGCCGAGCGCGACACCGTGCACCGCGTGATCTACGAGGAGCTGTGCCGCGGCGTCGTCACCGACGCGTCGCGCGCCGCCTACCTGCGGATCATCGAGCGCCTGGCCGGGCGCGGCTGCACCGCGGTGGCGCTGGCCTGCACCGAGATCGGCCTGCTGCTGCCCGAAGGCACGCCTGCGGCCCTGCCCCTGTTCGATACGACGGCGCTGCATGCGGCAGCGGCCGTCGACTGGATGCTGAACGACCGACCCTGAACGACAACACGGAGAAACGACATGACCTGGACCCTCGCCCGCCGCGCCGAACGCCTCAACCCTTCGATCATTCGCGAGATCCTGAAGGTCACCGAGAAACCGGGCGTGATTTCGCTCGCCGGCGGGCTGCCGGCGGCCGAGGGGTTCCCGATCGATGCGCTGCGCGAGGCGACCGACCGCGTGCTGACCGACACGCCGCGCGAGGCGATGCAGTACGCGGCCAGCGAAGGCTTCGCGCCGCTGCGCGAATGGGTCGCGGCCGAGATGGCGGCGCAGGGCCTGGAAGTACCGGCCTCGCAGGTGCTGATCACCACCGGCTCGCAGCAGGGCCTGGACCTCTGCGCCAAGGTGCTGGTCGACCCGGGCGCGCGCGTCGCGGTCGAGACGCCGACCTACCTGGGCGCGCTGCAGGCCTTCTCGCCGTTCGAGCCCGAGTACGCCGGCGTCGCGTGCGATGACCAGGGCCCCGTGCCCGAAGCGCTGGACGAAGTGGGCGATGCGCGCTTCTTCTATGTGCTGCCCAACTTCCAGAACCCGAGCGGCCGCAGCATCGGCGAGGCGCGCCGCAACGCGCTGGTGCGCGAGGCGCAGCGCATCGGCCTGCCGATGCTGGAAGACAACCCCTACGGCGACCTCTGGTACGACGCCGCGCCGCCGCAGCCGCTGGCTGCGCGCGACCCCGACAACGTCATCTACCTCGGTTCGTTCTCCAAGGTGCTGGTGCCGGGCCTGCGCCTGGGCTACGTGATCGCACCGCAGGCGCTGTTCCCCAAGCTGCTGCAGGCCAAGCAGGCGGCCGACCTGCACACGCCGGGCTTCAACCAGCGCATCGTCCACGAGGTGGTGCGCGACGGCTTCCTGAACACCCACCTGCCGACCATCCGCGCCCGCTATAAGGCACAGCGCGACGCGATGCGCGTCGCGCTCGAGCAGCACCTGAAGGCGCTGGGCTGCCAGTGGACCGTCCCGGCCGGCGGCATGTTCTTCTGGGTCGAGCTGCCCGAGGGCATCGACGCGATGGCGCTGCTGCCCAAGGCGGTGGAGGCAGGCGTGGCCTATGTGCCGGGCTCGGCCTTCTATGCGTCGAACCCGCAGGCCAACACGCTGCGCCTGAGCTTCGTCACCGTGTCGCCCGAGCGCATCGCCGCCGGCATCGCCGCGCTGGGCGGCGTGCTGCAGCAGGCCCTCGAGCGCCGACGAGAAGGAGCCGAAGTGTCATGAGCCAATACCGACCCTGGCAGCGCCTGCAGGGCAGCTGCCACTGCGGCGAGGTGCGCTTCGAGATCGAGAGCGACTTTCCCGAGCTGACCATCTGCGACTGCTCGATGTGCCGCCGCCGCGGCGTGCCGATGGTCAAGGTGCACGAATCGAAGTTCCGGCTGCTGGCCGGGGGCGGCGCGCTCGCCGCCTATCGCTTCAACACGATGACCGCGACCCACTACTTCTGCAAGGTCTGCGGCATCTATCCGTTCCACCGCAAGCGCGTGTCACCCGATTTCTTCGGCGTCAACACGCACTGCCTCGAAGGCTTCGACGCCACCGGCATCCCGGTGCGGGAGACTTCGGGCTCCAAGATGACATGAGGGTTGCCATGACGACTGTCCGCCGATTCCACCAGGTCGATGTGTTCACCGCCACGCCGCTGCGCGGCAACCCGCTGGCCGTCGTGCACGATGCGCAGGGCCTGAGCGATGAGCAGATGGCCGCGTTCGCGCGCTGGACCAACCTCTCGGAAACCACCTTCCTGCTGCCGCCGACCGACCCCGCGGCCGACTACCGTGTGCGCATCCACACGCCGGGAGGCGAGCTGCCGTTCGCCGGCCATCCCACGCTGGGCAGCTGCCATGCGTGGCTGGCGGCCGGCGGCAAGCCCCGGCTCGACGGCGTGGTCGTGCAGCAGTGCGCGGTGGGCCTGGTGCGCGTGCGCAGCGAGGGCGGTCGGCTGGCCTTCGCCGCGCCGCCGACCAGCGTCGAGCCGGTGGAGCCGGCGCTGATCGAGCGCGTGCGGGCGGCGCTGCACCTGGCGCCGCAGCAGGTGCTGCATGCGGCCTGGCTCTCCAACGGCTTCCCGCAGCTGGTGCTCGAGCTCGACAGCGCCGCGACGGTGCTCGCGATCCAGCCCGACCAGGCGGCGCTGAAGGCGCTGGATGTCAAGGTGGGCGTCGTCGGCCGGCACCCGCAGGGCAGCGAGTGCGATGTGGAGGTGCGCTTCTTCATCATCCCGCTCGGCATCGAAGAAGACCCGGTCACCGGCTCGCTGAACGCCAACATCGGCAACTGGCTGATCGGCAGCGGCCGCATGCCGCCGCGCTATGTGGCGGCGCAAGGCGAGCGCCTGGGCCGCGCTGGCCGCATCTACCTGCACCACGATGGCGAGCAGCTGTGGGTGGGCGGCGACGTGGTGCCGATGATCGAAGGCACGGTGACGCTGTGAGCGCTACCGAGATCGACCATCTGGTGATCGCCGCGCACGACCTCGCGCAGGGCGTGCGCTGGTGCGAGCAGACGCTCGGCGTCACGCCCGGCCCGGGCGGCCGGCATCCGCTGATGAGCACGCACAACCGGCTGCTGAAGCTCGATGCGGGGCCGGCCCATCCGCGCGCCTACCTCGAGATCATCGCGATCGACCCCGAAGCGCCCCCGCCCGGCCGGGCGCGCTGGTTCGGGTTGGACGATGCGGCACTGCAGGCCCGCCTGCGCGAAGCGCCGCGGCTGGTGCACTGGGTCGCGGGCACGCGCCGGCTCGATGCGCTGCGCGCCGCGTTGCAGGCCGCCGGCGCTGAGGTCGGCGAGCCGGTGCAGGCGAACCGCGAGACGCCGGCGGGCCTGCTGCAATGGCGCATCACGGTGCGCGCCGATGGCACGCCAGCATGCCGCGGCGCACTGCCGACGCTGATCGAATGGCCGGGCAGGCATCCGGCCGATGCGATGCCGGCCTCCGGCATCACGCTCGAGAGCCTGATGCTGCGCGGCCTCGCGCCGGCCGCGATGGAGGCGCTGCAGGCGCCCGGCGTGGCGTTCGCGGAGGGTGGCGGCGCCGCCGTCGAAGCCGTGCTGCGCACGCCGCGTGGCACCGTCCAGCTGAGTTCACCATGAGGGCGCGATGACCGAAGAACTGTTCCGCGAAGACGCCACGCTGCTGGCGTGCGAGGCCGTGGTCACCGCGATCGACGAACGCGGCGTGCAGCTCGACCGCACGGTGTTCTATCCGCAGGGCGGCGGCCAGGCGGGCGACCGCGGCGGGCTCACGCTGGCCGACGGCCGCGTGCTGCAGATCGCCGACACCCGCAAGGGCCAGGCGGTCGGCGAGATCCTCCATCTGCCGGCGCCCGGGCAGGAGGCGCTGCTGGCCGGGTTGCATGTCGGCGACCGCGTGCACGCCGCCATCGATGCCGACCGGCGGCAGCGCCACATGCGCTTCCATACCGCGACGCACCTGCTGTGCGCGCTGGTGCCGCATCCGGTCGACGGCTGCTCGATCACCGCCGACTACGCGCGGCTCGACTTCCACATGAGCGATCCGCTCGACAAGGAGGCGCTGAGCGCCGGCATCGCGCGCCTGGTCTCGGGTGCGCACCCGGTGCGCCACCGCTGGATCAGCGAGGCCGAGCTGGATGCCAACCCTCAGCTGGTGCGCAGCATGAGCGTGCAGCCGCCGCGCGGTCTGGGCCGCGTGCGCGTGCTCGAGATCGAGGGCGTGGACCTGCAGCCCTGCGGCGGCACGCACGTGGGCAACACCGCCGAAGTGGGCGGTGTCGTCGTCACGAAGATCGAGAAGAAAAGCGCGATGACGCGCCGCGTCGTGCTCGGCTTCGCCGGCTGAGGCGGCGAGCCGGGAGCGGACGCTCAGTCCTTCTTCTGGTAGTTGTCGTGGCAGGCCTTGCACGACTTGGCCGCGTTGCCGAAGGCGGCCTTGATCTCGTCGAGGTTGCCGCCCTTCGCGGCGGTCTGCAGCTTGGCGACCTCTTCCTGCATCTTGGTCGCGCCGGCGCGGAACTTGTCCGCCTCGGCCCAGACCTCCGGCTTGGCCCGGGTGTCGCCGACCTTGTCGCTGCCGTCGACGAAGGCGGCGAATGGCAGCTTCGACATCGTCGCGACGATGTCCGCATTGGCCGCCGCGGCCTTGGCATCGAACGGCACCTTGCCGTTGACCATCGCGCCGATGCGGCCGAAGTGGGTGCCCATCACCGTGAAGGCCGACTTGCGGTACTTCACGGCGTCTTCCGGTTTCTGGAACTGCGCGGCGGCGGGCAGGCTCACGGCCGCCACCACGGCAGCCAGGAACAGGTGCTTCATTCGGTTCTCCTTCAATGGGTCGCAAGAGGCTCTGCGTGCAGAGCGCCGACGAGTGTACGAATGGATACCGTGCTTCATCGCCGGTAGCGTGGAGTCCAGGGAAAACCCGGGGGCCGGTGCTGGCGACCGGGCGCAGGTCGCGCTATCGTTGCCGCTTCGCCAACCTTTGCCGAGACGATGGATTCTGCTGACGGCCCGGTCGCTGCTGCGAAGCCCGGGCGCCGACTGCGCGTGTGGGACCTCCCCACCCGCGTCTTCCACTGGACGCTCGCGCTGTGCGTCATCGCATCGATCGCCACCGCCTACATCGGCGGCAACGCCACCGTGTGGCATTTCCGGCTCGGCTACCTGACCTTCGCGCTGCTCGTGTTCCGCCTGATGTGGGGTCTGCTGGGCGGGCACTGGTCGCGCTTCGGCACCTTCTTCTACAGCCCCGGTGCGCTGCTGCGCTACCTGCGGGGCACGCCCGGCCCCGACGACCGCTTCGACATCGGGCACAGCCCGCTCGGCAGCCTCTCGGTCTGGGCGCTGCTCGGCCTGCTGGTGCTGCAGGTGGCCACCGGCCTGGTGGCCGACGACGAGATCGCCAGCACCGGCCCGCTCAACCGCTTTGTCAGCAGCGCCGTGGCAGGCAAGGCCACCGGGTACCACGCCGACGTCGGCCAATGGCTGCTGATCGGCCTGATCGCGCTGCATGTCGGCGCGGTGCTGTTCTACCTGTTCGCCAAGCGCCGCGACCTGATCGGCCCGATGTGGC
>Ga0070662_100000653_pt1 | contig 21003 bp, 14 predicted proteins | sample KBSC53metaG_FD_65648 | JGI IMG/M metagenome (GOLD analysis project Ga0070662, IMG submission 65648) | Corn rhizosphere microbial communities from Kellogg Biological Station, Michigan, USA - KBS C5-3 metaG | ecosystem: Host-associated > Plants > Roots > Rhizosphere > Soil ...
GAATATGTGGCGCCAAAGACAGACACTGAAAAAAGCCTGGCAAGAATATGGTCTAATGTGCTGGGTGTTCCGGAGGATAAAATCGGTTTGAAGAGTGACTTTTTTGATCTGGGTGGACATTCACTTCTGGCTATTCAAATCGTAAATCAAATCAAGAAGCAAACGGGTAAAATATTGCCAATTTCAGTTTTATTTAAATACAGTAATATTGAGGCGTTAAATGCGTTCCTGAACGAGGGTGATACTCAAAAGGTCTCTAAATCGTTGGTTCCGATAAAGCCCTCTGGCAATAAAAGGCCAATATATTTTATACATGGTGCCGGCTTAAATGTTATGAATTTTGCCGAGCTCGCCATGTCCCTTGATAAGGAACAACCGGTTTTTGGTATTCAGGCTTTGGGGTTAGGTGGAAAATTTCCGCCAGTTACGACGATAAGTGAGATAGCTAAAATATATGTTTCGGAAATAATGGAACATGATCCTAATGGGCCTTATGCTCTTGCGGGATATTCCCTGGGCGGTTTTATAGCGATCGAAATGAGAAAACAGTTTGAGGCGTTAAATAAACAAGTTTCAGTATTGGCGATGATTGACACCTATGCTGATCATACGGATAATTTTTTTACTTTGCTGCCCAAAAAGCTGGACAGGCACGTCAGGAAGTGGATGGCCCTTGGAATTTCACTTATTCGTAACCCAAATAAAACAATTCGGGAGCAACGGAGTATTTATCTGGAAGATAAACAATATCGTTACGATGCGATCAAATTGGCGAAAGAAAGCGGTGACAAAGAGTTTTACAAGCTGATGAAACATATAAGGGCAACTTATTATGAATCTCAGAAAAAGTCGAAAATGGAGCCGTTTGATGGATTTTTATATTTATTCAGAGCTGTAAAATGTTTGCACTATACGGATGACAAAGTATACCTTGGATGGAGAAAATATGCGTTAAGAGGAATGAAAGAATTTTTAATCCCCGGAGATCATAGGACTATGTTTTTAAAGCCAAATGTAGAAGTGTTTGCGAATGCTTTACAAGAAGTACTTAACACAGCTAACTCCGAAGCAAAGAAGAAAAAATAAGATTAATATTAGCGGTTACATCCAAACTCGAGCACCCTATTGTGCATACAACTATTTAAATGAAAATAAATCACATAATAATGAATTTTGATGCCGGTGGCGCGCAGACATTTGTAGCTGCCTTGGCAATGGAGCAGATTGATCTGGGGCACGATGTTTCAATAATTATAATTGACGAGCTTATAAATTCGGATTTTCAGAAGCTTTTGGTGCAAGGCTTACGTCAAAAATCAGTTGACCTTTATTTTCTCAACAGAAGGCCGGGACGAAATATTACTATCATTAACACGATAAACGGCATTATAAAAACACTTTCAGCAGTTAACCCGGATATTATTAATACGCATATTTCCACGTCGCATTTAATTGTTAGTATTTGTTTAAGGCTTGCGTTAAAGAGGTTAAAAAATAGACATGTTATTACTGTACACAATGCTCCCGAACATTGGAGTAGTATGAATTACAAGTTTAATGAGCATACGCCAAGTATATACTGTTCTTATTCTGCGTTAGATTTAAATCCGAAAAGAGATTGTTTGAGCACGGCAATTCAGAATGGCATACCTAAATTAAAAATTGACGACCGTGCGCTTCCGATACTAAAACAGTTCAATAACAATGGAGTAGCGCATCGTTTTGTCCTATGTGTTGGCAGGCTGTCCAAACAGAAGAACTATGATATGGTATGTGAGGTAGCGCAACACTTTGAAAATAAGAATGTGCATTTTCTGGTTTGCGGCATTAAGCAGGAGACTGCCGAACAAGATCTGGAGAATTTCAATAAGATACCCAACATTCATTATTTGGGCACTAAAACCCAGGAGGAAGTTTATTCGTTAATGAAAAATTGTGATTGTTTTTTTAATGCCTCATTATGGGAAGGACTGCCAATAACCGTATTGGAGGCCTTTTTTTCAGGCATTCCTTGTGTTCTTTCGGATATACCTCCTCATATAGAAATTGGCACCGATATGCCTTACTGTTATATCTCAAGTCTTGACTCGAAAGACTCTTTTATTCATAATATTGAAAAAGCACTTGCTAACACCGAAAGCAGGCGGGAGATATTAGAAGCCCGCCAGCCATTCTTACGGAAGTACAGTATTGCTACAACGGCGAATAATTATGTCGAGTTTTACAGCAAAGTATTGGAAAACGTGTAATTTGAAAAAATAATTGGCGATTTATCTCTTATTTATATTATGGGCAAAAATACCGAACGCAATTTTAATGCATTAGATTCTGGAAGATACGCCTGAATTCGATCGTTTTTTCAGTTAACGAATGCTTTTCTTTCGCAACAGCGATAGCTCGTTGGGCTAAATTTTCCCTTTCAGTCTCATCTTGTATTAATGATATTATTGCGTTACTTAGGCTAGTAGCGTCATCGTGAGTTACAATTTTTGCCCAATTATACTTCCTGGCATATTTGACCACGGCAGTCTGTTCTGGCGAAAAAATAATTATCGGCGTACCGCTGATCATGTATTCTGTCGCTTTAGTCGGCATAGAATACCCTATAAATTGAATTGATTTTGGTGAAAAATCGTATGGAAGTATCAAAAAATCCGCCTGCGAAAAAGTTTTAGGTAAATCATTATACGCTACAAAGCTTCTATGCTTTACACATGAATATCTTGAAATCCATGAAGGCTTATCCTTTGTTTGGATAACGAAATCTAATTTTATGTTTAGCGCCTGATTAACTGTCTCGACTGACTGGGCGATTAACTCCAACGACTTATCTATTCCAATTCCAAGTCTGCCAGCGTACAGTAAAGTAGGGCTATCACTTAAAACATAGTTGTTTCGCTGATATTTGCTCCAAAAATCGAGATTAATAGGATTATGAAAGGGTACAAAATCTTTGTTATACCTGGCTTTATATTCGTCTGTCATTGCGTCGCTGATACTTAATAAAACGTCTGCCTTGTTTAACAGCGCCCTCATGGCTCTATCATTGCGCTTTAACTGTTTTTTTGTTAAGAATTTACTTCCAGTAATCATTAGTGGCCAATCATCCATCATGTGAAAAATCAACGGTTTTTTAAGATAAGCCTTAATAGAAAGTATTAGTTCAATATCCTGCACATTGTGCGCCTGTGCATAAATGATATCGGGTTTAAATTCATTTAACCAATTACAAAAAGAACGAGAAAGTTTGAGTTTAGTCATTTTGCTCATAACTCCAGTATATTCTAATACCGGAAACAAGATATTCATTACGAACTTATGTCTGATGCCGTTTTTTTTATTCCTTTTTACTAATTCACCGGACCCGTATTGTTTTTTATCAAAATTAATCAGTCCAGAAGGTCTTTGTCTGCTAATTAAATTGAAAGGAAATATAAAACGATATTCTTCGCTGCCCAGCCGATAATATGTTTTACATATATTGGTATCCAGTTCACCTTCCAACCGAACACTGTTGCAACAAACAGCGATTTTGTCACTATCCCAACCGTGGAATAAATTAGTCAAGGTTATACCACCGCCACTGTGGCTATTAAATATTTCATTAAGTATTAATATTTTGGGTAATTCCATTTTTATTCATTTTGAATCGGGCATTTTGAGCCCGATAGTAACTGGAGCTTTTAAAGCTATTTTTCCAATTAATGTTTAGTATTTTGTAGGATTGTTGGCCACAATGGCCAGTTTTAAAAAGTACGTTTTAAGTACCTCTTCCGGTATTTGTCTTATTTTTTTATTGTAGCAGATTGCAATGGCTATCCAAAACAACAAGAAATTCATATTGAATGCAACAACCGTGGTGGGGTAGAGGTTGAGCACCCAAACAAATACCCAACAGCCCGCGGCCTTTCCAAAGTTATTATTTGAATAAAACATCCCTTTGATGGCGGCAGGAATGGCGATTAGCAATAACAGCGAAATACTAATTATTCCACCCTTCAGAATCACATTTAAATAATCAGTTTCTATTATAGGACGATAATTAGTTTTAGCGTTAGGATCGACATTCGGACAATAGTATGAACCATTGATGCCCTTACCAATTATCCAGTCTGTTCTTTTCATATCATTATAAAAACATTCTTCAACACCGGATCTGGTATCCTCGCCAACGCGCGATCTAAATGAACTAAAAAAAGTACTTTCTGAAAAAAACTGCATCCCGTAAATGGTTACGATAATCATTGAAAACAGAACAACAAAGAATATTCCTATCTTTTTTTTACTTTCCAAAAAATAAATGATACTGGCCAATGCCAGCGGCGCAACGAAAGAAAATAACATACCTCGTCTGGCGCGTATAATGGCAAAAGCTATATTAAGTATCACCACCAAAAAAGCGAGATACTTTATTCTGTTAGTCTGATAACTATAAGTGAGCAAAATAAAAGCGGATGGTAATGCTAAATGCCGGCTTAGGTCTTCAACTACACTTCGGTTGGCTGCATTTGAAATGTCATGGCTTAATAATGCCCGAAAATTGACGACATCTAAAAGGCAGGAAAAGACCGCTAAAACGACAATGACCTGAAAAAGTCTTTTATATAAGGTTATTTTTTGTGGAAATAAAAGGAGCAAGGGTGTGAAATATGGAAAGATACCATTATAGTCATCGAATAATACATTATTCAGGTATTGATAATTTAAATGAAAGCCGCGGGCGACTACACCAATCAGCCAGATTAGGTATAATGTAGATACGATTTTAAGATATAAATTTTCAATTTTTAAATGAATAAGAAAGGCGGCAGCCAAAACCAATATAAATGCGCCGAACCCTTGTCCGACCTGTACATATTTAAAGTTTGTAGTAAACGAGGTAGCAAAGAGGGTGAAAACTAGTGTATAAATAACAAATCCGATCCAAAAGAAATTAAATGCCGTTAACTGCTTTTTTGAGGTTAGTAAATAATCATAGTCGGTAGATTGATACATAATAGAAAAAATTACAGTGTAACTTCATTAATAAGTTCTTTATGTTTTTTTATTATTTCATCAGAATTAAATTGTTCAGCCAAATAGCCGGATAATTGTTCGTTTATACAAAACTTTATACCCTCTGCAAGATCCTTAGCGTCTTTGTAATCAGCCAGATACCCATTTTTTTTATGTATTACCATATCCGGTATTCCTCCGGTTCTGAACGCCGTAACCGGTGTGCCGCAGGCCAGGCTCTCCAACACCGTAAAGGGTAAATTATCCGCAAGCGATGGAGCAACAAAAACATCAGCCGCATTATATACCAGAGCGCTTATATACTCATCCTTTAAATATCCCATGAATTTGGTTTTAAAAGGTATAGTATTGGCAATCTGTTGATTATGATTGCTTCCGAATATCAATGCAGATATCTTAACTAATTCAAAACTGGATTTTAATATCTCCAATGCGCTTTTTAAATATTCCCAGCCTTTGTAGGGATTATTCAGTGCCATAGCTCCAAATGCAATAACAGTTTCGTCTGGATCAATATTCAATATTTGCTTTGCTATTTGCTTCGCGAACGGTTTAAAAATGGTCCTGTCAAGAATATTAGGAATATAGAAAATAGGCTTATCTCTGGTTAAGGCAGATTTTTGTGTACAGCCCTGGAGCCAGGTGCTTGGGGTAATAAAAAAAATATTCTTACTTTTCGAGTAGAAGCTTTTCTTCTTTTGGAATTCTGAGGCCGCCCAGTCGATGGTCGTCTCTTTGTCGAACATCGGGCATTTGATACAGGCTGTTGTATACTTTTCACATTCAAAACTATGATGGCAGCCGCCAGTGATCGACCACATATCATGCAGGAAAAAAATTACTGGTTTTCCAAGTGATACCAGTTGTTCAAAATTCTTGAGATTAAGGAAGCCATGCAAAACCCAATGAACGTAGATAACATCGCTATTGGCAACCAGTGGATGTTTAGAAATATCATTTCCAAGAATGGGATAAGAAAATAAGCCTTTGTCGGGTTTTATATGTTTCCTTATTAAAACCGCTTGCAGGCGCTGATCGAAATCTGCAGCTATTTTATTCCTTTTCCGCAGCCCCATTATTTTTTGGTCTGCTATGCCAGGAGGTAACAGTGACAAAATTGATGAATCTATACCATGAGCTAAAAAAGCTGTGTGGAGCCTGAAAGCAGCACTTCCAGCTGAAGACATAGAGAACTGTATATGGGTTATTTTCATTATCAAAATTTATTTAACCCAAATGCCCTTCTTGTTTTTAACAATAATCTGGTAATACTGTATTGGGGCCACTATGATATTTACGTTGGCTACCACGGAGGCAATAAACAAGGATTCAGGCCCCATTCTATAATACTTTATCAGTACTACCGCTACTATAACATACAAAATTGGGGTTCCCAGAGATATCCAAAACTGGAGTTTGAGCGCACTGATACCATTCAAAAGGTTAACGTATTTTGAGCCATATATATTAAAGGCAACAAATACGAAGCCCCAAAACGATAATATAAAATCGATGTGTACTTTGTTCTTACCCAGCCACAACGTATAGATCCGGTCGGATAAAGCAAGCATAACAATGCTCAGTAAAAAAATGATCACGTTCAGCATATTATATTTCTTTATGCTGTTTCTTATCCATTGATAATCATTTTTGAAGTATGCTTCGGTCGAGGCTGACCAGAATGGGGTCAGGAATATAGTAAATAACATTGTGAGCATGCCAAAATATTTATAAACTATATTGTAGGAGGTAACCTGTGCAGTACCGAAATTTCGGGCTATAATGATATTCGCAGATTCGAACTGGATTACCGCGGCGATCTGAATTATAAAAAATGTAAGCCCCAAATTAAAAAGAGACTTTGTAAACGAAAAATCTATAAGCGAAAATTTGGGCCTGTATATCGCATATTCATTTTTAAAAAAATAAAAAGTAGCTCCGATATATGCCAGTATAGGGGCAAGGCATAAGCCAACACCAAGCCATATTAACGATCCTTTGGTTGTTTTTACCAGAATAAATATAAATATCAGCGACGCACATTGCCCTAACAGATCGATTACGGATGCTCTTGCCGGTTTTTGATCGGCGACATTTATTGTAATGATAATTTTTAAAACAAATAGCAGGCAAAAATAAGTGAATACGATTATCGCTAAAATAGACACTTCAGATGCCATATCCTGTGGTAACTTTAGCAAAGTAGACCAATTGAGGAAATTGTTGACTATAAGGAAAATAATCCATAATAGACCGAAAATTATGCCTAAAACGGCATATGTTGTACTTATGTATATTTGGGCGCCTTTAACATCGTTTTTTGCTTTCGACTCGGCAAATTTATTTCTTAAGCCCTGTGTTAAACCGATATCAAAAAAGCTGAACCATGCGACAATCGAACTTAACGTCAACCAAATGCCATACCTTGAAGCATTAATATAATTTATTAGCAGAGGTACCAAAACCAGGCTAATACAAATACTCAACCCCTTAATTATAAAAGAAAATAAAATATTTTTTTTTGCTTGAACGCTGCGTTGGTGACCTTTATTAACAAAGCTGTTTACGAAGTTTAGAATAGGTAGTGTTTTGTTGTCCATTTTTTATTAAAAAAGCAACATGTCTAGGTCGCTTCGGGGTTTTATATTACTTTTTTTTGTTCTAAGATTTAATACGCAATAGCTAAAGTTTTGTTTGAATAAAAACCAAAACGGGGATTGTGGTTGATCCAAAGATTCTCACGCAATAAATTTTTACTGTCAAATCTACTGAAATTTATAAGAATTAAATGAGCCCCATAAATTGAATTAAAAAAACGGCTTTTGCAGAATTGCGGAAATTAAAATTCAACGCTTGTCTTATTCGTTTGCCAGTAATGAAATGACATTTATGACTGATAAAGTCTACCGATCTTTTCGGTTTTTCGGTTCTTTCTAAATTGGTTTATTGTGTCTGTACCATTGATAAAAGAAGGCTAGGAATTGACTTAGGAAAAATGAAAATACCCTGCAGCAAGCTGCAAGGTATTTTAGAATAACCGTGATTATTGGTCTGGGTGCAATGAGATGCTCCCATTATTGAAGCTTCACTTTGTTAAATATTTCAATGAGATCACCATTACAGAACTTATTACTCGAATGGTCTTAGTTCATAGTAATAATTGTTGTAGGCAAAATGCTTGCAGAGATGGCAGCACCCCATGAATTAGTACTAAAACTTACAGGTGTTGGTGATGCAGGCGAGCCTAAGTAATATTGAGTTTCTCCATCAGACAATAAGGCGTTGATGCCATTGCGATTGGTCCAGTTGGTTTTATTATAAGAAACGGTTATTTGGGTATTGTCCAAAATATTTATCGCGTTACTGTTTATCGCGGTTCGGGTACTGAATACCTGGTTATGGTCTATTTTAATACCATATCCGGTTCCTACGCATTGGATACCTGCATAGCCAGGGTTGATCAGGATATTATTTCTGCATGCCTGATATGAACCACTTACATCACCCATTATTATACCTGCGGCTCCGCTATAAGCATCAGGCCACAAAGATATTTGACCACCTCTTATCCAGTTGCCAATCACCTGTATGCTATCGCCTTGCAAGCCATTGCATTGATAAAGGTTAATCATATCGTGAGGGTGCAATGCCACACCGGCAATATTTTCTATCCGGTTATTGTTAATCTGGCTTCCACCACCGTTTACAGCATTAAATTGTACCGCATGGCCAAGAAACGACGTGTTAATACCATTAATATTCAGGAACTGATTGCTATTAACTTTTATTACCGAAGAAGTACCTTGAGCATATACGCCAAAACCAACATTTGAGATAAAGCAATTGTCGATGGTAATATTAGAACAGCTATTAAGCAAAATAGCAAAGCCGGTGGTATTAACAATTCGGCAATTTGTGATATGAACGTTGGTTACATTGTTACCGGTAATACCAACGGTGGATGCATTGCCCAGGTCAATACTCAGACCGCTAATGGTCATATTTGACTGAAGCACAATCGCCCCGGATGGTTTATAGGTAGTAGTACCAGTTGTGGTAGTTGTTGTGCCTGTAGTACCAGTTGTCGTAGTTGTTGTGCCTGTAGTAGTACCAGTTGTGGTAGTTGTTGTGCCTGTGGTAGTACCAGTTGTGGTAGTTGTTGTGCCTGTAGTAGTACCAGTTGTAGTAGTTGTTGTGCCTGTAGTAGTACCGGTAGTGGTGCCACCGGTAATAGATCCACCGGATTTTTGATGCTTGTAATCGATACTATTGAGAGCCGGAGTTGAAGATGATGTATCATTCGGCGTTACCGAAGAGTCTTTTTGACAAGATACGAACATTGTTGCGAGTAGTAATGCTAGGGAATACATTACATTGCTCATGGGAGTTTTAATTTTTTTCATTATCATAACAGCATTTTTGGTGCTTATACGCCCATAGTTTTTTCAATGTTTCGACAAAGTTTAATTATTGGGAAAAAAAGTTAATTTTTATTTTATATAAAATTTACAACTATCTGATTATAAACATAGTATGCATTTTTGGAAAAATGCATACTATGTCCATTACTAGGTTGTTCACCATTTCATGTGAGTTGAACGATAATAAATTAATTACTAATAAATTGAATAGGGCATTACTTCATGCTAATAATAGCGGTAGGTAAAATGCTTGCAGAGATGGCAGCGCCCCATGAATTAGTATTGAAATTTATTGGTGTTGGTGATGCAGGTGAGCCCAAATAGTACTGAGTTTCTCCATCTGACAATAAGGCATTGATGCCATTATGATTGGTCCAGTTGGTTTTATTGTAAGAAACGGTTATTTGGTTGTTATCCAAAATGTTTATCGCGTTACTGTTTATGGCAGTTTTGGTACTGAATATTTGGTTGTGATCTATTTTGATACCGTACCCTGTTCCTATGCACTGTATTCCTGCATAGCCAGGATTAACCAGGATGTTATTTCTGCATACCTGGTAAGAACCGCTAACATCAGCTATAAGTATTCCTGCAGCCCCACTACCAGCATCAGGCCATAAAGTTAATTGACCACCTCTGATCCAGTTGCCAATCACCTGTATGCTATCGCCTTGCAAGCCATTGCATTGATAGAGGTTGATTATATCGTGGGGGTGCAATGCAACCCCGGCAATATTTTCTATACGGTTGTTATTAATCTGGCTTCCGCCACCGTTTACAGCATTAAATTGTACCGCATGGCCTAGAGAGGACGTATTAATGCCATTGATATTCAGAAACTGGTTGCTATTAACCTTTATAGCCGAAGAGCCACCCTGAGCGTACACGCCAAAACCAACATTTGAGATAAAACAATTGTCGATAGTAATATTGGAACAGCTAGTAAGCAAAATCGCAAAGCCGGTGGTATTAACAATTCGGCAATTTGTAATGTGAACGTTGGTTACATTGTTACCGGTGATACCAACGGTGGACGCATTGCCCAGGTCGATACTCAGACCGCTGATGGTCATATTTGACCGAAGCATAATTGGTCCGGATGAAGTATAGGTATAGGTCGTTGTCGTTGTGCTGGTTGTTGTGCTGGCAGTGGTACCTGTCGTTGTGCTGCCAGTGGTTGTACCTGTTGTGCTGCCGGTGGTTGTACCTGTCGTTGTGCTGCCGGTGGTTGTACCTGTTGTGCTGCCGGTGGTTGTACCTGTCGTTGTGCTGCCGGTGGTTGTACCTGTTGCGCTGCCGGTGGTTGTACCTGTCGTCGTGCCCGCAGTCGTAGTTGTTTTTGTACCTGTAGGTGAATTAGCGGTTGTCGAACCAATATTTTGGCTGGTCAGAGGAGCGGTTGCTAAATAATTTTCGGAATCTTTTTTACAGGAGAGAAAGAAAGGGAGTATAAATCCCCCTAACAACATTGCAATAAAAGGCCTGTTGCCTCTTGAGGCGTTAGATAAAATAAACATAGTTAAATTAATTAGTCAGAAAATAATAAAATTTATTTTCTTGCACTTAAACGCCAAGTTATTGAAATGTGTATGTGCATGCAAAAAATATCTTTCAACAAGTTTTTCAACATTTTTCCGCGGATGAACAAAATCCTTTGATAATCGCCGGGTGTTAAAAATGTTTAATTGACAATTTTTTTTTTACAGCAAAATATTAGACGTGGATACCGAAAAAGGTATTTAATATAAGGGCAGTTTTATCAACAATTAAGGTGAGATAGCCGGTATAACAGGTTCAATAACATTTATTTGAGTAGTTGAATGGCTGATTTAAGATGCTGAAAGACTATATAGACAATATTTTGTCAACATTTAGTCGCGAAACATTTTGCTCGTCATAGGACCTGATTTTTTTCTTGTAGCTATTAATCAAATCCCTATTAGTCAGTATATTCCGAATTTTATTTTTTAAATCAGTTAAATTTCCATTTTCGAACGAAAAATTTGCCGGATCAAAACAATATTCCAATAATCCCGGGCAATCGGATACTAAAACCGGCAGGTTATACGCATAGCAAGTCATTACAACACCACTTTGGGTTGCGTCTGTGTAAGGTAATACGCATAGGTAGCTTCCTGACATCAACTTTGATAACTTATCTAATTCAATAAATTGATTTATTATTTCAATTTTATGATTTGAATCAGCATTCAAAAAGTCTGGAGAATAACCAGGAATCGCTTTGCCTGCAATAATAAATTTAACGTTATTAAATTCATTAATAAGTTCTTTAGCTGCATCATAAAATAGATCAACCCCTTTATAAGGCGAAATTCTGCCAAAAAACAAAATTGATATCATGTTATCAGACAAGTTAGTCATTTCAACAGATGTTGCAAGATTGTGGTACACCGGCGTGTTCAGTGTGAGCGTCTTTGAGGCATATTCAGGAAAATGTTTTTTAAATAGTTCAGTTGAAAAGGAAGAATAGAGTAAGAACCTGTTAACCTTGTTAAACAATAAATGTCTGATTGAAATTCGCTTATTGTCTTCCCCGGAATGCGGGACTGGATCGTGCATAATATAGCACAAGTTCTTTTTTCTGATTTTGAAAAGTAAATACCAGTCAGCAAAACTGCTGAAGCTTTCCATAATTATCAAATCACTGGAAAGAATCTCTTTCTTTTTCGCCAGGAGCTTTTTCCACGTCAAAGTGTTTTTAAAATTTGATGTTTTTCTTTCTTCGTATTTAAATAAGATAGTTGCACCTTCAAAGTAGCTTTTGTGCTTCTCAAGGATTTTTTTTTTAATTCGATCGGTCAGTTTGAAAGATTTGCCAAATCCCTTTAAATTTTCGTCCTCAATTCCTAAATAATTAACATTCCACGGAGAAACGACTATCACTACAGTTAAAACGCTTTTTTGCTTAAGTTCTTGAATTAGTTCAAGCGCGATATCATGAAAATACGGCCTGGTGATGTATGATATTTCTAACATTATAATATGCTGTCTATACAGTATTTAAAAGTCTTCGTTTAGCCCAATTGTAGAATTTAAATCTTGTTTATTCAAATTCGTTTTCGTAGTTGTTTAAATACAGTGTTGGTCGATACAGGGCAGCAACTGATATTATACCGTTAGCGAGTAAAATTAGAAGATTATTATTAAATAGATGCATATTAATTCGGTTGCAATAAATACAGATTGAAGAGAAGTAAGTAGCAAAGGATATTTTTTTGTAGTTAAATAAATCTATAAGATGCTCATGGAGGTTACAGTTTCCTAGGCTTCTATTTTAAAGATCAAAGTCAATGCATTTTAGGAGAGCGATATGCTTTATGCTTAATAGAGTGTATTGGTTAATATGCATCTTTGTCACCTGAGACTGATTTCCAAAATGTCATTGCAATGATTTTTAAATCGAGTAAGAAGGTCCAGTTCTCGAGATACCACACGTCGGCTTCAACACGCTCAAGCATTGCTTCTGTCGTTTTTGTCTCACCACGCAGGCCATTTATCTGCGCCCAGCCTGTTATTCCAGGTTTCATAAAATGGCGAACCATAAACTGATCTATTAATTGAGCGTATTGCTCGGTATGGCTTAACATATGCGGACGGGGACCCACTATAGACATATTGCCAATTAATACATTAAAGAACTGAGGAAGTTCATCAATACTGGTTTTACGCATGAAAGCCCCAAGTTTGGTGACACGTGTATCACCTTTGGTTGCCTGGACATCTTCATTTTTATTATCTTTTCTCATGCTTCTAAATTTATAACATGTAAAGGCGTGATTATCACGTCCTGAGCGCATCTGTTTAAAGAATACAGGGCCTTTTGACCCTAATTTAATCAGGATGGCCATTATTGGGAATAACCAGGTAAACAAGAAGATTATTACCATCAACGAGAATACGATGTCAAAAGCGCGTTTAATAATTCTGTTAACAATATTCTCCAAAGGCTCAGCTCTTACCGTTAGGATTGGAATATTACCTAAATTTTGGAGATAAGAGGTATTTTTGAAATATTCATGATACTCGGGTACAATTTTAAATCTGATTAGGTTTTTGTCCGAATCAGACATTAAACGTTCAATAGTTTTATGTTCCGAGTAAGGCAAGGCACAAAATATCTCCTCAACATTGTTTTTAAGAACGTAGTCCATACACAGGCTAGTATTACCCAGATAGAGGTGCTTCGGGTTCACCCTTGATGGTTCATCATCAAAAAAGCCCAGTAAATTATACCCTTTCAATACTTTATTGTTGAATTGATTATAAAGCTCATTCCCCGCGCGGCTAGCACCAACTATAATAGCATTTCGCGAGTTGTTCATCAATACTTTATCGCTCTTCCTGATCGCAAAGAATCCAATTTTCCATACACCAAGAAATATCCCGAATGCCGACATTGAATAAAATAAATATTCTTTGGTTATAAAATGGGTTTTAGTACCGGTCATTGCCAATATAATAAAGCATATCAAACTAAGGTAAAGCAAGTAAGTCTTAGCCACATTACGATAAACCTTAAGGTCAATATCTGACACGTTATTGTAGAGGTTCGTGATATTAGAGGATAGTAACCATAGTAGATTGAATATCAGTGATATAGGCAAATAGCTCTGATTGTTTACCCAAGATATTTGCGTATGATTGAAGTAATTGTAAACAAGGATCAACGACAAGTTTAGCAACAAATAGTCTAATGTTATATTAATTACATTATGAAATTGTTTGTACCTGTGTACCATAGTTCAATAGGTTTGATGTTTACTATTATGCAATAACTATGCATTAAAATAAATTCTACGATTTATTGTATTTTTTTTGTAGAAAAATTCAGTTTTTATTCGTATACACAATGGTAAACCCACTTAATTGTTAATTAAAAACGCAAATATTTAACTATTAAATTGTTGATCAATTTTAAAGGACGAAAAAATGCACTCTCGTCCGGGAAAAAAAATCCCCATTTGAGTAAAAGTTTATACAAGCATATTTATACCTTAAATTGTTACTTACGAACAAGAAATATTGTACTTAATACAAAACAGTTGTTTGCAAATAAGGCCATTGACACGGTCAAAAATTTAGTAGTTAATAAAATTTTAATACTGCGATCAGTAAGGTTGGTGACCTGATACGCATTTAAGAGTTTAAAAGTTAGCCATTTCAGGAAATTAACGATGAAGGCCTGGCCGATACAATCCGGATATTTTTTCCTTATATAAAATTAAGTTGATTTTAATTATCGCTGTATTATTAAGGCTTAATAATCAGGTATTATTAAAATTCAGATCGTTTTACTGTTCTTTGGTATGCTTTTTCGTTACTCGCAGGTATTATTAGCGTGTTGGACTAATTTATAATTGAAACAATCACCTAAGGCAAGTCGTTAAATGTCGATTAAAAATTAGCCTATAACATGAAACATTTTTTGAAAATAATAGTTGTTCTTTGTCGAAAGTGAGTAGGGTGAGGTGGAGGGCATTTAGTAATAATTACAAAACAATTCGAGGATTTTATAATTATTTTATTGTCATAAAAACAGGCGGTTAAGTATAGTTCTGGTTGTGTTTTAAGCGGCGGTACAAAAAATCAGTCATAATTTTAAAGCAGCTAAATAAAATTTATAGTAAAAAACGAATGTAATAGCCCGTTGAAATTGATTACTATTAAAAATAAAACTTATATTACTATCGCCAAATCTTTATAATGTATTAATAGTCACAAGAACTCATTTATAACATCTAAATAATCTTCACTATGAACTTCAAATCAACACTATTTCTCTTATTCGTACTTGTTACGGTATTCTGTAGCTCGTGCGCCAATTATGAAAAAGTTCCTTATTTTCAGGATCTTAATCAAAATAACATCACCAAAGAGGATATTAATAACTTTTCTCCGCTAATTATACAGCCGGGCGACATATTGGCTATCAGCGTTACAAGTCCGTCAGAAGGGGCTAACCTGTTTGGCTACAATCTTAACAGAATAAGCGGATCCGGTACCACAAGTGATAACACAACTCCCGAGAATTCCGTTATAGGTTTTATGGTTGATTTAAACGGCAATATTAATCTGCCTTATTTAGGCCAGGTTAAAGTCGCTGGTCTGAACACAACCAATCTTACCGATCAGCTTCAGGCTTCGCTATCGAGTTACTTTAAAAAACCAATTGTAAACGTCCGTATTGTCAATTTTAAAATATCAGTATTGGGCGATGTCGCTAAGCCGGATGTTTTCACAATTCAGAATGAAAGAATTACTATACCGGAAGCATTAAGCCTTGCAGGCGACCTTAATATTACGGCAATACGCCAGATATTTTTGATCAGGGAGATCAACGGAAAGCGAGAATACATTCCAATTGATTTGAATTCAAAAAGATTATTTGATTCGCCATATTACTATTTGAAAAATCACGACGTATTATATATTACGCCGAATCGCACCAAAATTTCTAACAATAATACAGCGGGATTCCAGCGGGTTAGTTTAATAATATCAGCGCTTTCTGTTGCTGCGCTCATACTGGTTTCCCGTAAAAACTTTTAATAAAATATGCCTGTAATTAATAAAGATAATACATACGCAACAATAACATTGCCTGTGTCAGAGGTAAAATCTGGTGATTTTACGAAGTCATTCAAGAAATATGTTTTTCATTGGCCAATTTTCTTATTGTCATTACTCATTTGTGTTGTTGCTGCTTTTTTTTACTTGAAATATACAGCGCTCGTATACCCGATAAATGCAACAATTGAATTTAAAAATGTAAAGGGGCCTGAATATGGGTCAGGACAAGATAAAACGGGATTACATGAACTCGATCAAATCAGTACGCCTATTGTTTTTGAAAATGAAATAGAAATACTGAAATCAAAAAAAGTTATGTTGCAGGTAGTCAAAGATATGAACCTGTGGATAGCGTATTCAAAAAATGAGGGTATGTTATCATCCGATTTGTACCAGAATACTCCGGTAAAATTCCAATTTATCAAAACGCCTGCGAGAATTGATGACAAAGGTATAAAGCTCAATATTACCATCGATGATGCGCAAGGCTTTACCATAGAAGACAAAGATGGTAAACGGAGCCAGTTTAAATTCGGTCAATATATTCAAAGTGAGTTTGGACAATGGAAACTGGATGCAACTTCGTATCTCCCTGCTTTTATTGGATCGAAAATAAACGTTTCTATAACAGATCCGTCAAGCGTCGCTGATAGCTATGTAAGCGGTCTTAAATCAACTTTGGATGATAAAGACGTTCCCTTTGTTAACTTGTCGATAAACGACGTGGTTCCTCAACGTGGGGTTGATGTTCTCAACTCAGTAATTAATACTTACCTCAAAGCTGCCGTTGACGAAAAAAATAGGAAAACGGAAGCAACTATCAAGTTTATTAATAAACGCATTGATTCAATAGGCCGGGATTTGCATATGAGTGAAGCGGAAATACAGAGTTATGCGAGCTCACGTGGCCTCAGCAATATAGATCAGCAATCGCAGACATATGTGCAGGATGCTCAGTCAAGCCAAAAGGCACTTGACGACATTAATTTGCAGATAAGAATCATCAATAGCATAGAAAACTATGTCAACTCGCCGGGCGCAAATAAGCAGCCGTCAACGGTAGGATTACAAGACGCGAGCTTGAATTCAATGTTGGATAAACTTACAGATGCTGAATTGAGAAAACAAAACTTATTGGCTAACAATCCGCCTGATAATCCGGTATTTGAGCCTATCAATAATGAGATCAAAGCTCTGCAGGCTAATATAAGAGAGAAAGTCCGTAATGATAAGGAAACACTAATGCTTACAAGGGGGCAGCTCCAATCCACAAATTCCAGGGCTGAAAGCCAGATTAGAAGTGTCCCGGGCCAACAAACCCAGTTAAATGGGATGCAAAGAGATAAAGACGTTGAGGCAAAATTGTACTCTTTTTTGTTGGAACAACGCGAGGCGTTATCGCTGAAATTCGCTTCGACGGTAACGGATGCTAAAGTGGTGGATTATGCCCATGCAGGTAATTCTAAATGGCCAAAGCCGTCAATTGTATACCTTTTTGCAATTTTTGCAGGGATGCTTGTTCCAATAGGGATAATTTATACACGTAATAGCTTTGATGATAAGATTACCCATAGAAGACAAATAGAACAGGAGGTGGATGTCCCTATACTTGGAGAGCTTTCTTTTCAGGAATCATCAACACCTATAGTGATAACAAAAGAACGCGGTAGCTTTGCGATTGGTGAACAATTCAGAGCGTTACGTTCCAAGTTGTACCAGGTACTCAATAATAATGAAAGTGGAAAGGTATGCGTTGTTACTTCCAGTACCTCAGGTGAGGGCAAAAGTTTTGTAAGCGCAAATTTAGCTGTTACCTTAGCTTATGCCGCCAGAAAAACTATTATCCTTGAGATGGACCTTAGGAAGCCGAAAATAGCTTCAATTTTCGAATTACCGGATGAGCATCTGGGTATAAGTGATTATTTGGAAAGCGACCACTTACAAATCGACAATCTTATTCGTCCATCAGGTATCTCTGGATTGGATGTAATGAGCTCAGGCACCATCCAGGAAAATCCTTCAGAATTGTTGGAAAAAGTCAATCTGGATAATCTGATTGATATTCTTCGAAGACAATATGATTTCATTATCATTGATAGTCCGCCAATACACCTGGTAACCGATGCTTTGATTATATCCAGGGTATCTGATGCTGCTTTGTATGTCATTAGACAGGGTTATACACTGAAGGAAGAACTTGAGTTTATTAACGAGGTGAAAAAGGAAAACAGATTTTCCAACTTGAACCTTATTTTCAACGGCATAAAAAGAGAAAAGTACGGTTATGGGTATAATTATAACAATAGTTATTACAATGCCTACACCAGCCAGCCCAAAAATACATTCGGCCGCGTTATGAAAGGCTTTTTCAGCAGATTCTAATGAGCTGCAATAATAGATTCTGTGCAACTTAATTCTAATCAAGATTTTGGGGATGACTGGGCAAAAATCAACTCGATATTTTCTAAATGAAATATTGAGTTGATTTTTAACGAGGTATTAATTAATTTAAGATTTTAACCTTAAATATTTGTCATAGATATTGACAATTCATAAATGGAAAATTTTCAAAGCCAAAGCCCTTTAAATATATTAATGGTAAATTGGGTATGGTTTCAGGTAGGGGGGGATTGGACCTATGTTGACAATGTAAGAAAGCTTTATCAGGGCAAAGGGCACAATGTAATTCCTTTTGCCATGAAATCGGATAAAGATTTTGAAAGCTACGGATACGATAAGTACTTTGTCGATTTCATCGACTATAAAAAGTTAAATGCCAATAAAGGCGTTTTAAGCGGGGTCAAGGCCCTGGGCAAAAGTATTTATTCAAAACAGGCTAAGGTAAATATGGAGCGATTGTTGTCTGAGACAAAGATCGATATAGCCCATTTACATAATATTAATCATTACATCACCCCAAGTATTTTGCCCGTGCTTAAAAAGCATAAGGTGCCGGTTGTTTGGACGCTGCATGATTATACATTAATATGTCCTGAGAACTCGTTCATCTCGCATGGCAGCATTTGTGAGAAGTGTAAAGGAGGTTACTTTATTCAGTGCGGCATCAATAAATGCAAAAAAAATTCATTTTTGGCAAGTTCATTAGCGGGTTTGGAAAACTATGTGCATCGGTATATGCACCTGTTTAAGCACGTAGACTATTTCCTTTGCCCGTCTGAGTTTTTATATAAGAAGTTTTATGAGTTCGATTTTTTCAGAGACAAATTAAGGTTAACTAATCTCTGCTTTAATTTTAACCGTGAAGCCTTGACTGCCCAGCAGAAAAATGACAATGAAAAGTATATCCTGTATGTTGGCCGCCTGGAGAAAATCAAAGGAGTATCCACATTATTTAAAGCCATCAGCGGATTGGATATTCCGCTTAAAATAGTTGGGGGCGGAAACTTGCTTCCTGAATTCCAGGCACACATTAAAGAGAATAACATTACCAATGTACAATTGCTAGGTCATAAAACTTTACCGGAAGTTTATAACCTGATCACAAATGCGCAGTTTACGGTATGCCCGTCGGAGTGGTATGAGAATTATCCATTTTCCGTAATTGAGGCTATGTCTTTCAAAAAAGCGATCGTTGGTGCAAGAATAGGTGGAATCCCTGAACTGATACATGACGGCGAAACGGGCCTGTTGTTTGAATCATTTAACGCGGATGACCTGCGGGAAAAAATCGTTAAACTTTGGAATGACGATGACATGAAGAAGAGGTTTGGTGAAAATGCATACAAATTTATCTCGAACCAGGTAAGTTATGACCGGCACTATGGCATATTAAAAGATATCTATAGTAACTTAAATGTTGCACTCTAACTAATACCCTGATGAAAATAATGGTAATGGGCACCCGCGGTATTCCTCATATTCCGGGTGGAGTGGAAACACATTGCGAGCACCTTTATCCGAGGATGATAAAAGGCGGTGAGCATTCTATTACTGTAGTATGCCGAAGCAATTATGTTACAGATAAAAGTCTGAAAGAACATCATGGCATCAAATTAAAGAACATATATTCGCCTAAAAGCAAATCATTTGAGGCGATTGTACATAGCACTTTAGCTGTATTTCATGCGGCCTTTAAACGCCCTGATGTTTTACATATCCATGCTATCGGACCCAACCTTGTGACAGGTTTAGCACGGCTGTTGGGGCTTAAGGTAGTGATGACTCACCATGGGCCCGATTACAAGAGGATGAAATGGAACGGAATAGCTAAGTTCTTTCTTAAAACCGGCGAGCTGATGGGGGTGAGGTTCTCCAAAAAAATGATCGTTATATCTCAGGAAATAAAAGATCACGTTTCAGCTACTTATGGGCGCAATGATTGTGTGTTAATTCCTAATGGTGTTGATAAGCCGATAACCAGCGATAATACAGATTATATTGAATCGCTGGATCTTGTTAAAAGTCAATATATATTTACATTAGGCAGATTTGTTCCTGAAAAAGGATTTGACTACCTGGTGCGCGCTTATGCAGCATCGACCATTTCAAAAAAATATAAACTAGTTATAGCCGGTGATGCTGATCATGAATCTGAATATTCTTTACATCTGAAACAGTTAGCAAAAAAAAACAATGTGGTTTTAACAGGTTTTATTAAGGGAGAAAAGTTATATCAACTGTTTTCTCATGCTGCTTTGTTTGTTATCCCATCATTTTATGAAGGACTTCCAATCGCATTGCTTGAGGCTATGAGTTATAGGTTACCGATTCTTTCCAGCAATATTCCTGCAAATACCCAGGTAAATCTACCCGCGGGAAATTATTTTGAAGTAGGTGATGAAGCTTCTTTATTGAATCATTTGAATAATGTCGATTTAACGCAAAACCAGCGTATTGATTACGATATGAGACAATATGACTGGAACCTTATTGCTGATGAAACCCTTGGTGTTTACAAAAGCATCGTTAAAAAATAGACGTGGTTTTATTTTCATAAAAAAGCCTTTAAGCAAAA
>Ga0070662_100000655_pt1 | contig 20977 bp, 7 predicted proteins | sample KBSC53metaG_FD_65648 | JGI IMG/M metagenome (GOLD analysis project Ga0070662, IMG submission 65648) | Corn rhizosphere microbial communities from Kellogg Biological Station, Michigan, USA - KBS C5-3 metaG | ecosystem: Host-associated > Plants > Roots > Rhizosphere > Soil ...
CCGAATGCTTCAACGCGATCTTCGGGCACCGCCCGACGTGGATGAAGCTGGTCCTGACAGGGCGCAACGCCCTGGCTTCGCTGGCCGGGCTCGATGCGCCCGCAGCCGGGGACCTGTTCAAGGCCGATGTCGGCACCGAGTACCGGGTCGGCGACCGCATTGGCGTCTGGCCCATCTACGCGATCAATGAGGATGAACTGGTCGCTGGTCGCGACAACAGCCATCTCGATTTCCGTGTCTCCGTGATGCGCACGACGGTGGCCGGCATGCGCAGCGTTGTCGTTTCCACTGTGTGCGTGACACACAACGCTTTCGGTCGCGCTTATCTGCGCGGTGTCATCCCCTTTCATCGATGGGGCTTGCGGCGCCTCGTTGCGAGCGCCGTGGATGCCGGGCGGCTCTAGGGCCTGTTCAGAGTGGGCTGCGCTGCTCCTCGAAGATCGCCTCGATGCGATCACGCACCTCAGGCCGATGCATGGTGCGGCGATGCATCTCGATCTCGGCCTTCACGGTTTCGTCCAGGCGGGCCTTGATGTCGCGCACCATGTGGGCCTTGAGCGTGACCAGTGCGTCGCGCGGCTTCTCGGCCAGGCCTGTTGCCAGGCGAATGGCGTAGGGAAGAACTTCCTTGCGAGGCAGCACCGGTAGATCGACACCTCGTCGCTGCAGGTCCGCGCCCTGGAAGTCCTCTCCGTTCATCAGCATCTCGTACCCGAGGTTGAAGCCCAGGCGCAGCGGCAGGATCAGTGTGGCGCCCATGCCTGGCGTAAAACCGTACTTCATGAAGCTGGCGCTGTAGACGCTCTCCCGGCTCAGCACCACGAAGTCGGAAAACAAGCCCATGGAGAGCCCGCCCCCGAGCGCGTGTCCTTGCATGGCGGAGATGACCGGGAGCTCGCAGTTCAATGCGGGACGCATCATGTCGACCTCGTCGAAGAAGTGCCGTCCTTCCTGTAGCACGAGCAGGTCGTCGCGGGTGCCGCCTGTCGAGAAGTAGCTGTCATAGCCGGTGATGATCACCGCGCGGTACCGCGGCTCGCGGGCGATGCTTGCGTAGGCGTCCAGAAGACCGGCGGTCAGCGCGCGTGTGAACGTGTTGCGATGCTCGCGGTCTTGCAGCGTTATCAGGGCCACGCCTGGTGCGGCCTCCGTCAAGGTCACGACGCCATCCATGCCAGTCTCCCCTGATACATCGAGGCCCCAGCCTCGTCGCGGCGAGTCTATCCCCTGAACGCTTGGACGCAACCAACAGTCGTGGGGGGCGGCATTGCTTACCTCGCGGCCATGAGGCAGCATTTCCTGCCCGACGCTGTCCATGGCAGCGGCCACTCTTCATCTTCTCGCCCTCGGTCACGCCTACCATGTCCCTCCGCACCGTGTTCGCCTTCTCCGGCCAGGGTTCGCAGTACTACCGCATGGGCGAAGCGCTGTGGCAGCGGAACGCCCGCTTCCGCGAACGGATGATGCGCATGGACTCACTGGTGCAGGATCTCGGTGGTCCGTCGGTTTTGGCCGCGCTTTACGCTCCGGAGCGCACCAAGGCGGAAGTGTTCGACCGGCTGGCCCTGACGCATCCGGCGATCTTCATGGTCGAGTGGGCCACGGCGCAACTGCTGATCGAGCGCGGCGCGGAGCCTGATCTTGTGCTCGGTGCCAGCCTCGGCACCTTCACTGCTGCAGCGCTTGCGGGCTGCATGGACTGGGAGACGGCGCTGACGAACATCGTTCGACAGGCCGCTGTGGTGGAGGCACATGCGACGCCGGGCGGCATGATCGCCGTGCTGGCCGAACCGCGGCTCGCTCGTGATGACGAATTACTGCGGCGCAGTGAGCTCGCTGCACGCCACTTCGACCGGCACTTCGTGCTGGCGGCCAAGCGCGACGAACTCGCGCTGATCGAAGACCATCTTGCGGCTCTGGAAGTCACGCACCAGCGCCTGCCTGTGCGGTATCCCTTCCACTCGCGCTGGATGGATGACATCCGGCCTGCGTTGCGTGCTGCCACCGATGCGCCCACGACGCTTCGCGCGCAACTGCCAGTGGCTTGCTGTGCCGCCGTCGAGGTGCTCAAAGAGCTCGCACCCGAACACTTCTGGTCCGTGGCGCGCCGTCCCATCGAGTTCGCGGCCCTGGTGGCGCGCCTCGAGGCCGAAGGGGGGCCTTGGCGCTACATCGATGTCGGCCCCGCGGGCACCCTCGCCACGTTCCTGCGCTATGCACTGCCGCCCGGAAGCCGCTCGGAGGTCTTTCCGACCCTGACCCCGCTCGGGAGCGACCTGCGCAACCTCGACGCGATCTTCTTCAGCTGAATACCAAATTTGGTAGGTTGCGCGCGGATCCGTCCATCGACAACAATGCACCGCCTTTTGCAAGGCCTCGCTGCGGGTTTCCGGCTCGTCGCACATATCAAGAATGAGGGGGGGTCATGAGTTCGGTTGTTCTCAAAAAGGTCGACAAGGCCTACCGGATGGGGGCGGTGGCCGTGCCGGCGCTTGTGGGTATCGACCTGGAAATTCGGCCCAATTGCTTCACCGTCATTTCGGGGGCATCGGGGAGCGGCAAGACAACCCTCTTGAACATGATCGGGTGTATTGACCGTCCGGATGCCGGTGAGGTCGTGATCGCCGGTCGGTCTGCGAACGGGATGTCCGACGATGAATTGTCGGATTTTCGAGTCCGTCACCTCGGCTTCATTTTTCAGAACTTCAATCTGCTCCCCGTGCTGACGGCGTACGAGAACGTCGAATATCCGTTGTTGCTGGCCCGGCTTCCCGCGCGTGATCGCAAGCAACGGGTGTCGGCGTTGCTCGAAGCCGTCGGGCTGGCGGACAAGGCCTCCCACCAGCCAGGGCAACTCTCCGGCGGCCAGCGCCAGCGTGTCGCGATTGCCCGCGCGCTCGCCCCCTCTCCACAACTGGTGCTCGCGGACGAGCCGACGGCCAATCTCGACAGCGAGACGGGGACGGCCATCATCGCGCTGATGCGCCAGATGCAGCGCGAGCACAAGGTGTCATTCGTTTTCTCTTCGCATGATCCCAAGGTTCTGGCCGAGGCTGACGACGCGGTGTTCATTCGCGATGGGCGGATCACGGGCGTCGAGCGCCGCAAGAGCGCGCAGGAGCGAGCGGCATGAAGATGTTCTCGCTGGCTTTGCGCAATCTGCTGCGCACCCGGCGCCGCTCGTTGACCACGTTGTCGGCGATGGTGGTCGGCTTGGTCTCGATGCTGATATTCGGCGGCTATGCACGCAATGCCATCCTGGCCACCCAGGTCGGTTATGTGCAATACCACGGTCATCTGCAGATCCAGCGCAAAGGTTATTTTCTCTACGGCAGCGGGAACCCCGTCGCTTACAGTATTTCGGACTACCAGCGGATCATCCGCGCCGTGAAGGACGACCCCGTATTGCGGCCAATGCTCGTGGTGGTGACACCCAGCTTGCGGCTGAACGGCATCGCGGGCAATTTCTCCAGCGGTGTCTCGAAAGGCGTCGTCGCCGCCGGTGTGGTGGTGAACGACCAGAACAAGATGCGCGAGTGGGACGAGTACGGCGGCATGGTCCACGCGCCTCTGATCGCTCTCGCGGGCACTCCCTCCGACTCCGCCGTGATCGGAACGGGCGTGGCGCGGCAGCTGCAGATGTGTGCTGCGCTGAAGCTCGACGATTGCCCCTCGGCGGAAGAGATGCGCAGTGCCGACCATGCCGCCGATGCGCCTGCGGCTCCTCCCGGCATCGAAGCGCTGTCTGAACTCGAGCAGGCCAGCGCGCCGACGACGAGCGGTGCTCACATCGAGCTGTTGGCGGCGAGCGCGCGGGGCGCGCCCAACGTCGCCGACCTGAGGGTCGTGCAGGCCGAGAACTGGGGAGTCAAGGAAATCGACGATTCACTCATCGTCATGCACCTCGAGCAGGCTCAGCGGCTGGCCTTTGGAAGTGCCGCGCCGCAGATCACGGCCATTCAGATCCAGCTGGCGCACACCGCCCAGATCCCGGCCGCGAAGGCGCGCCTCGAGCAATTGCTGGCGACGCAGTTCAAGACTGCACCACTCGAGGTTCTCGACTACGAAACCCTGACTCCGATCTATCAGCAGGTCATCCAGTTTCTGGACTCGATTTTCGGTTTCATGTCGATCCTGATCTTCGTGATCGTGTTGTTCACCGTAGGCAACACGATGAGCACCGCCGTGGTTGAGCGCACGACCGAGATCGGGACGTTGCGCGCGATCGGCCAGCGGCGCAGCGGCATTCGTCATCTGTTTGTCTGCGAGGGTGTGTTGCTGGGCGTGATCGGCTCGGTGCTGGGGATCGCGATGGCACTGCCCATCGCCTACTTGATCAACCACAGCGGCATGTCCTGGGCGCCGCCGGGCTATTCCCACAAATATCCGGTCGCCGTGCGAGTGTGGGGCGACATGGGTCTGATCGTGGGATCGGCCGTCAGCCTCGTCGCCGTCACGATCGCCTCTGCATGGTGGCCGGCCAACCGTGCGGCCAGGCTGAACATCGTGGAAGCATTGCGCCACGTTTAGCGGGAACAGCTTGATATGAAGAGGCGGTCATTCCTGACGGCAGTCTTGTTCGCGGCTCTCGGTTGGAGTTCGAGCGGCTTGTCCGCGCAGCCCGGCGCGCAAGAGATCCTCGCGGCCAGCGACGCGATCCGCAACCCTGCGCATCCGTTCGGCGTGACGATGACGCTGACCGAGTACCGCGACGGCAAGCAGACCGATGTCAGCACCCTGGCGGTGTACTCGAAAGCCAACAAGGACAACGGCCAGTTCCGCAGCTTGATCCGCTTTGTCGCGCCGGCGCGTGATGCCAACAAGCTCATGCTGAAGTCGGGGAACGATCTCTGGTTCTATGACCCCGCGAACAAGGCCAGCATCCGCATATCGCCGCAGCAGCGCCTGCTCGGTCAGGCGGCGAACGGGGACGTCGTCACTTTCAATCTCGCCAAGGACTATCAGGCGACATTGGCCGGCGAGGAAGATGTGCTGGACGGCGACCGTCAAAAGCATCGTTGCCACAGGCTGCAGCTCAAGGCCGTGACGCCCGACGTCACCTACGATCACATCGAACTGTGGCTCGACGCATCGAACAATCGCCCCGTCAAGGCGCGCTTCTATAGTGAAAGCGACCGGTTGCTGAAGACGGCCTATTACCGGTTGTACCAACAGCAGCTGGGCGCCGAGCGGCCCACGGAAACCGTGATCATCGACGGGCTGGATCCCAGATGGGTGACTGTTCTGCGCTTCACCACCTGGGTTGAACGGGATGTGCCGGAGGTCTGGCTGCAGCGTGACTATCTGCCGCGGTTCAAGCCCGAATAACCATGCGCGTCCCCATCGTCTTGACGCTGGCGCTGCTGGCCGGCGCGGCTTGGGCCGACGACCCCGACGCTGCAGCGTTGTCTCTGCCTGGAAGCGAACCTCAGTCGGCTGAGAGCGCGAAGGCATGGCAACTGTTCGCCGAGGGAGCGGTAGGGCGCTCCGTGGTGCGCACTGCTTCGCTGGCCGAAGAGGCGCGCGCCACCGAACAGCTCTCGATAGATCTGCAGATCGACGCCGCTCCCGTCGCGGGGCTGAGGGCCGTGTTGGCGGATCGGCTCGACATCAACTGGCTGCACCGCTTCAGGCAGCGCAGTGAGGTCAATACGCTCAAGGAGGCGTACCTGAGCTGGCAGCCGCGCGACGATGCCATCGTCGACCTGGGGCGCATCAACGAGTATTCGGGGGTGGCGATCGGCTACAACCCGACCGACTTCTTTCGCCACGGTGCCCTGCGGTCGCCGGTGTCGGTGGATCCGACCGTCATCAAGAAGAACCGCCAGGGCAGTGTGATGGTCCGCGGCCAGAAGTTGTGGGAGGGCGCGTCTCTCACCGCGTTGTATTCCCCCAGGTTGAGCCGCGCTCCCTCGTCCTCGGCCTTCGATCTTGACTGGGGAGCCACAAACCACCATGACCGTGGCTTGGTGATCTTCAGCAAGCGGTTGAGCGAGGACCTGAATCCGCAGTGGCTGATCTACAAGGATCAAGGGGAATCGCCGCAATTCGGCATGAACCTCACCCGGCTGATCACGGAGGCCGCGGTCGCCTATCTCGAGTGGTCGGGTGGACGCAGCCCGTCGTTGTCGAACGAGGGGCTGGGCCCGCAGAGCGGCAGGGCATTCCACCAGCGGCTTGCCACGGGCCTGACCTACACCATGAGCAACAAGCTCTCGTTGACGCTCGAATACGAGTACAACGGCGCGGGCCTGAGGGCGATGGAATGGGCGCAACTGCCCCGTGCGTCGCTGCCGGCCTACCTGCGCCTGCGCGAGGCTGCCAAGGTGGCGCAAGAGATGCCGACCCGGCGCGCCTGGCTTCTCCATGCCACCTGGCGCGACCTGCTGATCCCCCGCCTGAACCTCTCGGCCATGGTCAGACGCAACATCGAGGACCACAGTCATCTTTCGTGGCTCGAACTGCGATACCACGCCTCCCGTGAAGAACTGGCCCTGCAGTGGCAGCGCAACGCCGGCGAATGGTTCACCGACTATGGCGGGCTGCCGCTGCGCAGCGCGTGGCAGTTCTCGTATCGACATTACTTTTGACGACGGGCTGCTCCAGCCTTCGTGAGGCGGCAGCGAGAGCACCAGAGCAGCAACTGGTAACGAGAACGCAAGGCCTGCCGCATTCGTTAGGGATTGCCCCGCGTGATCGGCGGGCCGAGGATTGAACGCTGGGTGCAGGTGGACGCAGATCTTCCATACCCGTCGCTCCGCGCCTTCGCATCGCGAACAGCATGAAGTAACAAGGGAGTCCAGGGAGTGGATCAGGAACATGCCGGGCGCACCGACGTTGGCGGCGTCGCTGTCATAGGGCTCGCCGCGCGTTTGCCGGGGGCCGGCGATTGCGTGCAGTTCTGGGACAACCTGAAAAGCGTGACCTGCAGCGTTCGCGAGATCCCGCCCGAGCGTTGGGACGCCGGTCGCTATTACTCCCCGGATCGCGAGGACCCCAACCGGTCTGTCAGCAAGTGGGGTGGATTCATCGACGGCGTCGACTTGTTCGACCCGATGTTCTTTGGCATCTCGCCGCGGGAGGCGCGGGTGATGGACCCGCAGCAGAGGATCCTGCTCGAGCTGGCCTGGGCCTGCGTCGAGGACGCGGGCTACGCGCACGAGGCGCTGCGCGGCAGCCGCACCGGCGTGTTCATCGGCGTGATGAACTTCGATTACCGCGAACGATTCACCGGCGCCATCGGCGCTATCGAAGGACACATGTCGACGGGCGCCTATGGCGCCTTGATCGCGAATCGCCTCTCGTACCACTTCGACTGGCGCGGCCCCAGCATGCCGGTCGACACGGCCTGTTCGAGTTCGATGGTCGCGTTGCACGAAGCGGTGCATGCAGTGCAGCGCGGCGATTGCGAGCAGGCCCTGGTGGGCGGCGTCAGCGTGCTGTGCAGCCCGACTCACTATGTGTCGTTCTCCAAGACGGGCATGTTGTCGCCCGACGGCCTGTGCCGTTCCTTCGACGAGCGTGCGAATGGCTATGTACGAGCCGAAGGTGCCGGCCTGGTGCTGCTCAAGCCCTTGCCGCAGGCCATTCGGGACGGTGATCGCATCTATGGGGTGATCCGCGGAACAGCCGTGAACCACGGTGGCAAGGTTCGAACCGTCACGTACCCGAATCCGTCTGCGCAGGCCGACGTGATCGCCGCCGCCCACGAGGGCGCGGGCGTCGCGCCCGACAGCATCAGCTACATCGAGGCGCATGGCACCGGGACGCCGAAAGGCGATCCGATCGAAATCAGCGGCCTGAAGGATGCGTTCGCCCGTTTGGCCGCGCACTTCGGCCGGCCGCTCGAGCCGCGCACATGCGGGCTGGGAAGCCTGAAGGCCAATGTCGGACACCTCGAGCCCGTTGCGGGCATCGCAGGGGTCATCAAGGTGCTGCTGGCGATGAAGCACCGGACCTTGCCCGGCCTGGCGCATTTCGGGCAGCTGAATCACCGCATCGATCTGTCGGACAGCCCGTTCTACATCGTCGAGCACACCCAGGACTGGCCGGCGCGGCACGATGCGGGGGGAAAGCCGCTGCCGCGGCGTGCCGGTGTCAGCTCGTTCGGCTTCGGTGGCGTGAACGCGCACGCGGTGGTCGAAGAGTTCGCCGAGCCATTCACTGTCGCTTCGCCTGCACAGGTGTTCACCGGCGCGGCCACCATGGCCGTGCTGTCGGCGAAGACGCCCGATCGCCTGCAGGCTGTCGCACAGCGCTTGCTCGAGTGGCTGCACCGACCGGAGGCGTCATCGGCCGAGCTTGCCGACATCACCTATACGCTGCAGGTGGGCCGAACCCCGATGGCGCATCGGCTCGGGATGCTGGCGGCCTCGGTGGACGAACTGCGGCAGAAGCTCGCTGCCTGGTGTGCAGGCCAGCGCGACCTGAACGATGTGCATAGCGGCGAAGCACAGCAGGACGAAGGCCTGCTGTCGGCGCTTGGCGTCGACGGACGGGCGGGCCTGGTCCATGGCCTGGTGGCCAACGCACAGTACGCGAAGCTGCTGGAGCTCTGGACACGCGGGCTGCCGGTCGATTGGCAAGCCTTGCATGGCGAACGCCGGCCGCGCCGCATCGGCCTGCCCACGTACCCGTTCGCCCGCGAAAGCCATTGGGTGTCGGCCGTCGAGCCGCCGGCGGCCGAGGCCGCCGTGCCTGAGCGCCCGATGCCGGAAAGCCTGTCGTACTTCGAGGAGCGGTGGGTCGAGCAGGCGCTGGAGCCCACGGCCGGGCGTCCTCTTGAAACGATCTTGTGCTTCGCATCCCGTTCCGCGACACGCGAGGCCTTCGCCAAGCATTTCGGCGGGCTGCAACGCCCGGTGCGCGTGCTGTTCGTGGCCGATGCCGCGGGGGGCCGTACCGACTCTCCCGACACCGAATGGGTGACCGGCAACGACCTGCCGGGCTTTCGCGAGGCGTTCGAACGCCTCGCGGCGCGCCACGGCAAGGTTGATGCCGCGTTGTATCTGTGGCCGCTCGAGGCCTCACGCTTCGTCCGCGACTGTTCGCCCATCGTCCACCTGCTCCAGGCTGCCGCCGCCACCCGGTTGGTCCATGGTCCGATCCTGCTTGCCGCACAGGGCGATGCGGACGAAAGCCGCTGCCATTGGGAGTCGTGGATCGGATTCGAGCGGTCGGCCGGCAATGCCTTGGCGAACACACCGGTGGCCGCGTACTACCAATGCTCCGGCCGCGCGTCAGGCCCGGTCGACCTGGAGCGCTGGGCGCGAACCCTGGCCGCCGAGCTGCAGGCGGATCGGATCGAGAGCAGCCTTTATGAGGCGGATGTCCGCCAGGTCTGTCGGCTGCAGCAGGTAAATGGCCATGCAGGCACCGAGCCCGCTCCACTCCGGAAGGGTGGCACCTACCTGATCACCGGCGGCCTCGGCGGGCTGGGTCGGCTCTTTGCAGAACACCTGCTGCGCGACTGGGCAGCGCGGGTCGTGCTGGTGGGGCGTTCGCCGCTCGATGCGGCAAGACAGAAGGCGCTGGATGCTCTTGGCTCGGGCGGTGGCACGCTGCTCTACCTGCAGGCCGACGTGACCGACCGCGCGGCAATGGCCGCCTGCCTGGCCGCGTCGAAGGAACGCTTCGGCCCGCTGCATGGCGTGATCCATGCCGCGGGCATCGAAAGTTGGCAGGGACTGCAAGCGACCCGATGGGAAGACTTCGAGCGCGTGCTGGCGCCCAAGGTGTCGGGTACGCTGGTGCTCGACGAACTGCTGCGCGACGAGTCGCTGGACTTCCTCTGCCATTTCTCGTCCTCGTCGGCCGTCGTCGGGGATTTCGGTGGCTGCAGCTACGCGGTGGGCAACCGGTTCCAGATGGCCCATGCCCGCCTGCGGACCCAGCGGCGCAGCCCCGGCCGTACGCTCGCGATCAACTGGCCGTTGTGGCGCGATGGCGGCATGCGTGTGGGCGACGAGCACCGCACCCGGTTCTATCTGCAGTCCACCGGACAACGGCTGCTGGAAACGTCCGAAGGCCTGGCGGCCTTCGAGCGCGTGTGGTCGTGGCCGGCAAGCCAGTGTCTGGTCATGGCGGGCGAGCCCGCGCGCGTGCGGCGCCTGCTGCGCCTGGACGAGGCGCCTGTGCCGCTGCAGCAACGCATCGAGCAGGAACTGTTGCAGCTGTCGGGCCAACTGCTGCAAGTGTCTGCAGACCGGCTTGCATTGGATCGCAGCCTCGCCGACTTCGGCTTCGATTCCATCAACCTGGCGGCGTTCGCCACTGCGCTGACGCGCCTCTACGGTGTCGAGGTGCTGCCCTCGGTCTTCTTCAGCCATCCGACGCTGGAGCGGCTGGCCCACCACCTGGCGGATCAACACACTGCGGCGATCAGCGCGTTTTACCAGCATTCGAGTGCGGCACCCGCGATGGCGAAGGACGACACCGTGGCGCGCGTGCAGGTGTCGGGGAGCGATGCCGATGACATCGCCGTCATCGGCATGAGTGTCCGCTGCGCCGGTGCGCGCTCCGCCGAGGAGATGTGGCGCGTGCTGTCCGAAGGGCACAGCACGGTGGCGACCGTGCCTGCCGATCGCGAGGGCGGCTGGGAGGGCTTCGACCGGCATTGCGGTTTCCTGTCGGGTGTCGACGAGTTCGATCCGCTGTTCTTCGAGATCTCGCCACGCGAAGCGGACGACATGGATCCGCGGCAGCGCATGCTGCTCGAAGAAGCCTGGAAGGCGCTGGAAGACGCCGGGTGCGGCCCCGCACAGCTGTCGGGCCGGTGCGTAGGCACCTTCGTCGGCGTGGAGGAGGGCGACTATGGCCGGCTGGCGAGACCGGCCGAAGATGGCCAGGCGCCGATCACCGCCAATCACAACGGCATCCTCGCGGGCCGGCTGGCCTATTTCCTCGACCTGAGCGGGCCGGCGGTGGCCGTGAATACGGCCTGCTCGTCGGGGTTGGTGGCGCTGCACCAGGCCTGCCAGAGCCTGCGCAGCGGCGAATGCGACACGGCCCTCGTCGCCGGGGCCAATCTCTTGCTCACCCCCCATGGATACCGGCAGATGAGCGAGGCCGGCATGTTGTCGGCGCAAGGGGAGTGCTTTGCGTTCGACGAGCGCGCCGATGGCATGGTGCCCGGCGAGGCGGTGGTCGTCCTGGTGCTGAAGCGGGCAGGCCTGGCGCGGCAGGACAACGATCGCATCCATGCGCTGATCGCCGGCAGCGGCATCAATTCTGACGGGCGGACCAACGGCATCACCGCACCCAACGGCGCGGCCCAGGCCCGTCTGATCGAGTCGGTGTACCGGCGCCACCGGATCGATCCCGACCAGATCGACCACGTCGTCGCGCATGGCACCGGCACCAGGCTGGGCGACCCGATCGAGGTGGGTGCACTGAGGCAGGCGTTTCGTGCGTTCACCTCGCGCTCGGGCTACTGCGCACTGACATCGATCAAGCCGAACTTCGGCCACACACTGGCAGCTTCGGGGCTGCTCAGCGTGGCCGGCCTGATCCAGGCCCTGCGCCACGAGACGATTCCCCTCAGCCGCAACTGGGAGCGTCCGAACCCCTACATCGGGTGGCAGGACTCGCCGTTCTTCGTCAACCGAGAGCGTCGGCGCTGGCCGCAGCGGCCTTCCGGCCCGCGGATGGGGGCGGTCAGCGCCTTCGGTATGAGTGGTACCAATGCGCACGTCGTGCTGCGGGAGGCGGTCGACAACGAGGCCCCGTCGGTGTCCGAGCCGCTGCCGGGCTACCTGTTCGTGTTGTCGGCCAAGACGGAAAAGGCCCTGCAGCAGAAGGCCGACGACCTGGCCGCGCTGTTCGAGTCGATCGCGAGGACGCCCGAGGGGCACGGCCGCCTGGCCGACATCAGCTACACCTTGCTCGAGCGTCGCCATCATTTCCGCCACCGCTGTGCTTTTGTCGCAGCCAGCGCCGACGAGGCCGCGCGCGTGCTTCGCGGGCATGGCGCATCCGGCTCTGCCTGTTGTCAAGGCAAAGTGGCGCGTGATTTCAGGCCGCAGGCCGAGCCGCAGCGCCGTGGCGAATCGGTGCTGGCGCAGTGCGCCTCGGGCGACGAGGCGCAGCTTCGCGAAGCGCTCGGCGTGCTGGCCGAGCTCTATTGCCAGGGCTATGTGCCGGCGGCAGCGCCGCTGGCCCGAGGCACCAGGCCGCGCCTGGCGAGCCTGCCCTCGTATCCGTTCCTGCGGACCCGGCATTGGGTCCGGCCGATGGCTGGCAGCGCGTCGAGCCTGCCGCTTCCACCGGTGATTCCGCAGGTCGAGGCTTCGTCCGCAATGGGTGAGGACCCGGCGCACGAGACCTTGATGCTGCTGCCGGTCTGGGACGCCGCCGATCCGACAGACGGTGCAGGGCATCGCAGCACCAGCCCAGGGAATGTGCTGGTGCTCGAGCCCGAAGACCTCCTCACCGAGGAGACCGCGATCCGCCGCTTGCAAGGAAGGCAAGCCGTCAGCGATGTCGTCTGGTGGGTGCCGCCGTCCGGCGCCTCGACGCCGGATGACGCGGTGATCGCCGGTCAGGAGCGGGGCGTACTGGCCGGCTTCCGGTTGATCAAGGCGCTGCTCGGCCTGGGCCATGGCGATCGTCCGTTGAACTTGTCGGTGATCACCGTCCGCGCGCAAGCGATCGGTCCGGGCGATGCGGTGGATGCCGTCCATGCCGGCGTGCATGGCCTGGTCGGCTCGCTGGCCAAGGAGCGTCCCAACTGGCGGATCCGGCTCGCGGATCTGCCGGCGGCCGATGCGGTGTCGTTGGCGCAGGTGCTCTCGCTGCCGGCCGACCGGCGCGGCCAAGCCTGGGTCTACCGGCACGGCGAGTGGTATCGGCGCCATCTGGCGCCGGTCCGCGCACAGGGCGGCTTCCGTGCGCCCTATCGGCAGCAGGGCGTCTACATCGTGATCGGCGGAGCGGGCGACATCGGCGAGGCCTGGAGCGAACACCTGATCCGCCACCACCAGGCGCAGATCGTCTGGGTGGGGCGCCGCCAGCGGGATGCGGCCATCGAGGCCCGGTTGGCGAGGCTGGCGCGCCTGGGCCCGGCGCCGGAGTACTTTGCCGCCGATGCCTCCAGCTACCAGGCGCTGCAGGCGGTGCGCGATGCAGTGCTCGCCCGCCATGGCGCGCTGCATGGCGTGGTCCATGCCGCGATGGTGTTCGCGAACCAGGCGCTGTCGGCGATGTCGGAGCCGCAGTTCCTGTCGGCCCTGAGCTCCAAGGTGGATGTCAGCGTGCGCATCGCGCAGGTGTTCGGCCGGGATGCCCTGGACTTCCTGTTGTTCTTCTCTTCGATGATTTCGCTGATCAAGAACCCCCGCCAGGCCCACTATGCCGCGGGCTGTGCGTTCAAGGACGCGTTTGCCCATCAACTGGCCCGACACGTGTCCTCCCCGGTCAAGGTCGTCAACTGGGGCTACTGGGCGATGAAGAAGAACGCCGACGCCGGCGAGGTCCGGTTGCTGACCGACCTCGGCATCGGGCTGATCGAGCCCGAGCACGGCATGAAGGCGCTCGACGTGTTGCTGGGATCTTCGCTCCAGCAGGTCGGCGTCATGCGTGCCGCCAGGGATCTGGAAGTCGAGGGCATGGACACCGAGGAAACGGTCGACATCTATCCGCTGAGTCTCGAAGCAGGCATGGCTGCTTGAACCCCCTCCGAAGAAGAGAAGCGCTACCGATGAAACCGGGCAAAGAGGATATGGATCCCGTTCTTCTGCAACTGTTGTACGTGCAGCTGCAGTCGATGGGCTTGCTGCCGGATCGGCGCACGGACCTCCGGCAGCTGCAGGCCTCGGTTCGCGACACGTATGGGCGCTGGCTGGAGGAAAGCCTGCGCGTCCTCGCACGGGCCGGCCTCGTGTCGTTCGACGACGGGCACTGCCGCGCGCTGTCGGGCCCGGTCGACCGGGACGATGCGTGGCGCCAGTGGGAGGATCACAAGCAGGCCTGGCTGCAGCAGGCATCGCTGCGCAGCTCGATCCCGCTGGTCGATGCCACGATGAAGGCCTTGCCCGAGATCCTCGATGGGCGCCGCCTGGCGACTGACGTCATCTTTCCCGAGGCGTCCATGAGGCTGGTCGAGGGCGTGTACCGCGGCAACCCCGTGTCCGACCACTTCAACGAGGTGCTGGCCGATCGCATCGAAGACCATGTCGCGCGGCGGCTGCGGGCCGAGCCGCAGGCGCGGATTCGCCTGCTGGAGATCGGCGCCGGCACCGGCGGAACGAGCGTCTCCGTCTTCCACCGGCTGCAGAAGCTCCAGCGGCATGTGGCCGAGTATTGCTATACCGACCTGTCCCGGGCCTTCCTCTTCCATGCCGAACAGGCCTACGGTCCGACGACCCCCTACCTTACATACCGGCTGCTCGACATCGCCGAGCCGATCGCGTCGCAAGGCATCGACCTGGGCCAATACGACGCGGTGATCGCCACCAACGTGTTGCATGCCACGCCCGATGTCCGCCGCTGCGTGCGCAACGCCAAGTCGGCATTGCGTCCCAACGGGTTGCTCGCACTGAACGAGCTGAGCGACAACCGGCTCTATTCGCACCTGACCTTCGGTTTGCTGGAGGGGTGGTGGTTGTATGAGGACGCCGCGTTGCGCATCCCCGGCTGCCCTGCGCTTGCGCCCGCGACGTGGCGTTTCGTGCTGGAGCAGGAGGGGTTCCGCGCCATCGGCTTCCCGGCGGAGCATTCGCTGGCACTTGGCCAGCAAGTCATCGTCGCGCAGAGCGATGGGGTGGTCCGCAAGATCAGGTCGGCTCCGAAGATGGCCGCGCCCAAACCGGTGGGCCGGCAGGCCTCGGCCCACACTGCTGCGAAGCCTGCGGCCGGCGCGGCCCTGCCGCTCCAGGCCATCGAGGCCACGGTGACGGAAGGCATCGCGGCCGTGTTGCGCGTCGGTATCGACGATATCGACCGGGACGAGCCCTTTTCGGACTACGGCCTGGATTCCATCATGGGTGTCAGCCTTGTCCGGTGGCTGAACGAAAGGCTGGGCACGGGTCTGAACACGACAAGCATCTTCGACCACTGCTCGGTGCGCCAGCTCGCGGTGCACCTTTATGGCAGCGAGGCCCGCGTGAGCGTCGGGCCGACGGGCGGTGCGGCCGAGGCAACGGAAGATGTCCAGGCAGCGGTGCTCGATTGCCTTTCAGCCGTCTTGCGAGTCAGCCCGGACGACATCGACGTCGAAGAGCCTTTTTCCGACTACGGGCTGGATTCCATCCTCGGCGTCAGCTTCGTCCGGTTGCTCAACGAGCGGCTGGATGCGAAGCTCAACACGACCAGCATCTTCGACTACAGCTCGGTGCAGCAGGTCGCTGCCCACATCGCGGGCCTGCGCACCGGACTGCTGGTCGATGCGCAGACCCTTTTGGAGACCGCTGCCGCTGCCGACCACGCCGCGGTGCAGCGTGAGCCCATCGCCATCATCGGGATGAGCGGCCGCTACGCCAAGTCACGCAATGTGGACGAGCTGTGGTGCCACCTGGAAAGCGGCAGGAACCTGGTGGGGGAGGTCTCGCGCTGGGACTTGTCGCAGCACCTCGTGGAGGAGGCATCCTGCCGCAGCGGCAGCTTCCTCGACCGCATCGACGAGTTCGATCCGCTGTTCTTCAGCATCTCGGGCATCGAAGCGACCTACATGGATCCGCAGCAGCGGATCTTCCTCGAAGAGGCCTGGACGGCGCTGGAGGATGCGGGCTATGCCGGTGCGTCGGTGCAAGGCCGGCGTTGCGGCGTGTACCTGGGCTGCGGCGACGTGGAATACACCGAACTCTTTCCCGCAGAGCCGCCACCGCATTCGATGTGGGGCACCGCCAGCTCGATCATCCCGGCGCGGATCTCTTACTTCCTGAACCTGCAAGGCCCCGCCATTTCTGTCGACACGGCATGCTCCAGCTCGCTGGTGGCGATGCACCTGGCTTGCCAGGGCTTGTGGAGCGGCGAGACCGAGCTGGCGCTGGCCGGCGGCGTGTTCGTGATGAGCACGCCCAACGTGTACAAGATCGCCAACCGGGCGGCGATGCTGTCGCCCAGGGGGCAATGCTTCACCTTCGATGACCGGGCCGATGGCTTCGTTCCCGGCGAGGGCGCCGGCGTGGTGGTGCTGAAGCGGCTGTCGCAGGCGCTGGCCGACGGCGACCACATCCATGGCGTCATCCGCGGCAGCGGCATCAACCAGGACGGCACCACCAACGGCATCACCGCACCGAGTGCGCTCTCGCAGGAGCGGCTGATGCGGCAGGTCTACGACGGCTTCGGGATCGACCCCGCAGGCATCCAGATGGTGGAGGCGCACGGCACCGGCACCCGGCTGGGCGACCCCATCGAATACCAGGCGCTGACGAAGGCGTTTCGTGCCTACACCGACCAGCGCGAATACTGCGCCATCGGCTCCATCAAGACCAACCTCGGCCACACGACAGCGGCCGCCGGCGTCACAGGGCTGATCAAGATCCTGCTGGCGTTGAAGCACCGCAAGATCCCGGCTTCGTTGAACTACCAGTCGGGCAACGCGCACATCGAGTTCGCCGGCAGCCCGTTCTTCGTCAACACCGCGTTGCGGGAGTGGACGGTCCGCCCCGGCGAGAAGCGGCGTGCGGCCTTGAGCTCGTTCGGGTTCAGCGGCACCAATGCCCACCTCGTCGTCGAGGAGGCACCGGCGGTCGAGGTGACCAGAACCGATCGCCCGGGCTACCTGATCGTGCTCTCGGCCAAGTCCGACGAGCAACTGCAGACGCTGGTGCGCCAGCTTCGCGACCATTGCGCACAGCAGCGCGACCTGCACTGCGGCGACCTGAGCTTCACGCTGCTGCTCGGTCGCCAGCATTTCCATCGCCGGTGGGCCTGCGTGGTGCGCAGCCTCGGCGAGCTCGTGTCTGTTGCCACGCAGTGGCTGGAGGCCGGCAAGGCGCCGCAGGTGTATGCCGGCAAGCTGAGCGAACGAGGTGTGCACGAGCAGCCGGCGTTGCGCCGCTACGGCAACCAGTGCCTCACGCAATGCCGTGAAGCGGCGTCTGCCGAGCGCTGCCTGGAGGAACTGAATGCGATCGCTGACCTGTTCGTCCAGGGCTATGCGCTCAGCTATGAGCTCCTGTTTGCGGAAGCGCGCTGCCGGCGGGTGCCTTTGCCCACCTATCCGTTCGCCCGCGAGCGGTACTGGGTGCCCGAGCAGGGCGAACGGCGGGCGGCGGGCGGGCGCATGCTGCATCCGCTGCTCCATCGCAACACCTCCGACCTGGCGGCCCAGCGCTACACCACGACGCTGCTCGGTAGCGAGTTCTTTCTTGTCGATCACGTGGTCCACGGTCGGAAGATGCTGCCCGGCGTTGCCTACCTGGAGATGGCGCGCGAAGCGGTTCGCCTTGCCAGCGGCAGCGAAGGCGCCATTCGGCTGAGCAACGTCGTGTGGGCGAGGCCGATCGTCGTCGGAGATGCGCCGGTCGACGTGCATCTCGAGCTGGTGCCTCAACAGGACGGCAGCATCGGCTACGAGATCTGCAGCGGCGCAGAGGGTGACACCGTCGTGCACAGCCAGGGGCACGCCTGGCTCGCGTCGACCGCTCCTGCAGGTGTCGGCTCGTTGGACCTGGGCAGCCTCCGCCAAGCCTGCCCGCAGGACATGTCCGCGACGCAATGCTATGCCTTGTACCGCCGCCTCGGCCTTCACTACGGCCCGTCTCACCAGGCGATCGAGAGCGTGCACGTTGGCGAAGGTCAGGTGCTGGGCCGGCTGGTGCTGCCGCAGGGGGTGCGCGCGACGAAGGAGCAGTACGTGCTGCATCCGAGCCTGCTGGATGGGGCGCTGCAGGCGCTGGCGGGGCTGCTGGGGCCGCAATGGGACAGCGATGGCCGCTCGTCGGTGCCGTTTGCGCTGGACGAGCTGGAGTTGCTGCACGGCTGCGGCGAGCGCATGTGGGTGGCAGGCCGCTTCAGTGCCGGCAGCGGGGCTGGCGAGCGGGTGCAGAAGTTCGACCTGGACCTGTGCGACGACGAAGGGCGCGTGTGCGTGCGGCTGCGCGGCTTTGCCACGCGTGCGCTCGAAGGCGGGCTGAGTCGTGCGGACACGGCCGCGCCGCAGACACTGCTGCTGCAGCCGCAATGGCAGCCGGAGCCGGTGCCTGCGGCGAGCGCGCCTGCGGACGGCGATCGCGTGGTGCTGCTGTGCGACGTCCAAGCCGATGCCGAGGCGTTGTCGGCGCAGCTGGGTGCGCGCTGCGAGCGGCTGCCCGAGGCCGACTACGCAGCGCAGGCCGAAGCCGTGTTGGCGCTGCTGCAGCAGCGCACCCAAGGCCCGATGCTGGTGCAACTGGTGGTGCCGCAGGGCGGCGAGCAACAGACCGCGATGGGCCTGGCCGGGCTGCTCAAGAGCGCCCGCCTGGAGCAGCCTCGCTGGCTGGGGCAAGTGATCGCGGTCGAGCGCGAAGCCACGGTGCAGCAACTGGCCGCCTGGCTCGAAGACAACCGCGGCGACCCGCACCCGCAGATCCGCTACCTGCAAGGCCAGCGGCAGGTGCTGGGCTGGAGCGAACTGAAAGAAGCGCTGCCTGCGCAACCCTGGCGGGCCGGCGGCGTGTACCTGATCACCGGCGGCCTGGGTGGCCTGGGCCGGATCTTCGCGCGCGAGATCGCGGCCAGCGCGCCGGGGGCGACCCTGGTGCTGAGCGGTCGCAAAGCGCTCGACGAGGCCGGGCGGCAGGCGCTGCGCGAGCTGCAGGCGCTGGGCGCGAGCGTCGAATACCGGGTGCTCGACGTGGCCGACCGTGAGGCCGTGAGGCAGCTGGTGCAGCAGGTGCGGCAGGCCCATGGCGGGCTGCACGGCATCGTGCACAGCGCGGGTGTTCTGCGGGACGGGCTGCTGTCGAAGAAGACGCCGCAGGCTCTGCGGGAGGTGCTGGCGCCGAAGGTGGCGGGGCTGCAGAACCTCGACCAAGCCAGCCGGGACGCGGAGCTGGAATGCTTCATGTGCTTCTCGTCGATCACGGCGGTGCGGGGCAACGTGGGGCAGGGCGACTACGCGGCGGCCAATGCGTACATGGATGCCTTCGTGGCGTGGCGCAACGCCCTGGTGGCCGGCGGGCAGCGGCGCGGGCGCAGCGTGTCGGTGAACTGGCCGCTGTGGCAGGACGGCGGGATGCAGGTGGACGAGGCGGCGCAGCGGGCGATGACCGCGGCCACCGGGCTGGTGGCGATGCCCACGGCCAGCGGCATCGAAGCGCTGTACCGCGCCTGGGGCAGCGGTGCCCAGCAGGTCGTCGTCGCCCCCGGCGATCCGGCTCGCATCAGCCGCCTCTTCGGGCCGCTGGACACGCCGGCTGCCAACGTCGAGACCCCTGCGGCAGCTGCCACAGCGGTGGATGCCGAGGGCTTGCGCGGCAAGATCCGCCAGTTGTTGATCGAGACGGTATCGGCGCTGCTGAAGGTCCGTGCGGACGACATCGATCCGGCCGCCGAATTCAACGACTACGGCTTCGACTCGGTGAGCCTCACCCACTTCGGCAACCGCGTGAACGAAGCGTGCGGGACGAGGATCGCGCCGACGCTGTTTTTCGAATACCCCACGCTGAACGGCTTTGCGGACCATCTGGCCCAGGTGTACCGGCCCTTGTTCGCCGCGCGGTTCGGGGCAGTGGCCCAGAGGCCGGCGGTGGCAGCACCGGCGCGGCCGGTGAGCCGGCCCCGCCGCACACGCGAGGCCGCGCCGGGCCGGCGGCCGGTGCGCGAGCCGGTTGCCATCGTCGGCATCAGCTGCTGCTTCCCCCAGGCTGCCGACCTCGATGCGTTCTGGCAGAACCTGGCCGACGGGCGCGACTGCATCACCGAGGTGCCTGCCGACCGCTGGAACTGGCGCGCGATCTACGGCGATCCCGCCGTCGAAGACAACAAGACCCGCGCCAAGTGGGGTGGATTCATCGACGGCGTCGGCCATTTCGATCCGCTGTTCTTCGGCATCTCGCCGAAGGAAGCCGAGCTGATGGACCCGCAGCAGCGCCTGCTGATGCTGCACGTCTGGAAGGTGATCGAGGATGCGGGCTACTCCGCCGCCAGCCTGGCCGGCAGCGACACGGCGCTCTTCGTCGGCACCTACGTCACCGGCTACGGCGACCTGATCAAGCAGGCCCGGGTGGCGATCGAAGGCCATTCGTCGACCGGGACCGTGCCCTCGGTGGGCCCGAACCGGATGAGCTACTTCCTCGACTTCCACGGCCCGAGCGAACCGGTGGAGACCGCCTGCTCGAGCTCGCTGGTGGCGATCCGCCGCGGCGTGATGGCCATCGAGAGCGGCGAGTGCGAGGTGGCCATCGTCGGCGGCGTCAACACCATGATGACGCCGGACGCCACCATCAGCTTTAGCAAGGCCGGGATGCTCAGCGACGACGGCCGGTGCAAGACCTTCTCCGACCGCGCCAACGGCTACGTGAGGGGTGAAGGGGTCGGCATGCTGATGCTCAAGCGCCTTGGTGCGGCCGAGCGCGACGGCGACCACATCTACGGCCTGATCCGCGGCACCGCGGAGAACCATGGCGGCCGTGCCAACTCGCTCACCGCGCCGAACCCGAAGGCACAGGCCGAGTTGGTCAAGGCGGCTTACCGCCAGGCCGGCGTCCATCCGGCGACGGTGGGCTACATCGAGGCGCATGGCACCGGCACGTCGCTGGGCGACCCGATCGAGGTCAACGGCCTGAAGATGGCCTTCCAGGACCTGTACGCCCAAGCCGGCTGCGCGATGCGCCGCCCCGCCCACTGCGGCCTGGGCTCGGTGAAGACCAACATCGGCCACCTCGAGCTGGCCGCCGGCGTGGCCGGGGTGATCAAGGTGCTGCTGCAGATGCGCCACCGGACGCTGGCGCCGAGCCTGCACTGCGAGTCGATCAATCCCTACATCGACCTCGACGGCAGCCCGTTCTACCTGGTGCGCGAGAAGCAGGCCTGGGCGGCCCTCGAGGACGAGCGC